>ENA-UOXR01003102-UOXR01003102.1-bioreactor-metagenome-genome-assembly--contig:-NODE-3102-length-14504-cov-4.177590_pt1 | contig 14504 bp, 8 predicted proteins | sample MGYA00238164_ERZ764825 | MGnify/ENA primary metagenome ERZ764825 (study PRJEB28920, sample SAMN05720171) | bioreactor metagenome | isolation source: Anaerobic biogas reactor | place: USA:Washington...
ACCCGTCCTGTGCGTATGCTCCTGCGGCAAACCGATCCCCTTCGACGACCGCGAACGCCTCCGCCTCACGCCCCGACACTATGCCTACCTGCGCGTCAGTGAGGGGTGCGACAACCGCTGCTCCTATTGCAGCATCCCCCTGATTCGCGGCCGCCTTCGCAGCAAACCCGCCGCCGCCATCGTCGAGGAGGGGCGCGAGCTGCTCGCCGACGGCGCGTCGGAGCTGATCGTCATCGGCCAGGACACGACCGCCTACGGCCACGACTTCAAGGGCAACCGCCGCAACACCGACATCGCCACGGTGCTTGGCAAACTCGACCGCCTCCCCGGAATGCATTGGCTGCGTCTGCTCTATACGCATCCGGCCTCGTTCACCGACCGGCTGATCGGCGCGTTCGGCGAGTTGGAGCACCTGCTGCCGTACGTCGATCTGCCGCTGCAACACGCCTCGGACCCGATCCTGACGAGCATGGGCCGCCGCACGACCCGCGCACAGATCGAGGCGCTGATCGGCAAGCTGCGGCGCGAACGGCCGGACCTCATTCTTCGCACCACCATGATCGTCGGCTACCCCGGCGAGTCCGACGCGGCATTCCGTGAACTGCTGGACTTTGTCCGCGGGATGCGGTTCGACCGGCTCGGCGCCTTCGCCTACAGCAGCGAGCCGGGCACCCGCGCAGCCGACCTGCCCAACCAGGTGCCCGGACCGGTCCGGCAGCAGCGATACGACGAGCTCATGTCACTCCAGCAGTCCATCGCGACTGAGATTCAGCAGCAGGCCGTCGGCCAATGCCTCGACGTCACCATCGACCGTGGCGGCGACGAAACCGGTCCGTCCCACGGCCGCTTCTGGGGCCAGGCGCCCGACATCGACGGAATGACCGTTGTTCGCAGCTCGTCGCCCCTGCCATGCGGGCGCAGCGTCCGCGTCAGAATCACCGCGGCCGACGCCTATGACCTTGAGGGAGAGGCCGTCGGCGAGTAGAATCGTCACACTGTGAAACGCCACATACCCAACCTGCTCACCGCCTCGCGGCTCGCGATGGCCGTGGTCGTCTTCGTGCTTGTCGCCGCATGGCGGAGCGATCGCCCGGACACCCGTCTACTTCTCGACATGGCCGTCGGCGTATTCCTCCTGGCGATGCTCAGCGACGTGCTGGACGGATGGGCCGCCCGCCGGCTTCACTCGTCGAGCGCCCTGGGACGAATCGCCGACGCCTTCACCGACAAGATCCTCGTCTGCGGAACCTTCGCCTTCCTGGCAGGAGGCAATTTCATCTCGAACCAGGATGGAGCCACGGCGGCGTTGACGGGCATCGCGACGTGGATGGTCGTGGTCCTGTTCTCCCGCGAGTTTCTGGTCAATGCCATCCGTGGCTGGAGCGAGAGCCTGGGCCGACCGTTCCCGGCCACGGTCTACGGCAAAGTCAAGATGAGCCTTCAGTGCGTGACCATCATCTACATTCTGCTCCACGTGGGCCACCTCCGCCATGCGGCGCCATGGGCCGCCGCCGTGCGGGACACGCTCGTGTGGGCCACGGTGGCGGTCACAGCCCTGAGCGCCCTGGTGTACGTCGGCCGCACGTGGCGGCTGATACGCACGACCGACGGCAACAGGCCCGCCGGATCGGTGGATTCCTCCAACGCACCCGAGTGAAACGACGCTCATGGCCACATCGGCGACGGTGACTCTGCTGCTCGGCCCGGCGCGATCGCGCAAAGCCGCGACCGTCCGCACACGCTACCTGGACCTGGTGGCCGACTGCCCGCCGGGCGACCTGTCGCGACGGGTCCTGCTCCTGGTGCCCACCGGCACGCGACGCCAGACCACCATCGACGCACTGCTGCGCGAGAGCCGCGACGGCCTCCTTGTGCAACCGAACGTCTGGACATTCCCCCAGTACGCCGAGTGGGCCCTTGGCCAGCTCGGCGCGCCCGTCCGCAGGGCCACGGAGTTGCAGCGGCACGGCATCCTCGCTGCGGCTCTTGCGTGGTGCGCCGCGAGGAAGCAGCTTCGCTACCTCCTGCCCATTGCCGACCGCCGAGGACTCGTGGATTCACTGGCCGACGTCATACGCCGACTGAAGACTGAGGCTATCCGACCGCAGGACTTCGCCCGCGCCGCCGCCAAGAGCGGCCTGGCGCGGGATCTGGCGGCCGTCTACACCCGCTACCAGCACCAGTTCGAGACCTCCGGCCTGTACGACGATGCCGGCCTGTTCTGGCAGGCTCGCGAGGCGCTGGCGGCCGCCAAGGAGCGGTTCCCTTGGCCGGCTCACGTACTCGTGGACGGATTCCAGGACTTCTCCAGCCCCCAGCGCGCCATTCTCCGCACACTGTACGACCATGGCGCGCAACTGGTGGTCACTCTCCCGTGCTGCCGCGAGCGGCCCGAGCTGTTTGCCCCGACGCTTCGCACGCTCGACCACCTCCAGACCGCGTTCGATCACCACATCGCGGTCGAAGAGTTTCCGGCTCCTGACGCCACAACGCCCCTGGCGCGCGTACAGGAGTCGCTGTTCGCCGACTCCGCCGCACCGCCCCACCCCGACGCCGCCTCGGCCGTCACGTTTGCCGAGACCGCCGGATACACGCGAGAAGTGGAGTTCCTGGCCCAGCGCATCAAACAGTGTCTCGTCGCGGGCACGGACGGCCATTCATCGGATGGCGACGCAATCCGCCCTGCCGACATTGCGATCATCCTGCCGGCACGACAACCCTACGAGGACCTCATCGCCCGTGTTTTCCCGAGCTACGGCATTCCCGTCAACGGGCTGTCCGGAACCTCGCTGATCCGTATGCCGCTGGTGCGGTGGCTGCTCGAATTGCTCCGCCTGCCGCTGAACAGCTTCGCCTATGGGGCGCTCGTCGGCGTTCTTCGCTCACCGTACTTCCCGTGTGAGTTGCTCGACGCCGAGCCGCGCACGCTGGAAGCCGCCTGCCGCATGCTCCATTGCGTTGGAGCCTTCGAGGGGCTGGCCGATCATGTCGAAGCCCTTCGCGACCACAGCCGCAGGCTTCGCGAGGGGTCCCTTTCGGGCGACGCCGACGCCGCGGAGTCTGCGGCCGAAGCCGATCTGGCCGACAAGGTGGTTCTGCTTCTGCAGCGCCTCGCGGCCCGGCTTGGCGTTCTGCCGCAACGGGCATCGCGGGCACATCATCTGGCAGCAACCAGAACCCTCGTGGCCGAGTGCCGGTTCCGGTCGGCTGCAATCGCGGCAAACGACCGGGAACTGGCGGCCCGGGATCTTGCGTGCCTGTCCGCCCTGGAAGCCGTCATCGCGGAGATGAGCGGACTCGACGAGTACGCCCCGGCCGACTCCCTGACGGCTGCGGACTTCGTCGCGGAACTGGAGGAGGCCCTGGCCGCAGCCACCGTGGCGCCGCCGCGACATGCCGGCGGCGCGGTCCACGTGCTCGATACAAGGTCGTCGCGTGCCCTGACGTTCAAAGTTGTCGCCCTGCCCGGCCTGACTGACGGCCTTTGGCCGCAGCCGATGCGATCCGATCTGGCCGACGCGCCCCAGTCGCAGGATTCGCTGGCCGGCGCCGGCCTGAGTTCCCCCGACCGCCGCGATCATCTGGCCGAGCAGCGGTTCCTGTTCTACATGGCGGCGTCGCGTGCCTCGCAGCACCTGATCGTCACGCGACCGGCTGCCGACGAGGCCGGACGCCCGCTCTGTGCCAGTCCATTCTGGGCCGACATGGCTCGTGCCGTGTTCGGTCGGCCGCATCCCGAGGTCCATGTCGTCACGGCCCGCGACGCCGAGCAGCCGACCGAAGGCATCGCCGGCCCCGAGGCCCTGCGCCGTGCCGCCATGTCCGCCCTGGCCTCCCCCGACGCACGCGGGCTGGCCGTGCTGGCTGCGGCCCACGCGGTCGACTCCGTGATCAGGCCGACGTGTCACGCCGCGGCAGTCATCCTGGAGCGCGAATCACCTCGCCCCTTCGGCCGGTTCGACGGCGTGCTGAGCGATGGCCGAATCGCCGAGGCGCTGGCCTCCACCTACCCGTCGGCCCGCCCGCTCAGCATCACCAGCCTGGAGCATTTCGCCCAGTGCCCGTTCTGGTTCTTCGCCGAGACCGTGTGCCGGCTCGACGCCGTGGAGCCGCCCGAGGAGACCCTGCTCGACGATCAGGCCGGGTTGCTCTACCACGATATTCTGTGCGAGTTCTACCGGACGTGCCGCCTGGATCAGACGGTGGGCGCCCGACTGAACCGGGTGCCACCGGACCGCCTTCGCCACGCAATGTCACAGGCCGTGGACCGCGTCTTCGCGCGACGGTCGGGCCAGACGCAGTCTACGTTGCCCGCCCTGCTGGCGATTCAGCGAGAGGATATCCGCGAGCGGCTACTGGCCTACGTGGAGGCAGAAGCCGAGCGCTGCGCCGACCTGGCCTACGATCTCGAGCCTCTGGTCTTCGAGTGGTCCTTCGGCATGCCTGTTCCGGACAACGCTGCGGGCGAAAGCACCGAGTCGCCCGCCGTCGTGCCATCGCCCTATGGACCGATACGCCTGCGTGGCCGCGTGGACCGCATCGACCGCGCCACCGACGCTACGGCCGGCCGCGCGTGGCTCGAGATCGTGGACTACAAGAGCGGCAGCCGCCCCGGCAACCTGGCGTCCCGGCTGCGCGACGGGCTGGTGCTCCAGTTGCCGCTGTATCTACTGGCGGCGGATCAACTGCTGTCGCGCTCCCTGAAGGCGCCCGCCGGACTCGGCGCCTACTACTATCTCCGCGACGTGCGGCACCACGTCGGCGTCACGTTGACCGGGGACAAGGCCGACTCGGGGCGCGAGCTGGTCGAACTTGCGACCGCCCGGGCGGTGGCAGCCATTGCCGCCTGTCGACGCGGCGAGTTTCCGCCGGTGTCGGCCGACGAGTGCCCCTCGTATTGCCCCTACGACCGCCTGTGCCGCGCCGCCCGCTGGCGCGTTGATCGCAAGATGCCGGAGGCCCGGCCATGACGCTCACCAGCGAACAACACGAAGCGGTCGCCCGCCTGGACGACAACCTCTGCGTGGTGGCCGGTGCCGGCACCGGCAAGACGCGCGTCCTGGTCGAACGATTCCTCCGTCTCCTGGAGGTCGGCGGCTGCGAGCCGTCGCAGTTGGCGGCCATCACCTTCACCGAGAAGGCCGCCGCCGAGATGCTGTCGCGACTGCGTGACCGCTGCGCGGAGCGCATGGCACGGGCCGACGACGACGCCCAGCGACAGATCTGGAAGCGCCGCCTGGAAGACCTCGGCGACGCTGCCGTGACGACGATCCACGGATTCTGTCGCCGACTGTTGGCACAGAACCCTGTGGAAGCGGGGCTCGATCCCCGCTTCACCATTCTGTCCGACGCTCGGTCGTCGCAGGTGATGGGCGACAGCGTTCACCGGACGCTGCGCGAGATGTTCGAGGCGTCCGATCCGGACGTTCTGACCGCCACGCAGGCGTACTCCCTGCCGACCCTTCAACAGATGCTGCGCGACGCCCTGCTGCACCGGGATGGCGTGCGCATCGCCGCGGCCCGGAGCGAACGCCCGTTGCCGGAGCAACTGGCGGACCTGGAGCAGGTCGTCACGTCAGCGATGACGGCCGCCTGCGACGGGCTCCTGGCGGATGCCGGCCTCACCCCCCTGAGGCACATGGTCACATCCGTCATGGGCCCCCAGGGCGACGGGCGCGAACTCTCGCGCGAGGTGGCCGCCGAGGCGCTCGCCATGATCGCGCCGGACCAGCCGTCCACGACGCGCATCGCCGGACTCCGTAACCTCGCGGGCCTCAGCCTGCTCAAGCGCGGATCGCCCGGCAAGTGGCCCAGTCCCGAGCACCATCAGCAGATGGGCGACGCCTTGAAAGCCTTGCGGGAGGCCGCCAGGACGGCCCTGTCCAACTGCGATGTCGCCGCCGCCGACCTCTGGCCGCGGCAACTGGAGCTCGCGCGGGCCGTGGCCAGGGTGGCGATGCGCACGATCGCGACGTTCCAGGCGGCCAAGCGAAACCTTGCCGCCGTGGACTTCGACGACCTCCTGCTGATGGCCCGCGACCTGCTGCGCGACCACCCGGACGTGCGGCAGCGCGTCGGACGCCGATTCCGCCAGATCCTCGTCGATGAGCTCCAGGACACCGATCCGGTCCAGATGGAGATCGTCACGCTGCTCCTGACCGACGGCGCGGCGGAAGTCGCGGCCCTGCGGCCGGGCAGCTTCTTCGGCGTCGGCGACCCCAAGCAGTCGATCTACCGTTTTCGCGGGGCGGACGTGCAGGTGTTCCGTCGCATCACAGACGAGTTGGGGCCGTCGCATACGGTACCGCTGACCCGAACATTCCGCTTCCACCAGGGACTGGCCAACGCCACCAATGCCTTGTTCGCGCCGTTGCTCGCAGGGGACTTCATCCGCCTGTCGGCGCACGACACACGGACGCCGCCCGGCTGTGTGGAACTGCTGCTGACGGACCACGAGGATGACGACCGGGCCGAGGCGAGGCGCGCCCTGGAGGCCGCACGCATTGCCGCGCGCATCGGCGACCTTGTGCGCACAGGAAGCATGCGCTACGGCGAGATCGCCATCCTGATGCACCGCCAGACGCAGATTCACGCCTACGAAGAGGCGTTGAAGCGGCTCGATATCCCCTACTATGTGGTCAGCGGCCGACGGTTCTACGAGCAGGACGAGGTGCACGATGCCCTTGCCGCCTTGAGGGCCCTGACCCATCCTCACGACGACCTGGCCGTGGCCGTGGTGCTGCGCGGTCCGCTGTTCGGCCTGTCCGACGACGCCCTGTACACGCTCTGCCGCCACAAGCCACTCGCATCAGCCCTCCGCGATGACGCGGTCGCAGCAACCTTGTCGCCTTCGGACGCGGCCAAGGTGCGACGCGCCGCGACCTGGTTCGCCCACTTCGGTCCACGCGCCGGTCGCATCGGCACAGCCCAACTGCTCCAGGGAATCGTGTTTCAGGGTATCCCTTCCGACAACAGCGCCGACAGCTGTCCGTCGCTGGCCCACGTGCTTCTACCCCAGTTCATCGGACAACAGCGCTACGCGAACCTGCGACGGCTGCTGGAACTGGCGCGTCAGGCCGACCTCGTCGGCGCGTCGCGCATCGAGGACTTCCTGGCCGAGGTCGAGGCGGGCCTCCGCGAGGGCGTCCGCGAGGCCGAGGCGCCGCTGGATGTCGAGGGCGGCAATTCGGTCCTGATGATGACCGTCCACGCCGCCAAGGGGCTGGAGTTCCCCTGCGTCATCCTGGCCAACGCCGATGCCGAGCGGCGCGGCGGCACGGGGCCGTCGTTCTACGCCGATCCCCGCCTTGGCTTTGCCCCCAGGCGGCCGGACCGGCGGCCGAACGAGGAGGAGCCGGCCGCCTACACCCTGGCCTGCCGCGAGGACCACGCCCAGGAGAACGAGGAGTTCCGGCGGCTGTTCTATGTCGCCGCGACGCGAGCCGAGGAGCGGCTCATTCTGTCGGGGTCCAAGACGCTCGCCCCCGGCAGCTGGCTCGCCATGACGTTCCAGGTGGCTGATCTCGACCTGGCCGCGCAGGCGTCCGGCAACCTGAAGGAGCCTCTGGCCCACGGCGGTCCAATGACGGTGGATCTGGCCACAGCCCCTTCGACGGCCTCGCATCGCGCGTCGGCCGACCTCGGCCCGCTGGCGAAGGTTTTTCACGAGGGCGAACTGAACGACGCCGAAATGGACCGCCTGCTGGTCCGCTCCGCCGATGCCGCCCTGACGGGCCGACTGGCCGCCCAATGCTCGCACGTGGCCGAAGGCGGCGCAACCGTTCATCTCACAGCCACGTCGCTGACGGATTACGCCGTCTGCCCGGCCAAGTACTACCTCAGGCACGTACTGGGACTGGACGAGCGCGTTGCCGCGCCGGCATTCGACGACACGGGGGGCCTGAATGCCGCGGCCATCGGGACCGTGGTGCACGAGTACCTTGAGCGGTGCGACGATCCGACGCAGCCGGCAGGCGAGGATGCCCTGCGGCACCTGGTTCTTCGAGAGCCCCGCATCCGCGCGGATCAGCGCGAGGAGGCCTTGGCTGTGGCGGGGCGACACCTGGAGGCCTTCCGGGAGACGGCCCTGGCCGGGGAGATTGCCGCCGCGGCCAGACGCAACGGACACCTGTTCCGAGAGTTACGATTTTCCATGGCCCACACCGTCGCCGAGGGGAGCGGTGCCGCAGGGGCTGCGGTCATCAGCGGCACCATCGATCTGCTCTTTATGGACAGTCGCGGAGACTGGGTTCTTGTGGACTACAAGACCGACCATATCGCTCCCGAGGATGCACGCGAGCGTACGATTCGCTATCTTCCACAGCTTCAGGTGTACCGAATGGCGGCGAGGAAATTTCTCAAAATAAACGCAGTGAAGGCTTGCCTTGCATTCCTGAGCGCGGGTATAGTTGAGGATATCGAAGACCTTTCTGTCCATACCGTGGTGGACCGTCTGGTGGCAGGTATTGCCGCACAGCGGTTCAGGCCGGGTGACGCGTGCCGCGACTCTTGTGCGTACGAAGCGTTCTGCCGCATGTCGTCGTAGCCGTCGCCGGCCCACATCAACACAGCCGTCTGCCCGCATCGGGAGGCAGTGCCGCCCGGCGCGACGAGATAGGGCCAGGGAACGGTAAGGAGAGACTCGCATGACCTACGATTTCAGCATCATCCGGCACATTCGCAAGAAGCTCGGGCTGACGATCTACGGCCTGAGCGAGAAGTGCGGCGTCAGCTACGTCGCCCTCAGCAAACTCGAGCGGAATCTGGGGAATCCTGAACTCAAGACACTCGACCGGATCGCCCGTGCCCTCGGCGTGCAGACGCACAACCTGCTCGCCCTGGCCGAGCACGACCGGCCGCAGGTGGTCGCCGCCGAACGCATCGTGGACGAAAACGGCATCCACTTCCATCGCGCTTCGTTCGACGGCATTCACGTCTCGCAGGTCACCGCCCGCGCCGGCGCCCTGGTCTGCGCCGAGCACGAGCACCGCGACGACTACGAGGTCTGCTTCGTCCTCAAGGGCAAGGTCAAGCTCACTGTCCGCAACAGCGAATACGAGATTCTGCCCGGGCAGGCCGTGCGGTTCGACTGCATCTTCGAGCATCGCTACGAGGCCGTCGAAGACTCCGAGGTGTTTCACGTCGTCACGCGGAAGTGACGTCCGGCACCGGGGACCGAGGACCGCGCGGAGCCGGCCCGGTCGGCCGTTGCTGAACGTACCGTCTTTCACGGACGCAGCGCACTGAGGTTCCATTCGGCCGACTTGTTGCCGCCGAACGTCTGGATGATGTGGTCCTCGTCGCGTTCGCTGCGGCCGAACAGGGCACGCACCGTCGCATCGCCCGCCAGGCGGTCGAACGCCTTCACCGACTCCTCGCGCGTTCCGACCGGAATGTACTGCCGCTCAATCCTGTTCGGGCGGACCGACACGACATCGTAGGCCAGCGGCCATGTGCTCAATCCGGGCACCGAGAAATGGACGGTCCGGCCGACTACCTTCCCCGCCGCAAAGCGGTGCGAGGCGCTGATAACAGCCGTCACGTTCTCGTGTCGCCCGAGAATCTCCATCGCTTCGGCCCGATTGTCTACCAGACGATCCTGCCACGGCGCCCCCGTGTCCAGCGGATGGAGTGACACCAGTGCGTGGTACGAGAGAATCACCGCCGCCTTGTCGCGATAGCGGGCCAGCGTCCGATCGAGCCACGCCAGTTGTGCCGCATCCAAGTGCCCGGAACGGGCGCTTCCCTGCGACGACGTGTACAGGCCGATCAGCACCAGGCCGCCGTCTCGCTCAGCCACCCAGTACGGCAGCGGCCCATTGAAACCGTGGTCCCGGAAAATCCATGTCAGCAGCGACGTGCCAAGGGACGCCGCGGAAGCCGGGGCATCGCCGCTCTCGGCCGTAGCCCCTTCGACTGCCGTCGCTGCCGCGGCGTCCAGCCCCTCGGGACCGAGCACCACGAAGTAGGGCTTCTTCAGTTCGCCCAGCGCCGCCCGTGCCGCGTCCAGCGACCGCGGTTCGCCGCGCGCCAGCAGGTTCCCCAGCACCACAGTGAATTCGATCTTCGATCCGTTGATTTCATCCACGGTCCGCCGCAGACGCGCCAAGGCCGTTGCATCCAGCGCGGCGTCAGCCGGGCGGTCGTCCCGCACCGAGTCGGCCAGAAGCGCGTTGCCGATCACGGCGAAGGTCACCGTTCGGTGCGTCCGCCCGGGCACGCACCCTCCGGCCGCCAAGGCGCCCGCCACCACCAGACACATGGCACAGAATGCCGTTCGCAGGGGCATCGCTCTGAACCTCAGCCGCACAGGTCGCCCTCTCACTTAGCCTTGTCGCGCAGCAGGCTGGCCCGCGCCCAGTTCACACGGTCCTGCACGTCGAAATGATCTCCCGCCTCGACGATGAGTTCCAGCCGCCTGGCCCCCTGCACCGGAATGTTGATCTGTCGGGCCGGCTCCTGCCACTTGACGTGATCGGCACGAAACGCTTCCTTGCCGTCCACCTTCACCACGAGATTCACATCGGCGAACTTCCCTGCCGACTCGTCGATTCCCGCCGTGGCGAGGAACCGCTGGTACCCGCCGCCCAGATCGTACGCGACAAGGCATGGGGCGTGGACCCCGATGCCGCTGTCGAGCGTCACCACCTGTCCGCGCTCGTCCCGCAGACGCATCGGCTCGCCGAGGACATTGCGGCCCACCTGCAACGGCCACGACAGCACATCGAGGCTCTGCTGCTGATACTCGCTGGGCTTCAAGGTCTCCAGAGGCACCAGCCTGCCGCCGATTACCTCGATCCGAACGATTGAGGCAAGTGGCGTCACGATGGACACCCGGCCGCCGAGAAGGCCGCGCAATCCAGCCGTCTCCGTGGCCGCCGAGCTGAGTTCCAAGGAACTGCCGCCTCGCGTCGCAACCCGCAGCAGCGGCATGGCAACCTCCGGCCTTCCCTGCGCCGGGGCACCCACCTGGATGGCCGTCACACGGCTTCGTTCGAGCGAACGATCCCCGAGGGCCGCACTGTGAAACTCCACCGTCTTGGCGTCGATCCGGTTGACCGTGCCCGGCAGCCGGTCGCCGTTGGCCAGCACCACGACATCCGTCCTGGATTCTTCCGCCCCCAGGCCGCCTACGTCGGCCCCGGCCAGCCGGACCACGCGCACCACGTCAAGCGGCACCTGGAGATCCCCGAACTCCGTCCCCGTCACAGTAAACGTCTTGCCGTCGAATCCGGTCACGCGGCCACTAAGCACCCCACCCGTGGTCAGCACCTGGTCCGCGGCCTGCGCCGTCTCGCCCGATGACGAGGCCGCCGCCTCTCTCGCGCCCGAGTCGTCGGCTGACGCGGCATCGCCGGCGGGGGCATGATTGAACTGGACTGCGGCCACCTCCTCCAGAGGCCACACGCCGGTTTCGACGCCGTGCGCGTCCCGTGCCGAGAGACGCCCGTCGCCCACGGTCATCGACGCCGCCTCGACCGCGCGGCCGTCAATCAGACTGATGGCCACCTGTGCCGACGCGTGGTCGGCGATGGAGGCGACGAAGAGAAGGCAGGCGAGCTTGGCGGAGAGTATCTTCATCAGCGTTGTAGAATCGGCAGATAGCGGTTAGGAATCTGAAGGATAATGCACGCCATGGCGGTGCCGTACTCCCTGCCGGCCTCGCCCGACCAGGAACCGTCCTGTGCACTCTGTTTGCCGACCAGGTCCTTGCTGATGGCCGGCCACCACTGTTTCCAGTAGTCGCCGCCGGCGATGAACATGGCTTGCGTCGCATAGTAGTTGCCGTAGAAGTAGAACCCGCCGGCATTGCCCTGCCCGCCAGCGCCGGGCTTGTGCTTCATCAGGTACGCGAGGCCGCGATCGACCTCCGGCCCGGCGTAGATGCCACAGTTGTAGAGGCTGCACACCCCCGCGGCCGAGCGCGGAAACGCCGAACCGCGGCTGTTGAGCGTGTACGAGAAGCCGCCGTCCGGATTCTGGCTCTTCTTGACGTAATCGACCGCCTTGTCGACGGTCGCCTTGGGGACGCGGATGCCGTTGTTGCGCGCGGCGCGAAGGGCCATAATCGAGCAGATCGTCACCGACAGATCGGCGTCGTACTTGATCGGCTGATAGCGCCATCCGCCCTCGTCGTTCTGCGTTCGCACAATGAGGTCTACCGCGCGGCTCAGTTTCTCGCGAACCACTGGGTCCGGGCTCATGCCGTACACCTCGGCCAGGAAGAGCGTGGCGAACCCGTGGCCGTACATCGGGCCATGGCTGACCCCGCCGCCCGAGATGAAGCCGCTGCGCCCCGTGTGCGCAGTGATGAACTCAAGGCATTTCTGCACGTTCTTGCCGTACTTGCCGCGATCCGGCAGGCTGCCCTGGCTCATGAACGCCAGGCCGGCCAACCCCGTGATGCCGGCGTGGCTGGAGTAGCCGCCCGTGCGGCCGAAGCCGCCATCCTCGTTCTGAATGCCGGCCAGATACACCAGCCCCTTGTCCACGGCGGCAAGCACCTCGGGCGACAGCTCCTCTCCCGTGATCGGATCGTCACCGAGGGGGCCCTTCGGCGCGGCGGGTGCCGCGGCAGGTTCCGCCGGACCGGCGTCCGGGGCGTACGCCGCCGTGAGGGCACACCCCACAGCCGCAAGACACGCCGCGGCAAGCGCGATCCGCCATGTCCGAATGGTCCCGGGTTGCATCGCTCCGTCACTCCTCTTCCTGCGCCTCGGACCGGTTCCCCGCCAGAGCATAGTAGTACCGATCCAGCAGATCAACGTATTCCTGGAGAATCATGCCGCGGATGCTCTGCATCGTCTCCCGCGGCCGGTTCGGAAGCAAGTCGCCCCACCGCTCCATCAACAGATCCGACACCTCGTCCAGGGCTCCCTCCTCCACCTGTCCCTTGGTGGCCTGCTCCTGCTGCATCGGCTGATTGCCCTGCCGCGGCCGCTGGCGACCGGTTTGTTGCTGTTGCCTCTGTTGCTGCTGTTGCCGGCGACGGCGCTGCTGCTGCGAATCCTGGCTCGATTGGCGTTGTTGCTGCTGTTGCTGCTGCTGTTGCTGCTGGGCCTGCTGCTGCTTGACGTACTCGATCAGTTCACCAAGGTCATCAATCGCCTTCTTCTCCACCTCGATCGTCCCATCGCCCGGGTCCTGACGCTCGACCAGCCTCTGCGCCGCCTCGCCCATGTGCGTCTTGATCCGTTCCACCACTTCGGCCGGATCGATGTCCGGTCCCTCGTCCTCATCGCCGGTCTCCGCCTCCGGCGTCTGCTGGTCGGCCGCGTCGGGCTTCGAGGCCGGCTGCTTCTTCAGCAGTTCGTCCAGTTCGGGCAGCACGATATCCGATTCTTCGAGGTTCATGATATCGTCGAGGTTCAGACGGAACTCCGGCGGCTCGGCGGACGTTCCGGGCGACGATTCTCCCGCGCCGCCGGTCCCTGACGCCGCCGACTCGCTCCCCCGGTCGCGGTCCTTTGGCTGCGAAGGCGACGAATCGGCCAACGCCGCGGTCCAGGCCATGGCTGCCACACTCGCCGCGGCCAGACACCTCACGACCCACGCTCTGCTCATAGCTCGCCTCCCTGCTGCCCGGCCGCCGGGTCCGTCAGCTTCTCCATGAGCCCTTTGACACGCTCCTGGTCCCGGCCGATCCGCTTGGCCTCGGCCTTGATGCGGGCCTGCTCGTCGGATGCCTCTTGCGACTTCAGGGCGTCGTTCACCTGAGTCGTCGCGTCATGAATGTCCTGCTGCATCATCTTCAGCATCTTCAACTCGGCCAGCGTCGGCACGAGCTGCGCTTGTCCCTGCTGACCGCCGCCACCACCGCCGCCGCCGCGACGCCGACGATTCGAAATCTCCTCGTCCAGCGCACGCACCAGCTTGTCCAGGTATTCGATGGCCTTCTGCTGCGCCGACTGCGTAATCGGGTCCGTCTGTTCCTTGCGCAGCCGCTGATGCGACTCGTCCATGCGGTCACCCACAATCTTCAGCACGAACGTGAAGACGGTGACGTTGGCTTCATCGAGTTCCTTGACAATTCCGGCCGTCTCGCCCAGCAGCTCATTCTGCTGGTCCTGGGTGAAGATCAGCCTCTCGGCGTCGCTCCTGGCGAACTTCTCCGCCACCCGCTTCGCTTCCAGGTCCACCGTGGCGCCGTGGACCTCGATTTCCCCGTCCTTGATGCGTGCCAACTGCTGTTTGATCGCCTCAAGCTGTTCCTCGGCGAGGGCCTGCTCGGACTCCTGGATGTCCTGCTGAAGCTCGCGATTCGCCTGATCGAGCTGCTCGAGCGACTTCTCCTGGTTCTGCTGGGCAGGCTGGCTCTGAGCCTGCGACAACTGCGACTGCGCCTGCCCCATGCTCTGCTGCGCCGACTGGGCCGACTCGGCCGCCTGCTGCGACCCGGCCTCCTGCATCTTCTCCGACAGCCGCCCGGTCTGCTGCGCCGTCTGGCCTTGCTTGGGCGCCTGCTGCTCGGGCCGGGGGGCATTGGGCTGGCCCGCCTGGGCATC
>ENA-UOXR01003114-UOXR01003114.1-bioreactor-metagenome-genome-assembly--contig:-NODE-3114-length-14474-cov-16.012830_pt1 | contig 14474 bp, 9 predicted proteins | sample MGYA00238164_ERZ764825 | MGnify/ENA primary metagenome ERZ764825 (study PRJEB28920, sample SAMN05720171) | bioreactor metagenome | isolation source: Anaerobic biogas reactor | place: USA:Washington...
TCCTCCAGCTCCTCCAGCAGTTCGGGATCTTCGAGCAGCGCGAAGGTCTCGGTGCCCGCGTCTGCCAGCAGCAGCGAGGTCGTTTCCATAGCCATGCAATACCTCGGCTGTCCCTACGTGTGGGCGGGAGAGAGCCCGAGTGGTTTCGACTGCTCGGGGTTCGTGATGTATGTATACAAGAAGGTGGGCGTGAGCCTGCCGCATTCCAGCCGCATGCAGTACGGTTGCGGGCAGCCGGTGTCACGCAGCGAGCTGCGCCCCGGCGACTTGGTGTTCTTCTACAATCCCATCAGCCATGTTGGTATCTACATCGGCGACGGCCAGATGATCCACGCGGCCGGGACGGGCAAGAACGTACGCATCAACGATGTGTGGACCAAGAGCTACTACGGCGCCTGCCGCATCGTCCGGTAGGAGCCGTATTTGGATCGTATTGCCATCTACTATCACCCCCTCTTCGTCGAGCACGACACGGGGGACCACCCGGAGTGCAAAGAGAGGCTCATGGTGGCCAAACCGGTGGTGGAGAGGTGCGGCCTCGACCTGGAGTGGATAACGCCTGAACCGGCACCTCTCGACCACATCGCACTCGTACACGACGCGAGCTACATAGAGACGATACGGCAGATCGCCGAAGAGGGCGGGGGCCGGCTCGATTGGGACACCGTCATCTCACCCCGGTCGTATGACGCGGCGGTCATGGCGGCCGGGGCGGGGCTGCTGGCCGTAGAGCGGTCTCTCTCGGTGGGACAGAGCTCCTTCCTCTTGGAGCGTCCCCCCGGGCATCACGCATCCTGTGCGCGAGGCATGGGTTTCTGTCTTTTCAACAACATCGCGCTGGCCGCAAAGTACGCTTTGGAGGTACTGGGGCTCGAGCGGGTGCTGATCTTCGACTGGGATGTGCACCACGGCAACGGCACCCAGGCCACGTTCTACAACGACCCACGAGTGCTCTACATAAGCACTCACATGGCCGGCCATTTTCCAGGAACCGGCATGACGAGGGATGTAGGCAGCGGCGATGGCGTGGGCTACACGGTCAACGTCCCGCTGCAATGCGGGGAGGGCGACGGAGCCGTCCGGCTTGTCTTCGAGACCCTAGTGGAGCCTTTGACTCGTGCCTACCAGCCGCAACTGTTACTGGTCTCGGCGGGCTACGACCCACAAGAGGGCGATCCGCTTGGAGGCCTCACCTTCAGCGAGACGTCGTTCCAGTGGATGGCCTCGTATCTGCTCTCTCTCACCCGCGACGTCGGGGTTCCCGGTCCGGTCTGCTTCCTGGAGGGGGGCTATGTCCCCGACATGCTTGCGGACTCCATCGTGGCGACTCTGAAGGGGCTTCTGGGCGACACGCCGCCGTTCTCTCCTGCGGCCACGCCCGATGAGAGTGCCGACGTGCGCGAGGCGCTCGAAGAAGCCAAGCCCTATTGGAAGGGTGTCTTGTAAGAGAACGCCTTCCAAATCCTCAAGCTACCGGGCTTTTTCACCGACAATGATGGAGGAGAGCTTGGTGAGGAGCAGGCCCACGCGGGCCTGGAGGGTTGATGATCAGCATCGAACAACTGCTTGCACAGGTGGTCAAGGCCGGAGCCTCTGACCTCCATCTCAAAGTGGGCAGCCCCCCGATGATAAGAGTGGACGGCGAGCTACAGAGCTTGGACGAACCGCCCTGCTCCCCCGATGACACGAAGGACTGTGCGGCTTCGCTCATGAGCGAGAAGCAGATCCGCAGATTCAGCGAGACCAACGAGATCGACTTCGCCTTCAGCGCTCCGGCGGTAGGACGGTACCGTGTCAACGTCTACCGGCAACGAGGGACTATCAGCATAGCCATGCGCCAGGTGGTGACCCGGGTCCCCGACTTCACCGAACTCAACCTACCCGCCGTGGTGCAGAAGCTCGCACTCGAGCCCAGGGGCATGGTCCTGGTGACCGGCACCACCGGTTCGGGCAAGACAACCACTCTGGCCTCCATGATCGATCACATCAACCGCCACTGCCGCAAGCACATCGTCACCGTTGAGGATCCCATCGAGATCCTTCACCGCGACCACAAATGCATCGTGAACCAGCGCGAAGTGGGCCTGGACACCGAGAACTACGGTTCTGCTCTCAAGTACGTGTTGCGGCAGGACCCGGACATCGTCTTCATCGGCGAGATGCGCGATCAGGAGACGGTGCGGACGGCTCTCACCGCCGCACAGACCGGCCACTTCGTCCTCAGTACTCTTCACACCATCGACGCGACCGAGACTGTGAACCGCATCATCGACTTCTTCCCCCTGTATCAGCAGAAGCAGGTCCGCATCATGCTGGCCGGCTCGCTGCGGGGGATCATCTCCCAGCGCCTGTTGGTCAGGTCGGACGGAGGTGGACGGGTCCCCGCCGTGGAGGTCATGGTGATGACCGGGAGGATCCGCGATCTCATCCTCGATCCGGCCCAGACTCACACGATGCACACCGCCATCCAAGAGGGTGATTTCTACGGCATGCAGACTTTCGACCAGAGCCTACTCGATCTCTATGAGAAGGGACTGGTGAACCTCTCGGACGCTCAATTGATCGCGAGCAACCCGCAGGATTTCCGGCTCATGGTGCAGGCCCGCGGGCACGAGATGCCCATGGTCAACTGACCGTCGTCTGCGCTCTCTTCTTTCGGGCTGCAGCGGAGGGCGTCTCCTTCTTCGCCTTGAAGCCTATCAGCCAGTTGAGCACCCCCGCGAGGAGGGAGAGGAGCGCGGCGGCCACCAGCACCCAGGTTATGTGAGTGGCTGAGAGTGACGCGCCGGTCCAGACGAATATCTGCAGTATCAGGGTGTTGATGAGGACGGTCATCACTGCGACGCTCACGGCGTACCCGGGTTTCTGCCTTAGCATGTGCAGCGGCCGGATGAGACTGTTGAACAACCCCAGGACGATTGCCACCACCACGGCGACCCATACCGCCTCAACGTAGAAGCGCGGCGCTATGAGCGAATCGACGAGGTAGAGGGCGAGGTAGAACGAGATCGCGTTCGCGACCCAGCGAGCCATGAATCTCACCGCAAGCCCTCCGGTGACGCGTCCGCCGCCTGAAGAAGGTCTGCACCTTCATACCGGGCGGCCAGCACGTGGGCCAGCTCACACACCTTCTGCCGTGCCGAGGCGGGACTCTCCAGCACCGCTTCGCCCAGATAGCGGACGATCTGGTGAGCCATCCAGCTCTCGTCCAAATAGGGGATCCCGGCCTCGATACGCCCGTCGGGCAGCACGACACAGTCGGTGCCGTTCTCCAGGAGGTAGGTATGCCACCGCGGAGCGAAGCGCACGGTGGCCCACATCGCCACATCGTCGGGCAGGAAGGCCTGCCCGGCCCGCCGTCTTGCCAGATCGACCTCCGGACGGGGGTCGAACGATTCACCGGTGGGGGTGGCGCTCCTGATGCGCTCCAGCTTGAATGTCCTTTGCGCCTGTGCGCTCAGACAGTAGCCTTCGAGATACCAGCCGTCCGGCGAACGGAACAGGAGGTACGGCTCGACGAGCCGCTTCCCCAATTCTTGACGGGCCGCTGTGAAGTAGTCGATGGAGACCAAGCGGTGGTCGCGGATGGCGTGGTTGAGCACTTCCACGATCTCGGGATCAAGAGGGACCATCTCATCCACGATGACGGCTCCGTCGGGCCGATCGGTGCCTATGAGGGCGCCGACCTTCTCGCGGACCGACGCGAGTGACTCCAGACCCTCCAACGCAAGGGTGTCACCCAGCAGGTCGAGCGCCAGGAGGAGGGCGCGCGCCATGACGGGCGAGAGCCGTGCGGGCTCGGCGAACGTGTCGGCCATGATGTCGCGGACTACGTGGATCCCCTCCGGGCCGGCTTCGGCCGTCAGCACGTATGTGCCGCCGCCGAAGTTCATGAGGTTGATGAGCGACACATCGGTCTCCACTTCAGCCCGTGACAGACCGAGGTCGTTCTCGAGCATCTCCCAGGTGATGGTAGACGGCCTCTGCTCGTCGACGAGGTAGTGCAGTAAGGCGATGGCCCGCGCAAGGTGCTCGGGGGCGATGGGACCGGCCTGTGCGTGGTCCCGTACCTGCCGGGGCGTCGCCTTGGCGGTCTTGCCGGGCCTGCCCTGCTTGAAAGTCGGGCGGCTCTGATCGCCGGGCCCCGGCGCCGCTGTGGCGGCGCGGGGCGGCTGGGCGGCATGGGCCCGGCCGGTCTCAAGAAGCGCATCACGCAGGCGAGCCCGGAGTCTCGCGGGCTCGAGCAGTTCGGTGCAACCTCCCGATCCCGCGATCCACGACAGCAGTACCGATTCATCCGCGTACGGCATGGAGAACAGAGCGCAGCCGTCGTCTTCCTCGGCGAGCAACTCCACATGCGGCACGAGACGCCTCACCCACCAGGCGAGATCCTCACCCACGCGGACGGTCGCCGCCCCTTTCGTGGAGCCTATCAGCCACGGGGGCCGGGCTCTGTAGTGATCGGGGTCGTAGTCGGGCGGAACGGTGAAGTCGCGGGACTTTTCGGTGAGAAAACCTACCGGCCCGCGGATCCTCCCGACCCGGAAGGTCCGGATACCGTCGCGCAGCCTGTCGTGGCCCACCACGTACCAGTGTCCCTGGAAGAGGAAGAGGCTATAGGGATCGATGGTCCTCTCCAGTGCGTCGCCATCTGCGGTCGGATACGCGAAGCGCACCGTCTTGAATCTCGTGACCGCCTCCTCCAGCCGGGACAGCTGTTTGCCCGCCCGTCTCGCATCCTCGTCCGGTGCGAGGGCCACCGGCAGCTGCTCGAGTTCGGTGCGCACCATGTCCTCGCGCCCCCGCAGAATGGCCGTCAGGGCCAGACGGAGGGGACGGGCGTAGGCGAAGCGCCCGTCGAGGGCCGTCAGGGCGAGCGATAAGGCCCGGCATTCGGTGGGCGTGAACTCCACCGCCGGCAGTCTGTAGGCTTCTTCGGACAGCAGGTAAAGCTGTGACTCGGCCGCCTCCGCGGTCTCTGGGGTGCCGGCCACGCGGACCTCGATGCCGATCTTTGCAAGATCCGCTCTGTCGCCGCTAAAACGGCGCGCGAATGTCTCGTCGCTCATATCGCCGTAGCCCTCCACCGTTTCCTGTATCTCGCGGGCGGTGGACGGACGGGACCGGTTGAGAAGAAAAGAGAGCAGGGATAGTTGACGGATCAGTTTTGCTTCGTCACGGCTCATGCACTAAGACTAGCGCACACGGGCACAAGCGGTCAGTGTCTGTCCGGACCGCGGCCTACAATACTAGGGACAAATGGAGACATCGCTTGACAAAGGGCTGACAGTCGTCCTCGGGCCTGCGAACGCGGGCAAGATGGGCAACGTCCTCAAATGGTGGCACGAACGGCTGTCTCGATCTCCCGTGATCGTGGTCCCCACGGGTCCCGACGCCCGGCAGATGACCGGTGAGATGGCGCGCCGCAACGGATGCGTGGTAGGGCAGTCGCCCGCGCTCACTTTCGACGGGCTGGTGCGCCTGCTTTCGCCGGACCCTCCGCGCTACGCTACCGAGCTCGAATGCATGCTGATCGCAGTGCGGATACTGCAAGAAACCAGCGTGGAGGCGTTGGACCCGGCGGCGCATCTTCCCGGGGTGGCCCGGGCCCTTGTGTCGCTGCTGCAGCAACTGGGGGAGAGTGGTAGGAGGCCCGAGGAGCTCGATCACATCCTTGCTCGTTGGGCGTTCGAGCCCCAGACGGACCGTCTGGCTCGCGATGTCCGCCGGCTGGCCGCCGCGTATGCGCGCGGGTGCGGTGATCGGGGGGTGATCGACCGCTCCACGGGTGTCAGAGAGGCCATCGGCCTGGCAGAAGGCTGGACGCGGCCGGTGGCGTTCTACGGCTTCACATCTTTCACTCCGGGCCAACGGGCTCTGGTGGCGGCGCTGTCCCGGCGGGTGGAGGTCCTGATGACCTTCACTCACGACTCTTCCCGGTCTGTCAATCTCAGCCCAGACGATGAGATCGCCTGGTGGAAGGGGCAGGCTGTCCAGGTTGTCGACGTGACCCAAGCCACACTGGCCTACGACTCGCCGGCCATAGCCTTTCTGGAGCGGTACCTCATGCACGATGGGCCCCGTGCGGAACCCCCGCCGGCGTCCGCGCCTCCCGGGGGGGTCCGCTTCCTGCTGGCGTCTGGCAGACGTGCTGAGGCCGAGCTGGCCGCTCAGGAGATCGCGGGCCTGCTGCGGAAGGGGTTCCGGCCTGCAGACATCGCTGTGATCGTCCGCAACGTCGGGGCTTGGAGCAGCCTTCTCGAGCACGTCTTCGCGTCGTGTGGCATCCCGCATCAGATCGACGAACGCCGAGTGCTTCGCGAGACGGGGATGGGCCACGCCTTCCTCTCCGTGCTCAGAGGCGTGGCGCTCGACGATGCGCACAGTATTTTTGCCTACCTGCGCAGTCCGTACAGTGGGATCGCGCGAGAGGCCGTCAACGACTTGGAGCTGCGCTACCGCAGGGGGACGGCCACCGGTGCTCGTGTGCTGGGCGATCTGGCCCAGGAGAGGGGACTGGGTGAAGTCGAACGTCTCTGGAGCCTGATGGAGGAGGGCGACGGCGCGCCCGGCGCTGCGCCGGGGCGCGCAAACGTGCAAAGTGTCGTGCCGGGCCCAGTCTGCGCGCGCTTCCAGCCGGAGGCCGCAGGCGCGTTGGCGCAGGAGATGCTGTCCGCGGGGCTCACGGGAGGCTTGGTGGGGAGCCGCGAGATGCAAGAAGACGCCCAGGCGTTCCGCGCCCTTCAGGGCGCGCTCTCGGCCATGCTGCACGCCGCGCCTGGGGAGGACGGCCGGGGTCTCGACCCTCGTCTGGCCCTCCAGCTACTGGCGGAGGTCGCTGTGCCGGGGGGTCGGACTGCGGACGGTGAGGCAGTGCAGGTGCTCAGCGCGCAACGGGCGCGGGCGCGGCGGTTCAAGGCGGTCTTCATGTTGGGGCTGGTGGAGGGGGAGTTCCCCGGGCGTCCGGGTAGGGTCTCGCTTCTCAGCGCGTCGCAGCGGGCGCGGCTCGACGCTATCGGAGAGGGGCTGTTCGACCCGGAGCCCGATGAGGAGGCGGCCCTCTTCGTGAGCGCGGTCTCCCGAGCTTCGCAGGTGCTCTATCTGAGCGCCCGGGACGCCGAGGACGACGGTGGCGATGCCACGCCGTCGTATTTCTGGGGTTCAGCGAAGCAGTTGCTGGGAGTGGAGAACGACGAGCACTCTTCGCGCACCCTTGCCGAGCTGGTGTTCGCTCCTGAGACCGCGCCCTCGCCCCGTCACTATCTGCGGGCGTGCGTCGCTCGTGGCTCCGTCGGCGACTCGAGCGGCGCCGGACTCGGTGTCACGGTGCGACCGTGGCATCGTCTGCCGGCCAGGCTCGTCGCTCCTGAGGTGTTGGCCGCGCTCCAGGCCATGGAGTGCTTCAGTCCCTCTGCGCTCGAAGCATATGTCGACTGTCCTTTCAGATGGTTCGTAGAACGTGTGGTCGGGACTGAAGACCTGGACCTGGAGCTCGACAACAGGGTGGCGGGGCAGCTGCTCCATAGAGCTCTCAGCATCGTCTACACGGAGCTCGCCTCTGCCGGGGTGCTGCCACTGCGCGCCAACGACGTGCCCATGGCCGAGCGTATCGCGGCCCGTGTCATCGACGGTCTCGTGGCAGGCGAAGAGTGCCCGGGGAGCCCCGGCGAGCGACGTCTTGCCGGCAGGCGCCTGCGCCTGATGGCGCGCAACCTTTTCCATATGGAGGCATCGTCGGGTACCACGCTCGTCATGTCCCAGGCCGAGATGTGGGTCGGTGGAGAGGGGGGAGTCGATATCGGTGGGCTGAAGCTCCGCGGGCGTATCGACCGGGTGGATGTGGAGCCCGAGACGGGGAGCCTCTACGTCTTCGATTACAAGACCGGTTCCATACCCTCCAAGTCCGCAATCGGAACCGGTGAGGCGCTGCAGTTGCCGCTGTACCTCATGGCCTTGGAGGCCGGGCGAGCCGGCGCGGCCGTGGGTGGGGGTGCCTATCTGGGGTTGTCTACCAAGACACGCTCTGGCGTGGTGAGAGCAGGATCGGAGGAGACTCTTGGCCCAGAGCGCCGGGAGTATCGAGTCTTGGACGACGAGGACGCCGGCCGGTTGTTCGAAGCGGTACGGGAGGTCGCCATGTCGGCGGTGGAGGGCGTGCGGTCGGGCATCATCGAGCCGCGGCCCGAGCGCAGTTGCCCCTCGTGGTGTGAGCTGGGTCCGGTGTGCCGTGCGCGGCGGGGAGGTCACCGATGGTGAGCGTCATCGACGGGATGAAGCTGTCGGAGGTGCAGAGAGAAGCCCTCTTCGACGAGCGTTCGCAGGTGTTGGTGTCGGCCGGCGCGGGCAGCGGCAAGACCCGGCTGTTGGTGGCGTACTTCGTCCGCGCCTTGATTGAAGAGGGAATCCCAGTCGATCGAATGGCCGCTGTGACTTTCACCCGCAAGGCCGCGGGAGAACTGGTGTCGCGTATCCGGCAGAGCCTCGAGGAATGTGGGCGTGCCGACCTTGCCAGAGCGCTCGATTCGGCTACGATCGGCACCATCCACGGACTCTGCCGGCGTCTCATCGGAGATCGGTCCTTGGACGCGGGCGTCGACCCGGCGTTCCGCGTGCTCGAAGCGGAGGCTGCGAAACTCCTCAAGAGCCAGATCTCGGGGCTGGCTTGGGAAGCGGTGGCCGAGAAGGCGGACGAGGCTACGCTCGAGGTCTTGGCCACTCGCCCTCGCAGTCTCCAGAAGGATGTGGTGGCGCTCTACGACCGGCTGCGGGGAATGGGATTCGAGCGTCCCCGGCTCGATATCCCGGCGTCACCTTCTGATAGCGGAGCCGAAGCTGCGCTCATCACCGCGGTCCGCGAGGCTCTGGCCGCCGGCGAGGCGGTCGCCAAGCCGGGAGCCGCTCTGCTGGAATCTCTCGGGAAGCTCAGAAGCTGTCTGAGTTGGCTGGAGATGTCCACCTCTCTCGACGAGCGGGCGGCGGACCTGGATGCCACAAACGCCTTCTTCCCCAGCCGCAAGACCTCCTCCATGGAGAGCTGGTTCGCGCCGGTGCGCGAAGCCCTCACGCGCTACAGGCAGGTCCTGGCCGGCGTGCGCTTGGGGCCGGTGGTGGACGCCATGAACGTGTTGCTGGCCGAGTTCCACGAGCGATACGAGGCGCACAAGCAAGAGCAGGGCCTGCTCGACTTCAACGACCTCGAGCTGCGTGCCCGCGCGCTGGTGGAGGCTGCGAACAGTGGAGGCTCTGGGCCCATCATGCCGGGCTGCCGTGTCCTGGTCGACGAGTTCCAGGATACAAACGAGGTGCAGTGCGGTCTTATCGAGGGTCTCGGGGCGGAACGGCTGCTGATGGTGGGAGACAAGCATCAGAGCATCTACCGCTTCCGCGGCGCCGATGTGAACGTCTTCAGCGATCGCGAGCGGCGGCTTGAAGCGGGTGGTTACGAACAGACAGGGGGTGTCCACCGGCTCACGGTGAACTACCGCAGCCGGCAGTCCGTCCTCGCTTTCATCAACACGCTCTTCAGCCACCTGACGTTTTTCGGCACAGAATTCGACACTTTGGAGACGCCTGCCGCCGACAAGGCCACAGAAACTGTCGCTCCCGGCTCGACGCCGGGCCGGCCGGCGGTGGAGGTGGTGGTGGCGCAGCGTCTCGAGGCGCCGGAAAACGGTGGGTCCCGGCCTGCCATGCAGGAAGCGGAGGCGCAGGTCGTGGCCGACCGTATACGGCGGACCGTCAAGGAAGAAGGCCGCCGGCAGCGCGACGTCGTGCTGCTGTTGCCTGCCCAGACCCATGTCGAGTCGTATCAGCGGGCTCTGATGGCGCGCGGGCTCGATGTGTATGTGGTGCGCGGCAAGGGCTACTACGCTCGAGAGGAGGTCACCGACATCGTCTCACTCCTGCGGGTGCTGCTGAACCCCCATGACGACCTGGCGCTCTTGGCTGTGCTGCGGTCCCCGTTGGTGGGCCTGTCGGATGACGGTTTGTACATCCTCGGTCAGCAGGGTCGGCGACAACGGTCGTCGCTGTGGGAAGTGGCGCGAGATGGTGGTCCGGATCCGTTGGGCGATAGCGACCGTGATCTCCTTGCTGCTTTCATTCAGAAGCTGGCCCAGATGGAGCGCCGTGTCGGGCGGCCCGGCTTGGCTCGATTGATAGAAGACGCGCTGGAGGCCTGCGACTACGACCTCTGTCTGCTGGCGGCGCCGGATGGTGGGCGCAGGTTCGCCAATGTGCGCAAACTCATGCGCATAGCCGACGACTTCGAGGCTCTGGAAGGACCCGATCTGGCCGGGTTCGTCCGCACAGTCCAATCCTTGGACGATCTCGGCGACGACGAGGGGAGTGCGTCCACGCTCGCTGAGGCGGCGGACGTGGTGCGCGTTATGACCGTTCATCAAGCCAAGGGGCTTGAGTTCCCCGTGGTGGTGTTGGCGGGCTTGGGGTCGGATGTACGTTGCGACACCCCGTCGGAGTTCGTGGTGGGTGAGGACGGGCGTGTTGGCGTATTCCTCAAAGGCTCGAAGAACTCCACATACGAGACCCAAGACCTCTATCGGGGGCCGGCCGCCGAGATAGTGGGCGCTCTTCATGTCAACGAACGCGAAGAAGACAACCGCCTGCTTTACGTGGCCATGACGAGGGCTGAGGACCGGCTCGTGCTGGTGGGGGCCAGACCGCAGAACGACAACCTGGAGAAGTGCCGCGTCGGGCGCATCGTGGTGGCGCTCGGCCTGAGCGCCCTACCCAACGAAGGGGAGCGGGTGGCGCTCGAGGGGCTGGACGCAGTGGTCGAGACCGTCGCGCCGCCGACGGTCGACCCGGCGGCGGAGATCGCAGCGGCCGGTGGGCGCCCAGGGGTCCTCGAGGACGTGGGTCTCGTCGCCCCGGGTCCGGTTGGGGGTCCCGCCACGGCCGCCGCGGGCCCGCCGGTTTCTGGGGGATCCACAGCCACCGGAGTGCGGCAGGTCAGCTTCTCGGCGCTGGCGGCGTACCACCGGTGTCCCAGGCGGTTCTACTTCGAGCGAGTCCTGGGCCTTGCCACCCTACCGGCGCATGCGCCGGTGTCCGGGCGGACGCCTGGCTTGACGCGGCACGATTCCGATGACGACCAGGTGGTCCCGGACGAAACGCCACTCGACGAAGAGGAGCAGCTGGCCGGGCGGGACGTCGGCTTGCTGGTGCACGCCCTCCTCGAGAGAATGCCGCTTGAGGCTGGGCGGCCCGCCGCCGAGCGGGTGCGCGCGGCCGCGCTCGACCTGCTCGGCGAGACGGAGCTGCAGCTCGATCCCGACCATCTCGACCGTTCCGTGGCGCTGACTCTATCGTTCTGGGATTCGCCTGTGGCGGAGGTCTGGTCTCACGCGGCGGCTACGCGGGAGGCGCCCTTCTTCTTCGCTGTGGGCGACGTGATGGTCTCGGGCATCATGGATCTGGTCCTGCAAGGAGAAGACCCGTGGCGCATAGTCGACTACAAGACCAACGCGCTCAGGGGACGGTCGCCCGCCGGCTTGGCTGCCGGCTACGAGCTGCAGATGGTCACGTATTGTCTGGCCGCACTCCTGGCGGGAGCGCCCTCTGTGCAGATGGACCTTGTGTTTCTCGAGCGACCCGGTGACCCGGTGACCGTGCGGCACGCGCAGGAAGCAGTCGCCTCGCTGCTAGGACGCCTCGGCCGGGCGCTGCAGGGGATCGAGCGGGGTGAGTTCCCGATGCTACAGGGCGAGCAGTGCTCGTGGTGCCCGGTGGCTCACCTCTGTGCGAACGTGGCCCCCGCGTAGACGATGGTATACAATAGTCGGCCGTTGGGCTCAGTGAGTCTTACTGCTCGAGGCGGGGTGTAGCGCAGCCTGGTAGCGCGCATCGTTCGGGACGATGAGGTCCCGGGTTCAAATCCCGGCACCCCGACCATCTTTCTCACCTATCCAGGTAGATCACCACGAGGACGTGCGTCCCGAGTTCGTCCGGCAGCTGTGCGGGGGCTTCCTGGCCGGCCTGTCCCGCCGCGACGAGTGTGGACGTGGTGTACGACCACTTGGTCACGGCAGGTGGGGGCGTCCGGTATGCCGACAGCTCCACGAACTCCGCCTTTCTCTCCATGAGCCGGGCGAAAGCATCGACGCCGCCTGGGGCCGGTCCCTGACCGCCGGCGTAGGTCGTCTGTGAGTGCGGCGTGAACACCACGCCGTATTGGAAGGATGCCCCTACGGACATCAGTAGTTCGACGAGCTGCTTGGCCTGATCGCGGGGGACATAGGCGGCGAACGTTGGGCCATCGATCCACAGCGAATCGTCCAGCGGCTCCAGTCCCGTGACGGCGGTGAGCTGTTGCGCCATGGCCGTACCGGCCCTGTCGTGGGAGTCACCGGCGTTGGTTCCCCCGTCGCCCTCGCTGGAGGAGCCCGGAGGCTCCAACGCGAAGCAGACCGGTTCGCCGGCAGCCTTGAGATCGGCGATCATGGTCTCCGCGTCTTGAACCGTGCCGGCGTCCATGTCATCGGGCCCCGCGGCGGCGGCCACCGTGACGGCCGTCGTCTCCGTGGTGTCGGCACCTTCGGCGACGAGCGTACCGGCAGTCGTCTCGGTCGGCGCCGCTGTGGTCGTGGCCGCGGCTCCCGCCGTAGTGCTGGGAGCGTCCGCTGATTCCTGTGCGGTAGATCCGAGTGCCGTCAAGCCTCCGCCTCCCGGCTGGGCGGCCGGCGGAGCCGCCGTGGTCGCGGCGGCAGGCGTCTTCACGTTCACGTCTTGGGCGATAGTCGAGTCCGCCGTGGCTACGGTGGCTTCTTGCACTCCATCGCGGGCGAGCCCGAAGGCGATGATGCCTGCAAGAACGGCGACCACGCCCACTGTCGCCGGGACCCACGGCACGATCTTGCGGCGCCAGAATGTCTCCCAGCGTGACGGTGCGACGGACCTGGGGGCACGCCCGGCTTCCGGCTCACTGGAGAGCGGTGAGACGATCGCGCCGAGCACCCGGTCTTCCAGTCGAGCGGGAGGCTCTACGTAGTCTATGTCTTCCAAGAAAGCAACAAGCTTCTCCTGGGTCTGCAGACGGGCGGCGCAGGCGGGGCACTCGCGGAGATGGGTCTCCACAGCGGCTTTGGACTGCGGGTCGAGCACTCCGTCGAGGTAGTCGACGGCCAACTCTTCCCAGTCGTCCACATGGCCGGACAGCACGCCGTCGGACATCGGACCACGGTCCTTGTGTTCATCACCCAGGATCATCATGAGTCATCCCCTATCTTATGCGGGGGTGTGACGTTGTCCGATGTGCCCAGGTTCCTGTTGCCCCCTGACTGTTCATGCGTCTCCTGCGTCCGCGGTGTCCGTGTATCCGGGATCTCGTACCCCACCTTCTCGAGAGCGGCCGCCAGCGCCTCCCGCGCCCGGAAGATACGCGACTTGATGGTGCCCTCCTGGACCTCAAGGATCTCGGCGGCTTCGTTGTAGGGAAAGCCGAGCAGGTCGCACAACACCACCGCGAACCGGAAGCCTTCGTTCAGGCTCATCAGTGCGTCACGGAGCGGGTCGGACAGACCATCCACAGCCGGATCGATGCCGTCTCTTCCCGAAGCCACAACGGCGGCACGTCCACCCGGTCCGGAGAGATCGTTCAAGATCTCACCGTCCATCGGTTCTGGTTTGTGCCTGCGTATGTGGTCATAGGCCGCGTTGACGACGATGCGGTGCAGCCAGGTGCCGAAGCGGGCCTCACCCTTGAACGAGTCGAGGTTGCGAAAGGCCTTGATGAAGGCTTCCTGGGTGACGTCGGCCGCATCCCAGGAGTTCCCCAGGGTGCGCAGGGCCAGGTTGTAAGCGCGGCGCTCGTGGCGCCGGTAGAGCTCCGTCAACGCGTTCTGGTCGCCCGTCCGGGCCCGCTCGACCAATGCGATGTCGAGATCTACCCCCTCGTCGTGTCCGTTCTCGGTCACGCTCAAGCTCAAGCTCTCCCGTCCCCTTCGGTCGACGTAGATTTCACCCGCCTGTCATTCTAACAGCGGATACTGTGGTAACGTCCAGGGAGAAAGCGTCCGCAGTAGGAGGACTGAACGCTGATGGAAGATGAGAAGAGGAAACAGACGTCTGATCATGTGCAGGCCGGTGATGCCGAGACCATGGAGCGCCTGCAAGAAGAGATCCGCAACCTGCCCGTCAGCGAGCATCTGCTGTACATGATGCATTCGCTGTCGGCCTTGGCTGTGGGCCGGTTGGGTCTCACCGCCGATACGGCCGGGCGGCGGGATCTCGACGAGGCCCGGCTGGCCATAGAGGCGTTCAAGGCTCTCATCGAGGTCGACGAAAAGGCGCGGCCGGCCGACGAGACACGCATCCACAAGGAGACGTTGTCGCAACTCCAGTTGGCCTACGCGGCGGCCGTCAGGGCGGCAGAAACGGCTGTCAAGGCGGCAGAAACGGATTCATCGCCGGCGTCGGAGGAGCCGCCGACCCCGGCTGCCGATGAGGACGAGCCG
>ENA-UOXR01003125-UOXR01003125.1-bioreactor-metagenome-genome-assembly--contig:-NODE-3125-length-14419-cov-5.143344_pt1 | contig 14419 bp, 11 predicted proteins | sample MGYA00238164_ERZ764825 | MGnify/ENA primary metagenome ERZ764825 (study PRJEB28920, sample SAMN05720171) | bioreactor metagenome | isolation source: Anaerobic biogas reactor | place: USA:Washington...
GGCTCAGCGAGGGAAGGTGACGAGGAGCATGGTACGGGCGACGACAGAGGAGGGCATCGGGGAAGGGGCTGCCACCCCCACGGTGCCCACGCTCAGGCAGCGCGAGGTGCTCGTGGCGATGATGGGCCAGGTGTTCATCATCATGCTCGGAATCGGCATCGTGGGGCCGGTTACCCCCCTGTACGCCCAGTCTTTTGGCGTCGGCGCGGCGATGGTCGGCGGTCTCACCACGTCGTTTGGCATCGCGCGCATCCTCATGAACATCCCTGCGGGCACGCTCACCGAGCGCATCGGCAGGCGCCCTCTCCTCATCCTCGGCCCCCTGATCACCGCCCTGGCGGCCCTGCTCACCGGCCTCGCCGCGCAATTCGGTCAGTTGATCGTTTTCCGGTTCCTCCAGGGGCTCGGATCCGCCGCTCAGACCACCGCCGCCATGACCGTGATGGCCGACATCACCAACCGCGAGGGGCGCGGCCGCGCCATGAGCTTCTATCAGGGGAGCCTGTTGCTCGGTTCGGGCATGGGCCCCACCGTGGGGGGGCTTGTGGCCGAGCATTTCGGGTTTCGCGCCCCGTTCTTTCTCTACGCGGCATTGGCGGCCTGCGCCGCCCTCTGGGCGTTGCTGCGCGTCCCCGAGACCCGCGGTTTCCAGAAGGAAGCGACAGCGCGCCCCGGCCGGCGATCCGCGGCTCGGCCGGGCGACGTCCCAACCGGCAGGGTGGTGTGGGAACACCTCACCGACCTGAATTTCGTCCTCATCAGCCTGGTCACGCTGGCGATCTTTTTCACGCGCACGGGCAGCCGGTCCACGGTGCTGCCCCTTTTCGGTGACAATCGCCTGGGGCTCTCACCGGGCCAGTTGGGCATCACCTTTACCGTCATCGCGGCCTTTAACCTGCTGACCATCAACTGGTCGGGGCTCCTCTCCGACAAGTACGGGCGCAAAGCCGTGATCGTGCCGGCGGCGGTGCTCTCGGGACTGTCGCTACTGGCCTTCTCGTATTGCCGCAGCTATGCCGCCTTCCTGTGCAGCGGCGCGCTGCTGGGGTTGGGCACCGGCATGGCGGGTCCCGCCCCGGCCGCCTATGTGGCGGACCTGGCCCGCCCCGGGAGCTATGGCCTCACCATGGGTATCTACCGCACCTTTGGCGACGTGGGCGTATCCGTCGGGCCCGTGCTACTCGGCTGGATCGCCGACCGGTTCGGCTTTTCGCCTGCCCTGTGGGCTAACGGCCTGCTGTTCGTCGTCGCCGGCCTCGCCTTTGGCTTGTTCGCCCGCGAGACGGTGGCGCGACCCAGCCCTCAGTTATCCGTGATCAGTCATCAGTCTCGGAAGTAGATCGCACCCAATCAGCCGACAAGACTGATAACTGATGACTGACTACTGACGGCTACGGTCCGCGAGCGCGAGCCCCACCCGCTACGACACCTGCCCTGCCACCTGGGCGAATTCCTCTTCGCTCAATGCCCGCATGGTGCTGGTGGTGAGCTGGCCCGTCTTGGCCAGGCCGAGGGCAAAGCGCGCCATCGTCGCGTCGTCGGGCGCGTCGGCAACGATGGCGGCGTCGTAGGCGCCCATGGTCACCCAGATCCCCACCAGACGAATGCCCAGCGACTCGGCGTTCGAGCGGGCCTGCTTCAGCTGATCGGGCAGCTTGCCGATGCCGCCGACGGCTTGCGGCGTGAACTTGCATAGGCAGACGTATCCGGCCATGGTATCCCTCCCCTGTCACGGCTCCTGGCGCGCGGTGACGCGCCGAACACGACTTTCGGGCTCGCGCTCACGACTTGGACACGTTGGGGGCGTGGTGGTCAATACGGGAGATGGGGGTACGGCGATGGACGGCGATGGGGCGCGTTCATCATACCCCGCCTTCGCCGCATCGCAAGCACCGCAGGAGAGGCGAAACGGCGCGCATAAAGGCATGACCCCCTCTCCGACGGAAAGGGGGTCCCCAGCCTCTTGTGCTATAATGGGCGCGTCAGGGTAGTGTGCCCCAGGAGGGAGTCGAACCCCCGACCAAAGGTTTAGGAAACCTCTGCTCTGTCCTCTGAGCTACTGGGGCGGCAAACGGCGGCGGAACGCGCTGCGTTCCGCAGTATATCACACCCACCGGAGCGTGACAAGACGCGTGCGTATCGCACAGCACCTCTCCGGGCGTTCCCTGGGCGGGCGGGTGGCGCAGGTCTTTTTGAGGCTCGCCGTTCTCCTGGCCCTCGTGGGGATGCTCAACAAGCTTCCCAAGCGGCTGGTGGTCTATGGCCCGCCGCAGACCGTCGAGACGACCAACCCCATCATCGGGGTGCACACCCGCCTCACCGATGAGGTGGACGACTGGAAGATCCAGCGCACCCTTCAGATGGTGCGCGAGATGGGCAGCCCCTGGATCGTCGAGTACTTTCCATGGGGCTACTATGAGCCGCAAGAGGGGCGCTACCAGTGGGGCCACCCCGACACGGTGATTAACCACGCCGTGGCCCAGGGACTCACCGTCATCGCCCGCATCGATTTCGTCCCCGAGTGGGCGCGGCCGCCCGAGACCACCTATCGCCACCTGGATCGCGACCATTACGATGACTATGCCGATTTCGTGGCCGCCTTTGTGGAGCGCTACCGGGGGCGTGTGGAGCACGTCGTCATCTGGAACGAGCCCAACCTGAGCTTTGAGTGGGGCTATCGTCTGCCCGATCCCGAGGCGTACACCGAACTCCTCTGCACCGCCTATCGCAGCGCCAAGGCCGCCAATCCCGACGTGCAGGTGTTGGCCGCAGGGCTGGCGCCCACCCTGGCGCCGCCGGGCAGCGAGTGGGGCATGGATGATCTCGTCTTTTTGCAGCGCATGTACGACGCGGGGGCGGCCGCTTGCTTTGACGGCATGGCCATCCACGCCTACGGCCTCACCTTTCCTCCCGATGACCCGGCCGACCCGCAAGAGATCAACTTCTCGCGGGCCGAGCTGATTCGCGACCTCATGGTGCGCAACGGCGACGCCGCCAAGCCCGCCTTCATCACCGAGGGGGGCTGGAACGACAACCCCCGCTGGACCAAGGCCGTCTCGCCGTACCTCCGGCTAGAGTACACCATCCGCGCCTATGAAAAGGCCCGGGAGGAGTGGGCCTGGGCCGAGGCGGTGTGCCTGTGGGCCTTTCGCTACCCCTGGCCGCAGCGCACCTACCAGGACAGCTATTCCTTTGTCACGCCCGAGTTCATCCCCAAGCCGATCTACCTGGAGACGCGCAACTATGCCCTCGGCCTCCCCTTCGAGTTCCTGGAGTCAGCGCCTTGATGGCCGCCTGGCGTGACCTCTGGACGCGGCTGCCCCACCCGGTGCGTCGCTACGCCCCCCTCTGGGGGATAGTGGTGGTTGTGGTGCTGGGGCTGGCGGCCCTGCGCGCCTACGGCGGGCTGGCCGGCGTCGACCCCACCTGGGAGCGCATCCATCGCGAGGGGGTGGTGCGCGTGGGGATGGATGCCAGCTTTCCCCCCTTTGAGGTGGTGGACGACGCGGGACGCTTTTCGGGGCTCGACGTCGACCTGGCGACGGCCCTGGCGGAGCGCTGGGGCGTCGACGTCCAGTTCATCAATGTGCATTTCGACGGGGTGTACGACGCCCTGAGCAAGGAAAAGTTCGACCTCATCATCTCGGCGCTGCCCTACGACCGCACCATGACGCGCGACGTGGCCTACTCGGTGAGCTACTATGACGCGGGGCAGGTGCTCCTGGCGCCGCGTGGCGAGACGCGCGTCCAGTCGATCGCCGACCTGGACGGCGGCCTGTGCGGCGTCGAACTGGGCTCCGAGTCGCACCAGCTCGTGCGGCGCGTGGCGCGCGACCGGGGGCTGACCATCGAGGTGGTGGCGGCCCGCGAGGCGGGCGAGTTGCCGGAGCGGCTGCTGGCCGGGGAGGTGGACGGCGTGGTGTGCGACAGCCTGACGGCCCACGACTGGCTGTCGCGTTGGCCCGGCCTGCGCGTGGCCGGCCCGCCGCTGACGAGCGACCCGTACGTCATCGCGGCGCGCCCTACGAGCCCGGAACTCCTCAACCAGGTGAACCTCGCCATCCATGCGTGGCGCGCTGACGGCTACCTCGAGGAACTCCAAGCCCGGTGGTTCAGCGGCGGGTAGTCCCTCTCCCTGTACCCGGGGAGAGGGAAGGGTGAGGAGCTGGCTGCCGAGGGCGACGCGCCAAGTCAGACAAGATCCCTCGCTCCGCTCGAGATGACGGAGGGAAGCGGCGGGGGGGGCGGGGGGGGCGGCGGGTGCGCCCCTCTCCCTGTACCCGGGGAGAGGGAAGGGTGAGGGGGCCGCCGCCGCGGGGCGACGCGCCTCAGCCAGACAGGATCCCTCGCTCCGCTCGGGATGACGGAGGGAGACCGGGATGACGGAGGGAGGCCGGGATGACGGAGGGAGGCCGGGATGACGGAGAGAGGCGTCGGAATGACAGAGGGCAAGACGGGGACGGGGGCCAGCGTTTGGACTGCCCTTCTCGCCGTGCTATACTCGGCGCCGCAGCATCCTGCACGAGGCACCAACTCCAGCCTTGGAAGGCGGATCCCATGTTGACAATATCCAGGGGGCGATCGCCCCTCGCGACGCGCATCGGTTTCGTGTGCTTGGCGCTGGCCATGGTCGTGCTGGCCAGCGTGCTCGCCTCGTGCGGCGGCGACGACGCCACGCCGCCGCCGCCCACCGTCATCCGCGCCGACGAGACGCCGTCGACCGATGCCGCCACCGCTACGCCCACCCTCACCCCTACACCTACGCCCGAGGAGGGCTACCCGGCGCCACCGCCCACGCAACCCCCGGCGGAGGAGGGCTATCCGCCAGCCACGCCCATGCCGACGCCGGACGCCTATCCCGCGGAGTAGCGGCCCGACGGCAACGGACATACGCAAACAAGAGCGGGGGAGGAGATGGTCTCCTCCCCCGCTCTATACTTCGGTCGCTGGCCCCACCTCCCGAAGGCGCCCCCGCGGCAGTCCGCCTACATGCAGGCTCTCGTGGGGGCACCTTCGGGAGGTGGGAGCTATGATGCTCTCACGGACGTGTACGTCGGCGCGGTGAGCAGGATGCCCAGCGCCATGGAGACGAGCTTGGTCACGTGCGAGTCAGACCGTGACGTGACGACGATGGGGGCGCATCCCCCCACCACCACGCCGGCCATCTCGCCGTGCCCGAAATAGGTGATCGCCTTGGCCAGCAGGTTGCCGGCCTCGACGCTCGGCACGATGAGGATGTCGGCCCGCCCTGCCACCGGGCTGCGGATCCCCTTGATCTCGGCGGATGCCATCGAGATGGCGTTGTCCAGCCCCAGGGGCCCGTCCACGATCCCGCCGCGGATCTGGCCGCGTTCGGCCATCTTGGAGAGGTTGGCCGCATCCACCGTGGTCTGCATCTTGGGGTTGACGAGTTCGGCCGCCGCCAGCACGGCCACTCGCGGCTGATCGATCCCCAACTTGGTTGCCACGTCGATGGCGTTCTGGACGATCTCGACCTTCTCATGGATGTCGGGGGCGATCACCACGCCGGCATCGGTGATCAGCAAGAGGCGGTTGAACCCGGGGATCTCGAACACTGCCACGTGGGTGAAGAGCCGCCCGGTGCGCAGGCCGTTGTCGCGATCCAGCGCCGCCCGCATGAACTCGGCCGTCTCGAGGGAGCCCTTCATCACCACGTCACCATCGCCGGCGCGCACCATGGCGCAGGCGCGGTGGGCGGCCGCATCGCGATCCGCCTCGGCGATCACCGTCATGTCGGCGATGTCGATGTCGTGTTCCCCCGCGACGCGCGCCAGGCGCTCCGGGTCGTCCACGAGCAGGCAGTGCGCCATATGGAGGGACTGGGCCTCGCGCGCGGCGGCCAACACCTCGGCGTTCGCCGCCGCCGCGATCACCACACGCTTGGGCCCGAGCCACGTGGCCTCGTGCTTGAGCTGCTGGAAGGTGCGGATCGGCATCGGTCCCTCGGTTTCGAGTGAGTGATGTGCGGCGGGTTGTGGGTTGTGCGTTGGGGCTACATGCGGGTCACAGGTTACAGGTTGCAGGTTACAGGCTCTGTTGGCTGGTTGCTCTAGAGTCTGTAACCTGCAACCTGTGTCTTGCTACCCATTACCGAGTGTCAACGCACAACCCGCCATCATGGCGCTTACGCGCGTCGTGCGGCGGCTGCTTCGGGGCTGAGGCCCTCGCGCAGGCAGCAGTTCTTGTACTTTTTCCCGCTGCCGCAGGGGCAGGGGTCGTTGCGACCCACCTTGCTCGCGCGGCGCTGCGCCGGCGCGGCGGTGCTCCCCGCGCTGCCGCCCGTGGCGCCCGAGAGGCGCGTCGGGCGCGGCATGGTCGGCTGCGCCTGTATCCGGGCGTTGAGCACCAGGGCGCTGACGTCGCCCTTGATGGCGTCCAGCAGGCTCGCAAAGGCGTCGAACGCCTCGCGCTTGTACTCCACCAGCGGGTTGCGCTGCCCGTAGGCGCGCAGCCCGATCCCCTCGCGCAGTTCATCCAGCGCCGTCAGGTGGCGCACCCAGCGCTGATCGATGGAGCGCAGCATGACAAAGCGCTCCACCTGCCGCAGCACTTCGGGCCCGAGGCTCTCCTCCTGGGCGTCATAGCTCTGCTCCAGGAGGTCGTGCAGCTCGGTGACGATCTCCTGGCGCGACATGTCGGCCCAGGGGGCGGGCGAGTGCCCGGGGGGCAGATGGATCATGCGGTCCACGGCCGCGTGGAGCCCCCGCAGGTCCCACTCTTCCTCGTCGTCCGAGGCGGTGTATGCCTGCACGAGGTCGCCCAGCTCCTCCCGCATGATCTCGGTGATCGTCGAGCGGAGGTTGGCCTCCGAGAGCACCAGGCGTCGCTGATCATAGATTACCTGGCGCTGCTGGTTGACGACGTCGTCGTACTCGAGGATGTGCTTGCGGAGGTCAAAGTTGTGCCCCTCGACGCGGATCTGGGCGTTGGCGATCGCCTTGGTCACCAGGTTATGCTCGATGGGGATGTCCTCGTCCACCCCCAGGCGATCCATGATGTTGGCGACCGACGCGCCGCCAAAGCGCCGCATGAGGTCGTCCTCCAGCGACACATAGAACCGCGACGAGCCCGGGTCGCCCTGGCGGCCGGCGCGCCCGCGCAGCTGGTTGTCGATGCGTCGCGCCTCATAGCGCTCTGTGCCCAACACGTGCAATCCACCCGCCGCGAGAACCACCTCGCGTGACGCGGCGCATTCTTGCTCCGCCTTGGCCAGCGCTTCCTCCCAGACGGCGGGATCCAGGGTCGCGAGGTCTTGCCCCTGGCGGCGCAGGGTATCGCGCGCCAGCCCCTCGGGGTTGCCGCCCAGCAGGATGTCGACGCCGCGCCCCGCCATGTTCGTGGCGATGGTCACCGCACCCGGCTGCCCCGCCTGGGCGATGATGTGCGCCTCACGCTCGTGGTTCTTGGCGTTCAAGACCTCGTGGGGGATGCCCATGCGCCTGAGGCGGTCGGAGATCATCTCGGAGGTCTCGATGGCCAGCGTGCCCACCAGCACCGGCTGCCGCGCCGTGTGCCGCTCCTCGATCTCTTGCAGGGCGGCGCGGTACTTGGCCTCGGCGGTCTTGTACACCAGGTCCGGATGGTCATCACGGATCATCGGCTTGTGGGTGGGGATCACCATGACTTCGAGATTGTAGATCTGGGCGAACTCTTCCGCCTCGGTCTCGGCGGTGCCCGTCATGCCGGCCAGGCGGCGGTACATGCGAAAGTAGTTCTGGAACGTGATGGTGGCGAGCGTGAGACTCTCGCGGCGCACCTGCACGTTCTCCTTGGCCTCGATCGCCTGGTGCAGTCCCTCGGAGTAGCGCCGGCCGTACATCAACCGCCCGGTGAACTCGTCGACGATGATCACCTGCCCGTCGGCCACGATATAGTCGCGGTCGCGATGGAACAGCACCTGCGCCTTGAGGGCGTTCTCCAGGTAGGGCGTCAGCTCGAAATGCTCGGGCGCGTACAGGTTGTCGATCCCGAGGGACCGCTCCACCTTGGTGATGCCGTCCTCGGTCAGGGTGGCGATGCGCTGCTTCTCGTCCACCGTATAGTCGGCCTCGAGGCGCAGCGTGCGGGCGATGCGGGCAAAGCGCTGATAGTTGCTGGTGGCATCCTCCGCCTCACCCGAGATGATGAGGGGCGTGCGCGCCTCGTCGATGAGGATGTTGTCCACCTCGTCGACGATGGCATAGTGCAACTCGCGCTGCACGCACTGGTTCAGTTCCCACACCATGTTGTCGCGCAGATAGTCGAACCCGAACTCGTTGTTCGTCCCGTAGGTGATATCGGCGGCGTAGGCCTCCGCCCGGCTGCACGGCCGCAGGTGCTGGTAGCGGTCATCGGCGGTGGGATAGTGCGGGTCGAACACGAACGAACTCATGGCCGGGTCCTGGCCCATGGACTGGACCACGCCGACGCTGAGCCCCAGCAGGTAGTACACCTGGCCCATCCACTGGGCGCCAACCTTGGACAGATAGTCGTTGGGCGTCACCAGGTGTACCCCGCGCCCCGTGAGGGCGTTCAGGTACAGGGGCAGTGTGGCGACGAGCGTCTTGCCCTCGCCGGTTTTCATTTCAGCGATCTTGCCCTGGTGCAGCACGATCCCGCCGATGAGCTGCTCGTCGAAATGGCGCAGGCCGATGGCGCGCACGGCGGCCTCGCGCACGGCGGCGAACGCCTCGGGGAGGATCTCGTCGAGGATAGCGCGTTCCTCTTTGTCCAACCGGGCTTGCAGGTTCTCGATCTCCAGCCGGAGGGAGCGACGCTCGTCGTCGTCCGGCTCGCGGTCAAGCTCCTCCTGCAGCTCGCGCAGCTCGGCGCGACCCTGCTCGGTGGCCTGTTGCAGGCGGTCTTGAAAGCCGCGCGTCAACTCTTGCAGCTCGGCCTCGCTGCGCCGCTGCATCTCGGGCTCGAGCGTATTGATGGCGTCCACCAGCGGCTGCAGCCGCTGCAGCTCGCGCTTGTTGGGATCGCCGAGTATGGTGCGTAGCACGTTCTTGAGCATGCCGTTTGAGATCTCCAGGTACATTGCTACACGCCGCAGCCGACGCGGCGCTCGGTTCGGCGCACGGTCGGATACGACGCTACAGACACCCGTTCATTATACCATAGGGGGCCAAGCCGGGCGGTATTCCTGATCTGGTGGGATCTTTGGGGAACACCTCCCAAAGGTCGCCGGTTAGTCCTCACGCATGCGAGGTTGACGCTGGCAGATCTTTGAGAGGTGTTCGCGCCTCACGACTCGAACTCGGGCAGGTACTCCCCGATGGTCTTGCCCACCGACAGGCCGCGGTGCACGGCGTCGATGATGCTGGCGATCCACGGGCCGAGGTGGATGATGTGCATGTTGGGGAGGCGCTTCTCGGGCGGGATCGGCTCCGTGTTGGTGCACACGATCTGCTTGAGGTTCGCCTTGGCGAGGCACTCGACGGCGCCGGCTGAAAAGGTGGCGTGCACAAAGGAGGCGTACACGTCGCGAGCTCCCGCCTCGCGCAGGATGTGCGCCGCGCCCGCGGTGGTCGTCCCCCGATCCACCTCGTCATCCACGATGAGGGCGTTGCGCCCGCGCACGTCGCCGATGACGGTGAGCGAGTGCGTGTCCGTCCCCTCGCGACGCTTTTCCACGAACGCCACCGGCGCGTCGAGCGCCTCGGCAAAGTTGCGCGCCTTCTTGGCGAACCCCAGATCGGCGGCCACTACCACTAGGTTGGGGATTGCCAAGCGGCGAAAGTAGTCGGTGAGCAAGGGGAACGCCGAGAGTTCGTCTCCCGGCATGTTAAAGAACCCCTGAATCTGCCCGGCGTGCAGGTCGACGGTCATAAAGCGATCGGCGCCCGCCGCGCCCACCATGTCGGCGACGAGACGCGCCGTGATCGGCACGCGGGGCATGTCCTTCTTGTCGCTGCGGGCATAGGAAAAGAAGGGCATGACCGCCGTGATGCGCCCCGCCGAGGCGCGCCGCACGGTGTCGATCATGATGAGCAGCTCCATCAGGTTATAGTGCACGGGCGAGCAGGTCGGCTGGATGATGAACACATCCTTGGACCGCACCGACTGCAAGAGCTGGATAAAGATGTTCTCGTTGGGGAATACCTCGATCTTGACGTCGACCAGCGGCACCCCGAGGGTCGTGCTGATTTCGCGCGCCAATTCTGGGTTGCCGCCCCCCGCCACGAGAGCCAGCTCTCCATAGATCCTGACACCATGCTCCATCGCCCCGTGCCTCCCCTTGCTGCGTTGCCGGATTGCCTTGCGCTCACCCATTCGCCCGATCATCCCGCCGCTGAGGCTCGCCGGCCACGCCCGCGCGCCTCCCCGAGGCGGGGTCCATCCCAGCCGCGGCCAACAGCTCGTCGACCGCCCCGTACAGATCGATCTCGCGCGCTGCCAGGCGCGCGACCAACCCCTCGATGGCCGCCGGACCGGCGTTTGCCAGCACCAGCCGCAGCAGGCGCTCGCGCGCGACGCCCCGCAGGCGCTCGGCCATGCGCGCCTGCTCGCGCTCCTCCATCGCGCCGCTGGAGCGCAGGAACGCCAGGTGGCGCGCCGCCGCGTCGGCCAACTCCGCCACGCCCACGCCGGTGGTGGCCACCGTCTTGAGGATAGGTGGCCGCCAAGCGGCACCGTCGCCGGCCTCCGAGGCATCGGCCAGGTCGAGGGCGGCCGCCAGCGCCACGGCCACCTGCTCCGCGCCCTGCCGATCGGCCTTGTTCACCACCAGGATGTCGGCGATCTCTAGGATGCCGGCCTTGAGCATCTGCACCTCGTCGCCCAATCCCGGCACCTGGATGACGACCGTCGTGTGGGCGGTGCGGGCGATGTCGACCTCCGTCTGGCCCGCGCCCACCGTCTCGATGAGGATGGTGTCATAGCCACAGGCGTCGAGCACCTGCACCACGTCCCAGGTGCTGCGCGCCAGGCCCCCGAGGCTTCCTCTGCTCGCCATACTACGCACGTACACGCCCGGATCGGCGCTGACGCCGTGCATGCGGATGCGGTCGCCCAGCAGCGCCCCGCCGGAGAAGGGGCTGGAGGGGTCCACCGCGACGATCGCCACGGTGCGTTCGCGGCGGCGATACGCGGCGGCCAGTTGCGCCACGAGGGTGCTCTTGCCCGAGCCCGGCGCTCCCGTGACGCCGATCACGTGGGCCCGGCCGGTGCGCGAGCAGAGGCGCGCCAACGCCTCCCGCGCCTCGGCGCCGTCGTCCTCCACGAGGCTCAGCAGCCGGGCGAGGGCGCGCCGGCGGCCAGCCAGCGCCTCGGCGACCAGGTCCGTCATGTCGCGGCAGCCTGCGCGCGCACGAATGCCACCACGTCATCCGTATTGGTGCCCGGACCGAAAACCCCCCGCACGCCCAGGGCCAGCAGCTCGGCGGCGTCCGCCTCGGGGATGATGCCGCCGAGGAACAGGGGCACGTCGGCCATCCCCTCGGCTCGGAGGAGTTCCAGCACGCGCGGCACGAGGGTCATGTGCGCCCCGGAGAGGATGCTCAACCCGATGGCGTCGACGTCCTCCTGGAGCGCCGCCGCCACGATCATCTCCGGCGTCTGGCGCAGACCGGTATAGATGACCTCCATGCCGGCATCGCGCAGCGCTCGCGCGATCACCTTGGCGCCGCGATCGTGTCCATCCAGGCCGGGCTTGGCGATGAGAATGCGGATCATGGCGATACTCCACAATGACGGTTGTGCGTTATGGGTTGTGCGTTGCGGGTTGTACGTCGCGCGCAGCGAATCGGTTACAGGCTCCAGGTGAGGCGTTGGGTACAACGCGGTTGCAGGCCATAGACAGACCGTTTGCAGTAGCCTGTCACCTGTCACCTGGAACCTGCAACGCCCCAATGCCAAGGAACTCACAACCCATAACGCACAACCCGCACCTACTGCTTCTGCGTGATCTCGAGCAGCACGCCGTTGGCGCTGGCGGGATGCACGAATGCGACCAGGGCGCCGCCGGCGCCGGTCTGGGGGGTGTCGCTCAGCAGGCGCAGCCCCTGCGCCTTGAGCTGCTCCATGGCGGCGCCGATATCATCCACTGTAATGCAGATGTGGTGGATCCCCTCCCCGCGCCGCTCCAAGAAGCGCCCCACGGGGCTCTCGGCGCTCAGCGGCTCTAGCAGCTCGATCTCGGACTCGCCGATCGGGATGAACCCCACCCTGACGCCCTGCGCCTCCACCGTCTCGATACTGGTGCAGGGCAGCCCCAGCCCCTCGGCATAGACCCGCGCCGCCTCCTGGATGCTCTTTACCGCGATTCCCACGTGATCGATACGCGTCATCGGTCGTACCTCGGCGTTATTCCGTTGTGGGTTGTGAGTTGTGCGTTCGCTAGCATGGCGGCGTGGCAGGTTACAGGTAACAGGTTACAGACTACAGCGTACGATCTCTCGATAGCCTGTAACCTGTCACTTGAAACCTGCAACCTTTCCGATAAGCAACCCGGAACCCGCAACTCAAAACTCACAACGCACAACCCGTAACCCGGCTAGACGGTCGTCACCTGTTCATATTCGCCAAACGCCTCGCGCAGCGTGTCGCACATCTCGCCGAGGGTGGCGTAGGCGTTGACGGCGTCCAGGATCGGCGGCATGAGCGCGTTGGCGCCCCGGGCTGCGTTGGCCAGGGCGTCCAGGGCGCGTCGCACGGCGGCGCCGTCGCGGCGCGCCTTGAGCGCCGCCAACCGCGCCACCTGGTCGCGTTCGATGGCGGGGTCCACCTCCAGGCGCGGGAGGTCCGTCTTTTTGTCGTCGGTGAAGCGGTTCACCCCCACCACCACGGTGGCGCCGCTGTCCATGGCGCGCTGCTGGCGGTAGGCGCTCTCCTGAATCTGGCGCTGGATGTAGCCCGTCTCGATGGCGGCCATGGCGCCGCCCAGCGCGTCGATGCGCGCGATATACTCCCGCGCCCGGGCCTCCAGCGCGTCGGTGAGGTGCTCGACATAGTAGCTGCCGCCCAGGGGGTCGATGGTCTCGGCGACGCCGCTCTCGTGGGCGATGACCTGCTGGGTGCGCAGGGCGATCTGCACCGACTCTTCGGTGGGCAGCCAGAGCGCCTCGTCGCGTGAGTTGGTGTGGAGGCTTTGGGTGCCGCCCAGCACCGCCGCCAGTGCCTGCAGCGCCACCCGCACGACGTTGTTCTCCGGCTGCTGCGCCGTCAGCGTCACCCCCGAGGTCTGGGTGTGGAAGCGCAGTCGCGCCGAGTCGGGTTTTGTAGCGCCAAAGCGCTCCATGACGAGGCGCGCCCACAGGCGGCGGGCGGCGCGGAACTTGCTCACCTCCTCAAAGAGGTTGTTGTGGCAGGCGAAAAAGAAGGAGAGTTGGCCGGCGAAATCGTCCACGTCCTGTCCGGCCGCCACCGCCGCCTCGACGTAGGCGATGGCGTTGGCCAGGGTGAAGGCGATCTCTTGGGCGGCATCGCAGCCTGCCTCGCGCATGTGGTAGCCGCTGATGCTGATGGGGTTCCACTGGGGGAGGTTGGCGGTGCAATAGCCGATGGTGTCGGTGATGAGCCGCATGGAGGGGCGCGGCGGATAGATGTAGGTCCCCCGCGCCACGTACTCCTTGAGGATGTCGTTCTGGATGGTGCCCCGCAACGCGCGGGGCGCGACCCCCTGCTTTTGCGCCACGGCGATGTACATCGCCAGCAGCACGGCCGCCGGCGCATTGATGGTCATGGAGGTGCTGACCTTGTCGAGCGGGATCGCCTCGAACAGCGCCTCCATGTCCTCCAGGGAGCAGATGGATACCCCTACCTTGCCGACCTCGCCCGCCGCCAGGGGATGGTCGGCGTCGTAACCCACCTGCGTCGGCAGGTCAAAGGCCACCGACAGGCCGGTCTGCCCTTGCTCTAGCAGGTAGCGGTAGCGGCGATTGGACTCGCGTGCCGAGGCATAGCCCGCGTATTGGCGCATCGTCCACAGACGCCCGCGGTACATGGTCGGCTGCACGCCACGGGTGTAGGGATACTCCCCGGGGAAGCCGAGCTGTTCGAGGTATCCCTCGTCGTCGCAGGTGCGGGTGTCGTCGGGGGTGTTGATCCGCTCCACGGGGTCGCCCCACGTATGGCCGAAGGACTGGCGCTCGGGGTAGCGCTTGAGCACGGGGTCGAGCGTGGATTCCTCCCACGCCCGCTTGCGCTTGGCGATGGTCGTCACGGTGTGTCTCCTGGAGGGTGCCGGCGCATGGATGAGGCCGGGCGGCAGCGGGCACAGGCCGCCAACACCGCGCCATTATACCCCGAAAGGGGAGGGGGGCGGCAAGTGGTGGGCGGCGCTAGCCGCGGTGCGATGCGAGGCCCACGTCGGGGGCCTCGCATCGCCGGGGACGTACGTCGCCGCGCCCCTATCCCTGCGCTTGGGCGGGGACGATCTCCGCCTGCGTGACCCTCTCCTCCAGGAGCGCGCGCAGCT
>ENA-UOXR01003126-UOXR01003126.1-bioreactor-metagenome-genome-assembly--contig:-NODE-3126-length-14411-cov-8.796113_pt1 | contig 14411 bp, 12 predicted proteins | sample MGYA00238164_ERZ764825 | MGnify/ENA primary metagenome ERZ764825 (study PRJEB28920, sample SAMN05720171) | bioreactor metagenome | isolation source: Anaerobic biogas reactor | place: USA:Washington...
CGATCTTCCCGGGAGCCTACGAAGGTATCAGGAGCAATCATCTGCCACCAAAAGTGACCATCCTCGTTTGGCGTCTTCCATTTGCCCTGTGCCTGATCTCCTGCGGTGTTAAAATCTCCCTTAAATTCATACCCCACCCGATTTATCGTGGCAGTTCCTGAAAACTGAGCACCGCTAACCTGGATGTTTACTACGGACTGATCATAGGATCCTGTACTGTTTTGGAACCAGATAGTCCATGCGCCTTGCCAGGCAGAATACTGTTGTGATGGGGGCTGTGTTATGGTTGGATCAGGAGTTGTTGTGGGCTGCAGGTTTGGCTCAGGTGGAACATATGGATAAGGGTTTGCGCTGGTCTGAGTTGGATTCAAGGTGACAACTGCTGCATCACCTGGTGCGTGAGTAGGCTCCAAGGCAGCAGCCAGCGGTGTCTCTGAGGAATCTGGGAAAAAAAGTTCGGTTTCTGGCGTGGATGCCTCAACCATCAAACTGACCGGTGTCTGCAGGGTCGCCACTGTGACCCCTTGAAAGCCCTGAATTTCCGGCTGCGACTTCCTTCCGCAGCCTGCTAAAAGCACCAGCAATGCCAAAATCGATAGGGGTTTTCGGTTCATGGTGTTCGATTTTATCACGCATCAATCGGGGAAAAATTTATGCGCCCAAACGCTGTAAAGCCTTGATCACACTTTCAATCACCCACCCTTGTTGTTCATCAGTCATGGTTGGGAAGAGTGGCAACGTAACCTGGCGTCTCGACACGTTTTCTGTCATCCAGAGTGTCTCCTCAAATCGTTGAAGGGGATCACGATAAATTTCAAAGGTATGCACTGGGGGATAATGGAAACTGGTCTGAATTCCGTCCTGTTTCAATAACTCCCGAAAAGCTTCTTTGTCCACTCCTTCTGGCAGCAACACTGGGAAGATATGCTCACTGCTAAGGCCTCTCTTTTTGGCGAAAGGCAGTCCCAAACTTTGAGCGCTCCCCGTGAAAGCCTCGCGATAGCGACGTACAAAGACTTCACGCCTGGCGTTGCCGGCAGGAAGTTTTTTGAGCTGTTCACGCCCAATTGCCGAGCGGATCTCATCCAGGCGATAGTTGTAACCAAGCTCCACCACGTCATAAGTGCTGGCGTGTCCTTTGTGGCGATCCCAGGTGAGGGTCGTCATGCCATGCGAACGCAGTATTCTCACTTTCTCCGCGATCTGATCGTCATTAGTGACCACCATTCCGCCCTCACCAGTGGTCATATTTTTGTTCCCAAAAAAGCTGTAGCAACCCACGTCGCCCCAGGTGCCAAGCGCTTTGCCATCCAGGCTGGCTCCCACCGCGTGAGCGGCATCTTCGACCACCGCCAACCCACGCTCTTTGGCTATGCGCATAATTTCGGGCATGTCGCAGGCATAGCCGGCATAATGCATGACCACGATCGCCTTGGTCTTTTCAGTTACTCGCTCTTCGATCGCTCGCGGGCAGATACAAAGCCAGTCTTCGCTTTCAATATCTGCAAATACCACCTTGGCTCCGGTGTAGCGGACGGCATTGGCTGTTGCGACAAAGGTCAATGAAGGAATGATGGCTTCATCGCCCTTGCCCAAGCCGACAGCCAGGCAAGCCAGGTGGAGGGCGGCGGTGGCATTATTGACTGCGATGGCGTGTTTTGCCCCGACAAAGGCGGCAAATTCGTGTTCGAAAGCTTGCGTCACTGCTCCCATGGTCAGCCAACCCGAGCGCAGGACTTCCAGTACAGCATTTTCTTCTTCTATTCCAAGATTCACATCTGCCAAGGTTACACGCCAGTCCATATTTACTCCGCTAAAAATTGTGAGCGCATGCTTTCAAAGTCGTCATTGGCTGCCAGAAAATCCTCAGGATTTCCCAGGTCACGCCAGTAGCCATTATAAGGATAACAAGCCACAGGTTCACCCGCATTAAGCAGCGTGTTGACTAAGGTGGGAAAGTCAAAGTATTCTCCTTTAGGGATATACTCCAACACTCTCGGCTCAAAGACGTACATACCCATGCTGACGAGAAAGTTCATGCTCGGTTTTTCGATGTATCCTGTAACCTGGTGAGAACTGCTATCATGTTCGATCACGCCCAGATTGATCTTGTGGTTTCGTTGATGGCTGGCGATGGTGCAGATAGCATTTTTTTGCTTGTGGAAAACTACCAACTGGTTGATGTCGAGAAGGGTAAGAATATCACCGTTGCACACCAAAAAAGTATCCGTTAAACCATCGATAAAAGCCAACGGACCAGCTGTGCCGAGCGGCTTGGTCTCGAGAGCGTAGTCAATTTTGAGGTCGTATTGGGAACCATCTTTGAAGTAGGATTTCATCAATCCGGACAAATGACCCACAGCCAGGGTAACATCTTTGATCCCGGCACGGCTCATTTGACCCAGCAGCACCTCCAGGATGGCATGATCGCCAATGGGCATCATCGGTTTGGGTAGGATGTACGTATACGGGGCGAGTCTTGTACCCTTCCCCCCCGCCAGAACTACTGCTTTCATCATTTCACCTTCGATTTAGTATGACAAAATTATATTCGGGTTCTGAATTGAATGACAAATATCATGAGTAAAACAATAGGATCAACGACCGTAGTCATCAGGCAGGTAATGATCCAGGTGATTCCTGATCCACTCGATGGTTGAGGCTAAACCTTGCCTGAGATCAAATTCAGGTTCCCAGCCCAGCTCTCGTCTTGCTTTAGTGTTATCTGATACCAGTCGTAGAACCTCTGACTTTTCTGGTCTGATCCGTTCCTGGTCAATGATGATCTCCGGTTCAATTCTTAAGTAATCAAATATTTGTTGGGCAACGTCGCTGATGCTAACGTCATAACCTGTGCCCAGGTTATAAACCTGACCATCCCAATTTCCATTTTCTGCTGCTTTTAGAAAACCGTTGACGGTATCATCCAAGTAGGTGAAATCTCGGCTGGTCGTCAGATTGCCAAGGTGAATCTGATTGGATGTGAGGGCTTGAGTGATAATAGTCGGGATCACCGCCCGATTGCTCTGACCGGGACCGTAGGTATTAAATGGACGAACGGTAAGCGACTGGACATCAAAGCTGCGATAATAGCTTTCGACCAACTTATCCGCCCCAATTTTACTGGCAGAATAAGGCGATTGTGCCTGAAGAGGATGCTCCTCGTCTATCGGCACTCGTAAAGCCGTTCCGTAAACCTCACTTGTAGAGGTATGAATTAGTTTGGCAGTGGTTTTTCGGCAGGCTTCCAGTATGTTTAAAGTGCCAAGAATATTGGTGTGTGCTGTTTCAACCGGATGAATATAAGAATAGGGAATGGAAATGAGCGCTCCCAGGTGAAAGACGATATCCACATCTCTGACAGCGTGATCTACGGCTGCGTGATCTTCAAGATCCCCACGAATGATTTTGATCTGTCTGAATAATTCAGGAGGCAAGAAGGTCAGATTACCAAATTCCGGTCGGGATGTATAACGAACAAATGCTCTGACATGGGCACCAGATTCCAGCAAGCGTTGAATTAACCTTGAGCCGATAAAACCAGCGGCTCCAGTGACCAGTAGTTTCAAGCCTGAAAAGAATGTTGAATCATTTTCCATTTAGCGTAAATCCCTCAAAAGCATCTTCCAGTCTCAAGATTAAATCCGGCATCACGATCACTTTTGCCGGAGTGGAATCGCAGATGTGTTTTATTCTATCTCTGGTTACCTCATCGGCATTGCTAATGGCGGTGATCACAATTCCGATAGAATATTTTTCGACCAGGTCAGGTATTGCCTGACTGGATCCCATAACCTTAATGCCACCAACACGTAAGTTACGTTTTTTTGGATCATCATCCACAAACCCTACCACACCGAAAAGAGTCGAATAGATGCTGCGATGAATCAACCAGGAGGTCAATTCACCTAAGTGTCCTGCACCAACAATGAGAATCCGCTCAGCAAACGAAGCTTCGCTGCCACGGAACAGAAGCCAACGATAAGCCAGGCTGCTGATGAGACGTTCGCGATAACGCACTCCGACTAAACCGATGTATATCGTAACCCCGATCAGCCAGAGCATGCTGAAAGGGACCCAGGGTTCGGTGATCCAAAATCGATTGACCAGCCATAGGATAAACATGGTCAAACCCACAGAAATACCAATGTCGATCACATAGGCAGGGCTCGCCTCACGCCAGGAAATCTTCTGGAGCCCAAGGATCATATTGATCAGGCTGATAATCAGGGCAATTGCCACCGCCAAAATGAAAAAGACAGGGATACCCAGGTTAATTACCGCGCTGATACGCCAGACAATACCCGAAAGCCCTACAGAAATGGTTGCCACTATGATATCGATCAGGAACCAGGGAACAACTCTCCTGAAAAGCATTAAAGTAGGTCCACCAAAGAGCACCTGCTCGTCAATCTCTTTTCCACGGATCTGAGGTAAAAGCATGATAATTGTGGCTGCCAAAACGTCCATATCCACAAAAAGATTGTGATTTCGAACATACAATTGATCAAGGCGCTGTTTATCAGGCAGGATCTTGCCAAGATAATTATCCATGAAATCGTCGCCCTTGAGCAGATGTTCCTCATCACGATAAATGATCGAGGCAGGGCTGGTGATGCCTGGACGAACAGACGAAATCTCTTTTCTAACTTCCGGTGGCCAGGTCATGGCAATTTTATAATCTTCGGGGCGAGGTCCCACAAAACTCATTTGACCAATCAAGACATTCCACAACTGTGGTAGCTCATTCAGCTTGGAATTTCGGAGGTAACGCCCGATCTTAGTCACTCTTTGATCGTCCGAGGCAGTAACCGGAGGACCATTTTCTCCATCGGGCTGACAATGCATGGTTCTGAATTTAAGAATCTTAAATGGTTTTTCATTCTTACCCAACCGCAACCCCTGGTAGGTCACCGGACCGGGTGATTCGCGTCTTATGGAGATTGCGATGAGAAAAAAAACCGGAAGAAGAAAGATTAATCCAAAAAAGGAAAAGATGATGTCGAAAGTGCGTTTAAAAAAGGAGTTTGCAAACACAGATACCCGGCTTTTTTTCATCGGTGTGGTGCTGGAAATTGCCTGGGTTCGAATAGCATCGTTCTGCACAGTTTGCCCGCTCCCTTCCTGTGGTGTACATCGATACAACACAAGTTTACTACATTCTAGAATTGAAAACTCGTGAAAATCTATGAAAAACCGCTTCAGGTAATTGAGAGCGGTCAGAGAAAAATGGCATTCATGGATATGGCAGTATCTATATGACTGGGTTTGTGAGAACCTTTTTTTAGCCAATCGGAAGCAAGATCAATAGGGTTTTTGAATCCATACAATCAGGTGGGAATTGAGGAAGGACAACTTGGTCAACTCTTCTGCAAACGGTTGAAAAGAAGGGATTAGAAGACGGGATAGAGGTGGAACCAAGGTGATACGTCGTGACGTTATTTGGGTCCCAGGAAACAACTGTCTTATCTCAGAAAGAGGAATTCCACGCGTCTGGCGGTTGAGCGGGTTCCAAATGAAGTCATACCAAAGGAAGCCCTGCCCGGGTTTGAGCACGCGCATAACCTCAGCAGCCATTGCTGCTTTGATAGACTGATTCAGGATGGAAGAAAAAGCCGTAAATTGGATGATCAGGTCAAATGAATAGGAGGGAAAAGGTAAGGTTTGCCCATCGGCAACTGCTAAAAAGGAATTTGGCAGATTTACATTGGCTATGCGCAAACGATCATAGAGCAAATCGATCCCAAGGATATTTGAAGGTTCTGCACCAAGTTCGATGAATTCTTTCAGCACACCACCAGACCCACATCCTATTTCCAGAATACGTAATTTGGAGAGGTCAGATACCCCGAAGCATTCAAGAAATTCTTTGATCGCCTGCTGACGGGTTACCAACATCCATTGATAAGCGGGATTGGAATTGGAATAACGATCGTCTGAGCCAGCGACATCGGCACGACGGGAATATTCCTCCCGTAGACGTTGAATATCAGGATTGGAGTCAGTTAGAGGTGCCAGGGTGGAACCTTTCCGGTTTTATCATTCCAACGGTTAGCAAACTTGAACAGACCAGCGAGAAAACCTGACCCATAACTGATGTGGATGATGGTAAAGGCAACTGGAAGTAAGCCCAGCAATTGCCAGCCTTTCTTTAAGGCGATTGATAAGGAGAAGAAAAGATTGACCTTCAGGTACAGCCCAAAGATCACTATGAGCGGAATCCAACCCCACGAAACAACGACGGAAAGAACCAATGAGATGATTATGGAAAGAACAAAAGCCGGTGGGACGAATTGCCGAAGGCTCATCTGTTTTGGGTGCTTCTGTAAAACTCTGACTTTCCAAAATCCGTATTGAAAGTATTGCTTCCAAAGCAGGTTTGGTTTACTCCGAACGAAATATTCAGAATGAATTTCCTGGTTAAGAAGAATTTTTCCACCCATTTTTCTCAGTCGATAATTAAATTCATCATCTTGATCTCTGACTAGCTCTTCGTCAAAAAGACCAATATCATAAAAGACCTTTTTTGGCCAACAACCCATGTAGACTGTATCCACCCATTCTTCCTCACAAGAATAATGGAATCGTGCGTTCCCAATACCAAAAGGAGAACTGGTCGCAGCTGCTACAGTTTTACCAAATGGCGTAATTCCAACTGCATTCATCTTTCCACCTACATTTGAAGCATCGGTTTCTCTTAAAGCAAAAACACATTGGCTCACGTAATCAGGAGCCAATGTTGTGTGGCCATCTACTCGAATAATTATGTCGCCTTTAGCTAGCCGCAGGGCTGAATTTAAGCCAGTTGGAACAATTCTCATTGTGTTATCTATAACTTGGACGGCTAAAGAAGGATCATCTGCTAGTACGAGCAGAGCTTTTTGAATTGTTTCATCCTCTGACATTCCATCAACTAAAATCACTTCCAAGAGATGATGGGGATAATCCTGCTCAACAATTGACCGCAATGTCAAAGTGATAGTTGCTTCTTCATTTCGGATTGGTAGAATGATGGTTACTAGTTTAAGGTTGCTATTCAAGAGAAAATTCCTTAAGACGAGCAATGACCAATATACTTGATGTACAAATATCTATGGGATCATAGCCAACGAATTGTTTATCAAGCGGAAAAGAAACCAATTGATTCAGGCAATCATGGTTCACTGTTGCTTTCCAAGTCAGAATTTCAAAACCTTGGCTTTCAAATAACTTTCGATAATCGCATGCACGTAACCGGTTCTGGTATAAAAATTTTGTGTTGTATTGTTGCCAATCGGAACTCGAAAATTGAAGAAAGTTAATCCTGGAAATATTCACGTCGGAAAAACTATAGTGGTCAGAGCAGTCAATAAAGTGCGTTATGACCCCGTTGGGTTTCAGAACATCTCTACTTATTTGTAATAAGGCTATGATATCTTGAGTTTGGATGTGTTCTAGTGTCTCGTTTGAAAAAACCAAATCAAATTTGTGGTTTTGTTGATCATCAATCAAGTTTGGTTCCCCAACCAATGGGAATACATTGAGGAAATCTAATAACGTCGTCATCGTATCTTGTTCAATAAGACCTCTCTGACGAGAGGATACTTCGGTATTGAATGCCCAGGGGATTCGTGCCTTTATCAAAGCTTCAAGTTTGGACAATTGCTTCGCGGCTTGCAAGCACAATTCCGCTTTCAAAAGGTTTTCAATATCGTAGGTAACGCAAGAGTGATGTCCAATGATTGAAAACAGCATTGGAATAATTGTCACCCAACCAGTACCAATCTCCAATAAATCTTTCCCTACGATTGAGATCCCTAAATCATTCAATGATTCGAGAATTAAAAAACCCTGTTCCAATTTACTATTAATATTAAAGTTGCGGTACCCTCCGAACCTGCGTTGCAAAAAATAATATAGCTTGCCGTTAGCTGACAACCTCGTCAGAGTTTTTTGAACAAAGAATTTCAGTTTCCAATCCAAGATTTATTACCTAATTGACCATTGTTAAGAATTCTGTTAAAAATCTCATTTCTTGTTGGCTAGAATGCGATCGTTCACTGATGATATAACCGCCTTGAATTTGCCAGCCTCGGTCCGTTCGATAGATGGAACAAGCTCCACCTGCACATTCACTTGAACACCTAATCTCTGATGGACGCGTTTAATCAACTCGATTCGATCAGAGTCATCAAATGCAACTGTGGGAACAACCCTCACTCGTAAGGTCTCCAATGATTCCTGGATAATTTGCCCTTCAACAACATGGGGTTGGTGCGTGAATATTCCATGAAACCTGACCAGTTGTCTACCATCAGGACCTACAACGACATCTTCTATTCGCCCGACGATCTCTTTGATAACAGGCATCGAGCGACCACAAGGACAAGGCTCATCCTCCCAAGCTGCCAGGTCGCCTAAGCGGAAACGAATCAAGGGTTGATAAGAATGTGTTAAGCAAGTGGCAACCACTTCGCCAACTTCCCCAGGCTCACACGGATTACCATCGGGACGTAAGATTTCGACAATACCTGCATCCGGGCTCACGTGCAGACGACCATGGTCGCACTCGCTCACAAAAAGAACATTCTCTACTGTGCTGTACTCTTCGTAGATGCGGCAATGGTATGCCTTTTCCATTACTTCCCGCATTTCGGACGTCAATTTCTCACTTGTGGTAACAACTGCTTTTAATGGTGGAACTTCCAAACCTGCATCGAGAATGAAATTCGCTAAAAGATAGTAAGAAACGGCATAACCGGTCATCCACTGAATCTTATGTTTTCTTAACGCTTCCACATAGAAATGAGCTGTATCACTCCGAAGATGGTATGGCGAGAAATATACCTGCCTTTCCGCTGCATTAAATCGATAGTAAGGTCCCTTGCTTTCTGGGTCCGGCTCAACCATTCTTCCGGAGAAAGTAGCTCGTCCCATTTTAAAGGAGACTCCAGCCCAATTGGCAGAACGAACTTCTCTGATGGCAAGCGAATCTCTTATTTCATCTGGGGTGCAGATTGAAGCGATCGGCGTTCCGGTTGAACCACTGGTATAGTTTGTGACCTTCCAAAGAGGCCTGTAATCAGTTCGTACAAAATCATACGGATCTGCCCGAAGAGGTTCTTTTTCCAGCAAAGGTAGTGCGGTAATATCACCATTCAGCGCTGCCGCTTTCTGCTCTTTTGACCACTCCCTGGAATAATAAGGGATATGATTCACACATATTTCTAGCAAGCTCTTCAACTTCTTACTTTGATATTCAGTCCATTGATCTGTAGTAAAGCGATCTCGTAATGTATATGACTTTTCGTAGAGTCGATAATTCCCTCCGAAACGCAACCATTTCCAATAAATCCCAAACGTGCTCACTGCAGCATTCTGAAGAGGCACCGGCAATTTTGAATAAACAACCTCAGAGAAGCTCAAGCCATTTCCCTATCATTTACTTCGGAAAACAATCTCTCCCACTGAGGAAGGATCGTCGACCAGTCTAACTCCATTGTTGAATTGTGAGCGTTGGTGCTGAGGCACGCAGCAAGTTGGGGCTCGGTAAGGATGGCTAAAATTGCATGCGCCATGGCATCATGGTCGTCCGGGGATACCAGCAAACAGTCGACCCCATCCTTGAGCAAATAGGGAATTCCTCCGACATTTGTTGAAACAACGCACAATCCATTCGCCATTGCTTCAAGTACACTGCGGGGCGCCGTATCATAGTTGGTGGTGTTGATGAATATGTCTGCCCTGTCCAGCCATTCGGGAATTTGTTCATGTGGCACTCCGCCTACAATCTGGACAAATTGATTCACGTTTACGGTCTTCGCCAACTGAAGCGTCTCTGCCAGGCTACCATCCCCTTTATTCGGCCCTAACATAGTCAGATGTGCATCAATGCCATTATCTACAAGTGTTCTTAGCACTCTAATCGCCATCTGTGGGTTGTAAACGGAGTGAAATGACCTGACCCAAATCAGGTTACCTTTTACAGTCTGCCGAACACGATACCTGGCAGAAGTGAGTTCAATAGGATTTGGGATGAGCCGGATATCCGACTTAACCGATCTAAACGCCTCTTGCAAATAACCAGAGGGAGTGACAATCACAGCCGCATTGGAAAAGAGATGGCGAATTGGTTTGGGATGCTTTTGATAGAGCTCAGGCAACCCGCCACCATGTAGCGTCAGCACAAAAGGCTTACCTATCAGCGATAAGAGTTTTCCGCTAAGGTAGGCAAAAATGAATGCCTGACCGCTAAAAACATCGATCTGAGCAAGAGAATAATCCTTCCGGCGATTCCAAATAGTTGTCAGCATATCCAGAAGGCGCAATACTTTGTTGATCTGAGAAGATGTAGTGATTATCTCCCAATGATTCTGGCGTAAGCGGTCCGCCAGGTAATGCCATACATTGATATTCCCGGAACTAACTGGAAGGTGATTACCAATCATTAGAACGACGGGTTTGCTTGCCTCAAAAGATCTTGTCTCAATTTGTCGATCAGACATGAATGAGTCCGGAGATCTTGATCAAAAATTTCAAGAGAGAAGCACCATAGACATCAGCCCGAGGAAGCTCATAGAGCAATTCCGTGGTTAATTGGTTTGGTCGGACAGCTAAACCAGACCTAAATCCAGCTTTTTTTACTGCGACAATGGAGTCTTTGTTGTAGATACCACCAGTGTACGCAAAATGGATTACTGGCTTACCAATGATGTCCTCCAAAATTTTCTTGTTGTGAGTCATTTCTTCAAGTTGTTCAGTTGGAGAAATCTGATCGAGGTATGGGTGAGAATGAGTATGTCCTCCCAAACTCAATATTGGTGAAACACCAATTTGCCTCATTTGCTCTTCACTTAGCCCCTGATACCGGGCAATGATTTCGTCCGGCAGTGGGTAAGGTCGTGAAACACTTTTCGAATAAGCCCTCGCATCCGCACTTGCCCTTGCTAAATCAATCAATTTCTGCCAAGCCGACCGGCATTCTTTTTGTGTTGTGAGTGGATAACGTACACCTTCAATGACCAATTCAGGATAAACCTTTTCAAAACACAAAGCATTAAAGTACACAAACCAAAGGAGCTCATCCTCTTCGAGGTGCAATGTATTCGCAAAAAACGTTGCTGGAATATCATTACCTTCCAAAAAAGGTGAAACTAAACGGAAAGTATGAGAGTAACAATCATCGAAAGTCACCGCGGCTAGTCTTGGCTCAGGTTTACCCAGGCGAGACACATGCTCAACATAGTCATCGAGAGAAACTATTCGATAATAACGCTTCAGCCAAAGCAATTGTCGCTTGAAATCCTTCAACCGTAAAACTAACCCAGCATTCCAGGCATCGGAAGGGGTAGTATCAGGAAAGACCAAATGATAGAGAAGTATCATACTTTAGAACGGTTTGAGGGGGATTCTTCTATGAGAAGTGAATCGTAGACCGATGTCATGTTTTCAATGTAATGGTCTAAGTCAAATGAATTTAATATCATTTGCCTGGTCATAGAACCAATCCCTGAGGCAGTTTGTGGATTTGTTAATAAACTTGTGACCGTAGAGGCAAATGTCTCGACATCCCCAGGCTTCACTAAACAATTATCTTGCAATAACACCTCCCTATAAAAGGGTAGGTCCCATGTGATGATTGGGATACCAGCGGCACCTGCTTCCAATATGACATTGGGCAATCCCTCATCGATGGAAGTGAAGGCAAAAATATCGAATGCCTTCATGAACCTGGAAGCTCTTGGAATCTCACCAGTAAAACAAACCCTTTGCAAAATGGACAACTCATTTGAAAGATCAAGCAATTTCTGCTTTTCCGGGCCATCTCCTATTAATATCAGATTAAAAGAGTCATCCTTGATCCTTGCTATTGCCTGTAGCAAGAAGTCGAAACGCTTTTTTGGGTCCAACCTGCCCATTGATCCCACCCATTTTTTTTGTGGGTCTAAGTTGAAACAGTCCGCAAAGTACTTTCTGGCGGCACATCGATCTAGAAACTCTTCGATTACAGCATTTTGAACGGAAAAAATCTGCTTCGCCTTGTGGGGATATGCACTTCGCAGCCTTGATGCGGTTGTGATGGAGTTCACTATCATTGCGTCTGTTAGGCTGATCGCCATTTTTCCCATGAGACCAGATGTGACGAATGTATCAAATGAACCACGAAATCCACTGATGGATTTACAAGTTTGCAATCCAGCAGCAATCCCAGCATAAGGACTGGGAAAAAGATGCCAACTGTGGATTAGATCGGGTTTTATACTTCTGACAATGCTAACAAAACCACAAAGGCGCAACCATCTCTTCGATGTCTGAGGGATGTGGAACAATGGAATACCAAGCTCCTTAATAGGCTTTTCCCAATAGTCGTCTTCACCGGGATGAAATGTGACCACTACCGGTTCATACTTACCCCTATCCATATGGGTCAGCCATAAGTAGAGCTGACGTTCTGCCCCACCCACAACTAACTGTCCAGCAAGGATGATTACTTTACGTTTTTCATCCATCTTCGTAATCGCAAACTGGTGGCTGTTGTCCGTACAGGTTCGGCTGCTTCAGTTAGTTTATCTTCTTCTTCAACCATGTTGGGATTTGCGTAAACTGCACTTATCCCTAACAATACCCATAGCAACTTGTTACCAAGATCTGAAGCAGTAATACTACCTACACACAAAATTATCAATATGATGAACCACGTTATTTGTATACTATTTCGTTGATTGTAATCCCGGGATTGATGAGGCCAAAGATTTTTGAAGGCACTAATAAGCATTGCCATGAACAGAGCAAAACCCACAAGACCTGTTTCCGCCAAGACATGGACATAGCTATTATGCGGTGACAATCCAGATCTTTCAGCCCCTTCAAAAAGACGCATGTAATAAAGAAGATTAGGGGGATACTGCCCAATACCGATCCCTTGTACAGGGTAATCAAGCCACATTTTCCAGCCTGCCTGCCAAAGATCATAACGAAGTCCGATTGTGTCAGTTCCTTCTCGAATTGCAGGGAAGATACCGCGGATAATATTTATTATGCTTTCAGAGTAAAAACTTATCCCTAATAAACCAACAATCAGAAAAACGATCAATCCTATTTTGTTTTTTACTCTAGGTTGGAACCATAGAAGTAAAATGGATGACACGAAAAGTAACAAAATACCTGTCCGTGACACAGTGAAGAAAATTCCTACAAAGGTAGTAAAAATACCGATAAAGTACAAGAATCTCAAGAATGGTTTTTGCATTGTGCTGCGTAAATAATAGAAACAGACAAAAGCCACGACGTAATAACGAGCTGCTTGGTTTGCATTCACAGCAAGCCCAGCAACCCGTGCAGAGCTCAGGGCATCTTCTGCAATCTCTCCTTGTAGAACAGCGAATATGGCGGAGATCATTGAAACGACTGCAAAAATGAGCATGGTTGTCTCCTGGCGTTTGGGTGTCACAAGAAGTTCGCCGGTAAGATACATCAACACCCATAACTGCACAAAGGTTAACAACCAAACACGATCTGCACCTAAAAAAGATGCTTCAGGATTTGAAACCACAGTCCAAAAAATGAACAAAAAGCCAAACCAAAGGACTGGTTCCGGTTTCCCTTTAGGTGCTGTTTGTTTTCGTTTAGATTGAAGGAGGTAGGAGGCTAAGGTTGCTACGCCTACCGGAACTGAGATGGATGTAAAAAGAGGAATATCTGGAAAAATGTGGACAATCGGGAGAATGGAAATAGTAACCGCCACCCCAATAAATGGCCATTTCAGGATGAAGAAAAAAACAATTATGCCGATCACTCCGATGAGTAAATTGGCAAGTATCTCATTATTCATTTGCTTTGTTTCGATCCTTGATGATTGAGGTTATTTCCATTATTGCTTTGAGCCAAAATTTCACTATTACTTATTTCCTTCTTGACAATATTTCACCATCATTGCTGAGCTTATCGGTAATTAACCTCTGATAAACTTCAACTAACCGTGATTGCCAACTGGAAAATGAAAAATTCTGAACAGCGTCCTCTCTTGCTTTTCTCCCGTATTCCTCTGCTAATATCGGGGAATTGATTAGTTTCATAATTGCTTGCGCAGTGGCTGGAATATCTTCCACCGGAACAGTTACCCCATTCTCATTATGCCGAATCACCCCTTCAAAAACTGGGAGGTCCGAGACGACCACTGGTAATCCTGATGCCATAGCCTCAAGGATAACATTTCCAAGTCCTTCCACACGTGATGGAAACACAAATAGGTCACTGGCGCGATACAGATCTGCCAAAACTTGCCTGTCAGAGACTAATCCCAGAAAACTCGTTCTTGAAGTCAGATTTGCTTCAGCTAAACTATTCTGAAGAGCAACTATCCAGTTTTCATCCAGAGATGGATTTTCATGCTTTGTATGTGGCCCAACTAGAAGTAAAAATACATCCGGAAT
>ENA-UOXR01003127-UOXR01003127.1-bioreactor-metagenome-genome-assembly--contig:-NODE-3127-length-14411-cov-7.539008_pt1 | contig 14411 bp, 12 predicted proteins | sample MGYA00238164_ERZ764825 | MGnify/ENA primary metagenome ERZ764825 (study PRJEB28920, sample SAMN05720171) | bioreactor metagenome | isolation source: Anaerobic biogas reactor | place: USA:Washington...
ATTTCTCCGCCACCCGCAGTTTGGCGCTTCTGGCCCTGGGGTTTTCCGCCGCCTCCCGGGCTGTGGCCGCCTTGGGATAGCCCTTGGGCAGGCGCAGCTGGGGCTTTTTCCCGCACACGCAGACGGGCATCCTGGGCGGGCAGACACAGCCCGTCTCCAGGCGTTTGAAGGTCTGCTTCACCACCCGGTCCTCAATGGAGTGAAAGCTGATCACGCACAGCCTGCCGCCAGGCTTTATCAGGCTCAGCCAGTCCTCCAGCGCCTGGGCCAGGGGGGCGATCTCGTCGTTTATCGCGATGCGCACCGCCTGGAAGGTGCGCCGGGCGGGGTGCCCCTCCTCTTTCTGGCGCACCGCCCTGGGGATGGCGCGGTCCACCGCCCGCACCAGGTCGCTGGTTTTTTCAAAGGGCCCCTCCTGCCGCATCTGAATGATGACGGCGGCAATCCGCGCGGCCCAGCGCTCATCAGCGTAGTTGTACAGGGCGTCCCGGATGGTCTGCTCCTCTGCGCTGTTAAGCCACTCCGCAGCCGTCAGCCCCGTGCTCTGGTCCATGCGCATATCAAGGGCTGCCTCCGCATGGTAGGAAAAGCCCCGGTTAAGGCTGTCCAGCTGCCAGGAGGACACCCCCAGATCCAAAAGCCCGCCGTCAAGGCGGATGCCCGGCAAAAGCGCCTTCACCTCGTGAAAATTGCCCTTGATCAGCTGAAGCCTCGCATCCTCCCCCAGGCGTCCGCGGGCTGCCGCCAGGGCCTCCTCATCCCGGTCAATGCCATACAGCCTGCCGGCGTCACCCAGCCTTTCAAGGATGCCGGCGCTGTGCCCGCCTCCGCCGATGGTGCCGTCCGCAAAGCTGCCGCCGGGGCTGATGGCAAGCGCCGCCAGCGTCTCCTCATACAGGACAGGCAGGTGGTGAAAGCCCGTGGCCTTGCTCACGCCTTCAGCTCCGCGATGCGCCGGGCGATGGTGTCCAGCATCTCTTGGTTGGTGGTGATCTTGTCCCGCTCCTGCTGCACCAGCTGCTGGGGCGCCTTGGCCACAAAACCGGGGTTGTTCAGCTTGCCCTCCCCCCGCTTGATCTCTGCCCTCAGGCCCTCCGCCTCCTTTTCCAGCCTGGCCACTTCCTTGCCGATATCCACCAACTCGCCTAAGGGAATCAGCACCTCGCCCGCCGGACAGACCGCGGACACCGTCTTTTCCTCCAGCGCCTGGTCCTGGGCAATCAGGGCCACCTCCTTGGCGCCCGCCAGACGCTTCAGGTAATGCGCCGCGTCTTCAATGGGCTTGGCCCAGCCCTCAGCCGCCTTGATAAACAGGTTGGCCCGCTGGCCGGGCTGCACCCGCAGCTCCTGACGCAGGGCACGGATGGCACGGATCATCTCCATCACTCCGCTCATCTGGGCCTCCGCCTCCGGGAAATCCAGCTCCGCCCGGGGCCTGGGCCAGGGGGCCAGCATGCAGGATTCCCCCTTGGATATGGGCAGGAGGGCATACACCGTTTCCGTCAGATAGGGCATGAAGGGATGCAGAAGCCTTAGAAGGCTTGACAGCACGTGGCTCAGCACCCCCCTCACCTGGGCTTGGCGCCTGCCCTCCCCGCCAAAGAGATCGCCCTTGGACAACTCGATATACCAGTCGCAGAACTCATCCCAGGCAAAGTCATACAGGCTTTGGGCGGCCAGCATCAGGTCGCCGCTCTCCAGCTGCTGGGTCACCTGCTGGATGGCCTTATTCGTCCGGGACAAAATCCACTTGTCAGCGCCGCTTAGGCCCTGAAGGTCCAGCGCTTCCGGCCCTTCCAGGTTCATCAGCACAAACCGGGCCGCGTTCCAGACCTTGTTGGCGAAGTTGCGGGCGGCCTCGGTTTTCTCCCGGCTAAAGCGGGAGTCAGCCCCCGGGCTTACGCCAAACACCAGGGAAAAGCGAAGGGCGTCAGCGCCATAGTCCTCAATCAGCTCAAGCGGGTCAATGCCGTTGCCCAGGGATTTTGACATCTTCCGCCCCTGCTCGTCCCTGAGAAGGCCGTGGATAAGCACCTGGGCAAAGGGTGTTTCCCCCATAAACTCAATGCCGGAGAAGATCATCCGGGCCACCCAGAAAAAAATGATGTCATAGCCCGTCACCAGGGCGCTGGTGGGGTAGAAATAGGCCAGATCCGGCGTGTTCTCCGGCCAGCCCAGGGTAGAAAAGGGCCACAGCGCGGAGGAGAACCAGGTGTCCAGCACGTCCTCATCCTGATGAAGCCGGCTGGAACCACAGTCGGGGCAGGTGTCAGGCGTCTGGCTTGACACAATCACCTTCCCGCAGCTCTGGCAGTACCACACCGGAATGCGGTGCCCCCACCACAGCTGCCGGCTGATGCACCAGTCCCTGATGTTCTCCATCCAGTTAAAATAGGTCTTGGCAAAGCGCTCCGGGATAAAGCGGGTCTCCCCTTCCCGCACCGCCTGGATGGCGGGTTCGGCCAGAGGCTGCATCCTCACAAACCACTGTTTGGAGATCAGGGGCTCCACCACCGTGTCACAGCGGGAACAGGCGCCCACGTTGTGAACATAATCCTGCACCTTCACCAAAAGCCCCTGGGCTTCCAGATCCTCCAGCACCTTAGCCCGGGCCTGGCTGCCGCCAAGCCCCGCATAGTCCGCTCCCGCAGCCTCATTCATGCTGCCGTCATCGTTCATCACCCGGAGGATTTCAAGGCCGTGCCGCTGGGCCACCTCAAAGTCGTTGGGGTCATGGGCGGGGGTCATCTTAACGGCCCCTGTGCCAAACGCCATGTCCACATAGCTGTCCGCCACCACGGGAATCAGCCGGCCTGTCAGCGGCAGGCGCAGCCGTTTTCCGATCAGGTGAGCATAGCGGGCATCCTCGGGGTTTACGGCCACGCCGGTGTCCCCCAGCATGGTCTCAGGCCTGGTGGTGGCCACCACTAGGCCTTCGCCGCCCTGTTCATCAGGGTAGCGGATGTGATAGAGATGGGCCTGCTTCTCCTCGTACTCCACCTCAATATCCGAAAGGGCTGTCCGGCACACCGGGCACCAGTTGATGATGCGCTCGCCCTGATAGATCAGGCCCTTTTCATACAGCCGGACAAACACCTCCCGCACAGCCCGGGAGCAGCCCTCGTCCAGGGTGAAGCGCTCCCGGCTCCAGTCGCAGCTGGCGCCCATGCGCCGCAGCTGCTGGGTGATGCGCCCGCCGTATTTCTCCTTCCACTGCCAGGCCCGCTCCAAAAAGCCCTCCCGCCCCAGGTCTTTTTTGCTGATGCCTTCTTTTTCCATCTGATCCACAATCCGGGCCTCGGTGGCGATGGAGGCGTGGTCCGTGCCCGGCAGCCACAGGGTGGCATCCCCCAGCATCCGGTGATAGCGGATGAGGATGTCCTGCATGGTGGTATCCCAGGCGTGGCCCATGTGGAGCTGTCCTGTGATGTTGGGCGGGGGCATCACGATGCAATAGGGCTTTTTTTCAGGGTCCACCTTGGCGACAAAGGCCCCCGAGGCCTCCCAGGCCGCGTAGGTCTGCTGCTCCATCTCCTGGGGGTTATAGGTTTTCGCCATTTCGAATGCCTGCTCTGACATGCTCTCCTCCTTAAAAAACAAAAGGGCGCCGCGTCCTGAAGGACGGGCGACCCGTGGTACCACCTTGCTTCGCGGCAAAACTGCCGCCTCTTGCGCTGTAGGGGGCGCGCCCCGGCGGATATCCGCCTTCCCTCGGAAGCGACCTTCCGCGGGGTCAGCCCAGCGCGTTTTCAGCCATGCCGCGCCTCTCTGAAAGAGCCTCTGCCGCGTACTCCTCTCCCTCAACGGGGGTTCCGGTTGGCCTGTCTTAGGCCTTTTTCTCGTCCTGGATGACGATGACCTGGCGGCCGTTATAGGTGCCGCAGTTTTTGCACACCCGGTGGGCCAGCTTCATCTCGTGGCACTGGGGGCAGGATACCAGCGTAGGCGCGGACAGCTTATAGTGTGTCCGGCGTTTGCGCCCCCGCGCTTTTGACACTTTTCCTTTTGGCAGGGCCATGTTTACACCTCCTGATCCTTTGTCAGCAACTGCTGCAGGGCCGAAAAAGGATGCGCTTGGGGCAGATCCTTCTGGCTGTCTTGTTCGTTATCCTCCGGCGTCCCCGCAGGCAAGCCCTTGCATCCTTCTTTGCACAGGAAGCGGATGGGCAGGGCCAGCATCGACAGGGTCAGCGCCAGGGGGTTCAGCTCCACCTTGGAGCCTGTAAAAGAAAACTGCTCTTCCCAAGCTTGTGAGCCGTCCTCCGGCAGGGCGTTCTGGGTGTGCAGGAAGCTCTCCTCGATCTTTACCCGCAAAGGGTGGGCGACGGGCTCCAGGCACCTGGCACAGCTGGCATAAGCTGTGGCGTGAAGGGTGCCCCGTATCAGCAAGGCCTCTTCCGCCATGGTGTAGCTGCCTTCCAGCACCACCGGCTCATCAAAGCGGACTTCTTCGCCCATCAGCTCCTGGGGCGGCAGGACTTCCTCATGCCGGAAGGGGAAGGGCTGCCCCGGTGTGCGCAGCGCCGGGGAGACATCAAGCATCATGGCGCACACCCCCATAGCGAACGCAAGATATTATACAAAGGGGGCCAAGCCTTGTCAAACCTTTCTTCAGGCTTCTCCCTCCTCCTCTTCACCGGGCGCGGCGGCCGCCCCGTTCACCGGGGTGATGATCACCCGGCGGTTGGGGTCTTCCCCTTCAGAATGGGTAGCAATCCCGGGGGAAGACTGGAGGGCGCTGTGCAGAATCCTGCGCTCATAAGGGTTCATGGGCTCCATGCGCACACGGCGGCCCGTCCTTTTGGCGCGGTTGGCCATGCGGTTGGCCAGGCGCACCAGGGCGTCCTCCCGACGCTGGCGGTAGCCCTCGGAGTCCAGGTTCACCCGGACATACTCCTCCCGGTTGTGGTTCACCTTCAGGCTGGTGAGATACTGAAGCGCGTCCAGCGTTTCCCCCCGGCGTCCGATGAGGATGCCCTGAACGTCCCCTTGCATGTTGGCCAGCACGTTGCCCTCCTCATCCCGGGATACGTGCACCGCCACGGGAACGCCCATCAGCCCGGTCACATCCTGGAGAAATTGCTGGGCAATGCCCTGGGGCGTGCCCGACTCCGCTTGAGGGGCGGGCTCCACAGGCTCCATCGGGGTCACAGGGCGGGGCGGGCGCTTTGCCCGGACGGGCTTTTCCGCGGCTGGCTCAGCCGGGGCCTCTGCCTCGTGCACGGGCTTTCTGGGCTTGCGCTGGCGGGCGGGTTGCTCTTGGCTTGCCCGGGGCTCCTCCCGGATGACTTCTGGCTTTTGCGCGGCGGCAGGCGGCGGGGCCTGTTTCCTGGGCCGGGAAGCGCCTTTCTCCGCCAGGGAATCCCGGAAGAGGTCATGGGTGCCGCTCAAGGGGTTTTCCTCCCCCTTCAGGGTCAGGCGCACCTTGGCCTCCCGGCTGCCAAAAAGGCCAAACAGCCCCTTGGAGCCCTCTTCCAGAATCTCAACGCTCACGTCGCCAATGGACAGGCCATTGGTCGTTAAGCCGGCGGATATCGCTTCCTCGACCGTACGGCCAGTTGCTTCGTATGATTTCATTTGACAATCCCTTCCTGATGGATCTCGCCCGAGGCCTGCAGCTCCTTCCTGTCAAAATACCGGTTGATAAGGAAAGTCATCCCGGTGGCGACCAGGTTGCTGGTCACCCAGTAGAGCGCAAAGCCGGCGTTGCTGGTAAGGCAGATATAAACGGAAAACAGCGGGAAAAAGTACTTCATGAAGTTGCCCATACCCGGCGTCTGGGCGCCGGAAGCGCCGGTAGTGGCAGGCGCCTGGGTCTGGCCGGACATCTGGGGGTTGATCTTGGTCATCAGCAGCTGGGAAAGCCCCGCCGCCACCGGCAGAATCAACAGCCCGTTGAAGTTCTGATAGACGGTGATGGAGAACAGGAAAAAGTTGATGTTCGCCCAGCCCGGCAGCGGCTGAATCTGCGCCACATAGACCGGCATCGCCCGCATGGCCGTGAGGATGTCCGGCAGCACCGCCTTCAGGCTGTCCGCGGTTGAAAAATCAAGCATGCCCGCAAAGGTGGGCACCTGGGCCTGGATATTCTCAATGATCAGGGCGATCTGGCCCTGGCTTAAGGCGGCATAGGCCTTCTGCCAAACGTCGTTGCCAATCATCTGGATGGTGTTGGGGTCGGGCGCTATGGAGGCAAACAGGCTGTCCGGCATGAAGATGTTCTTCACCCACAGCCAGGACTCATAAACCGGCGTCTCCCCCTGAAGAAAGGTGAACACCTGCTCCACCACCCTGTCGTTTGCCACGCTGCGCATGGCGCCGAACATCGCAAACAAAATGGGCATCTGAATCAGCATGGGCAGACAGCCGGAAAGGGGGCTGTAGCGCTCCTTGCGCATCAGCTCGGACTGCTTTTGCTGAAGCTTCGCCCGGTCATTGGCGTACTTCTTCTGCAGCGCGTTGAGCTGGGGCTGAATCTTGGCCATTTTGCGCATGCCCTTGCGGCTTTGCACATCCAGGGGAACCAGAACCAGACGGACCAGAATGGTGAAGATGACGATGGACCAGCCATGGTTATGGACGATGGTATAAATCCATTCGATGACGGCCAGAAGCGCGTTGGTGATTGATGCCACTGAGCTTAGTCCCTCCTTATTACTGCATCGGGCAATTCCGGCACAGGGTCATAGCCTCCCCTGCGAAACGGATGGCACCGAAGGATGCGTTTAAGTCCAAGCCATCCGCCGCACAAGGCGCCGAAGCGCTCAATGGCAGTCATGGCATACTGGGAGCAGGTGGGATAGTACCGGCAGGCGTCCGGCAGATGAGGGCTTAAGGCCCGCCGATAAAAGCGGATCAGGGCCAGCAAAAGGCGTTTCACGGCCTGTCCTTCATGGCGTCAAGCCGGGTCAGAAGCCTGATCATCTCCCGGTTGATCTCCCCATAGTCCGCCCCGGCAGCCTGCTCCCTGGCGGCAAAAACATAGTTGCCCCGCTTAAGCTGCGGCATCATCAGCCGGAAGCTCTCCCTAAGACGGCGTTTCACCCGGTTGCGGGTGACCGCGTTTCCCACCTTCTTGTTCACCGAGAAGCCGGCCATCAGCCGGCCGCCCCTGGCGTAATAGGCCGTCATCAAGGCGCCGGAGGCGCGTTTCCCCTTGCGGTAGACAAAGCGAAAATGCCCGTTTTTGGTGATTCTGTGGGCCCTTTGCATCCCTACCCGCCTTTCCGCATGTAAAACCCGCCCCCTGCAACAGGTATGCCATCACATGGGCGGGTTATCGGGGCATACGGAAAATGCCGCTCAGGCAGACAGGACCTTGCGTCCTCTGCGGCGGCGGGCAGCCAGCACGCGGCGGCCGCTTTTGGTAGACATGCGCGCGCGGAAGCCATGCTCCTTGCTGCGCTGGCGCTTCTTGGGTTGATAAGTTCGTACCATTTGTGTTACACCCCTTCATTCCTAGCCGGGCACACGCCTGAAGCGATGCAACCGGAATAATAACTATTGTAGTATAAATTGCGGGACTGCCGCTGTCAAGTACGATTCTTCCAAGCCCATAACAAGGCGGAGCTATGGAAAAGGCTGAAGCGCAGTTCCCCGCGCTTCAGCCTTAGGAACAACCGCGCCTTATTGGGCGATCGCAGTGGAAACCACGGTGCCCGCGGTGTAGCCGGAGGCCACAGCCCAGCCAAACAGGCAGCCCCCCATGTACAAGTCGCCCTGATGGCCGCCCACCACTTCTCCCGCGGCATAAAGCCCGGGGATGGCTTCCTGGGAGGAGTTGAGCACCTGCATGCTGTCGTTGATGTGCAGCCCGCCTAAGGAAGCGTAGTAGCGGATGTGCATCTCAAGGGCATAGTAGGGGCCTTCTTCACTCTGGGCCACTTCCAGGGTGCGCCCGAAAGCATCGGTCCCGCCCACTGCGGCCACCTCGTTAAAGGCCTTGGCCGCGGCAAGCACTTCGTCCCCGGGCACGCCCAGCTTCTCCGCCAGCTCCTCAAGGGTGGCGCCGGTCTTCATCACCGGCTGGCCGGCATAGTCGTCCTGGAGCCACTGTTCAACGCTCTCCATGGTGTAGATGTTGGAGGCGGTCATGCCCGCGTTAAAGCCGTCAAAGGCGGCCTGATCCATCACCAGGTACTGGGCGGTGTTTTCTTTCATCGCCTGCATCAGATCCCAGGCGCTGCCTTTTTCATCAAAGAAGCGCACGCCATCCTGGTTGACCATGAACCCGCCGGCGGCATAGGCCCTGGAGACGCCGGGGTTGCAGTACTGGCCAAGCCCGCTGGGCAGGATCATGGAGTTGGGCTGGGTGTTGATCAAATCCATGGTCAGCAGGTCTGCATTCAGCGCTTCCACCATGGCGATGGCATCGCCGTCCGCCCCCGCGTGACCTGCGTAGACGAATTTTTGATACTCTTCGGGAACCAGGTCCTTGTTGTTGCCATAGCCGCCGGTGGCCAGGATGACCGCCTTGGCGTTGATGGTGTAGGCCTTTCCGCTGCCCTCCGCCTTGACGCCGGTGACCGCGCCGTCGGAGACGATCAGGTCAACCGCGGGGGTGTTCACCATCAGCACGCCGCCTTCCTGCGCATACTTGTCAGCCAGGTTCTGGCAGACGCCCGCGCCACGGCCCACGCCGGAATAGTTGCGGGTGGGGTTGCCGCTGCGCTGATAGGGGATTCCTGCGCCGTCCTCAGCCACCAGCCAGTCAAAAGCGCCGCCGATGGTGTTGGCAAACAGCTCAACGGTGGGCAGATGGTTTTGGTTGTGGCCGTTTCTCATCAGATCTTCCACCAGCTTCTCAGGGGAATCCTCATAGCCGTCTTCCTTCTGCCAGGTGGAACCGGTGGCGATGGTGCCGGAGCCCGCCATGGCGCTGGCGCCGCCGATCACGCCGGTTTTTTCAAGCAGGATGACGGAGCTGCCGTTCTGCAGGGCGGACACGCCCGCGATCAGGCCCGCAGCGCCTGCGCCCACCACCACGATGTCCGTTTCCAGGGTCACTTCTTCCAGTTCTCCGGCTTCTTCCACCGCTGCTGTCATCTTTTCCATGTCAGCGCCGGCCTGAACCAGCGCGTCGCTCACCGCGGCCTTCAGGGCGTCCGAGGTGACCGTAGCGCCGGTAACTGAATCAACCGCTATGGTCTGATGCTCAAGAATCGCATCAATAATCAGATCAAAGGCAGGGGTGCCGATGCCCACAGTCTCAACGTGATCAACCACACTGATGCCTGTGATCTGCTCTGCCCCGACTGTTACTTCCACTGTCATCGGCCCGTTATGCCCCTGGACGGTGGCCGAGTAGGTGCCATCAGCCACCCCTGCGGCTGACACGACATTCCCGATGACGCCCGAGACCAGCATAAAAATGGCCATGGTTAAAGCAAGTAGTTTCCTCATGTGTTATCCTCCTGTAAGTTTTGTATAAATATTACCATCGCAAAAGGCCCCTGTCAACGGAAGCGTTTCTGTTTTAACGCCAATTTCTTCATAGTCAAAAGACTTTGCGATGTTTACAAATCCTTAACCGCCCATTCATTAAATCCACAATATTCAAGGGGTATATTATGTCTGCAGGATGATCCTGCAGACACTTGCCACAAGGCAGAAAGGTATTGAGATATTATGTTCAGAAACAAACGCACGCTACCCCTTATCGCCCTAACCCTTGTGGTGATGCTGGCGCTGGGCGCAGGCCTGTCCATGGCGGCCACCGGCACCATCAGCCAGGATGAGATATCCGGCATCATCGACACCACCACGGACCAAAGCCTGATTGACAGCCCGCTGCTTAACGTGGCAAACAGCGCCAAGGAAAGCGTGGTGGGCGTCAACAACTACCAGACCCGCTCCGGCGGCTCCTTGAACTTTGATTTCAGCTATGGCTTCCGCTACCGCCAGCCCATGGACGACACTCCCCGGCTCAGGGGCACCGGCTCCGGCGTGGTGGTAACCCCCTATGGTCACATCCTCACCAACCAGCATGTGGTGGACGGCGCGGACAAGCTCACCGTGACCTTTGGCGAAACCGAGCTTGACGCCACCCTGGTGTCCAGCGATGAAAACCTGGACCTGGCCTTGCTCCTGGTGCCCGGCATCGAGCTGCCCGCCGTTCCCTTGGGAAATAGCGACGCGCTGCAGATCGGGGAATATGCCATCGTCATCGGCAACCCCCTGGGCAGCCAGTTTGAGCGCAGCGTCACCCTGGGCGTGGTCTCCTCCGTATCCCGCACCATGCTTTCCTCCAGCCGCGACCGCTTCGGTCTGCGCACCGATAACGAAAACCAGATGATTCAGGTGGATGCCGCCATCTCCTCCGGCAATTCCGGCGGCGGCATGTTCAACACCCTGGGTCAGCTCCAAGGCGTCCCCACGCTGAAGTTTGACTCCAGCGCCTTCTCCCGGACCAGCGTGGACAACATCGGCATGTGCATTCCCATCAACGTGGCAAAGCCCATGATCAAAGCAGCGCTTGAGCAGTATGAGGGCCAGGAAGCCCCTGCCCAGGCTGCAGAGCAGCCCGCCCAGGAAACCGGGGACACAGAGGCCCCTCTGGGCCAGAACAATCCCCGCATCGGCGTACAGATTTTCACCCTGCCGGCCAACTATCTGCCCGTGTCCCAGGGCATCCTGCCCCAGGGCGTCTATGTGGCCGAAGTAGAGCCTAACTCTCCCGCTTCTGAAGTGGGCATCAAGGAGGGCGACATCATCGTGGAGGCCGATGGCCAGGTGATTCAGGAGGCGGATCAGCTGGTAAGCCTTATCCGCCAGAAAAAGACGAAGGAGGCAGTCACCCTCAAGGTCTATCGGGTGCCCGGCCTGGCCGGGGTATTGGAGGACGCTGAGCAGGTCAGCCAGCTGGAAAAAGGCGAGTACCTGGACATCTCCGTCACCCCCCGGGTGATGGGAAACGCCGCCGGCCTGTAACCGGCACCGTCCCCCGTTTCTTGGGCCGCTTATGGCGGCCCGTCAGACCATCGACAAAGTCGCGGCTTAACATGGCCGCGACTTTGTCAACAGTCTGACCGCTTAAATCAGCGGTCCCTTAGCTTTTTTCGTCGTTTTTGTCTTCTTTCCACACCAGCGCACTCACCCAAAACACACCCTGAATGATGTCGCCGGGCTGTGGTAGTACATCATATAACACTGGATCAACCAGCACGTCATACTTCATATCCAGGCTGGTCACCTGGATGTGGTCGTATTCCTGGCTTGAATATGTGTTGACCAGCCTTTCCGAAGTCAACACCGTGCCGCCAAACATCACATGCTCGGACGGTTCAAAATCTGGATCTTGGCTGGGACTGAAAGTACCCACGGGAATGAAGTGCTCGTGTGCCAAGGGCCCCTCACCATCATCTTTTGCGGCATCGAAGGCAGCTCGCCCCCGGCAAACTTCTATGCTTTCAGCAAAACACGCAAACTGAGCCTTGAACGCCTGCCCGCTTTCCCAATCACCCAGCAAGCCTGCTGCAGGCAAATACACATTGATTGGAACATCGCTGATGGGCATCCCTGCCCCATCGTCGATGTCAATCTCGCAGCGGTACATCCCTGATTGCCCTTCCACATCAGCCTGCAAGCATTCCAGCACCCGGATATCGTTGACAAGCCCGGAAGTAAAGTGAAAGTTGTAGTCCTCCGGTTCTCCTTCCTCGTCAAGCGGGAACCAATACTGCAAACCCGTGTCTTGTTGATACAAAGCCACATTACCGCCTGGCAGCTCAAACACTTCAGCTGACTGTACCGCAAAGTCTAAAAAGCGATGCAAATCCTCCCTTTCCTCAAAATGGCATCCGATGCCCGAAAAATGACTGGCCATCTCCTACCTCCTGTTATTCGGCTAAAGCCGTTTCTCTGCCCATCCGGCAGATGATGTTGAGTAGTGATGATGTTGGATGGGCTGAAGGCGGGGATTCAACGTTTGTGTTGATGCAAAAAGTGTATCTGTTTTTGTGCCTGATATCAAGCGTCCGGCTTCTCCTGGTTAGCCAGATCCAGTGACGCCTGCTCGGTTTCATACTCCGCAGTGACATCCTTGGCATTTTCAAAGGATGGTGGGTTTTCATAGACCAGTGTGCGCAGGAATATTTTGTCTGCTATGTCCTTGGTAACAGGATAAAACCGCAGGATACGGCTTTGGCCAGCTTCGCTTTGCGCCTTGAACTCCACACTCACGCCTTCCACTTCATGTTTCGCACGCAGCATCTCTATTTCATAAATGGGTGATGTCAAGTTACAGACGATTCTCTCACCCGGCTGCATGTTTCTTAGCGCAGAACGAATGGTCTCGTAGCGGGCCATGGTCAGCGGGGCCTCAATGTCAACTTCAAAGTTATAGCCTGTGTACCAGAAGTCAATAATCCTGGCTGAAAACCGATAGATCCCCTGCAGCACTGCGCCTGCCTTGGGCGCTTCCGGCAGCATACGGGGATGTATGACCACGTCAAACACCATGTCAAGGCAGCGAACTTCCACATGATAAAAGAGCATTTCAGTGGCTTCGTTGATCACTTGGCTAACCTTCTGGATAAGGCCGGTCATCATGCTGCGGTCGGGCATGTTTTCCTTGCCAAACTCCTCAAAAGCTGAACCGGACACAAATGATTCCTCTGCAAGCTGGTTCTCCCTGCGGGTTTTGTATTCCACAATGTTGTCAAAATAATCCAATTCTACCGGGAAGGCGCACACCTGGACAATCAGCTCCTCTTTCAGGTAATCCTCTCGATACAGGTTGGTGTTGGGCGCTGCAAAAGCACTCAGCACCAGTTCCCTTTCCTGCTTTTTGCTGGGCCGAAGTCCCGCAAACACCTGGCTGCGCACCAGCTGGCCATAATTGTTTGATTTACGGATGGACTTGATGTTCATGTACATGGCATTGCTGGTGGCGAAATGGGCTTGGAAATCAACCACGCCTCCCATTTGGGGGTCCCACTCGTGCCACAGTTGAAGTCCGCTGGGCAATTGACAGCAAGCCAGTCGTCCATTCAGTTTTAACGTCTTCCCGGTGGTGCTTTGGTCAATCGTCTCAAGCATGGCTGCATGTTGCTCTTCTGTGTCTTCCTGTTGGTAGCCCAGGTGCTTCAAGGCATACAGCGGGCTTCCGCCAGGGAGGACGTAGTAGTCTGAAATCCGGGGACACATCTTGCAGCGGTGCCTACGGGACAGCGCCACCTCCAAGTCCATGAGATAGGGGAGGCCGTCATCCACAAAGCGGCCCCGAAAAATCCCCGTACTAATCTCATCGCAGTCATATTGGGTGATTTTGCCTTCGAACACTGGGCAGTAAAACTCCTGCTCCTGTATCATGCTTTCCTCCTTTTGCCCTATCTGGTGCTGTTCACACATGGGAGCTGAAGCTGTATGATATCCCATTTTTCTCACACAGCGCTCACAAGTCATTCAACCCATCCAGCCCGGAAAATGTTGCGCCAGAGCCTTTGCAAACCCATCCTCTTCTGCACCCAGGGCAGCCATCAGTTTGCCGGTGTTCACCTGATCCAGCTGGTACCAGTATTCGTCCTCCAGCTCTGCGCTGATATGGCTTGGCAGCACTCATGGTGTTTCGCCAATGATGAGGCTGCCAGCAGTCTGCATCAAGCTTTGCATCTGATACTTGAGGAGAAAGCAGGCATTGCTGTATTCCGGATTGGATTTGCGCAGTTCATGCGCCAGAGGCAGCACAAAGTTTTTGGTGTGGGCAATGTATTCCAGCATCCGTTTGCGGGTGAAGCCAGAGGACATTACTGACAAGTTGTGGCAGCGGTCGAGAAGCTTGACCATGGACGCCGTTGAATGCTGTGCAATGGCAGTGAAATACTTCTTGTCATAACCTTCCTCATCCAGCTCGTGGCTTTTATCTTTGCTGAGTAAACCCACGGCCTCCCGAATCATCCCATCAACCGGGAGATCATCCAACTTTACGCCGCAGTCTTCAACCACATCATGAAGTAAAATAACCGCCAGCAGCCCATCCTCATCCAACCCCAGAGCCAGTGCCTGACAGGCCATGGTCAAGGGGTGACTGATGTAGGGAATGCCAGCCTTCCCCTTGCGCACCTGCCCCTGGTGGGCTGCACGGGCAAAAGGAAGTGCTTTAAGTGTCTGGGTAAGCCCCTTGGCGGTGGCGGCAGCCTTGATGAAGGTATACATACGATCCTCGTGGAACAGCCTGTCTTCGCTGTCCCAGTCAGGAAAGTCCCCTTGCTCGCCCATGAGGTAATCAATGGTGGTGTTCAACGCCTTGGCGATGTCCCCCAGTTTCTGGGTGTCGGGTAGATTGATATCCCTTTCCCAGTTGCTGACAGCCTGGAAGCTGACATCCAGTACATCCGCCAGCCTGACCAAGGTCAAACCCATCTCTTCCCGTTTTCCCCGGATTCGGCTTCCCATGCTCATGTGTCATCCCT
>ENA-UOXR01003142-UOXR01003142.1-bioreactor-metagenome-genome-assembly--contig:-NODE-3142-length-14365-cov-3.927533_pt1 | contig 14365 bp, 13 predicted proteins | sample MGYA00238164_ERZ764825 | MGnify/ENA primary metagenome ERZ764825 (study PRJEB28920, sample SAMN05720171) | bioreactor metagenome | isolation source: Anaerobic biogas reactor | place: USA:Washington...
TAGCTATTTAACATGAGTCATTATTAGCCCATCCTACTCACGGGGCCGTAGGCTAGCTTGGCATAACTAGGGCGTTCGGGACGCCTTGTCTCCGGTTCAAATCCGGACGGCCCCACCATTTTTGAATATCTAATATAAAAAAAATCCAATATTAAAGCTCAGTCCATTGTTATCTAAAAAATGCTCTTGCTAGGCGTCGGTGTTTTGGGGGCGGCCGGGGTGTGGTCCCTGGCATTGTTCAAATATCTAAGATGGATACTGGATACGGAGAAGGGGGAGACTCATACCAATGCTCTGTGAGAACTGTGGGTCCGCCATCGACGATGTTGCGGTTTTTGCGAGAACTGTGTCGTTCGGCCACGTTTGGTGGTCGGGGGAATGGGGGTGAGAGGATAATAGGCAACATCGTCAAGGACCAGAACGGTACGCTGACCTGGGTGTATGAGCTATCGTTCTGGAAGAACCCGGTCATATTGATCACCGTGGCCAAGGTGCTCATGCTCTCCCTGGCCGTGCCCGTGGTGCTGGCCTTCGTCCTGGGCCTGGAGAACGGCATCGCTGAGGCGGGGACCCTGGCGCTCACCGTGCTGGCGATATGCGGCGCCATCCTCGGCGTCCTCCTGGTGGTGGCGTACCTGATGATCGGCATCATCTATGGTGGAAAGTACCAGGTGCTGTTCAGAATGGACGACAAGGGCGTACACCACATCCAGCTGAAGAGGCAGTACGACCGGGCCAAAGCGATGGGTCTGCTCACCGCGCTGGCCGGACTGGCCGGCGGGAACCTCACCGCGGCCGGGGCGGGCCTCCTGGCAGCGAGCCGGCAGAGCATGTACACCAGGTTCTCCGAGGTCCGGTCGATAAGGTTCAGCCCGAAGAGAGATACGATATACCTGAACGGAAGCCTGTCGCGCAACCAGGTGTACGCTCCGATAGAGGACCTCCCCCTCGTCCGGGACCACATCCTGTCCCGCTGCCGCAAGGACGTCAAGGTGCGGTAGACGTCCTGTGCACCTTTATCCTTCCCGGATGGTCACGTTCTCCCCGGCCTCGGGTCTGCAGGTCGAGGAGGTCCTGGATGGCAGCGAGACCGGCCATGAGCATGTGTCGCTCTGAACATCTGGGTGCCTATGAGATGACGGTCAAGGGGTAATGTGACCGGCATCGCCGCCGGATAGCACAGCGTCCTTACCGTCCGTTGAGTGGGCGCAGCCCTGTCCGGCATTTGCCCTGGAGCCGACGAGCCCCTGCTTGATGGCATACGACAGCTCCTCCAGCTGGTACGGCTTGGGCAGTACGCCTACGAAGCCATAGTGCCGGAAGTCGGACATGACCGGATCGTTGGAGTATCCAGAGGAGACCAGGGCCCGGGCCTGGGGGTCGAGCTTCAACAGCAACGCGATCGCCTCCTTGCCTCCTAAGCCCCGGGGGTTGGTCAGGTCCATTATGACCAGATCGTACCTCTTGCCCGAATCGAGGGCCCGCTGGTACTCCTCCAACGCTTCGCTGCCATCGTGAGCCGTCCCCACCTCGTAGCCCAGCGCCCTGATCATCTCGCCCATGACGTCCAGTATGTACTCCTCATCGTCCATCACCAGGACCTTCCCTTCTCCACTGGCCATGGTTATATCGGGTCCAGGCGCCACCTTCGCCGCTCCCTGGGCCACTGGGAGGTAGATGCGGAATACGGTCCCCTTCCCCACTCTCGAGGTGACCTCGATATTGCCGTGGTGCCGGGTGATGGTGGCGTAGACCACCGACAGCCCTATGCCGAAGCCCTTGCTCTTGGTCGTGAAGTAAGGCTCGAAGATCTTCGGGAGCACGTCCTGGGGGATGCCTGTCCCGGTGTCCTTGATCTCGACCAGGATGTACTCACCGGGCGTCAGGCCGTGCGGGGCGCTCACCCCCTCGTGATGACTGGACACCGTGACGTCCACCTGACCGCCGTTGGGCATGGCATCCTTGGCGTTTATGAACAGGTTGGTGAACACCCTCCCCATCTGCCCCTGGTCCACCATGGCCAGCCACTCTCCCGGCGGTATGTGAATTTGACATTGGATGTTGCTGTTCAGGTAGGGATGGTTGGAGGTGACCCGCAGCAGCTCCGGAATGGACACGGGCTTGCATATGGGCGCGCCCCCCTTGGCCAGCGACAGCAGCTCCTGCGCTACCTCCTTGGCCTGGATGATGGTCATCTCCGCCTCCGTCAGCTCCCGGTGGTTCTCGGTGCCCGGCTGGCTGCGCATCTTGATCAGGGACACATATCCCAGCACGCTGGTCAAGAGGTTGTTGAAGTCGTGGGCTATGCCCCCCGCCAGTGTTCCGATGGCCTCCAGCTTCCCGATCCGCTCCTTTATTATCTCGGCCTGCCTCCGCTCGGTTATGTTCCGCCCGATGATGCACATCGCTCTCCTGCCCCCGTACCTGAAGGGGCTGGCCACGACCTCGATGTTCATGACATTGCCGTCTGGAAGGAGGGAAGTGGTCTCGAAGGAGAAGCGGCGGCCGTTCTTGACCTCGCTCTGAATGTCTCCCTTAAAAGAGTGATCGATCATGGATATGGACTGGATGTTCAGGGACGTGACCTCATCAGGAGGGATGCCGAAGTGGGTGCAGAAAGCTTGGTTCGCCTGGAGCAACGAGCCGTCCTCGATGTCCACCACCATGATGGTACCATCGAACTGGTCGAAGATGGCCCGGTAGCGCTCTTCGCTCTCCCTGAGCGCGTCCTGGGTGAGCTTGCTTTCGGTGACATCATGCATAATGATGACACGTCCCATCATGGTTCCCCCGTCCACGACCTCATCGACCTGAGAGTCGTAGTATCTTTTTCCGGAGGGCGACTCCAGCACCATGGTTCGACGGCCCTTGCTGCCGCCGTCCACAAGCTCGGACATGCCCTTCATGTCCTGGAAGAGGGACCGCGCTTCCTTGCCCAGGTCATTATCGCGGAGATCGAAGAGCTGGGAGGCCGCAGGGTTGAGGTCCACCACCTTGCCCTGACGGTCCAGGATGATGGTGGGGTCCGAGGAGATGTCGATGATGACGCTCCGGGCCACGGGCATTATCCTCAGCAGCTGGAACCGGAAGAGGGCGAAGGCCAGGGACAGGCCGGTCACGACGAACAAAATGGGCGTGATGTCCAAGCCCCGGGAGCTGCCGGAGATCACCAGGGCGTTGCCTACGAAGGGGATGGAGAATCCTATCATGACCAGGATGTCCCTCCACTGGTACACCCGCGTTGTCCTGAACAGATGCCACAGAAGGAGAAGAAGGGTGGAGATGACTATGATGTAGGAGTATATGGTATGGATCAGGAAACCTGGCCCATATTGAAGGGCCAGCGTCTGATATCCCATGACCTCGATGACCTCATAGCCGGTGATGAACCACGACGTCAGGCCGTTGGTGGCATTGACCGCTATGCTCAGAGCGGGCAAGGCGAGGAGAGCGGCCAGCCTGCCCCTGGTGACCTGTTCCTGCAGGCCCACGAGATATATTATGGTGACCAGGCAGCTGATCGGCACCACTGCGACTATGCCCAGGACCACCTGGAACAGCGCGAGCATGGTCCCGGGGTCGTCCACCACCCCGCTGAGAGCGAAGAGGAGGCACCAGGCGGCATTTAGGTACATCATCCAGGCGAATGGTCTCCTGGCCGCCACGGTCTGGAACCGGGCGGAGTACAGCCCCAGGGCTGTAAGGATAAGACCGGAGATCACCAGCAGGGCGAGCACAACGCTTATCATGATGTCACTGGCTCGACACCACTATATTTATAGAGCCGTTTATTAAATAATATATATTATTTTAAAGCTCACCTGTCAGGAAATCAATGGTAATAATGACACGAAGATTGCGGGACGATCGCAAAGCTCAGGAATGGCACGGTCGCCCGGCCGCAATTTTTGCTCAGAGGGCGTGTGCCCCTTCCCTCGCCAGAGCCTTCGTTCTCGCCAGCCCCTCTTCCAGCAGCCTTAGGGTCCCGCACCGGCATTCGTGTCGCAGGTGCAGGTCGGTCGCGAACTGCCTCGACATGTCTATCAGGGGCTCGATGCCCCCCAGGCCGTCATCTATGAACAGCACCCGTGAGTACCCGTCGAAGAGCTTACCCAGGTACCAGTCCATATCGATCCCCAGCTCCTCGTAGTTGGGCATCTGCTCCCTCATCTTCCGCTCGAACCACTCCTTGTTCATCTTGGCGAAGTAGGGGGTGTGGTACATGGTGCCGGCACAGACCTTGCGCTCCCTCTCGTACTCCTCCGGGGTGATCAGCACCCCGATGCAGTCGTCGCCCACCAGCTGGACAGTGGGAACCTTCATCTGGCTGGTGATGCCCTCGAGGGAGTTGCAGATGCCGTAGCCCAGGAGGACCGCGTCCACCTTGCCTTCCAGGGAGTTGACCTTATCCACCACCGTCCGCTTCAGGACCTGGGGGAACTCGTGCAGCCCGAACTCCATGTACTCCTTGTACGCAATGTCGGGATCGTCCTTGATCAATTTCTCAAGGCCTCGCTCGAAGGTCTCGCAGGCGATGATGCCGATCTTCATCCAATAACCTCTTTTACACCGCCCTCGCCTCTCGGCCGGGCTTGATCATACTAAGGTCTATGGTAATATTAAAGTATTTCTTAGTAATATAATTCTATTACTGAGATGCGATGAGGAACGAGGAGCTGAGGAAGCAGATCGAGGCCCTGCGCTTCGAGGTAAGGGCGATGGGCGATTCCTTCATGAGCCTGCGCCAGGACGATGTGCGGTCGGCGATGGTGAGGCAGATACGCCCTGTGCTGTTGGAGATGATGGACCGGGAGCTTGACGAGGATGAGTTCCTGGCCATGCCTCGCTCGGAGCTTGTCGTCCTCCGGAGAGACATCATTCGATGGCTGGAAGGTGCTCTGGAAGCGTTCGGTCGGGAGAACAGCACCGGGGGCATGGAGTACCTCCGGGTGCATCGGTCAAGGAAGGTGGTGGAGGACCTGGGCATCGATCGGGCGATCGACCTCATGGCTTCGTTGGAGGCCCAGCTCACCTCATATTTCAACACGTACACGACCGCGCTGCAGGTCGGTAACGCTGGTTCCGCGGAGATGACACCGGCGAGGGAAGCGACCCTTTCCCCTGCTTCCGCCGAGGCCGCCCTGGGGCCGCTGTCCAGCTCCATCCGCATAAGCATACTCCAGCGCCTGTCCGCCGAGGATGACGGCCTCGCCGCCTTGAGCAGGCACCTGAACATGAAGAAGGGGCATCTGCAGTTCCACCTCAAGGTGCTCGTTGATGCCGGTTACATCGACTATGATCGCAAGAGCCGCCTCTACTTCATCAGCGGCCGGGGGAGGGTGGCCCTGGATAGCATCTCGAGGATGCTGGAGGCGCTTGCGGACGCTTGAACCTGCCCATCGGGACGCTCCGGACGGGTCCGTTTTTCATCTCGCTTTCATCTTTTACGGCGCGCTGCCTCGCCATCGATGGTGGCGAGGAGCATGACCAGGCGTTTCCCCTTGAGCCTTAGCTCCTGCTCGGTCACGCTCCCACCCTGAGGGCACAGTCCGTCGATGAAGGCCTCCCCGTCCTGGTCCAGGTTCACCGGGTAGAGGGCGCAGCCCAGCGGCCGGGAGGCGTACTCGCGGCATCGCTTTTGCTCGGGATCGTAGAAGAAGCACCACGTGCCCTCGTTGCGGAGCCGGGGGATGTCATCCACACCGATATAGCTGAAGTCCTGGCGCTGGTATCCCCGACGCTCCAGACGTACGATGTCCGTTTCCGAGAGCTCCATCATGGTCTCGCGGCAGCACTTCTGGCAGTGGGTGCAGCGCATCGCACCCCCCAAGGCTCGGGCAGGTCTTAATCTTAATCGGAACGAAGGAGGCGTGCGTTGATCGCCACCACGATCGTGGAGAGGCTCATGAGCACCGCCCCCACTGCCGGGCTGAGGACGATGCCCTGAGATGCCAGAACCCCTGCGGCCAGGGGTATGGCCACGGCATTGTATCCGGTCGCATAGACGAGGTTCTGCACCATCTTGGAATATGTCCTCCGGGACAGGTCCAACATCCGGGACACGTCCCGCGGGTCGTTGCGGACCAGGATGATGTCCGCAGATCCTATCGCCACATCGGTACCGGCGCCGATGGCCACCCCCACGTCAGCCTGCACCAGGGCGGGGGCATCGTTGATCCCGTCCCCCACCATGGCCACGATGTGACCGTCCTGAAGCTCCTGGATGGCGGCGGCCTTCCCCGCTGGGGGCACAGAGGCGCGGTGATCGTCCATCCCCAGCTCCGCGGACACGGCCTTGGCGACCTCTGCACTGTCCCCTGTGAGCATGACCGTGCGTATGCCTCTCCGCCGCAGATCGGCCACGGCCTCCGCCGACTCGCTCCTGGTCCTGTCCCCCAGGGAGATCGCGGCCAGCGCCCGGTCCCCTCGGGCCAGGACGACGACGGTTCGGCCGTCACGTGAGAGCTTGACGATGTCGGGGATGTTCTTGGTCACCCCCAGCTCCCCCAGGGCCGAGGGGGAGAGCATCATGTGCTCGATCCCTCTCACCGTCGCCCGCGCCCCCTTCCCGGGGATGTTGCGATAGTCCTGCGCCTCTACCACCGTTAGACCGCGCTCCCGGGCGGCGGCCACAATGCCATGGGCGATGGGGTGCTCGGAGGGCGACTCCACCGCCGCGGCGATCATGAGCGCTTCGTTCTCATCGGTCCCTTCCGCCGGGGTCACCGCCACCACGCGGAAGTTGCCCTCGGTCAGGGTCCCGGTCTTGTCGAAGACGACGGTGTCCACGTTCCGGGCCCGCTCGAAGGCGTCCCTCTCCCTTATGATGAAACCGGAGCGTGCCGCCAGGACGGTGGAGATGGCCAGCACCAGGGGGATCGCCAGGCCCAGAGCGTGAGGGCAGCAGATGACCATGACCGTGACCGCCCGCTCCACTGCGTATCCGGAGCTCTGACCCAGCGCTAGCCAACCTCCCAGCGTCGCGGTGCTGCTGACGATGGCGATGATGGTCAGCACCAGGGCGGCCCGGTCCGCGAGGTCCTGGCTATGGGACCGGCTCTCCTGGGCCTTGCGCACCAGTTCGATGACCTGACTGAGATAGGTATCGCTTCCCGTATTCGTCACCACTATGGTGAGGGACCCATCGCCGTTGATGGAGCCACCGATGACCTCCTTGCCGGGGGACTTCAAGATAGGACGTGATTCTCCGGTGAGAAGGGACTCGTTGACATCGCTCTCTCCCTCGACCACCTTCCCATCGGTGGGGACCTTGGACCCGGGGCGGACCAGCACGAGATCGCCGGGCCTCAGGTCCGTTACGGGGACCTTCCTGGTCCCGTCCTTACCGACGAGGTCGGCCTCGGCCGGCAGCACCCGTGCCAGCTCCTCCAGGGCCGTGGATGCTCCCTGCACGGAGCGCATCTCCAGATAATGGCCCAGGAGCATGATGTCTATCAGGGTGGCCAGCTCCCAGAAGAAGGTCGAACCGCGGAGGGTCAGCACCGAGGCCGCACTGTAAATGTACGCCACGCTGATGGCCAGGGCCACCAGGGTCATCATGCCTGGTCGGCGCTTCCTCCCTTCCTCCACCATGCCCGACAGGAACGGCCATCCGCCGTAGAGGAAGACGACCGTGGACAAAAGGAGGAGCGTTAGTTCGGAATAGGGCAGGTCCAAGCGGAAAGAGAGGAGGTCCTGGACCTCCGGGGTGAGAAGGAGGATGGGCACTGTTAGGGCCATGCAGACGAGGAAGCGGGTAAGGAGACCGTGGCCCTTGTTGCCATGAACGCTGGGGACCGGTCCGGGCGCGGGACCGGGATGATGGGCGCCATGATGCTCCATGGTGTTACCATTCTAGCACATGGCACATCAAGCTGTTGACCTCGAGCGCTCAAGGGGCCGTCTCCAACGGCACCTCCTCCACCTCCCGGTCCTCCATGCGGGTGATGACCGGCATGAACGCCGAGCCGAAGGCTGTGATGAGCATTACTATCCCACCTCCTATGAACCAAACCTGTATCCCCACCGCGTCCGACAAGGGGCCGGCCAGCAGCAAGCCCATGGGGCTCATCGCAGTGACCCCCGCCCCCAGGATGGCCAGGACCCGGCCCTGCATGTCCGCGCGGACGCCCCTCTGCATGATGGCCACGATGGTGCCGTTTATGATGGGGAGGGCAAACCCGATGACCAGGCATCCAATGGTGGCGATGATGTATCCGTTCGGCGGCAGGACCCCTATGGTCAGCACCCCCACGCCGCACAGTCCGGTCGCGGCCATGCAGGTCACCACCTTCCTGGAAGAACCTCCCCAGACGCCCAGAACAAGGCCTCCGAGGACCATCCCCAGGCCGGCCATGGACTCCAGGGCTGCGTACTCGAGGACCCCGCCGCCGAAATGCTGGACGGTGAGAAGGGGGAGGAGGGCGAAGGCAGGATTGATGAGGAAGTTGATCAGCATGAAGATCATCATCAGCAGCAGCGCGCCCTTCCACGAGCATAGGTACCGCCATGCGTCCCTGAGCTCGGAGGAGATGGTGGACCTCGTCTCCATTGGGGCCTTCCTCACCTCGGGGATGTACACTGCCAAGAGGGTGACGATGGCTATCAGGGCGGTGATCATGTCCACCGAGAGGACGAGGTACATGGGCAGGGCGGCTATGAGGACCGCTCCCAGGGGGGGCGCGGCGATGGAGGCTATGCCCCTCACCGACTCGTTCAGACCGTTGACGCGGGCCAGGTGGCGCTGGGGGACCATGAGCGAGGTGGAGGCTTGCATGGCGGGCCAGTGGAACCCTGAAAGTATGGAGCGCAGCAGCAGGACCACCATTATGTGGACCACGTCCACGATCCCCAGGGCGAACAACATCATCAGCGCCAGGGTCAGGAGCGCGGTCAGCCCGTCGGCGACGATCATCACCCGACGGCGCTTCCAGCGGTCCACCAGTGCTCCGGCGAAGGGCGTGATGAAAACCTGAGGGGCTATACCCATCACTAAGGCCAAGGTCAAGATCGTGGCCGAGCCTGTCTCCACTGTCAGCCACCAGATCAGGGCGAACTGCACCAACTGGCTTCCCAACAGCGAGAAGGCCTGGCCCGTCCAGACGGTGAAGAACCGCCTGACCCATATGTCCTTCTCCACTATCCTTCCCCCTTCTTCCCCTTATCCTGTTGCCAGGACTAAAAAATGTTTTAAGGTGTGCGCGGCCGTTCCTCCGGCCGTCGCCCCACCCGTCCTTAGATCTTGCCACCACATTCCGAGCAGAAGCGCGCCGCGGGCGGGTTCTGAGCCCCGCACTGAGGGCATTTCGGCATCCCCATGGGAGCGCCGCAGTTGTTGCAGAACTTGCCCTGCCCGGCAGGCTTGCCGCACTTGGGGCAGATAGCCTGGCGCTGGTCGATCTCTCCCGTGAACACCTCGGTCTTATCGGCCTTTTCCTGGATGTCCCTCTTCATCTTGTCCGCGCGGGCCGCCGCCACCTCCACCGATTCCAGCGGGGCATCGTCCACGCACATGGAGGCCTCAGGGTTCCAATCGTTGTCGCAGACCCACTTCTGGCAGCGGGGGCAGCGGTGGAAGTGGCCTCGAGCCTCGTTCTGTGCCAGCTCGAAGGCCTGCTCGTGCTCCTGGTGCCAGGCAGGCGACATTCCGGAGTACTTCTGCGACATGATGTCGCTTCCCACGTCCCCGGCGTGCCCCAGTCCATACTTCCCGGTGATGCTGCCAGCGGCGCTGGCCACCTTACCGATGCTGTCAAAGAACCCTTTCTTCTTGTAGGTCTTGGAAGGTATGAACTGGGTCTTGTACCCCTCGCGGCACTTATCGCAGTAGAAGGTGAACGTGAACCCGGCCTCAGTGCTATCGTCAGAATAGTTGTCGTTGAATGCTATCATCTTGCTCATTTCTTAGCCCCCGAGATTGGTTTTTTGCACTTGGTGCAGATGGGACCGAGGGGTGGCTGCTCGAAGCCGCACTTCTTCTGCTGGCACTTCACCATTAGCCTGGCTTGGCAGTTCTGGCAGTGATCGCCGAAGAACGTCGGTTTCATGCAATACGGGCATACTACGGTCAGGGACTGCCCGCAGGCGGAACACGTTTTCCATCCCTCCTTTATGGGGGAACGGCACTTCGGACATCTCAGCTCGTCCACCGGATTGTGCTTTCCGCAGATGGGACAATCATTGGAGTCTGGCGGCACCAGCTCTCCGCAGTACCGGCACGGTTTCATGTATCCAGGCATTCTACCCCTTGGCTGGGAAATATATCAGACAATTATAAATTGTTGCCATCCCTGCAGTCCTAATCCACCTCCTCGGGCAGCTCTTGGGTGGAGGTCCAGCGCTCATCACCCTTGGCCTTGGAGTTGAAGGCCAACAGCTCATTGACCTTGGCCGTCCACTCCTCCGGGGAGGTATGGGCCACACGCCCGATGAACAGGTAGCGCAGATCGCGCAGCGAGGGCATGAGGGCGATGGAGTACCGGTACTTAGAGTACTGCGGGGCCTGGAGCTTATCGTCGGCTAGATATATGGGCTGACGTCGGAAGTTGATGTCCCGGAGACCATTTGTCAGAGTGTCCATGCCTCTGTCCGCCGCCTCCCTCTGCTCATCCTTGTCCAGGATCTCGTAGCCGGAACGGGAGGTCACCCGGAAGAAGTAGGTCGCACGCCCGCCGCCAGGACCGGATGTGGCCTCCATGGCCACGGCATTCCCGTCCCTGCCCAGGATGGGGATCATGAACCACATGTAGTCCTCCTCCTGCGTGGGCACCAGGCTGCGCTTGATGCCGATGCGCAGAAGGTCCTTCTCGCCTCGAGACACCAGGTGATCGTACTCCGCCCCCATGCCCTGGGCCCGCAGGCGGGCCTCCAGGGCCTTGAACAGGTCGGGGGAGACGTCCTCGAGGTCCTGTCTTCGGGCCGCCCGGCCCTCCTTCAACAGGCGAGAGGCGGCCGTCACCTGCTCTCCCGTGGCCGCCGGATAGAGGTCCTTTATGACCCCTTGGACGTTGGCCTCCAGCTCTGACATGGCGTCCGATATGCCCTTCCACAGGGGGTCCAGCTCTCGGCCCAGCATGACCATGGACAGACGCTCGCCGCTCTCCAGCTCCATCTTCAGGGCGTGGTTGGCGGCCTCGATGCCCACGACATCACTGTACCTGATCCTCATCAGCGATGCACGCAGGGGCAGCAGGATGAGAGCAGTGTCGTACAGGCGCACCTCGCAGGGTCCCTCGGCACCGCGGAAGGCCGGCTTCAGCTCTCCCCTGACCCCCTGCTTGCGCAGCTTCTCGCCCATCAGCAGATCGCTCATGATCATGGCGTTCCGGGAGGCATGCAGTTCCCTTAAAACGTCATCATGTCCGCGTCCCAGACCGGATATCCTCAGGCGGCTGCCATCGAAGTACAGGATATCCAGCAAGTAGTTGACGCTGGTCACGGCGACTATGTCTCGCAACGGCAGGGACCTTGTTCCGCCGCCCCGGGGACGGACCTCCAGAGCTTCGGGGCCGAGGACCACCTTGGCCTCGCCCTGAGCTGTCACTGTTCCTTTGGGATCTGTGAACGATATGTTGCCTGCCGCTTCCATGGTCGGTCATTGCCCTGTTCCGCTTTTATCATTTGTCGGCTGATGATGCTCCCTCTGCCGTGGAAGACTTTTCATACCTCAGCCAGCAGGTCTCCGGCCTCAGGGAATCAATCAAATACGAGTTACCTGATTACGACCGGGAATGACCATGGTCGATGCTAAAGCGATCGAGAATGCCAAGGAGCACTTCGGCAAGATCCTCGAAGAACAGCTGAAGAGGGTCGAGGCCATGAGGTCCGGACAGGACTGGACCGATTACACCAACCTGCAGAGGGTCAAGATCGGCATCTGTGGAGGGGACGGCATAGGGCCGTACATATCCCGATCTGCCCAGAAGGTCCTAGAAGTGATGCTCCAGGACGAGATAGGTAGCGGCAAGGTGGAGATCAGGGTCATCGAGGGCCTTACCATAGAGAACCGCGTGAAGGTGATGAAGGCCATTCCCGATGAGGTCCTGGCCGAGATCAAGGAATGCCATGTGGTGCTTAAGGGCCCCACCACCACTCCCAAGAAGGGGGATCCCTGGCCGAACATCGAGAGCGCCAATGTGGCCATGAGGCGCGAGCTGGACCTGTTCGCCAACGTCAGGCCGGTGAAGGTCCCGGAGCTGGGAGTGGACTGGATGTTCTTTAGGGAGAACACCGAGGGGAGCTACGTGCTGGGAAGCAAGGGGGTCAATGTCACCGAGGACCTGGCCATCGATTTCTGCGTGGCCACCTCCCAGGGCTCGGACCGAATCATCAGGCTGGCCTTTGACTATGCGGCCAAGAACGGTATCGACAAGGTCAGTGTGGTCACCAAGGCCAACGTCATCAAGACCACGGACGGTAAGTTCCTCAACACCGCCGTTGAAGTGGCCAAGGACTACCCGGGGGTCAAGTGGGACGACTGGTTCATAGATATCATGACCGCGAAGCTCATTGATCCCTACCGCCGCAGCGACTTCAAGGTGATCGTCCTGCCCAACCTCTACGGCGACATACTCACGGACGAGGCCGCCCAGATACAGGGAGGCGTGGGCACTGCGGGCAGCGCTAACATAGGGAAGCGGTACGCCATGTTCGAGGCCATCCACGGCTCCGCCCCCCGAATGGTGGATGAGGGCAGGGCGCAGTATGCCGATCCATCCTCCATGATCAAGGCCACGGCCATGCTTCTCAATCACATAGGCTTCGTGGACAAGGCCAGAAGGTTGGAGATGGCCCTGGAGGTCTGCATCCAGTACGAGAAGAGGAAGGTCATGACGGGGCGTTCCAACGGTGCTACGGGAGACGAGTTCGCGCAGTACGTTCTGGACACCGTCAACGATCCCGACCTGGAGAGCAAGTGGAAGGGGTACCAGCGGAGCAGTTGATATCGTGGGATGGACCTCCCTGCTGCTAGGACTGTCCAGCCTCATAGTAGGCCTGGTGGTGGTCCTGATATCGATCCCCATGGCGAGAGGTAAGGTAGCTATGAACCACACCTACGGCGTCCGGCTGGCCAAGTCCTTCGAGAGCGAGGAGAACTGGGACCGGTTGAACCGCTACGGCGGGCGCCAGCTCATATTCGGGGGCATCGCCATCATGCTCCTCGGCATCATTTTCTTCTTCCTGGACATGGACAGCAATCCGGATTACGTCATCCTGTTGGGATTGACCCCGCTCCTGCTCCTCATCCCCGCCCTGAGGATAGCATCATACGCGAAGAAGATGTGAGCCTGCCCGCCTCCCTGCTCGAGGATCAGCGGGAGCGGCGGGGGAGGAACCTCCCCGTGCACGCTCTGTACCTCTCGTACTCAGTACCGAAGGCTAGGGGAGAGCTCAGCATCTCCTCCTCGATGTAGGTCCGGCGGAGAGCGATCATAGATGCGATGATGGTCAGGAGAAGGCAGGGGATGCTGAGGAATGTAAGAGCCATGCCGAGCCCCACGATGATGTTGCCAGCGTACACGGGGTGGCGGACCCATCGGAACGGTCCCCGGGTCACCAGCTGCTGCTCCCGGGACACCAGGACCTGAGGGCGCATGGCCCTTCCCATGACCTGGGTCGACCACAGTATGATCATGCCGCTCGATGCCCATAGCACCACCCCCAGCCCCTGCACGAGGCCGGGAACTATCACCGGTAGCTTGGGGGTGAGGTAGAACAGGTCGGGTAGGAGAAGCACACCCAGGCTCCACAGATGGAGCGTCGCGACCACTGCGGGCCATGTCCAGCGCATGACCGGTCCCGGACTCCTGCTGGTAAGAACGTTATCTTCCCGCCGGAGGAAGCCGCTCCATATCGACAGCAACAAGGCCCCCACCATTGTACCCACCAGCATCACCAACGCGATGGCCTGTGCCGTCCCCTCGCTCCACACTCTAGGGTGTAACTCGAACAAGTTGATGAGGAAATGGCCTAACTGGTCCGGGTGACCCTGACACAAGTGCACACGCAAGACGCCCCTGGAGGATGCTTCTGGTACGGCCCATGGAGGTCCAGGTCCCAGTGTGGGCACGCTAAAGGCAAAATACTCCAATGACCTTGTTTTACACGCTTCGTTCCTGAGAGGCTTGGGATGATGAGGATAGGAATACTGGGCTGTGATGCGATCCGACATGAACTGGACATCGTCACCGCCGGCGATCCCGACGTGGTGTACAGAGAGTACCTGGAGTTCGGTCTTCACCTCCATCCGGTGGAACTGAGGAAGGTGATCCTGGAGAGGATCGAGGCCCTACCTGCCGAGGTGGACGTCCTGTTCCTGGGCTATGGACACTGCCAGGCGCTCCAAGGCCTGCCGTCCCAGGTCAAG
>ENA-UOXR01003145-UOXR01003145.1-bioreactor-metagenome-genome-assembly--contig:-NODE-3145-length-14361-cov-8.678596_pt1 | contig 14361 bp, 10 predicted proteins | sample MGYA00238164_ERZ764825 | MGnify/ENA primary metagenome ERZ764825 (study PRJEB28920, sample SAMN05720171) | bioreactor metagenome | isolation source: Anaerobic biogas reactor | place: USA:Washington...
TCCCTGGTTCGTCCGTATGGAGGAGGGCGTCAACAAGTACGCCGCTGACTCCGGCCTCGACGTGTATCAGAAGGGCCCTTCGGAGACCGACGCCACCATGCAGGCCCAGGTCATCCGTGACCTCATCGCGCAGCAGGTCGACGCCATCGGCGTGGTCCCCGTTGACCCGGGCGCCATCGAGCCCGTCCTCAAGGAGGCCATGGACGCCGGCATCGTCGTCGTGACCCACGAGGGCGCGAGCCAGCAGAACACCCAGTACGACATCGAGGCCTTCAGCAACACGGCCTACGGCGGCTTCATCATGGACAACCTCGCCGAGGCCATGGGTGAAGAGGGCACCTACACCACCATGGTGGGCCACGTCACCAACGCCTCCCACAACGAGTGGGCGGATGCGGGCGTTCTCCATCAGAAGGAAGCCTATCCCAACATGACCCTGCTTGAGGAAGAGCCCCGGGTGGAGTCTGAGGATAACGGCGACGTGGCCTACAACAAGGCCAAGGAGCTGATGAAGAAATACCCCGATCTTAAAGGCGTGATGGGCACCTCTTCCTACGACGCCCCTGGCGTGGCCCGCGCGATTGAAGAGCTGGGACTGGTGGGCAAGGTCTTCACCTCCGGCACCGGCATGCCTGCGGACAACAAGGCGCTGCTGGAAAGCGGCGTGGTTCAGTCCCTGACCCTGTGGGATCCGGCGCTGGCCGGCAAGGCCATGATCTCGCTGGCGGTCAAGGTGCTTAACGGTGACGCCATTGAAGCCCCCATCGACCTGGGCGTTGACGGTTATGGCGCCCTTACCTTCAAGGAGGGCAGCAGCCTGGTGCTGGAAGGCCAGGGCTGGATTGTCATCAACAAGGATAATGTGGACAGCTTCGGCTTCTGATCATCCTTAGCCCTTTCCGGTCACCGCCGCGCAACCGGCGGTGACCTTTATCCTTGTTTTTGACGGAGGTACAAATGGCCGACAGTTTGCTGCGGGCGGTAGACATCCAAAAATCCTTTGCCGGCGTCCATGCCCTAAAAGGGGTTTCCCTGGATATCGCCCCGGGTGAGATCCATTGCCTGGCCGGGGAGAACGGCTCCGGGAAATCCACCCTCATCAAGATTATCTCCGGCGTCTATCAGGCAGACGGCGGGCACATCGAATTTGACGGGAAAACCTTAAGCAAAATTACCCCTATCGATGCCATTCTCCTTGGCATCCAGGTGATCTATCAGGATTTTTCCGTCTTCCCCAATCTCACCGTGATGGAAAACCTGGCCCTAAACAGCGAGCTGTCAGACAAGCGAAAAATCGTCAACTGGCAGCGGATGCGCCAGATCGCTGAGGAAGCGGTGGCCAAGATCAACTTCAAAGTGGATCTGGACGCCCTGGTGGGCACGCTGACGGTGGCGCAAAAGCAGATGGTGGCCATCTGCCGGGCGCTGATGTTCAACGCCCGGCTTATCATCATGGACGAGCCCACCACCGCCTTAACCCGCAAGGAGGTACAGGCGCTGTTTGGCGTTATCCTCCAGCTGAAGGCCCAGGGCATCTCCACCCTGTTTGTCAGCCATAAGCTAAACGAGGTCTTTGAAATCTCGGAGCGCTTTACCATCCTTAGAAACGGCGAGCTGGTGGTCACCGGCCACACCCGGGACCTGGACTCCGCCAAGTTCTCCTACTACATGACGGGGCGTGAGTTCAGCGACGAGCAGTTCAGGGCGGAAAACCTGGGTGAGGCGCCCCTGATCGAGGTTAAGAACCTGGGGCTCTCAGGCGCCTTTGAGGACATCAGCTTCCAGCTTAGGGGCGGCGAAATTCTTGGCATCACCGGCCTTCTGGATTCCGGGCGCAGCGAGTTATCCCTGGCGCTGTTTGGCATCCGGGAGGCGGACAGCGGCGATATTCTGATCAAAGGCAAAAAAACGCGGATCAATACCCCCCAGGCCGCTATCGGGGCGGGTATCGGCCTGGTGCCGGAAGACCGGCTAAGTGAGGGCCTGTTTTTGCCCCGCAGCATCGCGGACAACCTGATCATCGCGGAGATTGACCGGCTGGCCAACCGGTTCAAAGTCTTTGACCACAGGAAAAGGACCCGGGAGGTTCAGCGCCTGGTGGAGGAGTTTGCCATCGCCACCCCCAACCCGCAAAACGCCTGCCAAACCCTTTCCGGCGGCAACCAGCAGCGGGTGGTGCTGGCCAAGTGGCTGGCCTGCAACCTGGATGTCCTGGTGTTAAACGGCCCCACGGTGGGGGTGGACATCGGCTCCAAGCATGACATCCACCGGATCCTGCAAGGCCTTGCCAGGGAGGGCATGGGCATCATCATCATCTCCGATGACCTGCCCGAGGTGATCCGCAACTGCTCCCGGGTGATTGTGCTCAAATCCGGCCGGATCGTGCAGGAGATGGACGCGGCGTTTGCCACGGAGCAGGCCATCCTGTCCCAGATGATGTGAGGGGGATACCGTGCAGAATAACTTAAAGAAACTCACAAAACGAAACGAAACCTATATCGCCCTGGTGGTTTTGGCGCTGTGCCTGCTGATTGAGGTGCGCTCCGGCCAGTTCTTTACCGCCAACAACCTGGTGGACATCGCCTCCGCCATGGTGGTGCCGGGGCTGTTTGCGGTGGGGACCTTTATGGTCATCGTGTCCGGCGGCATTGACGTGTCCTTTCCGGCGCTGGCCTCCCTCACCTCCTATGCCACCACTAAGATGCTGCTGGACGCGGGCTATACCGGGGGCATGTGGCTGCCCATCCTGATCTCCCTGGCCATGGGCGCCCTGCTGGGGGCTTTTAACGGGGTTTTCATCGGGCTTCTGGGCCTGCCCGCCATGATCGTTACCTTAGGCTCCTCCAGCGTCTTTAAAGGGGTGATGCAGGGGGCTTTGGGCTCGGTTCAGCTGGCGGTGATTCCGCCGGGGATGCGCGCTTTTGGCACCTCCGCGCTTTTCACGGCGACCAACCCCGTCTCCGGCCTCACCTCCCGGATGCCTGTGGGCTTCCTGGCCCTGATCGCGGTCCTTTTGATCGCTTTCTTCATCATGCGTTACACCTTCTTTGGCCGGGGCATCTACGCCATTGGCGGCAACGAGACCAGCGCCCACCGGGCGGGCTTTAACACCAAACGCACCAAGTTTCTGCTCTATGTTTTTGTGGGCATGGTAGCAAGTCTGGCCGGGCTGATCCGCACCTGCATGATGCAGCAAAACCACCCCACCAACATGCTGGGGATGGAGATGAACATCATCGCGGGGGTCGTCCTGGGCGGCACTGCCATTTCAGGGGGCGCGGGCTCGCTGACAGGCTGTATGCTGGGTACCCTTCTCATTGTGATCGTAGAGAACTCCATGATCCTCATCGGCATTCCCACCATCTGGAAAAGCGTCTTTGTGGGCGCCCTCATTATCATCGGCACCGGGGTCAGCGCCTATCAGGTGACCAGGGCCCACCGGATCAAAAGCAGCCGTCGGCTGGGAGGGGAGGTAAAGGCATGACCACAAAATCCGCGGGCAAAAAGCCCGGCCTTTTTAGCCGGATTGACCAGCACGTTCTGCGCCTGCTTCTGGTGATGGCGGTGTGGATGGTGTTCATGGGCCTCACCCGGGCCAGCCGGTTTTACACCCTGATCAACTTCCAGACCATGGCCTCCCAGTTTCCGGAATTTGGCCTGATGTCCCTGGGGGTCATGTTGTGCATGATCACCGGCGGCATCGACCTGTCCCCGGTGGGCGTGGCCAACCTGGTGGCCATCCTGATGGCCCTGTTTTTAAAGCAGTTGGTTCCCCCGGAGGGCGGTCTTCCCGTCTACGCCATTCCCCTGGTGTTTGTGCTGGGGGCTTTAATCGGCGCCTGCCTTGGAATTTTAAACGGCCTTTTAGTCTCAAAAATCCGCATCCCCCCCATCCTTGCAACCCTGGGGATGAGCGAGCTGCTCACCGGTGTGGCCATCGTGATCACAGGCGGCGCCGCTGTCAGCGGCCTGCCGGTGGAATACGCGATGACGGTCAACAACAAAATCGGCGGGATGCTGCCTGTGCAGCTGGTGATCTTTGGCGTGATGGCTTTTATCGTCTGGTTTCTTTTAAACCGCACCACCTTTGGCACCAAAATCTACCTGCTGGGCACCAACCCAAAGGCAGCGCGCTTCAGCGGCCTTAAGAACGACCGGCTGATCATCTCCACCTATATGATCTCCGGCATCACCGCGGCCCTTGGCGGCCTGGTGATGCTGGCCAACTACAACTCCGCCCGCGCCAATTATGGCAGCGTCTATGTGCTTCAGTGCATCCTGGTGGTGGTGCTGGGCGGGGTGAGCCCCACCGGCGGCAAGGGCCGGATTTCCGGCGTGGTGCTGGCGATTGTGCTGCTCAGAATGCTGGAAACAGGCATCAACCGCTTTCCGCAGATCAGCAGTTATTATATCTCCCTCATCTGGGGCGGGGTGCTGCTTTTGGTGATGGTGCTGGATTACTTCAGCGCCGCAGGAAGGCCCGGGAAAAGACGCCGGCAAACCCTCTGAACGATAACAAAACAGGGCTTGCGACACCATCAGCTGCAAGCCCTGTTTTTTATGGCGTTTTAGTCCACCTTCTGCCCCGTCAGCTTTTCCCAGGCGTTGCGGATGGCCTTTTGGTTGCTCAGCCCGTAGTTCGGGTCGTTTTTGGTAACCTCGTCCAGATCCCTGAGGAAGTGCACGCACAGATGCCCGTCAAAGCCGTTGTCCTTGATGCTGCCGGAAAGGTGGGGGCGGTTGTGCATGCTGGCCATGGTCCAGCGCCCGTCCGGCAGTTTGACATACACGATGTTGATGTTCCAGGAAGCGGGCCCAAATGCCTTGTTCATCAGCTGGGTGTCCCTGAGCGTAAGGGGCTCCGCGTCCGCATGGGCGCCCATGGAGTAAAAGCGCAGGGTAAAACTCAGGCCGCTGCCCGGGTGATAAATGGTGGCGTGCTGGCCCGCAGAAGCGCTCTTTTTGACGTCGTTGTACCAGTGGAGCAGCTTCACCTGCCCGCTGGAGGGGCCTTTGCCGGTGGCGCCGCTGGTGTCCACGGAGACCGCTGACGCATCATAACGCTTGGCGCTGCCGGAGAACAGCAGGGACTGGGTCAGGGAATCCGCCACGCCGTTGGTCGGCAAAGCGTTAATCTGCTGGAAATAGACCACAGACTCATGGGTTTTGGCGCCAAATTTACCATCGACAGACAGGGGATAGCCCAGATCCACAAGCGCCTGCTGCAAGGCGGAAACCAGCTTCAGATCGCCATCCACGCTGTCAAGGGAAAGCGCGGTATAGCTAAGCGGCGCGCTGTCCGCATCCCGGGCGGCGCTGCTTAACAGCACAGCGACAGACTGGCTTCCAAAAACCCCGTCCACGGTTAATCCGTTTAGGGACTGGAACTTTTTAAGGGCGGCCAGCGTCTGGTCATCAAAGGTGCCGTTTGTCTGCGTGTCGTATTTAAGCGCCTTGAGTTTCTCCTGCATCATCAGCACGTCATCCCCCTTATCCCCTGCGCGCAAAATGCGTGAAAAGCCGGGGGCGGGCGTGGGGCTTGGTTCCGTGGTTTCCTCTGGCGCCTCGGAAGGCTTGGGGTCAGGCTCACCAGATTGTTCAAAGCGCAAAAAGGAGGTCATCACCCAGCCGCTGCGGCCCTGATAGCTCACCTCGCACCAGGTAGCGCCCTTGCTTAGCACATTCACGCTGCCGCCAAAAGGAATGGTGCCGATGATGGTGCTGCCGGAGCGCCCCTGGGCGCGATGGTTCAGAGAACCGCGGTTCTCCGTATAAACCACAGCCGTGCTGCCCGTGCCCGTGTCAGGCGGCGGGGTGACGGCAGGGCTGTCTGTCTCAGTTGGCGCGGGGGTGGGCTCATTGTCAAGGGCCTGCAGGAAGGAGGCCACCACATAGCCCGTTCTGCCTTCCGCCTCCACCCTGGCCCACTGACCGCTGCGGGAGAGGACGCGCACAATGGTTCCAAAGGGGATCTGATAGATCACGTTGTTTCCGGAGGACGCCGCGTTCCTGAGGTTCAGGCTGCCCTTGTTTTGTGTGTACACCCGCGCATTGCCCGCGTCAGGCGCCGTTGTCTCCGGGCTCTTTGTGGGCGCTGCGGAAGCCTGCGGGCTTTGGCTGGGGGCGGGCGTTGTTTCAGGCTGTGATGAGCCGCCCATGCGCAGGAACTCCTGCTGCACATAGCCGGTGCGGCCTGCGGTTTCCACCCGCACCCACTGGCCGGTCATGCCCAGCACCTTAAGGACGGTGCCGTTTGGAATCTGATAAAAGACGTTCTGGCCCCGGGAAGCGGTGCGCCTTAGGTTAAGGCTTCCGCCGTTTTCCGTATGCACCGTGGCGCTCCCCTGGGACGAAGGGGTTTCAACCGGGGCGCTGGTGTCGCTCTCTTCAGGAGCGGCCTGATCGCTGCCCTGGCTTTGGGGTTTAAACTGAGGGGCCAGTTCATACAGGGCGCTTAAGGTGCGGTTGCCAGCCAGGCCATCCTGGGTCAGACGCATCCGGGCCTGGAAAAGCTGCACCGTCTGGGTGGTCATGTTGCCGTATATGCCGTCATCCACCAGGGTATAGCCCACGTGGCTCAAGGCCCGCTGCATCTGGCGTACGTTTTCTCCCCGGTCGCCGGGCCTGATGGTGGCATAGCTGGATGCCTGCGCGGGCATCAGGCTTATGATCATCGTCACCAACAAAACCAGCCCCAGAAAGCGTTTGGCGGAACACCTTGGATTCATCATCACACCTGCCTTGTTTGTGTTCTGGGGCTACCATACCATATTGTTTCTCACTTGTAAACAATTATTACAAAATTATTACTTTATTGTCTCTCGCCATCCAGCGCTTCGCTTAAAACATCCGCTAAAGTGATGTAATCCGCAAGCGTCAGGCGCTCACCCCGTATGTTTTCCGAAAGCCCCGCGCTTGTTACCAGTTGAACCGCTTCCTGGCGGCTTAAGGCAAAGGCGGGCACCAGGTTATTCACCAGGGTTTTGCGGCGCAGGGCAAAGCCTGCCTGAACCAGGCGGAAAAACAGGCCTTCATCCTTAGGTATACGGGGCCTTGCCTTAAAAAAAGGCAGCGTGACAAAAACGCTGTCCACCTTGGGCGGCGGGGTGAAAAGTCGGGCGGGCACCCGAAGGGCAGCCACTGGCCTGCCGCGATAGGCCGCCAGCACCGCCAGGGGGCCATACTCCCGGCTGCCAGGGGGCGCCATCAGGCGCGCTGCCGCCTCCTCCTGCACCATCACATTCACAGACAGTATCCGAAAATCCGCCTTAAGCAGCCGGGTTAGGATGGGCGTGGTTAAATAGTAGGGGAGGTTTGCCACCACATGAAAGGGATGCGTCCGCCCCATCATCTCTTTCAGCTCCAGGGCCATGATGTCCCCCTGCACAATGCGGACATCAGGCGCATCCCCCAATCGCTCATGCAAAACGGGAATGAGGCGCTGGTCAATCTCAACCGCGGTCACCACAGCCCCCTGCGCCAAAAGCGCCAGGGTCAAATCCCCCCGGCCGGCGCCGATTTCAAGCACTCTGTCGCCCTTTTTTGTGCCGCTTGCCGCCACCAGCTGGCGAAGCACTTCCTCATCAAAGAGAAAATTCTGACCCAGGGAAATCTTATAATCAAATTTGGGCGGAAACCCGCTCAAAGCGCCCGGCACCTTTCAAAGAGCGCCTTGGGATCAGGAGACTGGAAGGCGGCTGTGCCCATCACCAGCCGGGTGGCTCCTTTTGCCACCACCTGCTGGCAGTTGCCCTCCCCAACGCCGCCGTCCACGCTCAGCGTGCCCTCAAAGCCCGCCTGGCGCAGCGCTTCCAGCTTATCCAAAAGCTCCGGCATCATCTTCTGCCCGCCAAAGCCCGGCTCCACCGTCATAATCAAAAACAGGTCGCAGGCCTTAAGATAGGGCTGCACCTCCGAAACCGGGGTGGCGGGTTTTAAGGAAAGGCCCGCCTTTTTCCCCAGCTGCCTGATTTGGCCAAGCATCCCAGGAACATCCCCCTTTACCTCGCTGTGCAGGGTGATCTCGTCCGCGCCAGCGTCTGAAAAAGCCTGGATAAAATGCTCCGGGTTTGACATCATCAGGTGCACATCAAGGATCAAGCCCGGGAAATCCCGGCGCAGGGCCGCCACCAGCTGGGGCCCGAAGGACAGGTTGGGCACAAAATGCCCGTCCATGATGTCCAGGTGCAAAACCTGGGCGCCCGCTTCCACCAGCCTATTAACATCCCGGTAGACATGCAGCGGATCCGCCGCCAACACAGAAGGCGCAACTTCAATCATATCGTTCTCTCCATTTCTCCTGAGCCTGGCGCAGCATGTCCCGGTAGCGGGCCAGACGGCCCGCATCGATGCGGCCCTCCCGGGCTGCCTGGTCCACCGCGCAGTCAGGCTCTTGATCGTGTAAACAGGGGGCAAAGCGGCAATTCCGGAAAAACTCCGTGAAATCCGGGTAGTACAGGCATATCTCCTCCGGCTTTAGCTCCTGGGGCAAATCCAGCAGGTTAAAGCCCGGGGTGTCAAGCACCTGAAGGCCCTGTCGCTCAATCAGGCTGATATGCCGGGTGGTTTGCTTCCCCCGCTTGATTTTCTGGCTGATCTCGCCGGTCACAAGCTCCTCCCCGGTGAGGCCCATGATCAGCGTGCTCTTGCCCACGCCGGATTGTCCCGCAAAGCAGGTGATCTGCCCTGTCATGACCGCCTTCAGGGCATCCAGCCCTTCTCCCCTTACAGCGCTTAAGGCCAAGACCTTGACACCCGCTGAATCATAAGCGTTTTTAACTTCCTGGGCAAGCGCGGGCGCCAAATCCATCTTGTTGACCACTATGACAGGTTCGATCTGCTGCCCAAAAGCAAACAGGAGCAGCTTGTCCACCAGCATCAAATCAGGCGCCGGCTCGGGCGCTATGGTGATGACAAGCTGGGTGATATTGGCCACCGGCGGCCTTAAGCAATAGGATCGCCGGGGGAGGATTTCCTCTATCCAGCCGTGCTCCTCGCCCTGGGGCGGGATGAAAGTGACCTGGTCCCCCACCAGCGGCCTGATATTCTCCCGGCGGAATTTTTTCTTGGCGCGTAAGACATAAGGCTGGCCTTTATCATCCCGCACCGTATAAAGCCCTCCGCGCCCCTCGATAATCCTGCCCTCGGTCACCTCAGCTTCCCCCGTTTCCATTGCCGCCAAGCGCAGGGCTCTGGGTGCCCGGCAGCACATAGAGCACCAGGTCCACCGGCGTGCCCGCCATCACCAGCTCATCGGGCAGGGGGTACTGGGAAGCTACCCGGCCATGCTGGGCCGGGTCCTCCATCTCAACGGCGCTTAAGGCGCCCAGGGCAAGGCCGGATTTGACGATCAGGTTCCTGGCGTCCTGCTGGCGCAGCTCTGCTAAAGCGGGCACGCTGACCTGCCCGCCTGAGAGCACCACCTGGACGATCTCCCCCGCCTCCATCACTGTCCCCTCCTGGGGGGACTGCTGAAGCACGGTGCCGGCAGGGGCGGTGTCCATGACGGTGCTGGTCACCATCATGCGCAGACCAATCCGCTCAAGCGCTGCCTGAGCGGCGTTTTTCATGGTTCCAGTTACCTCAACAACCGGCTTTCTGACCGGCCCTGAGGACACGGTGATCAGGATGGTGTCCCCCCGGCGCATGGCAAAGTCCAGATCGTGGGACTGGGTGATCACCGTGCCCACCGGCTCATCGCTGCTGATGCGCTCCACCTTGGGGTTCAGCCCCGCCCGCTCCGCCAGGCGGATGGCCACCAGCTCCGTTTCCGCGATGAGGAAAGGCGCCCGGGTGCTGTTTACGATATCCCTGTAGATAAAAACGCCGCCAACCACAAGGCCCGCGATTAATCCCAGGCTGAGAATCAAAAGCAAAATCCGGCTGCGCAGCCTGCTGCGAAGGCTGCCTTTGCGCTTGCCCTGGCTTTTTGCCACCGCCGGAAAAACCGGGGTGTCCTGGGTGGGCTCCTTTTCGGCCAGGAGGGCCGCATGCAGGGCCTGAGCCATCAGCAGGGCGGACGGGTAGCGCAGCTTTGCGTCCTTTTCCATGGCTTTGGCCACCACGTTTTCCAGCGCCTGGGACACGGCGGGGCTCAGCTGCCTAACGGGCTTGGGTGCCACCTGCACATGCTGAATGGCGATGGCAACCGGCGTCTCCCCCTCAAAGGGAACGGTGCCGGTGAGCATCTCATAAAGCACCACCCCCACGGAATACAGGTCTGAGGAAACCGTGGCCGTCTCGCCCCTGGCCTGCTCGGGAGAGAAATAATGCACCGAGCCCATCACGCTGGTCTTCCCCTCGCTGTCCAGCATCGTGTTGGTGCCCACCATGCGGGCGATGCCAAAGTCAGAAACCTTGATATAGCCCTGACGGTCCACCAGGATGTTCTGGGGCTTGATGTCCCGGTGGATGATCCCAGCCTCATGGGCGTGGCGCAGGGCGGAGAGAATCCGGATGGTGATCTGAACCGCGGTGGCCTGGGGCAGACGCCCATGGTCCGTGATGATCTCCTTTAAGGTCTTCCCGTCCACAAATTCAAACACCAGATAAGGATTCTTAGGGTCATCCCCGATGTCCAGGAGGTTTACGATATTATGATGGGACATGCGGCTGGCCGCCGTGGCCTCCCGGCGGAAGCGGTCCAGGAACTCCGGGTTGTTGTGAAACTCCTGGCGCAGGAACTTCACCGCCACCCGGTGCCCGGTGCGCAGGTCAAGCGCCCGGTAGACGCTGGCCATTCCGCCCTCGCCAATCAGCTCCTCCAGGCGGTAGCGCTCCATCAACACAGTGCCAATCATGCCGGCACCTCCAGAAACATCAGGGTGATGTTGTCCCGGCCGCCGCCGGAAAGGGCCAGGGCCATCAGCTGCTCCGCCGCCTCAGACAAGGCGAGCGCCATGGCCCGGGTGATGGCCTCCTGGCTGGCGTACTCCGTCAGCCCGTCAGAGCACAGAAGCCAGCGGTCTCCCGGCAGCTTGTCCACCCGGGCGATGTCGCTTTCAAGGGCCTGATCCGTCCCCACCGCCCGGGTCACGATGTTGCGGTAAGGGTAGGTCCGGGCATCCTCTGAATTTAACATGCCGCTGCGCAGCAGCTCCCCCACCAGGGAGTGATCCGCGGACATCTGCCGAAGGACGCCGTCTCTATAAAGATAGGCCCGGCTGTCCCCCACATGGCCCAAAAGCACATAATCCGCCCCCTCCCACAGCGCGGTGAGGGTGGTGCCCATGCCGCTCAAGTTTTCATCCTGGCGCTGGCGCTCCCAAATCAGGCGGTTTGCCCGGTCAAAAGCCGCTTTTAAGGCCTCCTCCTCCGGCGGGCTCTGGTTATCAATTTCACTTAAACAGTCCACCGCCATGGCGCTGGCGATGTTGCCGCCCCGGTGGCCTCCCATGCCGTCCGCCACCGCAAAAAGCGCGTAAGGGCCCGCCGTTTGAAGCAGCGCGTCCTGATTGCTGGGGCGCACCTTTCCTGGGTCCGTACGGCTGATAGCGATCATGGGCCTCTTCCTCCTGCTTTTAGATCACGGGGTTTTTCAGATACTGGGCGCGCAGCTGCCCGCAGGCGCCGGAGATGTCCGCGCCCATCTCCCTGCGGATGGTGGCGGATATGCCCGCGTTTTCAAGGGTCTGGCGGAAGGCCGCCACCTCCTCCTTGCTGGCCGCGCGCAGATCCCGCTCCGGCACATCGTTTAGCGGAATCAGGTTCACATGGCAGAGCATCCCCCGCAGGCGACGGGCCAGTTCCAGGGCCTGATCCGGCGCTGCATTGACGCCGTGAATCAGCGCATACTCAAACACCACCCGCCGCCCGGTGACCTGGGCATAATCCCGGCAGGCCGCAAGCAGCGCCTCCATGCTGACCGCACGGGCAATGGGCATAATGGTGCGCCTGATCTGGTCATTGGGCGCGTGAAGGGACACGGAAAGGGTAACCGGAGGGCCCTCCCGGGCAAGGCTTCGCATCTTCTCAGGCAGCCCGCAGGTGGAAAGGGAGATGCGCCGGGCGCCGATGTTCAGACCCTCAGGGGAGGTGATCAGCCTTAAAAAGCGCAGCACCTCATCATAGTTGTCCAGGGGCTCTCCGCTGCCCATCAGCACGAGGTTGTGCACCCGCTCAGGCCCGCACATCCGGTTGACCAGGGTAAGCATGCCCACCATTTCCCCAGCCTTAAGGTCCCTGAGCCTTCCCTCCAGGGTGCTGGCGCAAAAGGCGCAGCCCATCCGGCAGCCCACCTGGGTGGAAAGACACAGGGTGAGCCCGTGGTGGTAGCGCATCAGCACCCCTTCCACGCAGTGACCGTCCGCCAGGGAGAAGAGATACTTTTCCGTCCCGTCTGTCCGGGAGCGCTGATGGCTTAAGATATCGGCGGGCCTGGCGATGGCGGTCTCCCGTAGTTTTTCCATCAGGCCGCCGGGAAGGTTTCTCATGTCCTCAAAGTCCGCGCCCTTGTTCAGCCAATCATTCAGCTGTCTGGCGCGGTAGGCGGGCTCTCCCTGGGCCTTCACAAAAACCTCCAGCTCCGGGAACGCAAGCCCCGGCAAAACCGTCTTTTCCCTCATGCCTTTTGAAGCCGGGCGATAAAAAAGCCCTCCACCCCATCCCGATGGGGCAGCAGCTGCAAGCCGTTTTCCTTCTCAAGCGCCCGGAAGCGCTCAGGGATGCTCTCGGGCAGAGGTATCAGAGAAAATTCCGGATGCGCCTTGAGAAATTTGTCAATCTGCCGGCTGTTTTCCTCAGGCAGGAGGCTGCAGGTGGCATACACCAGGGTGCCTCCGGGTTTAACATAACGGCTTAAGGTTTCAAGCAGGCGCTGCTGAAGGTCAACAAGCGCCGGCAGATCCTCCGGCTTTAGGCGCTGCTTCACATCCGGCTTTTCCGCCATCACGCCGGTGCCGGAGCAGGGCGCGTCAATCAGCACCGCGTCCATTTCCCCCTCGAAGCGTTCCTGATAAAGGCTGGCATCCCGCACCGCGGGGCGCACGTTGTAGATGCGCAGCCGCTCAAGCTGCGCTTCAATCAGCCGCACCCGGTGCTCATGCACATCCCAGGCGTAAATGCGCCCGGTGTTCTGCATGATCTCTGCCATCAGGCAGGTTTTGCCACCGGGCGCCGCACAAGCATCCAGCACCCGGGCGCCAATGGCAGGGGCCACGGCCAGGGCCGCCATCATGCTGCCTTCCCCCTGGATGGAAAAGCTGCCGTCCAGAAAATGCGTGTCAAGGGCGATGGAAGAAACGCCGGAGATGTGGCAGACATCCGGCAAAAGCCCCGGGGACACCTGCCAGACCTTTCTTGCCAGCAGCTCTTCAAATTCCTTTTGGCTAAGCCTTAGGCTGTTGCGGCGAATGGTGATCGTATGCTGATCCCGGCGATAGGCCGCGATCTGCCGCGCCATCTCCTCCCCATAGCCTTCAACAAGGCGCGCCACCAGCCAGTCCGGGATGGAATAGGTCACGCTCAGATAGTCAGGGTCCCCCTCTTTGGGCCAGGGGATGTTCTCCTTTTCCCTGATCAGGGAGCGCAGCACCCCGTTAACCAGGCCGGTCATGGGCTCAAGCCCCAGGGCGCGGGTCAGCTTCACCGCCTCGTTCACCGCAGCAAAGTCCGGCACCTTATCCATCAGGATCAGCTGACAGGCGCTCATGCGCAGCAAGTTTTCCACCCGCGGCTCCAGCTCCGTCCGGTCCTTTAGAAACTGGTTCAGGGCAAAGTCCAGCCGGCCCAGGTTTTCCAGCGTGCTGTAAACCAGGGCTGTGGCCAGCCGCTTGTCCCGGGGGCTTAAGCCGGCCTTTTGGAATTGCTCATCCAGCGAAAGGGAGGCATAGCCCTCGTCTATCAGCACCCGGTTTAGAACAAGCAGCGCCGTGCGCCGCGCGTCCGAGGACAGGCTGGGCGCAACAGGCCGGGCGGGCGGCCTGTTCTCCTCCGGCCCGCGCCGCTGAAAGGGCCTCCGCTCCCCGGTTGGCCTGCCGTAAGGCCCGCCCCGGGCAGGGCGTTCTCCCTGCGGCTCTCTGCGTTCAAAAGGTTTCCGCTCACCCGCAGGTTTGCCATAGGGCCCGCCCCGGGCGGGGCGTTCTCCCTGCGGCTCTCTGCGTTCAAAAGGTTTCCGCTCACCCGCAGGTTTGCCATAGGGCCCGCCCCGGGCGGGGCGTTCACCCTGCGGCTCTCTGCGTTCAAAAGGCTTCCGCTCCCCAGCGGGCTTGCCATAAGGCCCGCCCCGGGCGGGGCGTTCTCCCTGCGGCTCTCTGCGCTCAAAAGGCTTCCTGTCTCCTGCTGGCTTGCCGTAGGGCCCGCTGCGGGCAGGGCGTTCTCCCTGCGGCTCTCTGCGCTCAAAAGGCTTCCTGTCTCCTGCTGGCT
>ENA-UOXR01003152-UOXR01003152.1-bioreactor-metagenome-genome-assembly--contig:-NODE-3152-length-14335-cov-63.211415_pt1 | contig 14335 bp, 15 predicted proteins | sample MGYA00238164_ERZ764825 | MGnify/ENA primary metagenome ERZ764825 (study PRJEB28920, sample SAMN05720171) | bioreactor metagenome | isolation source: Anaerobic biogas reactor | place: USA:Washington...
TTTGCCCCTTAAAAAGCCCGGTATTTCTTGGGCTAACTAATATGCAAAAGTCTCGAATGATAAGGAGGAGGAATTATGGAAGCGCAGAAGAAAGGGTTCTTAGCCTGGATCAAGAAACATAGGAAGGAACTTATTATCGCAGGTATCAGTGCAACCGCATTGATCGGGATTATTGTATATATAAAGAATCGTGATTCAATTGAAGTCCTTTGGAAATCACTGATTGGGTCAATAGAAAAATCTCCTACCGAGGCTCCGAAAATATCTCAAACGACTATCGATAAGATTGCACAATCATCCGTCACTGTTACAGAGGCCATCAACACATGCAAAATACCGGTTACCAATTCGGAAATAACTTATCAAAATCCCTTTGAAGTCAGCGATCATATCAGAAACCTGCATGAAGGATGGCGTGCTTCTGCAAAAAAGATCACTGAAGCAGAGTCCATGGGAATTATACTTCAGGAGGGACAAACATTGGTCGACGCTTATATAAAGGGATCTGTTGCAGCATGAGTTTGAAAGTCCGTATCTTTTAAGACTTAATAAAAGGAGTGTGTAAAAAATGCAAATGTGTGGAGAATGCATGAAAGTTTATGATGAATCTGAATATACAAAATGCCCTTTTTGTTACAAAGAGAAAGATGAATATACGCATGTTATTGTCTATGACAAGGAAGCAGGTATAGCAAAATCAGTACCAAAGGAAGAAGCGCATCTCTATGAGTGAACAGCATTTGGTAATAGCTGGCACACATTAATGAGATTTGCATATTCCCAAATAGAGCAACCTGTTAAAACTAATAGTTGTATGAGGAGGTACAGAAGTAATGGGGGATAGATTTCCTGATATTGATTGGTGGTGTGATCGTTGCAACGCATATTTAAATGGCCAGATAGGATTTGATGATCATAAGTATATTTGGGAGTGCACTGAATGTGGTCATAAAAATAGCATCTCAGCTGCAAATATTTACGAATCCGAAGAAGACTTCAGGAATGGAAACAATTAACTACTGCTGCGTATTCGGAAATATGAGAAAAAAGCTCCTTGCCGCTAATAAAAATTAGCAACGGGAGCTTTTTTTACTCTTCAACATCCACCGTCACACCAGATTTGAATTCCACGGTGAATTTGTCCTCGTAAACAGTGACCTTTTCAATTAGCCGCCGGACAAGAGCCTCGTTGTATTCTGTCATGGCAGTGGGCTGACCCTGCAGAAATGAGCTCATGTCTGCAATCCGTTTTTTCAGTTCATCTCGACCGAGGTTCTCGAGCTGGGACTTTTGCTTCTCCTCACGCAGGCGATAGATTTCATCGCCGACCTTCTCGTAGTCAGCCTTTGAGCTGGCGAGCTTCAGGAGCTCTGCTTGAAGTTCTGTAAGCCGTTTATCGATTGCGGTAAGGGTATGACTGTTTTCGTGACAAATAACGGTTTCGATATTTTTCTGCAGCGTGATGAGAAAATGATCTTTATCACACAATGCTTGATTGATGGCCGTGACCATCACTTGCTCTAAGGTGCTCTCAAGTACCGTTCGAGCTTCACAGAACAAGCCGGTGTTCTCTAATCTGCTGACACACCGCCAAACAACTGATTTCTTGCCTCGGTTGTTCCAGTGAACTCGGCGAAACACCTCGCCGCATCCAGCACAGATAATTATGTTGGAGAAACAATGCGTGCTGCTGAAGGTCCTGGTTTTGCCGTTTGGGCTGGTATGGACTACCCGGCGGTGTATTAGTTCCTCCTGAACCTGCATGAATATTTCACGCGGAATGATGGCCTCGTGGCTATTTTCCACATAATACTGTGGGACGACGCCATGGTTCTTTACTCGAGTCTTTGTGAGGAAGTCCGTAGTTTATGTTTTCTGCAAGAGGGCATCCCCAATATATTTTTCATTTCGTAAGATTTGATTCAGGCAAGGGCAGGCAAAGGGACGGTTCTGTTGCCTGTTTGTTTAGAGCTTCACTTTCTCTACAATGCTTTTGTCTATCCCCAATAAGATAGCAATCTTTCGTTGGGACAATTGCGTATTGGCACGCAGGAAAATGATGACCTTCTGCCTCAATTCCTTGTTCTCCTTAATTTCTTCGATTGTGATTGACAACCCCTCCTGTTTCAGGTATTCCCGCAGAATACAAACTCCTTCGCCAAGTGTTTTAATCCCTGACTTTTCCTCGATGTCAATAAATGTTTCCTCAACCACATCATTAGAGAATCGTATAAACTCCTTGATCGCACTTTTTCTATCCGGTGCAATAATACCAAGAATAAACGTGCTGTCTATCCATTCTTCCCCGAATAGCTCTGGCTGGATGTAAGCCCAATAACTGCTCCAATGGTAGTCTTCCGGATTTGAAACCATTCTGGCTTTTACCGGATTGTTATGAATATATCGAACAGCTGCCAAAAGGTATCTTTCATCCTCTATCGGTTCGCTTTTAAACCGGTCCTGGAATACATGGCCGACTCTATTATGCCTGTTATTATAGAAAAAGGCATAGCGTGTCGCTATGCCTTTCATGATAGATGCCAATTCATTATCTTGTATGTTGATAAGCAGGTGAACATGATTGTCCATCAGACAGTAGGCATATAACGAGAAATTAGTTTCTTTCTGCTTGCGTCTTATACAGTCCAGAAAGAATTGTTTTTCCTCATCAATAGCGAGAATCGACTTTTTCTCATTGCCTCGCAGCATGATATGGTAAATACCACTCTCCGTCATTTCCCTTGCTCTTCTCGTCACTTCTTCCACCTTCCCCCAACTATATTACATTATACCAGGCGACATTCCAGCAGGCAACAGAACCGTCCGAGACTGCTGAAAAAGTCCTCTTTTGCGTGTCATTCTGAACGATAGTGAAGAATCTCGTTGGCTTAATCCCAATATTACGGCCTTAAAAGAGATCCTTCGTCGCCTGCAGCTCCTCAGGATGACATTTATGGTACTTTTTCAGTGATCTCGAACCGTCCCCTTGCCTGTAAAAAATAAAAGGGGATCATGATGAATTTACGAAGAAAAGACAGAGAGATTAATGAAATAAATGAGCTGTTGCAGGTTATTGACCAGTGTAAAATCTGTAGAATTGCCATGCAGGACAATGAGGGTCTTTATATCGTGCCGATGAACTTCGGTTATATTTATGAAAACAAGCAGTTGGTCCTATATTTCCATAGTGCAAAAGAAGGGAGAAAAATATCTGCATTAAAAGAGAACAGTAACGTATGCTTCGAAATGGATTGCGAAAATCGCCTGACTGCAGGGGATAAAGCCTGCAAATATTCATACTCCTTCAAAAGCATTATTGGAAATGGCACGGCTGTCTTTTTTAGATGATGCTGAAGAAAAGAAATCAGCCCTGTCAATCCTGATGAAGCACCAAACAGGACAAGATTTTTCCTTCGATGACGGGATGACAGATAGTGTTTCGGTATTCAAAGTTATTGCTCATCAGTTTACAGGGAAATATCGTCCCTAAAGCTAATAGGAGTGACATGGGGATAAGTGTTGCCTGAGCCGTGTCGGGGGTATTTTTCAGTAAGGTGTTGTTAACTGCAAAATAACGCTTTATAATCCATAGTAGTGTGTTACTATTTGTCAGGTAATACGGCTTTCATTCATATTATATTATTGTGGGTTGGCAGGACGGGAGGAAAGCACCAATGCCTATTACAGAATTTTTATCACGAAACGCTGAAATGTTTGGACAAGAAAAATGTCTGACGGAGATCAATATGGATCTTCAGGAGAAAGATAAGGTAACCTGGCTGGAATATGAACTCATTGAAAACAACCCGGCCGGGGAATACCGCCGGGACATGACCTGGCGTGTTTTTGACGAAAAAGCAAATCGACTGGCCAATCTGCTACTCAAAAGGGGAATTAAAAAGGGAGATAAGGTAGCGATTCTGTTAATGAATTGTTTGGAATGGCTGCCAATTTATTTTGGCATATTAAAGGCTGGTGCTATTGCGGTTCCATTAAATTTCCGCTATACAGCAGAGGAAATCAAATACTGCCTGGATTTGTCGGACAGCACAGCCTTGATTTTTGGACCTGAATTTATTGACCGGATGGAATCAATTATCAACCAGATTCCCCAAATTAAAACCGTTTTTTATGCAGGGGAAAACCGCCCTCTTTTCGCGGAAAGCTATGACAGGCTTACGGCCAACTGTTCTTCGGAATCTCCGTCGATTAGACTATCCGATGATGATGATGCGGCAATATATTTTTCATCGGGGACGACCGGATTTCCCAAAGCAATATTACATAACCACGGTAGTTTAATGTCTTCGGCATATACGGAGCAAGCACACCACGGCCAAACCCGGGAGGACAACTTTTTATGCATACCGCCGCTTTATCATACCGGTGCCAAAATGCACTGGTTTGGCAGCCTTATTTCAGGAAGTAAAGCTGTATTACTGCGCGGGGTTAAGCCGGAATGGATCCTTAAAACCGTGTCAGATGAAAAAATTACCATTGTTTGGCTCCTGGTTCCCTGGGCTCAGGATATTCTGGATGCCATTGAAAGAGGAGACGTAAATTTGGATGATTATGAGCTGTCCCAGTGGAGGCTCATGCATATAGGTGCTCAGCCGGTTCCGCCCAGTCTGATTCGCCGTTGGAAAAAATATTTTCCGGATCATCTCTATGATACAAATTACGGCCTAAGTGAATCGATTGGTCCTGGATGTGTTCATTTAGGTACGGAAAACATACACAAAGTTGGGGCCATAGGCATTCCCGGTCACAATTGGCAGGTTAAGATCGCTGATGGTAATGGAAATAACGTTTCTCCTGGACAGGTTGGCGAATTGGCAGTTAAGGGTCCGGGGGTTATGAAGCGCTACTACAAGGACCCGGAAGCAACAGCGGCAGTAATCAAGGATGGCTGGCTGTTTACAGGGGATATGGCCCGCAGGGATGAAGACGGCTTTATTTATTTGGTGGATCGGAAAAAAGACGTGATTATCACTGGGGGGGAAAATCTTTACCCGGTGCAGATCGAAGATTTCCTGCGTGCTCATAAGGCCATAAAGGATGTAGCGGTTATTGGTCTGCCTGACAAACGCTTAGGTGAAATAGCAGCGGCTATTATAGAATTAAAACCAGGTTATAACTGTACGGAAGAAGAGATAAGCCAGTTTTGTGCTCCCATGCCGCGTTATAAACGTCCTCGGGCCATTATTTTTGATAAAGTACCGCGTAATCCTACCGGTAAAATTGAAAAACCGCGCTTACGGGAAAAATACGGAGCCTCCAGTTTAGTGGCAGCTCTCACCGAAAGTTAATCCAAATACCTGGGAAGCAGCATGTTCTCGCTGCTTCCTTTCATTTTCTAGGAAGGTAAGTAGTCATATTTTTGCTTCCTTGCTTTCCATTTTATGCGATTTGTTTTTCTTGATTAAAATATTTCCTTCGCCAACGAAGGGCAACATTTACCAGCCCAATCATAACCGGTACCTCAATTAACGGTCCCACAACAGCAGCAAAGGCTTGCCCGGAATGGATACCAAAAACGGCAACTGCTACAGCGATTGCCAATTCAAAGTTATTGCTGGCGGCAGTAAATGACAAGGATGTCGTTTGTTCGTAATTTATTCCCATTTTTTTAGATATAAAAAATGATACGCTAAACATAACGATGAAATAGATTAGGAGTGGAATAGCTATACGAACCACATCCATGGGTAATGTAACAATATATTTTCCTTTTAGTGAGAACATCACGATAATGGTAAATAGTAATGCATAAAGAGCAATGGGGCCAGATTTTGGAACAAATTTTCCATCATACCAATCCGCACCTTTTGCAGGGCGCAGGAAAAAGCGGGTTAAAAAACCAGCAGCGAAAGGGATACCAAGATAGATTGCTACACTTTTGGCGACTTCACCCATGGATACCTTTACTGCCATACCCCCTAATCCCAACCATTCAGGTATTACAGTAATAAATAAATAGGCATAAAGTGAGAAGAAGACGACCTGAAAAATTGAGTTGAAGGCAACCAGGGCGGCAGCGTATTCATTGTCACCATCGGCAAGAGAATTCCATACAATTACCATAGCGATACATCTGGCCAGCCCGATGAGAATGACCCCCGCCATATATTCTGGATATTGCGGCAGGAGTAATATCGCCAGTAAAAACATTAAAACTGGCCCAATAACCCAGTTTTGGAGCAAAGATAATCCTAAAACTCTACGATTTTTAAATACCTTGCCTAATTCCTCATATTTAACCCTGGCAAGAGGCGGATACATCATAACTATAAGGCCAACAGCAATAGGAATCGATGTTGTGCCTATAGATAAACTGTTTAAGAAACCTGAAAAACCGGGAAATATATAGCCTAAGCCCACACCAAAGAACATAGCTAAAAAGATCCAAAGCGTCAAATAACGATCCAAAAAAGATAACCGCGATACAACTGAATTATCCAAGTTATTACCTTCTTTCTAACTATAATGAATGCAATAGAACCACATAATTTAAATTTGTTTTATAATAACATGGTCCAGTTGATTACATCAAATTATTTTGATATGATATATAAATGATTGATGCTGCTAGAATTTCAAAAGTATTAGGAGATCCATTACGTTATAAAATATTGTTAATGCTGGTCAACCATTCGGAACAGAAAGATTTATGTTGCACAGTTCCTGCTGGTGGTATATGCAACTGCGAGATTATGGATACTTTCGGTATGATCCAGTCCAGGGTTTCGTATCATATGAAAGAATTGGTTAATACAGGTTTGGTACGTGAAGTGCCGGAAGGCAAATGGAAATATTATTTTCTCAATACAGAAGTACTCAAAGAGTACATTGAGCAGTTATCAATTGATTTTAAGTTTTAAAAACTTCGAAATAAATATATTATAAAGTATCGATATTAGGAGGGAATATAGTTATGGATGATATTCGTGAGGTTGTAAAACAAAAATACGCTGAAATCATAATCAGTAAAACCGGCGGATGCTGTGGAGGAAATACAACTAATTCGGGTGGGTGCTGCAACACATTAAGTGATGTTACCGATATCATCACCGGGAACCTGTACCTTAGCAAAGACATGGAAGGTCTGGACCCGGACATGATAGCCACCTCCTTTGGCTGCGGAAATCCTACGGCATTAGCCGAATTAAACCCCGGTGAGGCAGTATTGGATCTTGGCAGCGGTGCAGGATTGGATGTACTGCTTTCTGCAAAAAGGGTAGCTCCGGATGGAAAAGCCTATGGACTGGATATGACCGATGAAATGTTGGCTGTAGCCAGGGAAAACCAGGAAAAAGCCGGAATTACCAACGCTGAATTCCTAAAGGGGCATATAGAAGAAATCCCACTCCCGGATAATTCAGTCGATGTTATCATTTCCAACTGTGTAATTAACCTTTCCGGAAACAAAGATAAGGTTTTGCATGAAGCATTCAGGGTATTAAAACCGGGTGGAAGATTTGCGGTATCAGATATTGTATTGCGAAAAAGTCTCCCGGAAAAAGTGCAACAGGATATGATGGCCTGGTCTGGCTGTATTGCTGGTGCACTGTTAGATCAGCAATATCGGGATAAACTGGCTGCTGCCGGATTTACTGATATCGATGTAGAAGTAATCCGGGAATATGATCCGTCCGATGAAAAGATGGTAAAATTACTCGAAAGACTCTCTATTGAAGAAAAGGAACAGTTCAATGGTGCTATCTTTAGCGCCTTTGTAAGAGCAAAAAAGCTTTAATAAAATTGGTTTTGAAAAACAGTTTATGTTATTTGGGCATAAGTTTATTTGCTTTAAAGATTATATCCTCCCTTATTATTTAGGGGGGATGTTTTTGCGCAAAAAGCGCAGCGGTAGATCAGATCAATAAAATAGACTGACTTTTGTGTTGTCATAAATCTATAATACTCTTACTAAATTGGTTTATAGATAACTTTCCCATTATTTATATCCTTAGATAGTCTGTTGCGGGAGACCAGGTAATTTAGATAACCAAGGACCTCACCCATTACTACCCGATGATGGTGAACATAATCCTCTAATTTATATAATTGCTGGTACAATTCGCCAGCGCTGGCCGGTTCTTTTACTGATGCTTCTACAATATTTAAAATACGCTGATGCTTATTTACCAGTTTATCCAATCGAGTATCCAGATCTTCTATTACCGGGCCATGTCCGGGAAATGCTCTGGCAACCTCCATTGTTTTCATCTGCTCCAGTAAATCAAATAGATTTTGTAACGGGTTTTGCAATTCAGAATTTGGCCAGTCGGTAAAATGTAAATAAGCACCTGCTGCCAGAACGTCTGCCAGAAATAGCTGTTTATGTTGCTCAGACCAGAACATACATTGACCATCCGAGTGACCTGCAGCCTTCATAACCTCAAAGGAATTTCCCCCCAGGTCAAGTTTATCACCCACTTCAAACGGAAGAATTTCAGCTGGTTCCAAATATAGCGGGCGAACTTCCGCATACCAGTCCTCGACTAATTCGTTTATTTTTTGATCAGGAAATCGGTTGGTTTCAACTTCATATGCAATAGCCTGCCGGTATATTTCCTTGAAATCCCGTTCTTCTAAAAAGACATATTTTCGTGCTCTTTTAATTTCTTCACGCAGCATAAAGACTGGTGCATCACAGCATTGCTGGAGCCAGCGAGCTGCACCCAGATGGTCGGGATGGCAATGAGTAATATAAATTCGCTTTATCTGTTTGAAAGAAATACCCAGCTCATTCACGGCCTTTTCCCAAACCAGTCGCGTACTGGGGAGGTCTACACCAACATCAATAACTACCCAGCCATCGCTGGCCTCAATCAGGAAAACGTTGGTTTCTCCCAACGGGTAGGGCATGGATTGACGAATGATGTAAAAGCCCGAATCATATCGCATTATTCCGCTGGATATCAGATTTCCCTTCACCATTTATCCCCCATATAAATCAAAATTTGAAAGCATAGTTTTCTAATAATAATGATATTCAAAAGTAAACAAAAGAGTAAAAAATATTCTATAAGACCATTCTATAACAATTGATATTTTTAAACTATATTAATGGCGCAAGAAATTATAACCCGCTGGGGAAATCTATTAAAATTCCATAAATAATTATTCCCGCGCTAAGACATGCTAATAAAAAATAATTTAGGAGAGAAAGATATGGATAATAAAAGGGCTAACGAAATATTAGATTCACTGGGAGTTATTGAAGTATTTTATCAGGATTCTCCTGTATGGATTGAGAAGACTGATGCTAATCGGGTTCAAGTTCAAGACTTGAAAACAAATCAGCGTTTTGAAGTGTCAGTTTATGATTTGGTTGAAGGAAAATAAAATAGATATTTAAATCAAGCTTGAAACCTCGGAGTCTCTTTCTTTAATTGCCTTATTGATAAGGAATTTGCCCACCGAACCCCGAAATATCGTTTACCCAAAAAATTCCTCAAGTGAAATTATAATAAATCATTTGCGTACTAATTTTTATAAGAATTAGTATCTGCTATTGTCTCTTCATGATACTGGGCGAGTTTAATAACAGGCTATTCATTCGCTATAATAATGGTCGGCAGGGAATTGAACACCTGGAAGATATCGGCGTATATGATGTAAGTAATTTGAAGGAATTGATTCAGGCTTAAACCTGCGAAGCAAATTTTCAAGGTTAAACAAATGCAGGATGGTTATATGTTAATTGCCAGTGATTCTGGCCAATATAAGCGGATATGAGGGACTTGAAGGATATTTGTATATTTTCCTACTGGTTTGAAAATGAAAATGGAATAGGGATGACTGACAAGGCCAACGCCAATGAATAGCAACTTCTTACCGCAGATTGTTAAGACTCTGTATCCTGGGAATTTGTGCTAACATCAGAACAAAGCTATAGCCAAGGAGGGATTTTTTTATGAGCAAAAGACCGGGTATATTGATTATGACACTAATATTGGGGATTGCCTGGCTGATACCCGCTGGTCAAGCCTTTTCCTCACCAGGGGTTACAATAACCTTACCGACATTTAAGGTTACTTTAAATGGGCAAGAAATCGATAACAGCAGCAACCAGTACCCATTAATAGCATATAAGGATATAACCTATTTCCCCATGACATATTATGACTGCCGGTTTTTGGGATTGGAAAGTGTTTGGAACAGTAATACAGGTCTTTCCATAGTGAAAACAGATGTTAACTGGGACTACCATAACTATAAGAGCTCTATAAAGAACAATAATGTTTATAATGCCCAGGTTGCGGCTTTCGAGATTACTGTAAACGGTACGCCTATTGAAAACAGCAGGGAAAAATATCCACTGTTGCTCTTCAGAAATGTTACCTATTTTCCGCTAACCTGGAGATTTGCGGTTGATGAATTCGGCTGGAAGTATTCTTTTGACCAGAAAAACGGATTGATTATTAATTCATCTGTCAATAACATAACTGGCGCCCAATTAACACTACCCATCGTTGATCGTGAAATCGGAGGAAAAGGTGCATATACGATGGCCGGAGACTATTTCTATTATGAAGGGGCAAACGGCAAGGTCTATCAGGCTCCAGTATCCAATCCTTCTAACAGCAGATTTGTCTTCCAATTGCCGATTAGCGGATTGAGCAGTGGTTATGCTTTATCATCGCTGCAGACGGACAACGGCCGGATTATTCTCAAATATCATACCGGCGGTGCAACCATGGGGTCCGACCACCTGGTCTGGCTAAAAGAGGACGGGACCGCCCAGGAAATTGACAGCGGTTACTCATCCCTAAAGATATACGATGCTTATACCGTCCGTGTTGAACAGAGATTTCCGCCGTTTGCCGACAATTTGCAGATAAAGAAGAATGGTGAAAGCGAATATATGAAAGCAGGTGACCCGGCTTATTCTTTCGGTTTGTTTATTTCGGACGATGGGCAAACGCGGTCAGCCAAGCCCAATTATGATTTGTATTTAATCGCTGATGAAATATATGTGCTTGGTTATTATGGTTATTATACAGACGATAATACCTCCTCAACTACAGGAGTTTACAGGGTGAATATCAACACTCATGAAACGGTTAGACTGTGTGATAAAGAGGCCACCGGTTTCAAAATCGTGAACGAGATAATATATTTTACTGACCGCAATCAGCATCTTTACAAGGTTTCCCTGGACGGTGGCCAGGAGGAGTTACTGGTGGATCAAAAGATTGATCAGTATGAGGTTTTAGAGGGGAGGGTATATTATTCTCTGGCTAAGGACCAGCAGCTTTATACCATTGGCAACGAAAATCCAATCAATGCGGGAGGAAAGCTCAATAAGCTGGAAATTCAAAATGGCTTCCTGGTAGCAATATTTAATAAAGACTGTAAATCACCTTACAAAATGACGGTTATCAATAATGAAGGCAAAGTACTTTATAAAACCATAGAAAATGTACTTTTAGTTAGAATTGAGAATGATAAGATAATTTTAGTCAAGGATAATTAAGCAAAAGCTAAATCCCTTTCTTTAATTGCCTTATTTCCGCTCTATCTATAACGATTTTTCCCACCGAACCCCGAAATATCGTTTACCCAAAAAATTCCTCAAGTGAAATTATAATAAATTATTAGCGTACTAATTTTTATAAGAATTAGTATCTGCTATTGTCTAACCTTGGGTACATTTAAAATACCGGATATTCAGAATAACTCATTCAAACATGGCAAAGGGTGGGGGAGTGATTAAATAAAGTGAGCGATTTATGGAGGGGTTCCCGGGTCAAAGTGTGGATAGGTGTTATTGTCACCTTGGTTATAATTGTGCTTGTTGCCGTGATGCTTCGATCAAGCCTTGATGAAGCGAAAAACCCGTCAAGCTCCGGTGAATCATCAACGAGAAATTCCATGGTAGAAGATCCGGTTATTCTGGCCTGGATTTGGGACGAATATATTCAGGATGCCATACCGACAATATTTAATAACCCCTTTAAGTCCGCTGAGGAGATAAACCGCGATGATGCCATTCATTATGCGGTATATGTAATTATACGTCATCAGGCCTATCAGGAAATAGAACCGGGTTGGGGCAGGATTGAACCAGAGCTGGTATCTCAATACATTAAGAAGTACCTGTCCGTGGATATTACAAATATTCATCCGGCCCAAGACTATGCTTATACTGCCTATTACGACAGCAGTAAAGATGCTTTCGATATAAAAGGCATTCATTCATCATACCCTCATGTAAAATTCAATGAGTTGACCCCTTGGTGCTCTAAACTTGATTCAGTTACTAAAAACGAGGAAGATCGGACTTACCAGGTTAAACTGGTACAGTTTGCTTCCGGAAAAAGTTCACGAATTAATGGGGAGATAAATTGTGTACTAAAAGAGCGTACCGATGGAAGCATGTATTTTAAGCAAGTATCCTATCGATATCCTGATCAGAAGCAGTTGGTTTCAATTCAAGGCAAGTATCGTAATATTGACCTCCCTAAGCTGAAGATTAACGCGGAAAATAAAGACCGGCCCTTCATGGTGATTGCCGAATTTAATAACAGGCTATTTATTCGCTATAATGATGGTCGGCAGGGAATTGAACAGCGGGAAGATATCGGCATATATGATGTAAGTAATTTGAAGGAATTGATGCAGGTTAAATCTGCAAAACAAATTTTCAAGGTAAAACAAACGCAGGATGGTTATATGCTAATTGCCAGTGATTCTATCATCTATTTAGATAAAGATTTACAGAATCAGAAGGAATTAAGGCTTCCGGATACTGTCAGGGAAGCATATCAGTTCGAGTGGCAGGGTGGCTTTGATGTATCAAAAAATGGCAGGTACTTTGTTTACAGTTCAAAGAATAAAGGCCTTATGTTGTATGATGCAGAAACCAAAAGTGAAAAACTACTGGCTAACCATTACCCGGAAAACAGGAGGTTTAATTATATACCCTACATTTATGGTCCTGTCCTGGTTGACCATGATCATAAAGTTGTGGCCAATATAAGCGGATATGAGGGACTTGAAGGATATCTGATGGCAGATCTGAATACCTTGGAGCTAAGGAAGATAACCAATGCCGAATTTATAAACTTTGATAGTGCCTTACCGGCTGCTTACGGGATATATCCGCATACAGAACAACCGAACGGAACAGGAAAATCAACTGTCGGTGTAGCCAGACTTGATTACAGCAAGATGGAAGTGTCCAAGTCCGGGGTATTAATTAGTGACGATGTTCAAAGGGACCTGCTTAATGGAGAAGAAGGGGCCTTTTCAGCCTATAATGATCGATACCTGGTCTATATAACGTTACAGTATTCACAAACCGATGACCCAGCGGAAAACATCTACCATCTTATACGCATTAACCTTGACTCGATGCAGGCGGAAACAATTTTAACGATAAAGGGCGGATACCCTAGTATTCTCGGAATACTCGATAACGGCCAGGTCATTTTTTCCTACTGGTTTGAAAATGAAAATGGAATAGGGATCACTGACAGGGCCAACGCCAATGAATAGCAACTTCTTGCCGCAGATGGGAGAAAGTGATGGAGAGGTTATGGACAGAAAATAGAGGTTGTTGAAAAGTTTGAGTGAGGTGAGTTATCTTGATTGATATTACTTTATATATTAAAAATATAATTAATCCAACAGAAGATTTTGAAAGTTTTCTAAGCGATTATTTCACGGGAAACCCTATAATAAGAATGAGATTGGAGGAAGATTATACTGTATGGAACAGGTTAAAGGGAAAGGAATTGCAGGTTGCCAAGCAGATGATTCTTGAAAACCTGGGACATGATACCGCCTATATTCGTGCCATTGGCATTTTTAGAGATGAAAGGGGGATACCTCTATTAAAACGGCTTGCAGAAACTTTGGATAATAGATACTGCTATGAGAAATTATATTCGGCAAAGGTTTTATATGATTGGATTGGCTATAAAGAATACTTTGATTATCTTGAAAAGCTTCTTCCTGATGGAGGAGAATATACGAAAACAGAATTGAGATATTGGATAAGAGGAACTCCAAAGGGGATTGCCTGCAAATATATATTTATGATGCTGGAAGATCCTAATAGATTTGTGAGATTTTGTGCCTACGGTGCTTTAACGGATTATTTTGGATTAGGAAAGCAAGAATACGAGGAAACCAAGTATTATACTTCTGATGAAGTGTATGCGAATAAAAGAATATTACATAAAAGATTACAACAACTAAAAGAAAGAATTTCAATTTTAGAACCAACTATGCGTCGGTAACATAGACGCGGGGACGGTTCGAGATCACTGAAAAAGCACCATAAATGTCATCCTGAGGAGCTGCAGGCGACGAAGGATCT
>ENA-UOXR01003155-UOXR01003155.1-bioreactor-metagenome-genome-assembly--contig:-NODE-3155-length-14327-cov-7.317054_pt1 | contig 14327 bp, 12 predicted proteins | sample MGYA00238164_ERZ764825 | MGnify/ENA primary metagenome ERZ764825 (study PRJEB28920, sample SAMN05720171) | bioreactor metagenome | isolation source: Anaerobic biogas reactor | place: USA:Washington...
GCTCCCAGTCCAGCCTGTTGGAAATCAATGCCCGCCTGCGGGAAAGTGAAGAACGTCTTGAATTAGCCCTGTGGGCTGCCGACGAGGATCTTTGGGATTGGGATTTGGAAACCGAACAGCTTTATTTCAGCGACCGTGAGATTAAAAAAATGGGTTACCAGCCCGAAGAAATCAAACCCCATATCAGCAGCTGGATAAAGCTGGTACATCCTGATGATATGACTACCATCGAAGCCACCTTTATCTCTAACTATAGAGGCCGGACTGACTACTTTGAAGCAGAATACCGCATCCTGAGTAAATCCGGGGAATGGATATGGGTTCTGAACCGGGGCAAGGTCGTTAAACGGAATGAGGCCGGCAAAGCCCTGCGTATGCTGGGAACTATGCGCTACATTAACAAGGAGAAAGCTATTCAGGAAGCGCTGCAAAAAAGTGAAACCCGTTACCGCACTTTAGTGGAGACCATTCCTGAAATTGTTGCCCATTGTGATTTAAAAGGCAATTATCTATGGGTAAACAAGCAAGGTATGGATTTCTTTGGTGAAGACGTGTATCAGCATAATTTTCGTGATTATTTTATCAGCAATGAGGATTACCAGCAGGTACTGCGTACTATAACTCCTCCCCTGCAGAATAACCAGACCGCCCAGTTGGAAACCTTGCTTAAAAGACAGGATGGAAAATTTCGTTTGCTAAAATGGCAGAGCAAAATTTTCTCGGAAAACGGTAAATTTGCAGGCATACTCTCCACCGCACGGGACATCACCGAAATGAGAGAAGCTGAACTGAAACTGCAGGAAAGTGAGGCCAGATATCGCCATTTGTTCGAGAAGAGTCCCGTTGGCCTGATAAAGATTGGCAAAAACGGTGATATACTTGATGCCAATGAATACTACGTAAAAATGAATGGCGCTCCTTCCAAAGAAGCCGTTACCGCTGTCAACATTTTTAGCGAAGCTACATCCCGAACAGATATTGCCGCAATCATCGATAAGATTGTAAAACAATATCAAGTATCGCAGGTACTTTTGACGGAAATGAGTTATGTATCCAAGTGGGGTGTCCCCCTTTGCATGCAATATAAAATTGATCCCCTGTTTGATGCAGATAATCAGTTTCAGCATATACTCATAGCTTGTGAAGAAATATCAGAGCGTAAAAAAGCCGAAGCCCGGATAAGGTATTTAAGTTATAACGATAGCTTGACCGGTCTTTACAACCGGGCCTTTTTTGATGAGGGACTGCTGCGTCTGGATTCCCCTGAGCAATTGCCATTAAGCATCATAATGGGTGATGTGAACGGGCTTAAACTGGTTAATGATACTTTCGGCCACTCCGCCGGAGACAGGCTGCTGCAGAATATTGCTCATATCCTCAAGAGTTGCTGCCGGTCAGAAGATATCGTTGCCCGCTGGGGAGGAGATGAATTCGTCATTCTGCTGCCTCGGACCTCGTCTGCGACAGCTTATGCTATTTGTGAGCGGATCAGGGCTTCCTGCAGGGCAGGAAGCTCCGATCCTATTCAGGCCAGTCTCGCCTTGGGAGCAGCCAGTAAAGAAAGTTGGGACGAAGATATTAATAAAGTTATTACTGAAGCTGAAAATGTTATGTACAGGCATAAGCTTTTGGAAAAGAAGAGCACTCGTAATGCAATAATAACTTCACTGGAGACCAGTTTACATGAAAAAACCATGGAAACCAGAGAACATGCCCAACGTATACAAAATATGTGCATACAATTTGGCCGGGCCCTGGATCTGCCCGCCAATGAAATAGACCGCCTGGCACTTCTAGCCAGGCTGCATGACATAGGTAAAATTGGTATAGCCGATGATATTTTGAACAAAACCAGTGAGCTATCGGAAGAAGAATGGTTGGAAATCAAGAAACACCCGGAAATCGGTTATCGTATCGTATATACTTCCCATGAACTGGCGGCCATAGCCGAGGAGATTTTGTACCACCATGAAAGATGGGATGGAAGTGGTTATCCGGAAGGTCTGCAGGCCCATGACATCCCCTTTCTGGCCCGTATTCTGTCCATTGTAGATGCCTATGATGTCATGACCCACGCCCGCTCATACAAAGATTCGCTAAATCACGATCAGGCTGTGCAGGAAATTATCCGCTGTTCGGCTGTACAGTTCGATCCAGAACTGGTAGAGGTCTTCCTTGGACTCTTTAATGAAACATAAAAGGAGTAGTGACAGCAGTATGAATAGGTACATAATCCACTCAATTAGTCCTTTGCTACGGTACTTCTTCAGCCAGCACAGCCATAATACATCGAATCGTAACCGTAGCAATTACAATCACACCGCCGGTTAAGGCAAGTATCCCAGGCGTTTCACCCAGTATAAGAAATACCCAAAGCGGATTTAGCAATGGTTCAATAATCGGAATAAGGGTGGCCTCCAAGGCCGTCGCATGTTTTATAGCCTTGGCAAATAAAATATAAGGTATGCCAAGCTGTACAACACCCAGCATGATTAGTAATAACCAGCCATTCGTATTCGGAACTGATTGGTATAGAAAAGGAAGTCCTATAACCGCCGTTAATATATTACCTAAAAATACTGATTCCAATGGCGACCCGTCTTTTTGCATGCGCATAAAGACAGTAAAAAAGGCAAAACTTACTCCGCTTGCCGCAGCGATAATATTACCCAAGACTCTCTGCGTACTGAGGTTGTCAAGGAAAAACAAGACCATTCCGCCCATTACAATCAATACCGCTAACCAATCATACAGCCTGGTTTTTTCTTTTAATAACCAGGCTGCCAAAAATGCTACATAGATTGGGGCAGTAAACTGAAGCAGAATGGCATTGGCAGCAGTAGTTGTTTTATTGGCACTTACAAACAATATGGTTGTGGCTGAATAGGCCAGGGCCGCTCCGACCTGGGCCAAAGACCAGTTGATTTGTGGTTTTTTCAGCACCACCAACATAACAATGGCCGCTATTCCGCCCCTGACGCCCGCTATCGCCAGAGGATGGGCATCTACTGATTTTATCAGTAATCCTCCCAGGCTCCACATAACCGCCGTGACTGCCAACAGCAGCCAGGCTTTTGTTCTTTCATCCATTTATAACTTTAACTCCAATGTTTTCTAAATATATACTACAAAAATTATCAGCCTACAATGTTAAGTATAATTCTTTTTCCCGAATGAAAATAACTTATTCATATGTTCGGCCACGGAGAACCTTGAAATGAATTCAGTACCGGGTAAGTTCAATTTTCGAAGGATGAAGAAAGTTAGCTTTTGGTTTTATCGCTATTCATCTGACAGTAAATAACCTTGTATTTACCGTCATTATCTTTGTGCATATAAAGCGTGATTTTTTCGGGAGGGAGTGAACTTTTTACTCCCTTATCCATAGATTCACTGACTTCAGCCTCTACTTGATATACGCCATAGTAATCTTCAAAAACATCCAGCCACTTCAAATCGCCTTCCATGGTGATGTTTTTGCTGGACAGACCAGTATAATCCGCTGCCGATTGCGGTTTGTTCTGATAAATCCCGCCAATGTATTTCTCAACCGCAAAGGCAGGATTTTTTCCGCTTTCTCTGCGAAGAATTCGTTCCTTTTGCCATTGTGGGGTGATCAACAACTGCGTTGATTTCTCGTTTACCTTATCATTAACCGTAAGCAGAAAGGGTTTATCCATGGCTTTAAAAGGGAATTTACTGCGGCTGCTCACTGCCAGAGCATTTTTGAAAAAATCCCGCGTCCAACCGTTGCCGCTACTGCCACCTGTAGGAAATATGCTAATATCATAACGGTCTGATAAACATTCATTGTCCGTATCGCTGATCGGTCGCGGGAAAATGTAGGTTCCATAGACCTGCATGGTTCCATAATCCTTCGTCAGAGAAGGTCTGCTGTAAAAGGCAATCACCCGGTAAAAATTAGAGCGCCACCGTGCCGGTGGATTCATTTTCTCCAGTAATCGATACTGCCAGGGTATTTTACCATTCATCTGATAAAAATGGCTTTTGTCATTGTCGATATTATGAATGCTGATTTCATCAATAATAAGCTGTTCTTCGCCAATGGGAATGGAAGCATTAAAGCCTGTGTAACGATAAATTACCGGATGCTGGAAATAGAAGTATATGGTGATGAACAGTAAGATTAATAAAATTTTTACAGGTATCTGAATCCACTTGGATTTCAACACATAAATCTCCCCCTAAATATTATTGGCAAGAAGAGAAACTGCGTATTGATTAAATTGCATGCCAGAAATAAAGTGATTATGATTCTCCCTATTTTCTTGCCTCTGCAATTAAAACAGGTTACAAATGGCAATGGCTCTGATTGTAGAAAAGATAAATTCTGTAAAAAACTTCAGGTTATCTATAATGATAACAAAGATGGCATAGACAAGCAAAAAAGCCTCTGCGTTGCTGCAAAGGCTTGACTTTTTTAATATGGTGCGGCGGGAGGGACTTGAACCCTCACGCCTCTCAGCATACGCCCCTCAAACGTACGTGTCTGCCGGTTCCACCACCGCCGCATCCGGTCAGGTTGCCAAGGGTGTTCTTAACCTGACAAAGGAAATTATACAACAGTCGGCTCTTTAATGTCAATCAATCTGCTAAAGCCTGAACTATTCTCCTGCCGTATTACCGTGATTAGATAATTTTTGTATTTTATTTTAAACGCTTTTTTCCTCGCTGACTTTTTCGACTGTGGGTTTGAGCAGTTCCACCTGATACCAGTCGATCATTTCCATGCAATCGAGTTTGAGATTACGTACATCCTTGCTGACTAATTTCTGAGCTTTCTTCTGGAACAGCCACAGACAGGGAGCGTCATCGATAATCATGGCTTCGGCGCGGCGCAGCAACTGCAGTCTGGCCTGCTGATTTTCGTATTGCTGGCGGGAATTATTCAGAATCTTATCCACCTGCGGGTTTTGATAACCGCAGAAGTTGGTCATGCCGATCTGGGAACTGTGAAAAAGGCTATATAGATAATTGTCTGCATTGGGATAATCGGCCGCCCAGCTTAGCCGGAAAAAACTGAGGGCGCGGCTGTTGATCTGCTTCTTATAATAATCCCAACCCTGCTGCTGGGTCTGCACTCTGATCCCAAACTCGGCCAGCTGACGGGCTACCTCGCCTGCTACTATAGCATGACCGGAATCGTCGTTATAGGTTAGGGTAAGTATAGGCAATCCCTTCCCATCCAGGTATCCAGCTTCGGCCAGCAGCTGCCGGGCTTTATTGGCATCGTAACGGTAACCGGGAATGTCTTCGTTAAGGGCTTCCAAACCGGCGGGAACCGGGCCTTTGGCCGGAAGATAACCATCACCGGACAGTTGTTTGATGATATGCTCCCGGTCAATGGCATAGTTGAGGGCACGCCGCAGCAGATAACTATGAACATATGGATCCCGGTGCATATTAAAACCGAGACAATAAATCTCCAAAACCGGTTTTTCTATCAGCAAACCTTTATAATCCTTGCTTTGGCGGATATTGGCCATTTCCGCCGGAGGAATATTATCCAGGAGATCAAGTTTGCCTTCCTTATAGGCTTTAAAAGCTGTATCATCGTCGGAATAAATGGTCACATTCAGGGCAGATAAATGCGGTCGGCCGCGATAGTAGTGATCATTACGCAAAAATTGCAGGGAGGCAGAGCTTTTTTCTTTGAGCATGTATGGTCCGGTTCCAGCCGGTGGTGTTAAACCTGATTCCAGATCCATTACCCAGAAAATCGGATTGCTAAGCGAGGCTATAAAAGCAGCATGGGGCTGGATGAGAGTAATTCTGAGGCTGTGATTGTCGAGCACCTGTATTCCTGTGATCTCCATGGCTTTACCGTTTATTTTTTCTTTGCTGCCGGCTATGGGCAGATAAAGGCAGGTATTGTTCCAATCCTGGCTGTTTACAATGTTATATTCAAAGGAAGCTTTCACGTCCTGGGCGGTGAGTTTTTTACCGTTGCTGAATTTTACATCTTTGCGCAGCTGGATGGTAATAGTTTTACCGTCCGGGCTGTATTTCCAGCTCCGGGCCAGACGGGGCTGCACACTTTGACGGGATTCATCATAATATACCAGGCCTTCATAAGTCGCGGACGCCACCAAGCGCTGGCTGTGATTCTGGATGTGAGCCGGTTCCAGTTTTTCCACCGTTTCACTTAGGCCCAGGTTGAACGGGCGGGTGCTAAGACTGCTGGTGTACAGGGCTTTTTGCATAAATACTGCTCCGGCTGCGGCCAAAGCTAGAGTCAGAATAACCAAAGCCAGGATTCGGGCATACAAATAGCGCATACTTTGTCCCTCCTTTTTGATCCATGGGACATTCTATGCCAGCAATCGAACTGCTATGACTGGTTGGCAGACTGATTTTAAACTCAGACAAAAAAATAACCGGCCGGGCCGGTTATCCAGTTATTTTCTATTTATAAATGGCTTGATAAGCCTCATAGTTTTTCAGCACATTTTTTAAATACTGGCGGGTTTCCGGGAAAGGTATCTTGTCAATCTCTTCTGGTTCTCCGTTCCAGGTTCCCCCCACCAGCCATTCCTGTACTTTGCCGCGGCCGGCATTATAGCTGGCAACGATGAGGGGTATATTGCCGTCAAATTCCTTGCTTAAACTGTGCAGATACCAGCAGCCAAAACTGATATTAACTGCCGGTTTATGCAGATCTTCCAGTTTAAATTCTTCAATGCCGTTCTGCTCTGCAATCCAGTCCGCCGTTTCTGGCATAATCTGCATCAAGCCTTTGGCACCGACAACTGATTCGGCCGCATTTTGGTATTTGCTCTCCGCCCGAATAATGGCAAAAACGAGATAAGGATCTACATCATGCTTGCCTGCTTCACTGAAAACCAGTTCTTGATGAGGCAATGGATAAAAAACGGTGATCCATTTGGGGAAACTTAACACCACAGCCAGAAAAAGCAGTATCGACACCCAAAGTATTGTGGAAAAACGACTTCGTCCTTTTGGCATCAAATATAGCCTCCCAGGATTTGATTTTTTACATCATATTTTTTGACGTTCCAAAATAGCATTGAAATATTTGGTTGCAGAGTTTATAGTTTCCTCCATACTGCCGCAATTATTTATTACCACGTCGGCCCGATGGGCTTTTTCATCCAGGGGAATCTGGCTTTCGATACGTCGTTTAGCTTCTTCCAAACTGTAGTGATTGCGATCCATTAGTCGCTTGAGTTGGGTTTCGTAATCCACCCAGACCACCCAGACCTCGTCACACATGCGTTCCATGAAAGTTTCATACAGCAAGGGTACTTCAAATATCAGAATTGCATCAGGGTTGGCAGCTTTGATCCTCTGATAATCTTCTTTAAACGATTCCATAATACGCGGATGAGTAATTCGGTTAAGCCGGTTCAGCTGGTCGGGATTGCCAAATACGATTGCTCCCATTTTGTCACGATTGATTGTTTCATCCGGATTAAGGATGTCCTTGCCAAAAGCAGCGACCATATCGTTCCAGGCAGGTTTATGAGGTTCGATAACACTGTGAGCTGTTTCATCAGCATCAATAATATAGGCCCCCAGCTCTTTGAGGGTTTTTGAAACAGTACTCTTGCCGCTGGCTATTCCGCCGGTAAGACCAATAACCATCATCGTTAGCATCACCAACTTTTATACATATTCCATAATTGCCACCGCTATAAAAATCAAACCTGTCAATAATGGAGCCAGACTTTGCCAACGTTCATTTAACATATTCTGACCCACTTTAATACCCGTATTTACTAAAATAAATTTTACCATACCTACGCTGGTTGCAGTAAATAAAATATTCATTCCGGTCAATGCCAAACCTGCCCCGGCTCCGAAAGCATCCATCGCCAGGGCCAGCCCCAGGAAAAAGGCTTCCCGCGTGCTTATTTCTCCGGAACAATCAAAATCCGCACTGGCTGGTTTTTTAAGTATCTGTATGATTATACCCAGATAATTGACATTCAATGTCAATATGGGATCCTGCTCGGATTGCTGCCAGTTAATAATTTTTTGCCGGCCGGCCTGTAAAAGAAAATATACTCCGATTATGAAAATCATGGTTGCGCCAATGGCAGCGGCCTGATGAGGGGAAATAAACCAGCTCAGAACCTTTCCCAGCATCATGGAGATACTTACCGCCAGAGCAGAAGCCAAGGCTATAACCAACAGCGAAAGGAGAGGAATTTTTATCCTTCTAATACCATAGGCCAGGCCTACCATAAATCCATCTCCGCTAACCGCCAGCGCGAACAGCAAAATTGCCAGGAATTCCACCTTGCCACTCCATTCATATTAAGTATATCCATACTATATGAATGCCGTTGACAAGATGTGAATAAGCACTATGTTCGTTTTATTTCTGACAATGTTCGCAGTAGTGAGTGCTGCGCCCGCCAATTATATCTTTTTTTAATGTCTGCCCGCAAATATTGCAGCAGCAATCAGTTTTTCCATATACCTGCAATAGCTGTTGAAATTCTCCGCTTTTATTATATCCGTCCCGGAAATCACGAAAGGTGGTGCCGCGCTGGGCAATACTGGCCTGCAAAACCTTCACCACAGCCTGGCGCAAACGCTTGATCTCCGCCGGGCGCAGTGAACCGGCCGGACGTCCGGGCCGAATACGCGCAGCAAACAAAGCCTCATCAGCATAAATATTGCCTATTCCGGCAATCAAATTCTGGTTCAAAAGCAAGGTCTTGATGGCTGCTTTACGGTTCCTGCAGACTTCCCGGAGGTAACTGTCCGTAAACTCTTCGGAAAGCGGTTCGGGACCCATATGGCAGAATATCTTTTCCGGATCCGTCATGAATCTTACCCCGCCAAAACGTCTTGCATCCATATAAATCAGTTTATAACCATTATCCAGATAAATGATCATATGCACATGAGGGGCACTGATCTGCGCATCTTCATCCTGCATATAGAAACGTCCGCTCATACCCAGATGTACAACCAGCGTATAACCCGGTTCCAGATCGAGGATAAGATATTTACCCCTTCTTCTGATATCCCGGATATGCTGTCCCAGCAGCAGGGCAGGTTTGTAATCCTGCACCTTAATGATGTCTGTTCTCCTAAACTCAATGTCTTTGATGACAGCCCCTATGTTTTCCAGCAGACTGCATCTGATAGTTTCCACTTCTGGTAATTCAGGCATGGTTAAACCTCCCGGTGCTGCGTTTGAGCTAATTCACGCTGGTAAGCTTTCCAGCCGGGGCACCATTTCGTATGCCATCGCCATAGTCGGGCTTTAAAACTTTGAGGATTCTTTTCAGCGGCTTGGCGCATCGGACAGGCTGCGCATCTGGCTTGCATTATTTCACCTCCCATTTAATTATCTACTCCCAGGATTGCATATCATACCAGTTGGTGCCCACCTTCATACTTACGATCAACGGTACCTTCAGGGTGTAGGCGTTTTCCATGCAATTCCTGACGATCTCGGCGGTTTCCTCCAACTCACGGCGCGGTACCTCAAGCAGCAGTTCGTCATGTACCTGTAAAAGTAAACGGCTCTTCAGATCCTGATGTTTAAGCATATCGGCTACTTTGATCATGGCCAGTTTGATGATGTCAGCCGAAGTTCCCTGTATGGGGGTATTCAGCGCCATTCTTCGGGCAAAAGCCTGTACCATCTTATTCCTGGCCCGCAGATCCGGCAAATAACGTCTCCGTCCCAGCGCGGTTTCCACATAGCCGTTTTGAATGCCAAAATCAACCACGTCCTGCATATACTGCTTTACTCCCGGGTAGGAATCGAGATATTCTTCTATATAGCGTCCGGCCTCTTTGCGGGTAACCCCGGTATCCCTGGCCAGTCCGAAGTCGCTGATACCGTATATAATGCCAAAGTTAACCGCTTTGGCGCGGCGGCGCAGGTTTTCATCCACTCTTTCCAGGGGAACATCAAAAATTTCGGCCGCCGTGCGGGTATGAATGTCGATCCCCCGCTGAAATGTATCGATCAGCGTTTCATCGCCGCTGATGTGGGCCAGCGCCCGCAGATCAATCTGTGAATAATCGGCCGTAAACAGCAGTGTTTCTTTGGAACCGGCTGTAAAAGCCTTGCGGATACGACGCCCCGCTTCCATTCTGATGGGGATGTTCTGCAGATTGGGCTCTACACTGGAAAGACGTCCGGTAGCGGTCAGAGCCTGTTTGAATATGGTATGTACCCGGCCGGTTTCGGGATGGATCATACCCTGCAGAGCATCGGCATAGGTCGATTTCAGCTTGCTGAGCTGGCGATAATCTATGATATAAGGGATGATCTCATGCTGGCCAAGCAGGTTTTCCAGTACCTCCTGTCCGGTCGAGTAACCGCTTTTAGTTTTTTTACCTCCGGGTAGGCCCAGATCTTCAAACAAAACCTGGGCCAGTTGTTTAGGCGAATTTATATTAAATTTCACTCCCGCCAGTTGGTAGATCTTATCTTCATCCTTGTCCAGTCCTATATTCAGTTCTTCGGAGATCTGGGCTAAAACCCGCTTTTCCAATTTAATACCGGCAAACTCCATCTCCGCCAGTATATCCGACAAAGGCATTTCCATGTCATACAGCAGACAGCGCAGTTCGTCTGTCAATTCCCCTTCCATCTGATGATAGAGCGGAATAATCAGCGCAACCTGATCAGCCAGACTTAATAGATTCGTGTCCAGTTTCATATGATGTGCGATGATTTCCACCAGCGTCTCCCCCTGGAAGGAAGAATCAAGCACATAGCTAAGCAGTAAACTGTCGCCTTTTATGCCCCGCAAAATAATCCCGCAGCGAAGCAAAAAAACCTGGGCAAACTTGGCATTGTGCAGGTATTTGGGCCTGCCCTGATCTTCCAGCATCTCTTGCAGCCAATTAATTGCAGCGCCAGCCTGCAGATCGAGCCAGACCACATCCTGGTCGGCGGCCAGATATATTTTTAATCCCTGGGCCCACATCGGATGGTGATAGTTGGTTTCGATATGTACGGCCAGTTTCTGATCATTTGTCAACCGGCTGAGAAAATCATCAACCTCCGCCGCTGTTTTTAATTCCCGTACGCTCAAGGAAGAATGCTGCTCCTCTATCACGGGCAATTGCTGTTCTTCCGTTTTCAGCTGGCTTTGCTGCAATGATGCCAGCAGTCCTTTGAACTCGAGTTTTTTATATATGGCACTGAGCTCAGCCCGGTGTATGTCCCTGACGATGAAATCGTCAATGGATACATCCATTTCAATGTCCCGCTGGATGGTCGCCAGATCACGGCTCAGGTAAGCCTGATCCCGATAGGTTAGCAGATTTTCCTTTAGCTTTTTGCCGCTGATCTCATCTATATGTTCATAAAGGTTTTCCAGGCTACTGTATTCTTTAACAAGCTTGACGGCAGTTTTACTGCCTACTCCCGGTACTCCGGGGATATTATCGGAACTGTCTCCCATCAGGGCTTTTATCTCAATCATCTGCTCCGGTGGTACTTCCCATTTCTCAACCACAGCGGCAGGATCATAAACACATATATCCGTGATTCCTTTTCTGTTCATATATACTTTGGTGTGTTCACTGACCAGTTGCAGCGCATCTCCGTCTCCGGTTAAAATAATAGTTTCCATATCTGCCGCTTCAGCCTGTTTACTTAATGTCCCAATCAGGTCATCGGCTTCAAAGCCCTGCATTTCCACGTAGCTGACATTCATAGCGGTCAGGACTTCACGCAGCAGCTTGAACTGGCCGGCCAGCTCCTCCGGAGTCTCGCCCCGATTGGCTTTGTATTCGCTGTATAATTCGTTGCGAAAAGTCTTTCTGTCCATATCAAAAGCCACCACGAGATGTGAAGGCTGCACTTCTGCGGTCACGCGGTTAAACATGGTCAAAAAACCATACACTCCGTTAGTGTAAATTCCTTCACGGGTATGCAGCAGGGGCAAAGCATAAAAAGCTCTGAAAAGAAGGCTGTTCCCGTCTATCAGCAGCAAAGTTTTATTATTCATGACCAACCTCCGGTAAATTTTTTCCACAGAAATAATCAATGGGCAGAGTATGTCTCCTGCCCATTATTATAGCTTATATTAATTTATTTATTTAGTCTTAGGAATCAGTCTTTTCCACCATGCGCACTTCTATGGTTACATAATCAGCCTCTTTGTCAATGCGCGTCTGCTCAGCCTGCAAATCCTGTTTTTGTTTTAACAGGCTTTGCAGCTGGGTCTGCTGCTGTTCACTCAAGCTGTTGCTGCTTTGTAGTTTCTCGATGTCTGTTTCCACACTGGCCAGTTCTTTCTGGTTGTCATTATAGGCCTGGGTATAAGTGACGTTATTCTGCAAAGGTGCTTCAATTCCAATCGTGCCAAGCTCGCTCAATAACTGGTTGGCCTTGTCTTTAGGAACCTCAAGAGTCACAACTTTTACCTGTTCGGCAGTAGCTGACATAACATTGGCAGATTTAATGCCTATCTGAGCTCCGCTGGCATAAGCCATTTGCATGACATCCTGCATGGATTTTTCCATATTATCGACCTGCATTTTGGCGGTATAATTCTGCCCCACTCTTTCCTGCAAAGCCACTTCGACGGGTTTGGATGTCGGAGACCAAATGCCCGTACTATCACTTGGTTTTGTCGGATCGTTTATTTTACCATTGCTTTGACCCGGGTTTATTATCTCAGAGTTATTTTCCGTATTATCAAGGGCAAGTTGTTTGTTAATCCAATTTTGTATTATTTTATTGTTGTCAACCACGGCAACGGGGGATTTGTTGTCTTTACCCATCCAATCCTGCAGTGAAGCCATCATCGCCCCATAGGGCAAAAAGCTGCTGGCAAAAATGCCCACACTTAAAGCTATGCCAGCTACGGCTGCCGCAAGCCATCCGGTCTTCTTGGGAACTGCAGCCTCGCGGCTCGGGAAATGTTTTATCTTTTCATGATTTATACGATTATGAAGGTCTGCCCCAAAACCGGCTGGAACCTGAGGAGTATCCAATTTTTTGAGCATAGCACACATATGGCTCATCTCTTCCAGTTGGTGCGCACAATGACCGCACTCCTTAAGATGTGCCTCGATCGTTTGATTTTCCGTATAGGTGGTCATTTTATCCAAATACGGAGACAATAATTTTTGCATTTGCTCGCAATTCATGGTGCTCTCCTCCCTGCTCTTTTAGACGAGGCTCTAACTTAAAAGTTCCCGCTCAGTTAATTTTTTTTGCAGCAGGTTACGAGCTCTGCTGATTCTTGATTTTACCGTTCCGATGGAACAATCCATCACAACCGCAATTTCTTCATAACTTAAATCCATAATGTCCCTGAGTACAATCACGGTTTTATGCTCGGGTTTCATTTCGTCCAAAAGCATTTGAATATTTTGCGAGAACTCCTTTTTTTCATATATAACGTCTGCTGCCATGGACTGGTCAGATATTTCCCGCTCTATATCGTCGCCATCCAGAGTGGCCAACGGTTCATCCAGGGAGAGCGGCACAATTTTGCGCTTGCGCCGGCGCAATTCGTCCAGGCAAACATTGGTGGTGATGCGGTATATCCAGGTGCCGAAACTGGCATCACCTTTAAAGGAACGCAGCGAACGATAGGCTTTTATAAAAGCCTCCTGCGCCATGTCGTTAGCATCATCTTCATTGCCCATATATCTGTAAGCCAGCATATATACTTTATTTTGATATGTTTTAACCAGTTCCTCAAAAGCGTATGTATCTCCACGCAGGGTTCTTTTCACCAGTTGTTGATCAGAATTCATCTATTTCTCCTCTGTCCAGCCCATATCTTGCAGTTATAATTGCCCAATATTACCAGGCTGGACCTGAAAATGCTTTCGCATCCTAAGTCTGGTTACATATTCTGCGCTTATTAATAATATTCCTTTATAATTCAGCCTTTCTGCTAATGTAAACAATGTAACCAATTCCATATTATGTTCTCAAGGTTTAACTTTCCCATTAAATTATCCCTTTAACAGGCTCCCTTGACAAGGCTGTAACCAAACCTTATAATAATTCTTGCGTCAGCACAAACAATATTTAAGCCAGAGTGTCGGAATTGGCAGACGAGCGCGACTCAAAATCGTGTGCCTCGCGGCGTGTGGGTTCGAGTCCCACCTCTGGCACCATAAGAAATACAGGACTTTTGAAGTCCTTTATTTTTTTCTGAGGTTTTATTATATCATATGTATAAATCGAAGATTTGGGCAGGTTCTTAATAATCATAGGTAAATTCTATAGAAGTTTTATAAAGATTATATGAAGATCCGGGTGATGCCTGAAAAATTAAAACAGGCCGCAGCGGCAAGGCTGCGGCCTGTTTCAGCTTCGTTGGTATTTATTGATATAA
>ENA-UOXR01003159-UOXR01003159.1-bioreactor-metagenome-genome-assembly--contig:-NODE-3159-length-14312-cov-4.403661_pt1 | contig 14312 bp, 10 predicted proteins | sample MGYA00238164_ERZ764825 | MGnify/ENA primary metagenome ERZ764825 (study PRJEB28920, sample SAMN05720171) | bioreactor metagenome | isolation source: Anaerobic biogas reactor | place: USA:Washington...
AAAGGCTCCTCCTTCACGGCAGTCCAGAAAAGGGACTTGCGCATGCGATCCACAAAGCGCTCCTCCACAAGGATCACCAGCGGCAGGCCGAGGCTTCCGGCCATCTGCTGCTGCACAAAATCATGCAAAGAAAACTCGCTATGCCCCTGAAACCGCTCATCCAACACACGCCAGTCCCGAACCCGGTCCATCCGGAAATCCCTGAAGTCGTGACGCAAGCGACAGTATGCGATGAGGTGCCAATGGCCGCTGTAGTAGAGCACACCCAAAGGATCCACCCGCCTGCGGGTTACGGTGCCCTTGGCCGCCGTATCGTAGGCAATCTCCATGCAACGCCGGTCGAGCACCGCATTCTGAATGGGGAGCATGCATTCGCTCGAATCAGCGTGGGTTCCCGAGTGAAGCCAGACCGCAAGGGTGCGCTTCATGGCCTCCATCCGCTCATATAAGTCCTCGGGCAATACGGAACGCACCTTCAGCAGCGCGGATTGGAGACCCGTTTTCAAAGAGGCATCCGCAACCTGATCCGCAATCGTCCCGCTCACAAACAAAGCCGCGGCCTCCTCCTGTGTGAACATAACCGGCGGGACATGGTAGCCCTTCATCAAACGATACCCCCCGCTCGCATCACAGGTGATCGGCACCCCGGCTTCCCCCAATGCGGCGAGGTCGCGGTAGACCGTGCGAAGGCTTATCTCCCAATGCGAAGCGATACGTTCGGCCGTTATCCCCCGATGACCTTGCAAGAGCAGGATGGTTCCGGCCAGTCTATCGATACGGTTCATGCGACAACTCCTTTCCACTCATGAATCGAGACACGAACATCCCCTCCGTCATGGCACAACGCGGCGACATAGGGATCGGCCACCGGCACATCGACCCATGTCCAACCAGGCAAGGACGGCAGGCATGTGCGCCGAAGCAACTTTCCCTCCCCGCATAGGCCCATCACGGGCACCTCATCCAGTGGATGCGAAAGCCCCTTTCCGATCGCCTTCAGGTAGGCTTCTTTCAAGGTCCACAACCTGAAAAACGCCGCAAGCCTCCGATTCCCTGCAAGCGACTCGATCCAATCCGCCTCCTCCGCACAAAAAAAGCGGCGGCTTAACTCCAACGCCTCAAGCGAGCGACAACACTCAACGTCGATCCCAAGATCGCATTCCCGGGTCAAGGCAAGCAGCAACAGGTCACCGGAATGGGACAGATTAAAACGCACGGCATCGCCCTTCAGTCGGGGTTTTCCGTTGGCATCTGCCTCAAGTTCAACGGATGCGGGATCCATCCCCAGCACACCGCCCAGCAATTGGCGCAACACCACCCGGGAAGCGATATACGCATGGCGATCCTGCTCAAAGACAAAGGATGAAGCCCTCTCACGCTCGGGCGTCGACATCATCCGATCCGCGATTTGATCCAGCTTCCGATCATGCACATCCGAACGCATCCCACTGGCAACCCAAACATGGACTCCACCATCATCCACCTGAAAAGAACGCTGCATCTCCTTTTGACAGCATCGATGTAGCCTGCTTTTTTGAAGGTGTAAAGGGCGGGTGTCATTCCAGTCGCAACTTCACCGGGCAGAGGCGCCGCCGGAACCCGCCTCATGGCCCGCTTTTCAATCCCCAATCCGGCCGGACAATCGATTTGAAAACCTATGCAAGCGGAGAACACAGGTGTGGATATGCATTGGTGGGAGCGGTCTGACCTCCGCTATGAAGGGGGAAGCCTCCGTTTCGCGGGAATCGATCCCGGGGAGAAGGCTGATCAGGAGGGAACCCCTCTCTACCTCTACAGCATCGCCCGCATACGGCACAACACCCGCCGACTGATTGGGGCGCTGGAGATGACCGGAACCCGGCACAGGGTCCTCTATGCGATGAAATCGAATCGCTTTGCCCCAATCCTCACCGCCATGGCGATGGACGGGATGGTTGGAGTCGATGCCTGCTCGATCGGAGAACTCGCTTTGGCAACAAGCTGCGGATTTCCCAACCGGCAGGTATCGTTCACCGCCACAGGGCTGGCGGCGGCTGAATGGGAACGCATCCTCGCCTACCCGGATGTCACGGTCAACTGCGACTCCATCGGCGATATCCGGAAGGTAGCCGCGATCCATCCGGGCCGTTCGATCGGGATCCGGGTCAATCCGGAGATTGGGATCGGCTACCGGCAAAACCCGCTCCTGGCCTACAGCGGAAAAGGATCATTCTCCAAATTCGGAATCACCCCGGACGTGCTTCCGCAAGCGGTCAGCATTGCCCGTGATCTCGGGCTCACCGTGGATGGACTGCACTGTCATTGTGGATGCGGCTATCTGGATGATCAATTGCCCGCATTCGAGGCCATCGTGCAGACCATGAGCCGGCTCGCGAAGGAACTACCGGGGCTCCGCTACCTGAACCTGGGAGGCGGACTCGGGATCCCCCTCAGCCCGGACGACAAACCACTTTCGCTCGGCGAATGGGCCGGGATCATCCGCAAACACTGCGCAGACGCTCCTTATGAGATCTGGATCGAACCCGGAGACTACCTCGTAAAGGACGCCGGTCTGCTGGTGCTCGAAGTCACCAACGTGGAGGAGAAATGCGGGCGCCGGGTTGTCTGGGTCAACGGAGGATTCAACATCCATCCGGAGCCGGTGTTCTACAAACTGCCCGTTCATCCGGTCCCGCCGGCCACTAGCGCACAACTCCAGCTTTCGACCATCGCCGGAAACATCAATGAAGTCGCGGATCTCTGGTTTGAGAACATCGCTCTTCCAGACTACGCTCCGGGCGATCGCATCGCATTCCTGAACGCCGGTGGATACGGCGCTTCGATGAGCTCCAATCACTGCATGAGGGGACTGTTTCACGAGGTGCTGATTCCGGATCGGGATGGTGTAAACGGATGAGGCTTCGATTCGGCCCAGGTTTCGAGCCCAGCGTTATTCCCGCTTCATCCTGCGGGGAATCATCCGATCATAGGTTTGCACCCATCGCAATTTCTTTGCTCTGATGTTCAAATACAAAATCCCATGACCCTTCCCGAGTCTATCGCTTTTGACACTGCAGTTCAGGAAAGTCTCCATGGTCTGAGCCCCAGAGCCCTCATCGAAAAAGAGTTTGGCCATGATCCGGACATGCTGCGGGCAGGCCTCAAACAATGGGAACAAGGCGAGCCGGCTCCGTATGTGGTGGGCGCGTTCTACTTCCGGGGCATCCGCTTCCGGATTGACGAGCGGGCCTACATCACCGACCCCGAAGCCTCCTATCTGGTGGATACCGTCGCCACATGCGCGATGCGTTTTCAGAACGAGCACGGCCGGCCGCCCCGGATTGCGGAGTTTGGAACCGGAGCGGGAACCCTTTCATTGTCGCTGAAACTCGGGCACCCCGATTTTGTGCTGAGCGGATTGGATGTCGATCCGGCCGCCCTTGAAGTGGCCCGGGATAACGCCCGCATACTCGGCGTCGATATCGATCTCTTCGAAAGCGACTACTTCTCCGGTTGGGGCAACAGACCCGCACCGGACATTCTGTTTGCGGACCCTCCCTGGGGATCCAGAACCGACCTGTATGGGGATGAGCGTGATGCCGCATACTACGATCGCATGCCCGCGCGTTCCGCATATCCGGTGGAAGGCGGAAGGATCGGCCTTCACCTCGGCATCCTGCGCCACTTGCAACAGCTGAACTGGAATTGCCTTGTGATCATGAACCTCGGAGTGATTCCACCGGAGGTCTTTGCAGAGCTCCTGCCCTTCTTCAAAGATCATTCGTTGTATCAACCCACGCCCGACATCCACCTCCTGTGCGGGTTCCTCCGTTAGAAATCCAGGCGGACCAGCCCCATCAACGCGTTTTCGACCCGATACTTCACCCGTGAATCATCCACTCAATCAACAGAACATCCAGGCGTGGGACCACCTCTACGCAGAAACCGGGAATCCGGTATGGGGATCGCATGCCATCCACTTCCTGCACGAATGGGAACCGGCACTCCGCTCGCTGGGACTGAAAGGAAAACCGATCCTCGAGGCCGGAGTAGGCGAAGGACGTAACCTCGGGTTCATGCTGAGTTTGGGAGGAAATCCGGTCCACGGTTGCGATGCCTCTCCCAGTGCGATCTCCAAGATCCCTGCCCCCTATAGGGAGAACGTTCACCTCCACTGCTGCGACCTCTCCAAAATCCCCCTTCCGGACCAATCCTTCGCCTTCATCGGCATGTTTGACGTCTTTGAGACCCTTCCCCACGCCCGCGAGGTCATGCACGAGCTTCACCGGATTTGCGCTCCCTCTGCACACATCCTACTCAATATTCCGGACTTCTCAGACTCCATCTCCTCCGTCGGCATGGAACCGCAGCCGGACGGCGGATTTCTCTTCGCCGGAAAATTCTACTATCGATTCTACGAGGAAGATGAAGCGGTCTCACTGCTTGAGTCAGCCGGATTCAGAATCGTCGAATCAAGGGTGCATTCGTGGGAGGAGGAACCGCATGAGAACTTCAGACACGAGACACACCACCACACCAGCCGGGTTTTTCTGATCCGCAAAGCAACCTGAGTTGGCATTGCTCCCAAGCCGTGCTATAGAGGAGCAGTTCCCTCCCGTATCGATCGATGAGACTTCTGCAGATATTCCCGGGTGAAGGTGCGAAAACCGCATGGTTCGCTGCGCTGGGATTTCTCGTGCATTGCGGTCTCGCCATGGGACTCAGCGTTACCGACGCCGTCTTTCTTTCAGAACTTGGAGCGGATGAGCTTCCGATGGTCTACGTGATCATGCCCTTGTTCATGATCCTGTTCACCCCGCTTTCATCCTATATTCAGTCCAGGTTTTCCATCGAAAAGGCACTATCGATAGCACTCGTCGCGATTGCCTGTGGGGCAGCGACTCTGGCGATCCTCTTCCAAACCTCCATAGGAGATGGGAATCCGGGGCTTGTGATCTTTTCCGGAAAGATTTTCACCAGCATCTGGTATATCGGACTCTACACGATATTCTGGAACTTCGTGGACGCCTATTTCCCGCTTTCCGAAGGCAAGCGCCTATACGGGATTATCAACGCGGGGTCTTGTGGAGGAGTCATTCTCGCCGGGGGATTGCTCACGGCTTTGTCCTCACGCGTCGACTCCTTCTGGATCCTCTACATCTGGGCCGCACTGTCCATCCTTTCGATCCCTGTTAGCATAGCCATCCGAAGGAGATTCGTGAACCTCGAAGACACGGGTGAATCGGATACCGAATCCGTCGCCGACACGATCCGCTCCAGTATGAGGGCCGTCAGGCGCTCGAAATACGCGCTGTTCACCGCACTTCTCTACTTCCTTCTCCCCCTACTCAACACCACCAACGAATACATCTCCTTCTCAGTGTTTTCGAAGTATGGCAACGAACAGGAGATCATCGCCCTGTTTGGGCAACTCTACAGTATCGCCTATGTATTCAACCTCATCATCTCACTATTCGCCTTCAATTTTCTGGTAGCCCGCATCGGGGTGAGGAACATCGTTCTCATTCAGCCACTGGTCTACTTCGCAGCGTTCTTCTGGTATTTCAGCGACTTCACCTTCGCCGCTGCAGTGTTCGGCTTCTTTGCCTACCAGACCATCCTCTGTGCAGTTGACAACAACAACGCCAACCTGCTGTTCAACGCCCTGCCTCACCACGAGAAGCGCTCCATCCGCACCTTCATTGAAGGAATGGGTGAGCCAATCGCCATCGCGATCTCAGGCGCCGCGCTGATGTACGGACTCAACACTTTTCCCACTAGCAAGATTGCACTCTTCGGGATTGCGGCAACCTTCGTAGCGGCGATAACCGCCTATATCATCAACCAGCTCTACGTTGGTGGAATTGCCGACAACCTCAAGGGCGACAAGGCCCGGGCAAAAAAGGCAATAGGAGAAACCCGGGATTCATGCCGCAGGAATCCGCTTTCCCAACTCGATTCGAGATACCCGCAGACATCGAAACCACCCGCCATTCGTTTGGACAGCGAGCTTGCAAGGCTCACGAAAAGGGCCGGGCCTGACAAACCTTACACGGCCCGCGCCGCAGCCTCACGGCTTCGTCATGCGGAGCCGGAGGAGATTCCCGCAATACTCGGCATCCTTCAGATTTCCCGCGATGCGCCAGGTCTCGTCGATGCGATCCGCGCCAGAACAGACTACACCGAACAGGAACGTCAGACCCTCATGGAGGCGATCTCGAACGCCGGACTTGGGGCGATCCCGGGGCTGCTCAACATCCTCCACCATCCGCATTCCGGGTATCCCATGCGGTCATTGGCATTGGAAGCGCTTGCTGGATTGTCATTTGCCCAGGTTGAGTTCGCATGGGAAGATCTGCTCATCCAAGCGACACAAGAGGCCAAATTCCTGAGAGACGTGTCTGTTCTGATTCCGGATACCATAACCGGGCAAACCGGGTTTCCGATGCTCCGGCGCTCTATTCAGGAGCTTGAGGATCACGCATTTGAATGGATGCTGCAAATCCTCTCCAGCGCCGGCAGGATCCCCGACCACATTATCATCCTCGCATCCCTCAACTCCGGGAACCCAAAGGATCGCGCAAACGCCGCCGAGATTCTCATTGAGGGGTTGGGCATTTCCGGATTCCGGCACATCGAAGCTTACTTCAAACACTACCCATCTTCGGACAAAACCGGCGATTCCGGAAACACCAGGCAGGATTCCGCTTGTTCAGGGCAGGCGACATCCGACGCCCCCAAGGTCATTCAACTCGCGCTTCGAAGTAACCGTCCATGGATTGCGGCCGCCGCAGCGCAGGCCTGCATCCGGCACGAGGCAAATCTTGATCCGGATCTTATCTGGTCGGCGCTTCCACACACGTCAGACTCCTCGCGCAGCTGGATTCTCCCGGAACTCTCAACGGACGATACCAACATCGACACACAGCCGGATTCGCCCTTCACCCGGCTCATGCTTCTGCGGGATTCTCCGCTATTCAGTTCGTTGAAAGTTCACGAAATCCATGCCTTGATCGATTATTTCCAGCCGGTGAGCCTGGCTCTGGATGCCCCGGTTCCCGAGGGTTTCGTGACGCTCCCGATGACTGATACGGACTGGACCACACCGGCATCCGCCAAACCTGTGCGGATAGCCCGCGGATTCCCGCTTGGGCTGACTTCATCGTCCCGCTCCCTCGAACTATCGGCGGATCTCAGGACAACAGGCACGACGCACGGATTGATGATTTCATTTGAGCGCCTCCAACGCATCCATCAGATCCACCCGAAGACAGGGTTTTCCGTAACTGGCAGGAGCGATCGGGACACACACCCGGCAGAAAACCCGCTTACAATGGAGGAATCATCGCATGCGTAAGGGACTCCATCTCTATTGGGTGCTTCTGCTCATCCTGTTTCCGTTCTTTTTCGCCGGAACACTCTTGCTAAGCCTGGCGCTTCACCACCGTGTGCAATCGGGCGTGCTTCACGGATTCGACGCCAAACTCAGCAATCTTGTCACCCTGGTGGGGGTTCTCCTCGATGCAGAGAAGCATCACGACCTCATGCCGACCGCCGATCCTGCATCAGGTGCGGAGAAAATTCACACTTCTCACAACGGTGATTCCGGTCCCTCAGTTGACCCGGCCACCACGCCCTTCTACCTTAGGCACGTCGACATCATCACCCACATTCGCCGCACGACAGGCCTGACCTACCTCTATACCTTCCACATGACCGGGGAAAACCGGCTCGCCTATGTGCTCGACGGTTCAGAGCCCGAGGACTTTTCTCCGATTGGACAGGAAGACTCACCCCCCGATGGAGCAGCCGCATTGATAGTCAAATCCGAAGCGAACCTGGAGCCCCTTGTTCTGCCCGTCCAGAATTGGGAGGCATGGGGGCTCTTTAAGTCCGGCTTCGGCCCAATCGTCCTTCAGGATGGAAAAGCACAAGGCATGGTTGGAGCGGATATTCCAGTGGACATCATCACTGAAAGGGAGAGACAAGCCACTCTGGCCACCATCATCTCCGTCATCATCGGAATCGTCCTGACCTTTCTGGTGGCCATCCGCGCCTCCCGCTCCCTTGTTTCTCCCATCGCGCTCATCCGCTCCCATCTAATCAGGCTCGCCGGCGGGGATGCAACCACCACGCTGCAGTCCTTCCGCATCCACGAGTTTCAACAAATCAGCGTCGTGATTTCCGGACTGAAAGATCAGCAGGTTACGCTGGACAATGCGATCAAAAGCGGGATCACCGCTCACGCGAGAAGTATGGCAGCCGGACAGATGGAAGCGCAGGACGGGCAAACCTGTGCAAGCCAGATCGAAAAAACCACACCCCGTTTTCTGGCCTCATCCCGCAGTGGAACTGCTTCCATCGGATTTCGAGCTCTGTCCCCCTCGTGGAGCGCATTCTGGTGGATTCCTCCCCTCGCCGGAACGGACCAGCCCGACACACTGACGGCCGTGAGCCTCGACTTGAGCCTGAAGTTAAGCGCTTCAAGCATCCTGCAAGATCCGTCATGTGTTTCCGATGTGATTTTCCATTCCCGACCACTCAGCCTATTCCTGTTCAACAGTGAGTCTGGGGATCTCCATTTTCACCTTTCACCCGAGCACAACGGATGGATGATCGCCCCTATGGAAAGCCCTAACCAGACCCTTGCTGGTAATGGCTCGATCCGGATTGATCCGGCAGTTGGTTGGGCCCTCATGCTCAATCCGGAATCCACGGCAAATCCAAACAGCATTCCGGTATTTGATGGATTTGCCGGCATTCATCTCTCTGTCCCTTGAACCCATGATCCAACTCCATACGTGAACCTTCGTCGTTTCAGTCACCTGTTGGTATTACCTCCCACAATTCTGTTGGGCTTGCTGTTCATTGGACTTTTGATCGGGTTCGAACGCAGGGATGCATGGAAAGCCGAATGGGAGCGCATGAACGACACATGCACCATCCTCCAGAGTTTCGCCACACTGTCATCCGATGCGCTTCCCGAAGTATTCTTCAGGGAAACCCTGTCCAAGAAATCGGATCATCTTCTGCGGAACATTCCGGATCTCCGTTTCGCTCTATTCCGTGACGATCAGATGGTCTACGCATGGCCGGACTCATCTCTGTTCGATTCGATCTCACCCGAAACCCTATCATGGGAACCCATGACGCATTCGGCAGACTATCCAGCGTTTCGCGCAGAAGATTCCGGCACCATTCTGCTGCGATTCTCGATCCACAGTGGCGAATTGGAAACAATCGGGATAGTTGCCTCCCCCGATCCGAAGAAAGTCTTCCTTGATCCCGCATTCTGGAAGCGTGCGCTTTGGCCAGTCGCCCTGCTTATGCTTGCAGGCGCCTGGCTTGCGGAATTCCTCGCCCGGTTCCTGAAATCCCGCCTGCAGACAATCACCCAAACAGCCCGAGTCGATACGGCAGGATTACCAACAACTGCGGGATCCAAATCCACAAGGGTTCAGGAGATTGAGGACCTTCAGAACGCCCTCGAAACCCTCAGGAATACCCTTGGATCAAAAGCAGCTGAACTCAGTCTTCCCGCCGATGAAAAAGACATGGCGGTAAGTCCCGCGGCATTGCTCAACGCCCTCCTCGGAGACATTCCTCTGGCGTCAACGCTTTCGTCCACCACCCATCGAATGGAGCTGCTCCACCAACCCATGGAAGGGGGAGACTGCGTGGCCTTTATTATGAACCACAACGGATCGCCACTCGGGATCCATGCACAGGTCTCCGGATCCCTCAGCCTTCTGGAACAGGCAACCTGCATCAAAACACTGATCCGCGAGTTCCCGGGCAATTCCACAAAATCCATTCCCTCCATCATTCAGCAAATATCCGAATGGAAGTGGATACAAGGGATCAACGGGATCACCATCGAGTCCAACGCGGATACCCCCATCGCCCGCTACTACGCAGGCAGTCAAACGTCCGAAGTCGATCTCTCCAAAGGTTCCACACGAGTGATCGACCCCACCCGTTTACTCCCTCAAGCGGTAATCGACCAGGTCGAAATGACAGAAGAAGAACACGACAACGAAGCGTGGATTCAAACCATCCGCGACCTCTCAAAAGCCAAGCCCGGGCACCCCCTCTTTCTCATCCACCCCAACAGTTGATAAAACAGATGTCTCAACTGTTGGTTCAGATTTTTTTGGAAAACTCGATTGTCAACTTCGCAACCGATTCAAGGCATCAACACCTTCATGTTGCCCTGTTCGTCGTAAACGATCTCTTTGACCTTAACACATCGCAGATGGTTACGCCCCCCCGAAAGAGATGCATCATGATGGAACATGTACCACTTTCCTTTGAACTCCAGAATCGAATGGTGCGTGGTCCATCCAATGACCGGTTCGAGCAGCCGTCCCGCATATTTGAAGGGTCCAAACGGGTTATCCGACTTGGCATACACCAAATAGTGGGTATCTCCTGTTGAATAGGAGAGGTAATAGACACCATTGCGCTTGTGCATCCAAGGACCTTCAAAATAACGCCTATCATGGTCGTCGCCACGCAATAATTTGCCGTTTTCGTCCAATATCTCGATCTTGCGGACAGGCCCATCAAAGGTAGTCATGCCTTGGTCCAGTTTAGCGACTCTCGGCATAATAGCAGGAGTGCTCCCGGTGGGTTCTTTGCCGTTCGGATCAAAGGTATCCTTGTCCCAATTCTGCAACTGTCCTCCCCATATTCCTCCGAAGTAGAGGTAGGCCTGTCCATCGTCATCCACAAAGCTGCAAGGATCGATGCTGTATGTTCCGGGAATCGGCTTGGGCTCTGCCTTGAAAGGCCCTTCCGGACGATCCCCCACAGCTACTCCAATACGGAAGATGCCCTCTTTATCGCGTGCTGGGAAATATAGATAGTAGCGGCCATTTTTGTAAGCGGCATCCGGAGCCCACAATTGTTTGCTCACCCAGGGGATATCTTCCATTGCCAGAGCGACACCGTGGTCTTTGACCGACCCAGGAACCGAGTCCATGGAGAAAACATGGTAATCCACCATGTCATATTGGTCTCCCAAATCATTGTCCTCGATATTTCCCTCCCTGTCATGAGAAGGGTAAATGTAGATTCGACCTTCAAACACATGAGCGGAAGGGTCGGCGGTGTAAAGGTGCGTGATAATTGGATCGTCAGTAATCTTCATAACAATGAGGGGAATTACACAATTTTATGTACGGAGTGAATGTGGCCAGAAAATACTTCTGGCACGGGGCATTTTTCTGATAGGAGAAATACACCCCACAGAGCAGACTTTGAAACCTTTAGCTATTCTAACAATAGAATCCCAAAAACACTCCAACAAAACCACGATTTGATCCAACCATGCAGCGTCAAATCAGGTTTGATACAGGTGCCCATCTGCCTAGTCCCTCCGAAGACTGCCATTAGTCAAAGACCACCGTCTTGTTGGCGTATGTCAGGATCCGGTTCTCCAAGTGCCAGCGCACCGCTTGCGCCAGGACCATTTTCTCAAGGTCCTGCCCTTTGCGCATCAAGTCCCGGATGGTGTGGCGATGGTGCACCGCCGCCACTGCCTGGTTGATGATCGGCCCCTGATCGAGAACAGGCGTCACGTAGTGCGCGGTCGCCCCGATTAGCTTCACGCCACGCTCATAGGCCTGCTGATAGGGTCGCGCCCCGGCAAACGCCGGCAGAAATGAGTGGTGCACGTTGATCACAGGATGCCCAAAACCCTTTAGGAAATCAGCCGAAAGAATCTGCATGTAGCGGGCCAGAATACCCAGCTTCACCCCATAGGACCGGAGGCACTCAACCTCCTCCTTCTCCACCGATGCCTTGTTCTCCTTGGTCATCGGAAAATAATGATAGGGAATCCCATAGTGCCGGGCGTCCTCCTCAAGATCGCGGTGATTCGAAATCACGCATGCGATATCGCAGGGATACTCACCTGACCGCCATCGCAGCACAATATCGTGAAAACAGTGTCCATACTTCGATGCAAACAACCCCACTTTTGGTTTCGCATTCGGAGTGGAAGTCTTCACATGCATCCCGATCTCCTGTGCAAACGCCTCAAACGCAGCGGATTCCTCCTCCAGACTTCCCGATCCCGGGATCCATTCAACCCGCTGAAAAAACACAACCGCCTCACCATCCCGATGCTGATCCGCATGCAGGATATTTCCACCCCGCTCCCAGATCCAGTTCGCTACTCTGGCCACCAGTCCTGGCTGATCAGGCCCGTGAAGGAGTGCGATGATCGATTCGTTGTTGGCATTCCCGCTCAAAGTGTTTTCGCTCATTTTGAATGTTTTTCCTGCACCTGTAGACTAACTCAGCATGGCCGTTATCATTGCACCGGTTTCAATCAAGATTCCGATGCAACCGATATTGCGCCTAATCCGTTGTTTGCATTGGGACAAGGACTTTTACAATCTTTAATCCATTCATGAAGAACATGCATAAACTCACCTTCCATTCGCTTATCGCATCAACCTGCCTTATGGCTCTGACCGCCTGCGCATGGGGAGAGGGCGACAAACCCGCTGCCGACACCATACCTGACAGCGAGAGATTCCCACTCGACACCACGTCTCTTCAGCGCGCCGGAGCACCTGCCCTGACTTCATATGCCGGGCAGCTCAAGGATGTCCAGGAGGCCGTGGTCGCCGTTTACACCGCACGGCTGGTTCGGGTCTCCAACAACCGTGGAGTGGATCCCTTCGAAGAGATGCTGAAGCGTTTCTACGGCATTCCGACACCACCCCAGCAAAACCAACCTCAGCAAGAAGAACCTGAGATGCGCAGTGTCCCTTCAGGCCAGGGATCTGGAGTCATCGTTTCGGCGGATGGATACATCCTTACCAACAACCACGTTATCTCCGACCGCAACGGCGCCAAGGCGGACGAGATTTTCGTGAACCTCAATGATGGACGCGAACTCAAGGCTACCATAGTCGGCTTCGACGAAAAAACCGACATCGCCGTCCTCAAAGTCGAAGCGGAAGACTTGCCCTACGCCAACATGGCCGACAGCGACAACCTCATGATCGGGGACATCGTGTTCGCAATCGGAAACCCGATGGGAGTGGGTCGCACGGTGACAATGGGCATCATCTCCGCCACCAGCCGGCGCATCGGGATCCTCGGTGACAATTCCTACGAAAGCTTTATCCAGACCGACGCCGCTATCAACATGGGAAACTCGGGCGGCGCGCTCGTGGACGCCATGGGTCGCCTCATTGGCATCAACACCGCGATTGTCTCCCAGTCTGGAGGCAGCATCGGAATCGGCTTCGCCGTTCCCGTCAAACTGGCCCGCAGCATCATGGTATCGCTCATCACCGACGGCCAAATCCGCCGGGGCATGCTCGGAGTTCTCATTGATGACCTATCTCCCGATCTGGCCGAATCCTTCGGCATGGATTCAAACCAAGGCGCAGTCGTGACGCAGGCTCAGGACAACCTCCCCGCAGCAAAGGCGGGTATCCTGCCTTCCGATATTATCATCAAGATCAATAATCACCGGATCAAGAACGCTGCCGACCTCCGCCTCACCGTCGCCCAGTACACTCCGGGAACTGAGGTTCAGGTCACCTTGATCCGCAACGGCAAGGAGCTGATCCTTCCAGTCGTCCTCGCTGATCAAAATGATCCTTTCGGAACAGGAGTCACCACCATCAACGAGATCTTTGAAGGGGTTGTTACCCAGATAGCGAATAAGGAACTGCGTCAGCAATACGAGATTCCCGACACCATCAACGGGCTCGTGATAACGGAGATTCGCTCCGCCTCTCCTTACGCCCGCGCCCTTCGCCCGGGTATGGTCATCCTCGAAATCAACGGTCGCCCCAGCCAAACCATTGAGGATGCGAGAGCCGCACTCCAAAAGGGAATCAACCGCCTCTACGTGATGCACCGCGGAACCTACGGATTCATCGCGATCCGGATGTAATCTCCGACCCTTGCACCTCGTTCGTCCATTCTGAACTCGACGACCCGGACAGCCACCCTGTCCGGGTCGTTTGTTTAGGCCCATACCATCCTACCCGAATCCACGCCCATCAAGTTATTCACAACCCTTGCTTTCGTTTTGCATTTTCCCTCCCTTACTGATGGACTGCATTTCCGATGCCGAAGCTTCAACCATCGCGCAGACTCAAGGCACTGAACTCGCTTCTGTCTGCCATCGCTCCTGAAGACACCGAAAACCGCACGGAAATCTCGAAGGCCGTCGATTTTTTTCTCGACGAAGTGGAGGCTTCTGAAGACTCGGACAGGCACATCATCGACTGCGCACGCAGCATTTTCCAGCTCCACCTTCAGGGATTCCGAGATAGCATTGGCCTCGCATTTTGGGAAGT
>ENA-UOXR01003174-UOXR01003174.1-bioreactor-metagenome-genome-assembly--contig:-NODE-3174-length-14249-cov-5.269973_pt1 | contig 14249 bp, 11 predicted proteins | sample MGYA00238164_ERZ764825 | MGnify/ENA primary metagenome ERZ764825 (study PRJEB28920, sample SAMN05720171) | bioreactor metagenome | isolation source: Anaerobic biogas reactor | place: USA:Washington...
TTCCACGCGTTCTGTGCCGCTACGACGGCTACTCCTTGTCCTCTTCACGGTCCGGAACGCCGTTGTCGGTCAGCCACTCCTCGACCCCTTTGGCGACCCCTTCGGCCAAGGCGTCCTCGTCCAGCGTTCCGCGCACGCGCGATTTGGTCTTGCCCGCGATGGCGGCCCAGCCCAGCAGGTTGTCAGCCGAGTCGAACAGGGCGATGTGGCAGACCAACTCCTGTCCCGGACTGGCCAGCGTGCCGCCGATCCCCTTGATCTCGGCGTACACGATCTGCCCCTTGATCACGATCGGCCTCGAGCCGGTGTTCTCCAACCGCGTCTTGCGCTGGAGCCGGACCGCGATCCGATCCTGGACGAGCTGCGGCGTCCCAGCCGGCAGCACCCCCTCCAACTCGCTGACGATCGGCTCGACGGTGAAACTGTCATACCCGGCCAGGGTATCCGCCACCGGACGAATGACCAGAACGTTCGCCTGCGGACCGCGAACCGTATAGTAGGCCTCCTTGGCCGCAGTCGAGCAGCCCGACAGAACCACCGGCATCGCGATCAGCACCAACAGCCGTCTGTACCTGGACATGTATCTCCCCTTCTAAAAGGTTCTTTCATCCCTTGAGCAACCCATACTCCACCAACGCCGCCCGCAGCTTCTTCTGCTGCGGCTCATCCATCGGCCACAGCGGCAGTCGAAGCTCTCCCTCACACATTCCCAGCATCGCCATCGCCGACTTCACCGGGATCGGATTTGTCGCCAGCGACAGCATGCCCTTGGCCAGGGCGAACATCTTGCGGTGAAGCCGCTCCGCCGTCCGGAAGTCGCCGGCCAACGCCGCGTCCGTCATCGCCTTCACGTCGCCGGGGACGACGTTGGCGATCACCGAGATCACGCCCGTCCCGCCGATGCTCATCAGCGGCAGCGTCATCGAATCGTCGCCCGAGAGGATCTCCAGGTCACACGCCGTCCGCAGGGCTGAGGCCCCGTCCATCGAACCGGTCGCGTGCTTGACCGCGACGATGTTCTTGATCCTCGACAGCTCGACCAGCGTCTCGACCGCAATCTCGACGCCGCATCGGCCGGGAATGTTGTAGATCACGATCGGCAACGACGTCGACTCCGCGATCGCTTTGTAGTGCTCGTAGAGCCCCTTCTGCGTCGGCTTGTTGTAGTACGGGGCGACCTGGAGCGAACTGTCCGCACCCGCCGCCTCCGCGTGTTTGGTAAGTTGGATCGCCTCGGCCGTCGAGTTCGACCCGGTCCCCGCCATCACGTGGATCCGCTTGCCCGCCCGCTTGACCACGCGTTCGATGACCTGATCGTGCTCCTGGTGGTCGAGCGTAGGCGATTCGCCGGTCGTCCCGCACGGGACGACTCCGGCGATTCCCGCCTCCACGTGCATGTCCACCAGCCGATCGAGCGTGTTGAAATCGACCTTGCCGTTCTTGAACGGCGTAACCAGCGCGACGTACGTTCCGCTGAACATCTCTGTCGTAACCTCCAAAGATCGAAAACCTACTTCGGCCCAAACCGGATCAGCAGTTCCTTCATCTGGCGAACCGCCTCACGGAGGCCGACAAAGACCGCCCGCGAAATGATCGTATGGCCGATATTGAATTCGGCAAAACCGGGCATCCGCGCCACCGGCTCGATATTCCGATACGTCAGTCCGTGCCCGCCGTGAACCACCAGCCCCAGTTCCAGGCCCAGGTCGAGCGACTTGGCCAGCGCCCCCAGGGCCAGTTGCCTGGCCCTGGAGGTTTTGGCATTCGCGAAACCACCGGTCCACAGTTCCACCGCATCGAATCCGAGATTGGCGCACGTCCGAAGCTGATCCTCGGCCGGCTCGATGAACGCGCTGACTTCGCACCCGGCCTTGTGCAGCCGGTCCACCGCCACACCGACCCGCCGTTTGAGCTTCACCACGTCCAAGCCGCCCTCGGTCGTGATCTCCTCTCGCTTTTCAGGCACCAGAGTGCACTGGTCGGGTTTCACGTCGGCCGCGATCGATACGATCTTCGGCTGGATCGACATCTCCAGGTTCAGCTTGACCGCCACCGTCCGCCGCAGCAGCTCGACGTCCCGGTCATTGATGTGCCGCCGGTCCTCGCGCAGGTGCACGGTGATCCCGTCGGCCCCGCCGAGTTCCGCCTCGACGGCCGCCCATACCGGATCGGGTTCATCCGTCCGACGGGCCTGACGAACCGTCGCGACGTGGTCGATATTCACGCCCAAACCAGCCATAGTCTGCCTCCTGGTTCACAAGACCCCCCTATCATAAGACCGAACCCGGCCGATGGCAACGCTTTTGCCCCGAGCGACTGCGCCCGCCAAAACCAAGCCGATCAGGACCCGCCCGCGGTGACTTTGTCGATCAGTTCCTTCGGTACTCCGATATCCGCCGTCACCACGTTGCCCACGTATCCTTGTGCGGCCTGCTCGACCAGACCCGACTTGATCGCGACGAACGTCACCGTCATCGACGCCCGAATGGCGCTCCTGGCTGGCCAGCCCGTCTGGCAGTCCAAGCCCGACGGCGTGTCCACCGCGATCACCGGTTTGCCCGAGTCGTTGATCTTGTCGATCAACTCATCCAGCGGCGAACGCACCTCGCCGGAAAACCCCGTCCCCAACAGCGCGTCGACCACCAGTTCCGTCCACTTAAGCGTCCCATCCGCGACGTCAACCGTCTCGATCGGAATTGCCGCGTGCCGGATGATCCGGTAGTTCGTCTGCGCGTCGCCCTTGAGCTGCGACTCGGCAACCGTCAGAATGACCCGCACCCGCCATCCGGCGTTATGCAGGTGCCGGGCGATCACAAACCCGTCGCCGCCGTTGTTGCCCGGTCCGGCAAAGACCGCTACCCGCTTGACAGCCAGCTTGTCGTAGTCGGCCCGGATCAGGTCGGCTGCGCTCCGCCCGGCATTCTCCATCAGGATGATGCTGGGCATCTCGTATTCGTCGACCGCCCGCTTGTCGATGCTGCGGACCTGCTCTCGGGTCAGAATTCGCTTTTCCATCTCAACACCCCCGTGATTACCCGTGTATTTCACCCATGTTAAATGCCGCCCAAAGGCGAATCAAACGCAAAACGACAGGGCAAACGTCCCTCACCGCTCCAGCAGCAGAATCCGGCAATCCTCAGCCGGAACCGTCAACTCCACGGCCTGACCGACCACGGCCACCGCCTCACGCGTATACAGATCCGTCGCCATCATATACCGCTCCGGAACCGGCACCGCCTCCGTGACCGCCTCGCGCCGATGGTCGTTGAACACCGCCAGAATCGCCCGCTCGCCATCTCCGATCATCCGCGGCCGAAGCCGGTTGCCGCGAACGACCGGCCTCGCGTGCCTCAACAGGATCGTCCGCACGAGGTCCACCGCTTCGGCGATCCGCTTGTCCATCGCCAGTCCCAGGTACGTGCCGATCGTATACACCTGCCCACGCCCGTACGCATGGTGAGCGCCAAGCGTCAGGCTCCCCCACGCCGCGATCGGCCTCGCTCCGCGCAGTTCCAGCGGGGCAAGGTAGCCATGTGCCCGAACCGAGGTCTTGACCGGTTCGCTGAACGCGATCGGCGGACCCAGCGAAATCGGGTCCAGATCGGGCAGGTCGGCGTCCGGATCGACCAGAATCCGCCCGTCCGCGGTCGGAACCGTCGGCTGGTTCTCCGGATCCGAACAGACCGCTTCGCCCTCGACCACGCCCGCCGCTTCCGCCAGCGCCCCCGCCGGCAGCGTCGCCCGCATGTACCCGTGCCGGTCGAAAAGCCCGGTCCGCGTCTCCAGGATCAGCGTCCCGCCGTCCCGTACGTACCGTGCCAGCTTCTCCGCTGTCGCATCGTCCATCACCAGCATCATCGGCGCGATCAGCACCGGCTCGCGCACGTCATCCAGCGTCTCCGGCGTCAGATACCGCGCCAGCAGGTCCGCCGACCAGATCGCCCGGTAGTACCCGGTGTGCGTCTTGCCGTACCTCTCATCCGTCAACTCCATTGCGAACAGCAGGCTCGATATGTCCGGATCGTACAGCACCGCCACCTGCGTCGGAGGCGTCCAGCCCATGATCACGTCCTCGTGCCGCTTCAGCCGCCGCGCTGTCTCGGCGATCGCCAACGACCGCGGATTGTCCGTCCCGTCCGGCCGCATCATCCCGTACCCGCCCGCCTCCTGGCCCGTCCGCTCCGGCAGATACGACCAGTGCATCGTTCCTCGCGATCCGTGAGCCGCCGTCAACCAGTTCCACAGCCGGTAGTGTTCCGGCTGCGGCGGCCAACTCCGGCGGAAACCGCGTATGTTCGACGCCCCGCCCGGCATTTCGCTGATCCAGAAGTCCTTGCCCCGCGCCGCCCCGCGCGTCACCTCGGCCACCATTGCGCACGTCGAGAGCGGCCAGCCGAACGCCTGCGGCGCGAAGCTCGTACCCCACTTGTCCACCGGCTCGGCGAACTTCCAGTTGTGGATCACCGCGCCCGCCCGCGGCAACACCGGCGGCACCGCGCCGGAATGGCTGATGACCTGCCGATTCGGATCGCGTCCCTTGATCGTCCGCACCCGCCAGGCCATGTTCTCGGCCAGTGAATCGAACCAGAACCGAAACCAGTCCAGCCAGTCGGCATAGTTCCCCTGCAGAATCGGCGGACTGACCTGCTCGAAATCCGTGTACGCCCGGCCCCACGCCTCGTTGAACACGTCGATCTCACCGTAGACGCCCTGGAGCCACTGCCGAAACTCCCGCCGCGAACCGTCGCAGTAGCAGAATGTGAAATCGCCCGTGTTTCCCCACATCATATTGCACCACGCCGGCTCCAGGTGCGGCTCGTTCCAGCAGTCATAGGCGTACAGGCTGGGCCGCCCCTTGAACTCGTCCACCAACCGCACCAGATACCTCTGGGCCTCTTCGACCACCGTCGGATGGTGAAAGCACAATCCCGGATGCCCGCCGCCCGGCGTCGCCTCCTGGCTGCCCAGTTCGATCGCCCGGCCGTTGGCGTTGACGTACCTCGCCTCCGGATGAACCCGCTCCAGCCAGTATGGCGCCGACTCCAGGTTCACCTCGATCAGCACCGCCAGCCCGATCCGGTCGCAGATGTCGAACATCTCGTGGACTTCGTCGAACGCGAACCGCTCCGGCTCCCGATGGTGCCAGTTCCACAGCATCCGGAACTTGACGAGGTCAAACCCCAGGTCGTGCTTGATGTGGGCCAGGTTCCGCTCGTGCGTATCTCGCAGCGGCGTGGGCGGCCGCCAGTAGTGAGTCCCGTAGACAAACGTCCTGCCTTCCTCAATCATGATGACCCTCGGAAAAAGCTCCGGCGCCGCAACCGCCGCTCACATTACGGCGGCATCGCCTGATAGTCAAGCCGCGACCGCAATCCTTGACACCCGCAACCACCCGCTGGATACTGGCAGGGCAAGCGGCAAAACGGCGAATGGCGGAGACGAACGTGACGATCTACAACCTGGTAAGTCTGGCTGGGCTCTTCGGACTGATGGCGACCGCGTGGGCGGTCTCGCGCAACCGGCGCAACGTCAACTGGCGGCTGATCGTCTGGGCCACCGTCCTGCAACTGGCGTTCGGCCTGTTCGTCTTCCAGTCACCGGTCGGTCGCGACGCCCTCTGGGCCGCCGGTCAAACCATCGTCCGCCTGATCGCCCTGGGCAATGAAGGCGTCGAGTTCGTCTTCGGCAACCTGGCGATCAGCCCGCCGGATCGGCGGTCGTTGGGCTTCTTCCTGATTTTCCAGGGCTTTCCCGTCATCATCTTTTTCTCCGCCTTCATGGCCCTGCTCTACTACCTGCGGATCCTGCCCGCTGTGGTCCGCGCGTTCGCCTGGGTCTTCGCCAGGACCATGCGGGTCTCCGGGGCCGAGGCCTTGTACACCGCCGGCCAGATCTTCACCGGCGTCGAATCGGCGACCGCTATCCGACCCTACCTTCTGAAGATGACCGACTCGGAGCTCCATGCCCTGATGACCGCCGGCCTCTCTACCGTGGCCACCAACATCCTGGCCCTCTACGTGGCCTACCTGACCGGCGTGGTCGAAGACGCCGCCGGCCACCTCATGGCCGCCTCCGTCCTCGGCGCCCCTGCCGCACTCGTCGCCGCCAAACTGGTCTGGCCCGAAGACGGCCGACCCGAGACCATGGGCCACGTTCCGCCCGTCCACACCGCCGGTCACAGCAGCGCCACCGACGCCGTCATCAACGGGGCCATGGACGGCGTCCGCCTGATCGTCGGCATCGTCGCCCTGCTCATCGCGTTCCTCGGCCTGCTCGCGGTGGCCAATTCTCTGCTCGGCTGGCTGGCCAATGTGCAATTGGAGACGCTGCTCGGCTACGCGTTCCGCCCTTTCGCCCTGATGATGGGCGTTCCCTGGGACGACGCCGACAAGGTCGCCGAGCTGCTCGGCACCCGCACCATCGCCACCGAGGTCGTCAGCTACAACCGCCTGGCCGCCTGGACCCGCGACGGCCTGATCGGTCCGCGCGCCGCCCTCATCTCCGTCTACGCCCTTTGCGGCTTCGCCCACGTCGCCTCCGTCGCAATCTATATCGGGGGCACCGCCGCCCTCGTGCCCGAACGCAGAAAAGACCTGGCCAAAGTCGCCTGGCGGGCTCTCCTGGCCGGCACCATCGCCTCCATGATGACCGGCGCCGTCGCCGGCGTCTGCTACACCGGATAACCGCGACGCCTCCGCGATGCTCCGCTACACCGACCCGATCAACCTTACGATCCGATCCCGCACATCCTCAAACGCCCCCACCGCCGGCCGAAACGAATCGTAGAATACAAACGCCGACTCCGTCTCGTATCCGCCCTCCTTGTACGCCTGCCGCGTCGGCAGATACCCGATATCCCCGTTGGCAAAACCCACCAACTGCAACGGTCGTGCGCACGCCTCCCGAAGCTGAGCTGTCATGATCGAAAAAACCTCCGCCGGCAGGCATGGCCAAACCGTCCCGCCCAACGACACCACCGTCAGAGGCATCCGCGCGGACGTCGGCAACTTGCCCGACTCGATCCGCTCCAGCATCCGCCGCCGCCAGATCCGCCCCGCCTCGCGAATCCGGTCCGCCACGTACCCGGTCTGCCCGCAACAGCCACGCTCCAGCCGGTCAACCACCGCCTCGATCGCCGAGGCGTCCATCGCGTCCAGCGGAACATCCACAACATCAGAAGCGACCCGCAGACGCTGATCTGACGTCCGTTCACTGCGGTCAAGTGCCTCCGCAACCGTCTGAGCCAACTGATCGCCCCACCGTTCCGCCTGCTCGAAATCCGCACGACTCGGCGGATTCAGGTTCCCGCACGCCCCGTTGGTAAACAGCACCACCGGCCGTCCCGCCAGCCGCTCTTGAAGCCTGGCCACCGCCTGTCCAGCCACATCGCCGCTGATATGCCGGTTCTCCGGTCCCAGCGCGACGTTGTGCATCGCATAGTTCGCCACCACCGCGACACAGCCGCCGTCGGGACGGCAAAACGCCAGAACGCCCAAAACCGGGTCTGTATGAGCCGACGCCTGCTGGCGCCGATCCACCGCCAGATCGCACCGGACCTGCGCGAACCGCATCTCGACGTCCACCGGCTTTTCCATCGCCCGCCGGCCGGCCTCCACGCACCACCGGCAAAGCCGCTCGGCGTACGCCTCATCGTAGTCGCCGCAGTTGATGAGTTTGATCGTGCACGGGCCCGCATGCGTGTGCGTCGCCGACACCACGATGTGCTCCGGCGGCAGATTCACCACCGCTCCGACCCGCGCCTTGATCGCCGCCGCCAGTTCCGCGTCCAAACCCACCAGATCGCCGTGAAGCCACAGCAACCGCGTCGTCCCGTCGTCAATACGCAGCGCCCGAAGGAACAGCCGGCTGTGCACGCCCACCGACGGCTGAACCCGCGCCACATACCCCGACAGCTCGCAGCCGACTTCCGGAGTGATATCAACGACCGCCGCACCAACCCTCATGACCATGCTCCGTCCAATCCGTGCTCGCGCAAACAAGACGCGCGATCAACCGCGGGCATGCTATCAGAGCCTGTCAGGAACGTCAATCGCCCGGCCCGGCGACAAGACCGGCATTGCGCCGCCACATCTCCAGCGTCGCGCGAGCACCGGCGGAACCGGCGGTGCGGGCTTCATACTGCTCGTCCGTCCATCGCGCCGCCTCCGCCGGATCAATCCGCGGCCCCAAGCGGTGCTGCCGAAACTCGTCAATTCGGGTGGTGCGGGCGAAACGATTAAAGGGACAGACCACCTGGCACGCATCACAGCCGAAGATCCAGGGCCCGACCTTCCCAGCCAGCGTCGGATCGATCCGATCCCGATGCTCGATCGTCAAATACGAAATGCACCGCCGCGCATCCACCACGCCCGGCGCGACAATCGCCCCGGTCGGACACGCATCCACACATCTGCGGCACGCACCGCAGTGGTTTTTCGCCGGCTGGTCAACCGGCAGTTCCAGGTCAGCAAACAACTCAGCCAGAAAGAAGAACGAACCGAGCCGCCGGTTGATCAGGCACCCGTTCGACCCGATCCATCCTAGTCCCGCCTGCTCCGCCAACGCCTTCTCCAGCACCGGCGCACTATCGACAAACGCCCGATACCGCACCTCCCGCCCCGCCATCCCGCTCAGCCGCACGGCCAACCGCCGCAACCGGTCCTTGAGCACTCGATGATAGTCCCTTCCCCACGCATACATCGCCACCCGCCCGCCGCCATCCGGGGTCGCCGCCTCCTGATGGTAGCTGCTTCCCAGACAAAGCACCGACCGAACCCCAGCCACGAGCCGGCCCGGATCGAGCCGCTTATCGAGATTCTGCGCCATGTAGCCCATCCCGCCCTGCCGCCCCCGCTCGATCCAGTCCAGATACGCCTCGCGATACCGCGACTCGACTCTCGGCGCCGAAATACCCGCCAGATCGAACCCCAATTCAAACGCCGCCTGCCGGATTGTCTCCTTAAGATCGTCAGCCATGCGTCCCATCAATTCTGCGGACCAGCCATGCGCCGATCACCCCTTCGCCTCCTCGACGGAGGCCGGTTCCGCCAACTCCTTGATCGGCACCTCCGCCGCCAGACGCCCGACGTTCACCAGCGCCTGCTGCTTGTGCAACTCCATCCGCACCACCGTCCCTTCCCGCCGCATGTTCCTGATGAACACCCGCTGCCCCGCCTTCAACGAATTGACCCACTCGAGCCACCGGCGATACGCCTCGCGCTCGCGGTCGACCTGCTCGATCCGCGACTGCAGTTCCTGCTCCCGCTGGCGTGCCTGATGCTCCGCCGCCTGGGCCAGGCGGCGAGCCTGCTCCGCCTCACGCCGCGATCCGACCGCAGCGTCGATCGCCTGCTGGAACGCCTTGACCCGCTGCGATACGTAGCCGCGAGCCCGCTCCAACAGCCGCTTCGACGCGCCCAGGTGCTCCGCGATAATCAACGCGTTCGAATTGCCCGGCTCGCCGATGTGCAGCCGGTAGGTCGCCCGCAGCGTCTGCGGATCGAATTCCACCGCTGCGTTGTCCGCCCGCGGGCGCCGGTACGCGTAGCTCTTGAGCGGACTGAGGTGCGTGCTCACCATCGCCCGCGTCTTGCGACCCAGCAGCTCATCCAGAATCGCCTGCCCGATCGCCGCCCCTTCGTCCGGGTCGGTGCCCGCGCCCAGTTCGTCGATCAACACCAGACTCGACGGCGTGGCGCAACGCAGAATGTGCAGAATCCGCGTCAGGTGCGAGCTGAACGTGCTCAGCGACTGCTGGAGCGACTGCTCGTCGCCCACGTCGATAAAGACGTTGTCAAAAACCGGCAGCACCGAGCCCGGCCCGGCGGGAATGAACATCCCCGCCTGCGCCATCAGCACCATCAGGCCCACCGTCTTGAGAGCCACCGTCTTGCCGCCCGTGTTCGGCCCGGTGATCACCAGCATGTCGAAATCATCGCCCAACCGCACGTCGATCGGCACCACCTCCCGCCCCTTGCCTTCCTGATCGAACAACTCGACCAGCAGCGGATGCCGCGCCTGCCACAGCCGCACCAACCCATCCCGGCTGATCTCCGGCCGTACGCACCGACGCTTCACCGCGTACGCCGCCTTCGCCGTCAGCATGTCCAGCCGGGCCAGCGCCCGGATCGCCACCAGAATCTCATCTCGATTCAGATGGATCAGCCGCGACAGTTCCCAGAAGATCCGCGACACCTCCTGCTGCTCCTCCTGCCCGAACTGGATGATCGCGTTGTTCAGTTCGACCGCCTCCGACGGCTCGATGAACAGTGTCGCCCCGCTGTCGCTGCTGCGGTGGACGATGCCCGGAATCTGCTGGCGATAGTTGGCGCTGACCGGCAGCACCATCCGATCGCCCTGAAACGTCCAGTTGGGATATTGCAGCACCTTGACCACCGACGGCGTCCGGACCAGTCGATCGAAAATCTTGCGCACCCGTCGCCGATGGTCCTCGATCGCCGTGCGAATCTTCAGCAGCTTCTCGCTCGCGGTGTCCTTGACCCGTCCCGACGCCTCGACGACCTCATCGATCCGCCACGCCAAGGCCTGGAAATCGCCGATCCGCTCGCCAAGCTGATGCAGGTGGACCAGTTCCGCCGGCAGATTCGCCAGGTACGCCTGAACGTAGTGCGTCGCACGAAGCGTCTGGCCGACCAGGTAGAATTCCTCCCCGCTCAGCCCCGACCCCGGCTGAATCCGCTGAACCAGCCCCGCCACGTCGCTCGCTCCACCCAGCGGAGGCGGACCCGACAGCGCCAGGGCCTGAACCATCTGGTCCGTCTCCTCCAGCCACAGATGCACCAGCTTCTCCCGATTCGCCGGTTGAAGGTGGCCGATCAGCTTGCGTCCCAGTTCGCAACGGGCGTGCCGGGCGAGAACGGACTTGACGGCTTCGAATTCCAGCTTATCCAGGCTGTGAGGGTCCATGAATCCTGCTACGGCCCGGCGGCCTGACTGGCGGGTGGGACCTCAAGCGTCACCCGGTATACGTCGGAATCAATCGTCTGCCTCAACCCTGAAGCCTCGACGTGGAACTCCACCTGCTGGCCCGCCCGACCCGGCACCGCCACCCGGTGCTCCCGCGCCGGCCCCGAAGCGATCGTCCGGTACGATTGACCCGGCTCGAAACGGTAGAACAGCATGGAGTGAGACTCCGCGTTCGTCGCCCACCCGACGTGAAACGTCCCGTGCTCGCTGAGCACCGCCGCAAAATCCGGCCCCTTCTCGAAAACCAGTTTCTCCTCCGGCCTCGGCCACAACGCCCACGCCATCAACGCCAACACCGGAAACGCCACCGCGGCCACGATGATCACCGGCTTGTAGCTCAGCTTCCGCCGATTGCTTGCTCGTCCCATGCCATTCCTCTCAGGTGCTCGACTCCACCGGCAGCCTCAATTCCTCGCCGGCCTTGGCCCGCGCGGCGTGGACGATTAGGTCCGCCGCCTCGACGACGCCGAACTGCGCCACATTGACCACCAGGTCGTACCGCCGCGGGTCGTAGGCGTACTTGCCGAAGTGCGTCTCGATGAACTGGCTGCGGCTGGCGTCCACCTTCCGCATCTCCCGCTTGGCCTCCTTGGCGTCCAATCCGGTCGCCTTCGCGTAACGCTCCAGCCGGTAGTCCTCCGGCGCCACCAGACGCACCGCCAACCCGCACGCCCGCGGCAAAACGAAGTTCGCCCCGCGACCCAGGATGATCGCGTGCGTGTTGTGGCAAATCGCCAGCAGGGCTCGCGACAACCGCTTGAAGTACTCCACCTGTCCCACCGCCGGCCCAAACGTCAGTGAACTGGCCACGTCCTCGATCCATCCGACCGTCCGGTCGTCCAGCGTCTCGTACAGCTTGTGCCGGATGTCGTCCTCGCCGGCCATGTAGTTGAGAATCTCCTTGTCGAACTTCTGGAATCCCGTCCGTTCGACCACCAGAGGCACAATCGCGTCGTCGGAGGCGCCGCACTCGCGTGAGATCGCGATGTAGAACTTCACCGGTTTGGCGCAGGGCGCCTCCCCTTCCTTCCGCGAGCGTTCGCGGGCCAGTTCCCACGCCCGCATCTGGCGCTCGACCAGGGCCGATATACCGGTGCCGCTCGTATTCATGCCGATACTCCTTATCCTGATCCACGACGGGAACCGTCCGATGATTCCCCGTCACACCGTCCGATAAGTCCGCCTTCGCATCGGTCCGCCACAAGCCCGCCCAAGGAATTCTAGGCCTATTGTTATTGTAAGTAAAAAAACACCAGTGCGACAGCGAAAACTGCAGCCGAAACGCTTCGCCCTCGACGCCGCCCGACCAAACGATATAATGGCCGGAGATCTTGATCGAGGACCATCAATCATGAACCGGCCGAATCTCTACATCATCCGCTATTCACTGCCGCCAGAGCCCGTCGAGGTCAGACCGCAGCGTCTGCACCGCCTCCAGCAGTTCTGCCGCGACGCCAAAATTGACGAAGTCATGTTCTTCCTCCTGCCCGAGGAGTACAACCGCGGCCAGTGGCGCCAGAGCGACTACCGCCCCTGGCTCGACTTCGCCGCCGAGGCCAAAGCCATCGTCGAGCAGGCCGGCCTGGCCGCCAGCATCAACCCCTGGCACACCCTCCTGCACATCGACCGCGGCCGCCGCAGTCTGGATCTCCACTATCGCCGCATGGTCCTCGACACCGGCCAGACCTGCCTCTCCGTCGCCTGCCCGCTCTGCCCGCAGTGGCAGAGGCTCTTCGTCAACGCCTTCACCGATTTCGCCGGAGCCGGTTTTCGAACCCTCTGGATCGAGGATGACTTCCGCTTCCACAACCACGGCTACGGAGCCTGGGGCGGGTGCTTCTGCGACGAGCACATCCGCGAACTCCGCCGCTGCGGCGCCGAGGCGGCCAGCCGCCAGGAACTGCTGGCCAACCTCAACGCCGCCGACAAGGTCCACGGCGACCGCCTCATCTGGCAGCGACTGATGAGCCGAACCCAGATCGACATCGCCCGTCAGCTTCGTCAGGCCATGGACGCCATCGACCCGCGGATCACGCTCGGCCTCATGACCAGCCACATGGCCTGCCACGACGTCGAAGGCCGCGACTGGGCCACTCTCATCGAAACCCTCGGCGGTCCGCAACGGGTTCCGGTCCGCCCCCACGCCGCCGGATACGCCGAAGCCAGCCGCAACGGGATCATCGACCCCGCTGGCAACCTTTCAGCCACCCTCAACGCCCTGCCCAGAGGGACCAAAACCTTCTTCGAACTCGAAAACGCCCCCACGTCCCGCTTCACCAAGTCCTCGCAGCAGACCGCCATGCAGATGGCCTTCGCCATCGAAGGCGGCTGCGACGGCCTGACCCTCGACGTGCTCGATTTCCTGGGCAGCGGACCGGTCAGTGAACCGACGGTCGCTCCCATGCTTGCCGCGCAGAAGGACAAGCTCCTGACTCTCCGGGAACAGGTCCGCGACACTCAACCGCTCGGTGTCCTCTGCCTCCAACCGCTGGGAACCGCCTCAGCCGCTCCGGGTTCCGGCTCGCCCAACCCATTCCACATCCCAACCATTCACTACGGATGGTTCACCTATCTCCAGGCCTGCGGTTATCCTTGCACGGTCCAAACCCGCTGTGACCGCATCGGCCCTGACCGCCTCTGCGCGCTGGCCGGACCCTCCGTCTGGACCTTCGCCCAGGACACCCTCGAGAACCTGCTTTCCCACAACACCGTCCTCCTCGATGCGATCGCCGCTGAGATTATCCACCGGCGCGGCCTCGGCCGACTGATCGGTCTGGAAGCCCTCACCCGTCTGGGCCACCACGAGCGCCCCTTCATCCTTGAAGAAGCCCTCGAAGTCCCGCCGGACAGGGTCCCGCAGCGCGCCAGCATCAACGCGATCGACGAGGATCCCGATTACCGGATCGCCCTCTATCAGACCGCCCCATCCGCCCAACCCAAGACCCGTGTCCTGGACGCCGACCTCCAGCCGCTCGGTACGGGCAGCTACGCCTACGCCAATGACCGCGGCGGCAAAGGCATCGTCCTGCCCACCCCCCTGCCACCGCCGATCCGCCTCTACACGCGATTCCGAAAGCTCTGGCTTGACCAATGGCTCGAAGAACTTGGGGCAGCCGCCAACCTGCCCCGTCTGGTCGAAGCACCGTGGGTCTACATCTCCGCTCGCTCCTCAGCCGACGTCAAAACCATCTTCCTGGCCAACGCCATGTTCGAAGTCTACGACCGCATCGAACTGCTCGTACCCCAGGGGTGGACCTCCCTGG
>ENA-UOXR01003184-UOXR01003184.1-bioreactor-metagenome-genome-assembly--contig:-NODE-3184-length-14203-cov-7.871501_pt1 | contig 14203 bp, 8 predicted proteins | sample MGYA00238164_ERZ764825 | MGnify/ENA primary metagenome ERZ764825 (study PRJEB28920, sample SAMN05720171) | bioreactor metagenome | isolation source: Anaerobic biogas reactor | place: USA:Washington...
ACATATCTCGATCTGCAGGCTCAGGTCAAGACCAATGTCTATCTGACTCAGGGCCAGATGGACGGAGAGCCTGTAACTACCTACCGCGGCATACCGATCCGTGTATGTGATGCGATAAAAGATACAGAAGCAGTCGTGGACTAAGGAGGGATAAACAATGATACTCGATAAAGAGCTTATTTTTGCAGACAAACAGCCTGTGACAGCAGCAGGCGCATCTACTAACGTTGTTGATCAGGGAGCTGCTGGAGATTCCTATAATGCACTCTGGCTTATAGTCAATGTAACCACAGCCACTACAGGGACTCTCGGATTTGATCTGGAGACAGACGATAACAGCGAGTTCTCCGGCGCAGTCAAACTGCTCTCGGTCGGAGCGGCAAACCGCACAGCGACAGGCAATATCTTCAAGGGCCGTTTGCCTAAAGGGTGCAAGCGCTATCTCAGAGTGCTTTGGACAGGTACGGTAAGCGCGGGGAACATGACAGCATTTCTCACCAAGGACGTAGCAATTTAAGCAACAGATATTCGGGGCGGGGGCTTAGGCTCCTGCCCTTCGGCTTTATTCAGATACATATTATTCCAAGGTGGTGTTGGCAATGGCAGTATCATCCGATATCAATATATGCAATATGGCACTGGCTAACCTCGGAGTTGAGCCGATAGTGTCATTCACAGAAGCGACACAGCAGGCACGTATTTGCGGCAATTTCTATGCTCATGTGAGGGATTATCTGCAGGGGGCATATTCGTGGGGCTTCAACAAGCAGCAGATCATGTTGGTGCGCGATGCTGTCTCTGTCATCCCCGGGTGGGCATACATATACGCCTATCCTGTCAACGCGCTCAATGTGCAAAGGGTGTATGAGGCAGTGCAGGACGAGTCAGGCAAGTTCGTGGAGCGGGTCGTACAGTTTGGTACAGAGTACGGGCAGCAGGCTCCGTCCCACAGGCTGTTTGATGTACAGCTGGGGGAGAAGCGGCGTATCTGTACAGATATAGCTAACGCATGGGCTGAATGCAGAATAAGGGTGGAAGACGCATCGCTATGGCCATCGGCATTTGTCGAAGTTATCACGTGGGGGCTTGCGACAAGAATAGCCCTTACGCTTACAAAGTCACAGGACATAGCCGGGAACTGCAACAGCATGTATCAGCAGGCACTCGGTCTTGCTCTTGTAACCGATGCGTCAGAATCACATGGGTACTTTGAGCTGCCGACATCATGGCTGGACGCAAGGGGGTAGTCTGAGATGACCAAACCTGTCTACCAAGGATCATTCACAACAGGTGAGATAACTCCCGAATTATACGGCAGGGTCGATATAGGTCGGTACCAGACAGCACTGGCTCGTCTGCGGAATTTCATTGTACATGTTTACGGAGGCGTATCAAGGCGTACCGGCACTATCCTGCTCGGAGAAGCCAAGAACGCGACTAAGAAGTGCCGTCTGATTCCGTTTGAGTATAACTCTGACGAGGATCAGGCGTATGCGATGGAGTTTGGTGATAAGTATATCCGCTGGTGGCTCCCGGATGGCATAGTCCTTACTACAGGCGATGCTATATATGAGATAGTTTCTCCCTATGCAGAGGCAGATCTTGATGAGATCTCGTGGGTGCAGAGTGCTGACGTTGTGTGGCTGTTCCATCCCAGCTATCCTCCGTATACCCTGACACGTAAGGATCATAATGACTGGACTCTGGCCGTATTCCAGACTGTGGGAGGCCCATATCAGGACGAAAACACAACAGATGTAACGATAACTCCAACCAAGAACATGGATGGAACTGTGACACTTACTGCCTCTGCTGACACATTTGTCGCGTCGCACGTTGGACAGGAGTTTAGGCTGCGGCAGAGAGTATCAGAGGTTGAGGATAAGGATACAGTCACGTCAGGCACCGATGTTTCCGGTACTCTCGGCCCCCTGAGCATCTGGGGAGAGTGGGAACTGGTAACCACAGGACAGGGTCCTACGGTATCCCAATGGTGGGAAGGTTCGCTCACGGTGCAGCGCCGGTACAACGGAGGCCCATGGCAGGATCTGCGCAAGTATACCGTACAAAGAGACAGGGATTTGGCTATCTCAGGGGTCGAGGATGAGGACTTTGCTGAGTATCAGGTCACGTATACGATCAAAACTAATGCCGGGGATCCTGACGGCACTCCTCCAATACCAATCTCGTCAATGACGGTACAGCTGCACTCCAAGTCAGCGACAAAGATCTCTTCTGTGCGCATTACAAGCGTCACAACGGCAAAGGTTGCAGAAGGTATACAGACATCTGCTGTAGGTGAGTTTGGCACTCCCACGAAGCTCTGGAGTGAGCCTGCGTGGGGGGATACATATGGTTACCCCCGGTGCGGCGCTTTCTTCCAGGACCGCCTCTTTATGGGAGGCTCAAAGACGCAGCCTCAGACAATATGGGGGTCAAAGACAGGGGCATACAATGAGTTCGGCATATCAAGCCCGATCAAGGACGATGACGGTATCACAAGGACACTGACCTCCCGGAAGGTGTCAAGGATTCTCAGCATGGTGCCGCTCTCGGAGCTGATAGTTCTCACAAGCGGAACTGAGTTCCGTATCAGCAGCTCCGATAATGGAGTAATTACTCCGCTTAATTTCAACGCAAGGGCACAGAGTTATGACGGATCCGCGCCTGTGACTCCGGAGGTATTGGCTAACAGAGTATTCTTTGTGCAGCAGACCAATAAAGAGATCAGGGACTTCGCGTATTCATGGGAGGCCGACAGCTATTCAAGTACGGCTCTGTCGTTACTGTCGCGGCATTTCTTCATAGACAACAAGGTGATAGATTTAGGATGGCAGAGGTGGCCGGATTCCATACTCTGGTGCATTCTCGATGACGGAACCATGCTTGGATGCTCATATCTTAAAGAGCAGGAAGTTATAGGCTGGCACAAGCACGAGACTCAGGGCAAGTTTGAGTCCATTTGCTGTATCGCAGGCAAAGATCAGACAGATGTTTATTTTGTAGTCAACCGTAACAACAAAAGGCTTATAGAGCGCCTTTCTCCGAAGATGGAAGGTGGTTCAGAGGACAGCTTTTATCTTGACAGCGGGCTGTCATATGAGGGGGATGACCCGGTGACCACATTGTCCGGGCTTGACCATCTCGAAGGCATGGAGGTTGGTATCCTTGCAGATGGTAATGTTGAACCTGACCAAGAGGTAGTAGATGGGGGCATAACACTTGCTCATGCCGCAAAGAAGGTGCATGTCGGACTGCGTTACTCATCGGAGTTCCAGACCCTTGACCTTGAGTATCAGAACACAGGCGGAGGCTATCAGGGCAAAATGAAGAAGATAGCTCAGATGTCTGTGCGCCTTATAGATTCAAGGGGCGGGGAGTACGGTGTCAGCTTTGACAAGATGATCAAGATAAAGGAACACAGCGGCACTCAGGATGGCAGTGCGCTTCCACTGGTGAGCGGCATATATGAACTGGTGGTGCCAACAAACTGGGATTACCACGGCAGGGTGTGTGTGCGTCAGACAGACCCGCTCCCAATGAATGTTCTGGCCATTATCCCGGAGGTGGCTCAGGGTGGCTAGGCGCAAGGTGCTGTACGAAGGCATGGGACGCATGGTCACGTCAAGAGAGTGCGATCTTAACAGCCTTATACCAAGGATACGGCAGAGGGAGAGCAAGGAGATCTGCGACATGGATGACATGATGCTTGAAGACGCGGTCAGGTTCTCTTACAACACAGCCAAAAAGAGGTTTTCATACCTCACAAAAGACGGAAGGGTATTGGTGATGGCAGGGGTGGCTGACTTGCCATCAAATTCTGCAATGTCCCAAAGGCTTGGGATCATGGACGGCAAGGGCGGCATCCCTTATCTGTTCTCCGTGGAGATGGCAACGCAGTATAAGTTTGAGATAGCACGGAAGTGCGCTCCTATCTTTCTCAACGAGATAAAGAAGGGGTACGACTTCTTAACAATTTGGGTGGCAGATTACATGTCTGAACTTTATAAACTGGCCGCTTTTGGCGGCTTCAGGCAAGTTGAAATAGCGGTCCATCCGGTGAGCGGTACGTCATTTATCCGTATCGCATGGCACAGATGCTGGGGGGGATAGCAAATGGGTTCACTGGCACAAGGATTTAGCAGCGGCGGCGGCATCGGTCTGTTGGGTTCGATAAGCTCAGGCATGAGTTCCTATTATGGCGCACAGGCACAGGGCATAGCCGCTCAGGGGCAGTACCAGGCACTGCAGGGGCAATCCAACGCAGAAGCGGCACAGGCATTGCTGCAGGCAAGCTCGATGTCTAACCAGTATAAGATAGGCGCTCTGAATATGATCATGCAGGCACAGGCAGAGAAGGCATCTTATGATGCTGCTGCAGCCAAGTATCAGATAGAGCAAGAGGGCAAGAAGGGGCAGGCTGCTGTATACGAAGCAGAGTCTGCAATGAAGCTTCTTGAGAAGTCTTATACCATGCGCAATGCCTCCATATTGGGAGTTTCCGCACTCGATGTCGTGCGACAGGGCGCAGAGGCAGAAGCAAAGCTGCGCGAAGAAGGGCAAAAGTTCAGAGGCACTCAGAGGGCATCAATAGCAGCAGGAGGCACAGATGTTGCGTCAGGTACGGCGCTTGACATCCTCAGGGAAACAGACGAGGGGATAGAGAGTGACGCGGCTGCGCTCAGGATGACAGCTCAGAAGAACAGGTGGCAGTTGCTTATGCAGCAGCAGAACATGTGGATGGTGGCTGAGATCCGCGAACTTGAGAGCGACAACTATAAAGCGGCGGCAGAGGGCATGGTCAGAAGTGCCGATATGTCGGGCAAGGCCGCAGGGATCATGGAACAGCTGGGCGCTATGTCGTTAAAGAGCGGAGATGCGGGTGCAGAGGCATACCGTGCTTTGGCAGAGATGGCTATACAGAGCGGGCAGATAACGGCTAAAGCCTACAAGGCGCAGGGCGCAATGTACTCTCAGCTAGGCAATATAGCAAGAGATGCTGCGAACGCACAGGCTATAGGAGGCCTATTGGGTACTCTTGCGCCTGCGGTAGGCACATTTATGAGCAACAGACAGCAGGCTCAGCCGTCATCCATGCCAACAGCAAGCTATGGTGGGCTTCCACAGATAAACGACAGTTGGGACGCGATGTCTTTTGGGATGGGACTGGATACGGACATCAAGATAAACGAGGCGGTGCTGGGTCAGTTCCTGCCTTCCAAAGACACAAAGAGGGTCGATTCATACGGCGAAGGATTCCTCTATTCGCCTAAGAAGTGGGGGTTGGTCTAATGCCGACAGTAAGAGGATACAACAGAAAGGTCCAGGAAGAAGCACTGCAGCCGGTACGCACCGGGACACCGATGGACACAGACAGCCTCTCAACTGCGATCAAGGCCAATCAGCCTGACGGTACAGCGATAGAGGCGCAGAAAGCTGTCTCTGAGGCAGGCATACGCAATCAGGGCAGGGCGATAGATCTTCAGCAGGCAGGAGACAAACTGGTACAGGCACAGGGCATGCAGAGCGTACGTCTGCAGGAGAACGCAGCAAGGGCATCTGCTCTTGCCTCTCGTACAGCAGCCAAGGCCGTCCAGTCGAGCGGAGAGATACTCTTTGGGCTGTCTGCAAGGCTGCAGAAGATGCAGGATGACAAGGACAGCGCCGACATCCTCAATGCAATAGATGAGTGGAGGGGGTATGTCAACTCGTACTGGAATGATCCTGAGAAGGGCGCGAAGGTCAACCGGAAACTGAACAATGCAAGCGGCCTGTACGAGGAGACGAGAGGTTATCTCAACGAACTTACAGAGAGGGTAGGCAAGACTCTCAGAACCGATGAAATGAAATCTAAGTTCCAGCAGATGATAATGAGTCACAGGGAATCTGCCGAGAAGGACGCTTCCGTGTGGGAGGCAAAACAGATGGAAGCATATTCACAGCAGACCTTTGAAAAGGCCGTTGATTCTTCACTTGCTCAGGTTGTGGCCAATCCCACACCGGAATCATTCGCCGCCAACTTTGAGACGGCACAGCAGGCAGTTATAGACCGCATGAAGGGTGCTGACGAAGTGTCAATAGGCATTGCCGTTGATGCGCTCAGAAGCAAGTTCCAGAGCGCTATAGTCACGGCGCAAATAGAGAAAGACCCCATCAAGGCAGAGCAGTATTTCTATGCCGTAAGGGAACAGCTAATGCCGGAAGACGCGCTGAAGCTGGAGAAGACGGTGCATGCAGAAGCCCTTGTCTCTAAGGCACAGGGGTTTGCCAAGGCAGTCTATGATCAAGAGGGCATATATGGATGGGATGACGCTAAACAGGCCATCCTTGATAAGGTTGCACAAGGTGAGATGACGGTCGATGACGGCAACGGTTACCAGAAGGAGATAGACAGGTTCTTCAGCGAGATACAGCAGATGAGGAACGTAAGGCATAGCGAGACTAACACTAAGGTCACTGAGATGTGGCTGAAAGGGCAAAAGCTGAACGACAGACAGCTGAACGAGCTGCAGGAGTCGGACCAGTTATCCCCGGAACAGATCCAGAGATGGACCAATGTTTATGAGAACGATGCAGAAAAACAGGCAAGGGAAGCTGAGAGGTCAGAGAGACGTATTCTCAAGGCGAGGCTTGCCAAGGCAACACCGTGGGAGAAGCAGGAAATACTTCTGCAGGAGACATACGGAACTTCCCCGGCAAGGGCACGCAAGAATTACGAGGACATCATGAAAATGATAGGTGACAAGAATACAGAGCCTCAGTCCATTATGGACCAGATACAGATGTTTGTTGGGTATGGTGAGATGACACAGTATCAGGGGCAGATGGCAACCAACAAACTGAGGGACAGGATGACCAAGACCAAGTCGGTGTACAGCAAGACGGTATCGGACGTAAGAAGCACGCTTAAGAAGCTGATAGACGGTCTGGACGGGCTGCCTTCTGACCTCCGTCAGAGAGTGCTTACTGAGTATGATCAGGAGACACTCGAGACCATGTATCCTGTTGAGGCTGTGCCTGTAGTAGCAAGGGACATTATAAGGCGAAGCATACTTGAGGCAGGCGTATCAACAGAAAAGAGCATCTTTGGAGTTGGAATAGGCTTTAAGAATGATATAGGCAAGCTGTTGGAACAATTGGACGAGGCAGATAAAAACGCAATGGATGATCTTGCGGTACAGGGCGGTCATATTTCTACCGGCAGCGGCAAGACAATAGGAGACGCATGGCAGCAATAGGAGGAATGCAGTGATGATGGACAACACAGACATACTAAAACTTAAATACCCTGCATTTGCTCAACAGATAGACCAGACGCGCAGCAATGGCTTCTCAGATGACGAGATCATTGACTATATAGAGAAGGGCCGCGAGAAGGCTCTGGGATGGGGCTATTCTCCGCTCGAAGTCCGGGAACACATGGGTATTACTCCTGAGTCGGAGATGGAATACATCAAGGCGGTCAGCCTCAACAGAGACAAGGCTGTTGCCTTTGCTGCAGGAAAGGATCTCGGACAGCTCGGCAAGGAAATGGAAGAGAGCAGAAAGCAGGGTGTGAAGTATCAGGAGTTTGTCCAAAAGGCACTGCAGCCTGTCGAGTTCAAGGAACTGGATGAACAATTATCGAATAAATACATAGGTTCGGTGGCCGCTGACACTCCTGTCGAGGACATGCAGTATGGCTACGCAAGGTCGCAGAAAGCAGTTACAGAGGCACTCGATAAAGACAGGAACTGGGGGAAAATATCGGAGAGCTACTTCAAGGGGCGCGAACCCAAAAAGTGGGACGGGGATCTCAAAGAGATAGTGGAAGATCCTGTCAACTGGGCTTACAGCAGGACGGTTGGCGGCATTGTGGTCGGTTTGATGAACACCGGACAGAGCATGGCCGCAGGCGGGGAGTACCTGACTGATATCCTTGAACTGGAAGATGCGCACAAAACAGCTAAGAGCATGGCAGATCAGATGGAACAGGGAGCAGGAGAGTTCTACGATATGGTCATGCAGGGCAGAGACCCTGACCTATGGGATAGCATCATGCAGGGCATAGGTTCAACAGCAACCTTTCTCTTCTTCGGACGCATGGTTGCCGGTCTTACCGGAATAGCCGGATCTGCAGCTGCTATGTCAGGTGCTAACCTTGAGAAGGTGCAATCTGTCGCTAAGATCGTAGGCTCAAGCACTATGGCTACGCTTGAGTCTATGGGTGAGGCGGGCAGCACTTACAGGGACGTGCTTGAACGGACAGGAGACGAGAATGCCGCTGTAATGGCCGGTGCATGGACATTTATCAGCACTCTGCCGAGTAACTTTGTTACAGACAAGTTCGCCTACTTTGGTGAGGACAAGTGGCTCAAGACATTCATACCCAAGATAGCAAAGACAGCCAAGGTTCAGAATATCCTTTATCCGGCAGTCAAAAGGCTGGCAAGCGGCATGGCAGAGAGCGCACAGGAGACATGGCAGGGTGTGCCGTCTGCATACTTCAGCAGCGATGACGGATGGGCTAATGTAGACATGGCAGAGATATTTGTACAGCAGGGCCTGCCGTCCTTCTTTGTGGGTGCTCTTATGGGCGGCGCAGGCGGGGAGAAGTTTGCTCAGATGGTAGACCGGGTGGAAGCCGAGGACAAGAGGGCAAAGTTCAGAGAGGTAAGGAAAGGTGCTGACAAGGTAGTCAAGTCTGTCTATAAGACACTCTCACAGGCAGGGATCAACAGAGAAGAAGCCGGTGCATACAGCAAGCTGTGGGGCATTAAGGCATCAGTTGCGGCTGTACAGCAGGGCATAACTCCGGAGGAATGGCTGGAGGCACAGGGGCTTAGGGTACAGCGCGGTGAGAGCGACAGCCTTGCGGATCTGTACCAGAGTCAGGTAACGTCAATGAAAGAGGTTTATGGCGATCAGTGGATGAAGTCTCCGAACGGAGAAGTGTCTAAACTGACAGAAGAACAGTGGGTACAGGTACATTCTCCTGAGTTTAAGCAACTCTTTGGTGACTGGGAGTCAAGGCAGGGCAACTATACAAAGGTGCTTGATGAGAACGGAGAGCCACTGGTTGTTTATCATGGCACGGCACGTCCTGACAGGGTAGGTTCTGTGTTTGATCCTGACCGTGCGACATCAGGTCCGATGGCTATGTTTACCGATAGCATAGAGATTGCCGAGAACTATTCGAGGAACAAAGCGGATACTTCTATAGCCAATGACCCACGGTATGCAAGTTATGATACGCAGTTCCGAGTGAAGTACAATAGGAGAGACATACCAATCAAAAGGTTATGGTACGAACTGTCAAGCGAAGATCGCAGTAGGATAACTAAAATGGCCGGCGAGATAACAAGGAATGAAGATGATTATGACGGGCCATTTATCATAGAAGAAGGAAGAACGGCAGGTACTGGAGGTTTTGAACGCCATTTAGCTCAACACAACGGTAATGCTTTGAGTGCTTTGCTGTATCACTGGGTTGGATCTGGCACTCTTGCGCACGAAGAGGGACGGTTTCTCGAAATACTTAAGATGCTTGGTGTAGAAAATGCTTACTGGGATAATCCTTACCACCGTGACCCTAAGGTATATCCAGTCTATCTCAATATTCAGAACCCTTTTGATACAAGTAAGGTCACGAAAAAGATGGTGCGTGAACTGAAAAAGGAGTCGAAGTATGCGCCTGAGCCTACAGAAAGGAACGTTGATGCATGGGATAAGACATCTATTGACCCTAAAGAGTGGCTTGGCGTATTAGAAAAAGACTTTGAGGACGGTACAACATATGCTTGGACAAGTATCCCGGACTGGGTCACGGACTATCTTAAAGAAAAGGGATATGACGGAATCTTTGACAAGGGCGGTAAGTACAGCGATGCCTCTCACAGGGTGTATATCCCGTTTGAGTCCAATCAGGTTAAGTCGGCTGTGGGGAATGTTGGGACGTTTGATCCTAATAACCCGGACATTTACTATCAGAACGAGCGCGGAGCTGTCCAGTTCAACGAAGAGGGCAAGGCTCTTGTCAGCCTGTTTGCATCATCAGATAAGTCCACATTCCTCCATGAATCCGCTCACATATTTCTCAAGGATATGGAGAGGTTCATCAAGTCAGGCAGAGCTACAGACGAAGCTATACAGCAGTGGAATGACCTTATGGGATGGTTGGGAGTGCAGTCATGGGACAGCCTGACCACAGAAGAAAGAGTTGATGCTCACGAAAGGTTTACGAGATCTTTTGAGAGGTATCTTATGGAGGGCAAAGCCCCTGTAAGGGGTTTGGAGGGGCTGTTTCAGCAGTTCAAAGTGTGGCTTGAAGAGATATACCACGGAGCTAATGACCTTGATGTCCCAATGAATGACGAGATCCGCAGATGGTTCGACAACATGCTTGGAGCAGATGAAGCTACAGTCGAGGCAGTCAACAGGAGCATAGGAGACATAGAAACATTTGCTCAGAGCGGTAATGCCGAGGATATGCCTGCTCAGGAAGAGACAGGAATATCTTATGCCGAGGATGAAGCATGGGAGGAGACCTTCACTGAGGAAGAGGCAGAGGAGTATTCGCTTCAGACAGAGCTTGCCGCAGAGATCATGAGTGGTACAGACGAGGCTATATTCGAGCCTGATACATGGATCACTGTCGGAGAGGAAGTTGCCGGCGAGATAGAGAACATGATGCTGACAGAGGAAGATAATTCCCTTGCTGCACAGGCATATGAGGCATTCAAAGAGTTCTCAAGACAGGTGCTTGAAAAGGGCGGGCTGCAGTATAAGAGCCTGGTCGAAGCAATAGGAATTGACGAGGCAAGGGAGGTCTACCGCAAAGGGTCCCATCTGTTCAGACGTAATGTTCTCGAGGCTAAGGAAGTAGCATCAGAGATGGGGGTAACGCTTGAGAGTGTCATCCAGACGATACTGAACAAGCCAAGCAAGCCGTCAAGCCAGAAGTTCGCTCCCGTTGTGGCAATAGACGAGGAAACGGCGCTGTGGCTGGTGGGGCGCATGGGCGCAGTCGAAGCGGGAAAGTATATCCGCAGAAGGCGCAGTTACGTCAAGAAACAGTACAAGGCGATGTTGGAACAGGCAGAAGAAGCTAAAGCAACCGGCAACAATACCGGGCATACCCTCTATACCAATGAAGCCGCGAGGCTGCTCAGGGAACAGACAGAGATCGATAATGCTCTCAAGATGATAGCAGGGACTCTTACAGACCCGGAAGCGCTCCTCCGCAAAGAGGAAGAGAAGCAAATGGAGTTCCCCGTGATGAAGTGGGCAGAGATGGCGCACAAGGCACAGCTGCAGGCCGTCAAATGGACACAGGAGACAGTCAAGGGGGCCATCGAGAGGGTCACAGGCAAGACCACGGTCGGAGAACTTGTTGCCGAGAGAGAGGCTATCAGACAGGCGTATAAGTTTGTCGAGAGGGAATCCCGGAGGGCATTCAAGGGTGGTTTCAGAGAAGGGGTACTGGTCACATCTGCACGGGCCAAGGCGCTCAAGGAGGCTAAGGCAAGACGCGCGTCCATACGAGGCGAGATACAGAGGCTTGTCAGGGAGATAGACAGGGCAACGAGAGGCAATGTCGCATGGGCGCAGAAGTTGGCAATAACCAATATTCTTAACGGATATGACCTCAAAAACCGCACAATGGCCACACTGGAACAGAGAAAGATGCTGGAAGATTACATTTCCACTGAACAAGAGAAAGCTAAGGTGGCTAACGAGGACTTCAACCTTGATGCACTGAATATCAACGAGATAGACCTTGCTATGCTGAACAAGACGGTCCTCAACGAGATGATGCTGGATGACCTCCGTGCCTTGCACGAACAGGTGATGACACTCCGTTCAGAGGGCAAGATGGCTTATGAACTCAAAAAGGCAAGGGACGCAGAACACAGGGACAAAGAAATAGTGAGACCGTTGCTTGATGAGATGGGTGGCCCTGCTGCAGTAACCACAGATGTCATAATACCCGGCAAGACTAAGAAGGGTAAGCAGCTGAGGGCAATATCCAAGGCGCTTATACGCAGTCTGACCCCGGCAAGGGTGCTTGACTGGATGGACGGTCACAGGGACTTTAGAGGCCCGTGGTATGAGATCTTTATGGGGCGCTATGACGAGGCTGTGGACAACTTCTTCCGGGAAAAAAGAAGAAGGATAGAAACTATCCAGAGCATCATGCAGGAGTATGGCATTACGGAAGCAATGCTTGCGGAAGAGAGGCTTGAGTACGGCACGGACGGAGAGGGCAACAAACTGGCCTTTTCTCTTGATGAGGTGCTGCATATCTACATAGGATGGCACAACGAGCGTACAAGAGATGCGCTTAAGTATGGCAACAACATAAGCGATGAGCTTGCGTCCAAGGCTTACAATACTCTCAGCGAGAACGAGACAGCTTTTGCTATGGCGGTAATGCAGGAACAGGAAGAAGCCAGCCTCCGATACAACGATGCGATGATAGAGGCATACAATGTCGGGATAGAGCCGGAACCGTACTACACAAGGATGTACAGGACACAGTTCACCGACAGCAAGGGCAATGATGTTGACGAGGGACTGCAGGGCATTGTTGATGATCTTGCAAGGCAATATGCCCTTAAAAAGCTGTATGCCGACAAAGGGTCAAGCTATGCAAGGAAACGCATTCCGCAGGCGTATCAGCAACCAATATCATTGGGTCTTTTGAGGGTATGGCGCAGATCAATGATGGAGCATGAGCACCTGATCGCCTTTGGCAAGATGGTCAAGGATCTGCACTATGTTGTAGGCGAAAAAACCGACTTGTCAGGTGCAGAGCCAATCGCAGGCATGAAGGATACTATCATCAACACATACGGGGCAGATGCCTTTGACTTCTTGGTCTCTCATGTCAACACAATGGCTAATCCCAACTTTTACAAATCCTTTAAGGCAGATGACAGTGCTATCCGCAAGGTAAGGGGCAACTATGGGCTTGCTTACCTATGGCTGAACATGGCAAGCGTTTTGAAGCAGCCTCAGGCAATAGCCTATTACATGGGGTACGCAGGACCGGTAGACATAATGGCATCTCTCGGGGAATACCTCAGTGATCCTGTCAAGATGACTACATGGGTACATGAGATGGACCCTCAGGTCAAAGAACAGGTCATTGACCGTTTCCTTGAGGAGTTCAAGCTGTCAGATGAGCCGGGATGGAGAAGGGTACAAAAGAGGCTTGGCGAGATAGGGTTCAAGCCTATGGTGTACATGGACATGATCACGAGGGTGGTCGGTTGGAATGCTGTCTACAAGCACGAGATAGCCAACGGCGCAACGGCAGAAGAGGCGCGCAAGAGGGCGCAGAGGGCAACGCTGAACACGCAGAACGCGGCACATCCCAAGGAGTTGCCTGCTTATATGAAAATGGCAGGCACTGCAGGGGAAATAGTCAATCTTATGACTGTATTCACCAACCAGGCTAACAAGATATACGGGGTTGCAGTACATGAACTGTACGGAGACATGAAGAGCGGCCGTTACCACAAGGGCTTTATGACCTTGATGGGGCTGCTGCTGGGTTCATGGTGGATGAGGTGGCTTAAGACAGGCGAAGCCCCCACAACAGTGGAGGATATAGCACTTGGGGCTTATGCAGAGACATTTGAGAATATACCTCTCATAGGTTCTGCAATCGTAGCAGGAAGCACCGGCGGGTTCTCACAGGGCAGTGACCCGTTCTGGGCTATAGGCAATGATCTGGGGAGAAGTCTCCGCAAGATTGCGAAGGGTGAGTACGAAGATGCTGTAATGCTTGCCTATGAAGTCTGGTCGATAGTCTACTCAGGCATGCCGATAACGGCCCTCAAGAGAGCAATAAAACTGGCAGAGACCGGAGACCCAAGTGTGCTGATCGGCATAGTCAACAAGAACAGAAAGGGCAATAAGAAGCAACTAATAATTCCATAGAAAGAGGTGTTCGACATGGCAGCTGAGGTATTTGCGCTTGATGAACTGGGAAATTGCCCCTTCAGGGGCGGGGACAGAGAAGGAGAGAGACAGTGCGAAGGGCCGACATGTATGTGCTGGTGCTGGGGTACGGAGGACGTAGACGGATATTGCGGACTGGCGGGGATCCCTGCAGCATAATGAATAACGCCATTGAAAGAGGTGATATTAAGTGACTGTATCTAATATACAAAGGCGATACACGTACCTTGCTGACGGGGTCACGCGGGACTGGCCG
>ENA-UOXR01003185-UOXR01003185.1-bioreactor-metagenome-genome-assembly--contig:-NODE-3185-length-14196-cov-20.707305_pt1 | contig 14196 bp, 12 predicted proteins | sample MGYA00238164_ERZ764825 | MGnify/ENA primary metagenome ERZ764825 (study PRJEB28920, sample SAMN05720171) | bioreactor metagenome | isolation source: Anaerobic biogas reactor | place: USA:Washington...
GATGGACCAGAATACATCACCTGGCAGAATAATACGCATAATTCCTGCTCCAGTGAGGATATTGGCGTGCGGCTGAATCAGAATTTTCCATATGAATGGCGTTCATCCGATGCATGTGATCCTGCTTATAGCGGTGAATTTGCCACAAGTGAGCTGGAAACGCAAGCTATTATCAATTATCTGCAAATACTTTCCGCTCAGCCTAAGCCTATCCTACTGCTCAACCTGGATAGTTACAAAAATGAAATCCTCAGCCCTTACCTTTCCAAGCCGACGGCAGATAATCCGCACCTGGAAGATCTGTATACCCTGGCGGAAAAGATTGGCTATGACACGCTCTCTGGTCCTGTAAGACAGGGTGGTGATCCAAGCCAGCAGCCCTCTTTTGGCACATTAGTTGATTATGTCTATGGAACACTGGGCATTCCGTCACTGGTATTCAGTATGGGAGATGAGTTGGCGGGTGGTTATACCAGTTATTGCTGGTATTTTGAAGAGAATCTGCTCGAAAGTAATATCAACGCTTTAACCCGGGCATTGAAGGTCAGTTCGGATCCTTATCAGCAATCCTATGGACCGGAAATTGAGATTGGGATTGTTAGCCAGGATATTAATAGAGTGATTGTAGAAGGCAGTGCCAACGATTATTTAGCCTGGTTTGGAGGCGCGGATCTTTATAGCCAGGTGCAAAGTGTTCAATATTCTATTGACCTGCCACCCTGGCATCCGGAAGCCGATCTTCAGCCTGTATCAGGACTAGTTCAGGATGCAGATTATGACTTCATTTCTCACTTTAGCCTTGAAATCGATTATTCCTCCTTCACTCCTGGCTATCACCGCATATTCTTGCAGGCCTGGGATACGGAAGCAGATGGAAACTCCAGCAATCCGGGATTGATTGAAGCGGTTGACATTTTTATTCCATATCAATGTTTCATTCCACTGGTGAATAGTGAGTGATTTTGCCATTTAACAAAAAACAATATTATTTAACCCTCACCCCCGTTCGCATCGCTCACGGACCCTCCCCCAGAAATGGGGGAGGGCTTAAAGACATGCCCTGTTCGCACCTAAAGGCGGAGTGCAAAAGGGATTAGTGCAAAAATTTTGCAGATCGATAGGGATAATCTTTTTTCTTTTTATGGTTTAAGTAGTAATAAGTAATAGTATCTGGGGAGAATGGGGAAAAATTGCTACTATCACGCAAATTCAGGCGTTCTGACGAGAGAAAAAGAGGGTTTTCTTAAAATCCAGATGGCGTGTGGAAAATGTCGTACTTATCCCCATTATTCTTTTCAGATGAAGAAGATATTCATTAATCAAAGCACTTATTCCAAAAGAATCCGCAGATCTTCCACTGTCAGTTTGAATTCATCGACAGGTTTTATACACAAAACAAGAAGGGTTATCCCCAGAAAACGGGGAGTTATCCACAATTGTGTCAGAGATTGTAGGAGTTTTTGTAATCTTCGAGCAGGTGCTCTGCCTGGTCAATAAAGTGATCCAGGTTGGTAAGCAGATCGTCACGTCGATCTGGTGAAAAACCGAGCTCCTCTAGAAAACGGTGCCAGTTTTGGTGATATTTCTCATTTTCCAGGCAGGAAAGAGCTTGCTGCCAGGTCTCGATCATGGGCCAAAGGACGGCATGCAGGGTTCCGCTTTCTGACATGGCATCCACGCTTTGCAGGAAATAGGCTTTGCGCACCTTTGAAATATTGGGCGGACAATCGGGCTGATCATTGGCGGCATCCAAAGTTTGTTCCCAGATGGGGCGCCATTCTGCAAAGAGATCTTCGGTCATGTTCTGGTTGCCAAGCAAGCGGGTCAATTCACCGACGAGGGGTAGGTTTTCGAGGGCTTCAGCACGGCTGGTGAAAGCGAGCATGAAACGGCGGGTGGTCAGGGCGGGTCCGTTCAGGCAGGCGATGGCATTGGCAGCCGTACCAACGGCTTTGAAATAGAGCGCGATCCAATCTTCCCAGGCTACTTCCTGGGGGTCATCAAGATCAAACCAGAGGGTGCGGGCGTTCTCGCCGAACTGCTGGGCGCGTCCGTAGACGTTTTCGGGGCTGTCAAAGCGGGCACTGACACTGGCCTGGATAAATTCCAGCCAATGATCTTTATCGTGCAGGATATTCTGGTGATTGCACAGGGCAAAGCCAATGCGGGGGTTCTGGCGCAGGCGGCGGTGATAGGTATAAAAGGATTGATGATGATGTTCGATATCCAGGGAAATTTCGTAGGTAACCCGCAGTACTTCGCGTTTGAGGGGCGGCTCTTCTTTATGGACGAAGATCAGGTCAATGTCGGTACTGCCGCCCAAGAGGGGCTCACCCTCAGAAACAGAGCCGGTTAGATAGACTGCCACCAGGTCTTTCTCTCTTCGGATGCGTTTAGCGACATGGTCTTTGGCTATTTTGATCAGCATATCCTGGGTGATTCTCACAAAAGCTCCTATTCCAGCGGCAAACTTTGTTGATAGGGCGCCATATGCAGCGCTTGTTTGATGCGGCTGATGATGAAATCCAGATCGGCAGGATCGGCGATGAAGTTCAAATCGTCGGTTTCGATGATCAGCACCCGTCCCTGCCATCGATCCTGGGCAAAAAAGTGATCATAGGCTTCCATCAGTTCGCTGATGTAGGCTGGATCCATATTTCGTTCGTAGGAGCGGTCACGGTGGGCAATTCGGTTCATCAGTGTTGCCAGGCTGGCTCTCAGATAGACGACCAGATCCGGGTTGGGGATTTTTTCTGCCAGGGCAGAATGCACCTTATGATAGACCTCCAGTTCGTCACCGGTGATGTTGATGCCGGCGAAGAGGGCATCTTTATCAAAGGTATAGTCGGAAATGACGGTTTTGCCGGCAGCCAGAGCGCTGGGTATGACGTTGTTTTGCTGGTGATAGCGGCTCATCAAAAAGAATATCTGGGTTTGAAAGGCATAGCGACTGCGGTCACTGTAAAAATTGCTCAAAAAGGGATTTTCTTCAAAGACTTCCAAAAGGATTTCGGCATTAAAAGTAGGCTGGAGCAGGCGCGCCAGGGTAGTTTTGCCGACCCCAATAACACCTTCAATAGCAAAATACATAAAAACCACTCCACGTTGAGATTAGGAATTAAAACTATACCATAAAGGTTGATGTAAGGGAGGAATGGAACGTCCATTGGAGGTTCCCTCCGACTGTCTTAAGCCCTCCCTTTCAGGGGGAGGGTTCGTGCAGCGGGGGTGAGAGTGGTAAGGATGAAGCAATTTAACTGTTACAAACACAGAAGCCCTGCGGTCAAATTGCGTGCTCGGTCCTTACAGGAGGCTTCGCACTCAGGAGACCGGCACGAACAGAGAGAGACTGGCACGACCAGTCCTATATCTTCAAATGTTCGTGCAGGGTGGCTTTAGCCCGGGCAAACTCAGGGGAATAGCGCATCTCGTCATCCCGCGGACGGGGCAGGTCGACCGGCAGGTCCAGCACAATGCCCTGGGGGAAACCTGACAGCACCAAAACCCGATCTGCCAGAAAAACCGCTTCGGAGATCGAATGCGTGACCATCAGGATGGTTTTGCGCTTCTCGTTCCAGATCCGCAACAATTCTTCGCTCATGCGCTCGCGCGTCAATTCATCTAGCGAACCAAAGGGTTCGTCCAGGAACAAGATGTCCGGGTCCTGAACCAGGGAACGCGCAATGGCAACGCGCTGTGCCATGCCACCTGAAAGTTCGTGGGGCCAGGAATTCTCAAAACCCTGCAGCCCGGTCAATGAGACCATTTCATTGACCTTCTGATCGATCTCATGGCGGGGAGTGTTGGCGAGTTCCAACGGCAGGGCGATGTTCTCAGCCAGCGTGCGCCAGGGCATCAGGTTGGCTTTCTGGAAGACCAAGCCAGTGCGGACTGTGCGTCCGTGCACCTCAGGGAACTCAATGGAGCCGGATTCAAAGGGGATCAAACCTACCAGCGTGCGCAAAAGCGTGCTCTTGCCGCTTCCGGAGGGTCCGATCAGGCAGGCAAACTCATTTTTCTGAAGACTGAAACTGACGTTCTCCAGGACTTGGAGCATGCCATCTTTCTCCTCGAAGCTGACCTTGAGGTCCTGTACCACCAGAGAATTTTCAAGGGAGGAATTCATTGGTGTACACATCCTGGATGTCCAGTTGACTTTTCATCAGACCAATCTCGATCAACACATTCATCATGTTGCTCCAGCGCAGGTCCTGGTCTTCTTTTGTTTCCGGTATGACCTGCCATAGGTTGATCGATTCCTGTAATACGTTTTTCTGGATGGGGGCGACCTCTTCGGTCAGGTTGTCCACATACTTTTGGCTGATGGTCCAGGCTTCCCCAGGGTTGGCTGCAGTATATTCCAAGCCTTTTCTGAACGCCCTGACCATTTTTTCGACCAGTTGCGGATCGTTTTTAATGCTGGTTTCGTTGGTGACCAGGCAATTGCCGACTAATTCGATGCTATCCTGGACCGCCATCACGTTGATCTCATAACCTCGCGCCCGTAATTGCACCGGCTCGTTTGCCAAATAGACAACCACGGCATCCACCGTGCCGCTCACCAGGCTCTCCACCTGGGTAAAACCGATGGAAACCAGTTTGTAATCGTCTGCTCCCAGACCGGTCTGAGCAGCCAGAGCTTCCATTCCGATGTAATTTGCGCCGTAGAGTCCTGGCAGACCGATGTCTTTGCCAACCAGATCAGATGGTTGGCTGATGCCAGACTGCTTGAGGACAACCACGCCGACAGGATAATCTTTGTACCAGTTGGCAACAGAAACCACTGGCAGACCCTGTTCACGGCTGAGTAAGACCTGTTCCCCGGAGGCGATCATAAATTGCTGATGGTTTGAACCGACCAAAGCCACCATATCGGCTTCATTTCCGTAGGCGAGTTTGACTTCCAGCCCTTCGTCTGCAAAAAAGCCTTTATCGATCGCGACGTAAATAGGCGCAAACTGGATATTGGGAATATAGGTCAGGTTGAAGGTGATCTCTTCCAGCTCAGCTTTATTTTCTGTTTTACAGGAAGATAAAACAGGAAGAAAAATTAGAACGACCAGAACGAGAATTGTTTTTTTCAAGGCTACTCCAACTTAAATCTCTTGCCAGGTTTGCCACTTGAGGGCGCGCCGCTCGAGGAATAATACAATGCTGTAAAGGCTGGCTGCCAGGAAGATCAGGCTAAAGACAGCCACAAAAACAAGGGCAGTATCATATTGACCCCGCCCCAGGTTGATCAGGTAGCCAAGACCACGGTCAGACCCCACCAACTCTCCCACGATCGCGCCGATGACCGAGAGGGTCGCCCCGACGCGCAAGCCGCCCAACAAGACTGGCAAGGAGGCGGGGATCTCGAGGTGACGTAAAATCTGCCACTTGCTGGCTTTGAAGGAATCCATCAATTCCCGTAAATCCTGGGAAACCTGGCGCATTCCCACCAATACATTGACCAGGACCGGAAAGAAAACCGTCAGGGAGCAGATGAGTACCTTGGAGAACAAGCCTGGTCCGAACCAGATGATGATCAGCGGGGCGATAGCCACCACCGGGACCGATTGGCTGCCGACCAGAAACGGCGAAAAGAGTTTCTCGAGCAGCGGCGTTTTTGAGAGAATGTACCCAAAAATGGAGGCAATCACGCTTCCGAAGAAGAGCCCTAATGCCAGTTCAAACAGGGTATAGGAGGTGTTATGCCACCACATGCCATTGCCTAAGACTTCCAGAAATTTCGTCCATACCATGGCTGGGCTGGGCAGGATAAATGGGGGTAAGCCCAACACGGTATAAAGCAACTGCCAAACTCCCAGGAACAGAAAGAGCGATGCCAGGGGCAAAAGCCAGCGCTGCTGGACGACCTTTTGCCAAAAAGGATTTTCTCGGTCGGTTTTCGTATGTATTGCCATGATTCCAGTGCTAATTGTACAGGTTTTTTTGTGTGTAGGGAACGCGGCTCGAACATCTCCGCTTCGTGATTATTGGAGTAATAAAATGCCTTACTCTTCTTGGATGAGGCAGCCTCATCCCTACTGGGAGACTTGGGACGGGCTTTAATCTGTCCGGTTAGAGTCGAACTCTTCAAGAGGCACGGTGGGAGACAAGCCCCCACCGTACAGAGCAAGCCCTCACCTTACTGAGTTAACCCCCAGCAACCCTCCGGACAACCTCACGATTCTCTTCAAACTGGTAATTGCTGGGTAAATCCGACTATAATACTGCCAAGATGTCTCTCTCACCATTTAGCCCTCAAAATGTGATGCTGATGCCCAATGCTGCCGCCCCAATGGCGAATATTTTGGTGGAACAGGTCACAAAATCCTTAAAGACATCCGATGTAACGGTCAACACCTTTTTTTATGACTTTGAGAATCCCGGAAATACACCAGACCTGGACGGTATCGACTTACTGATCGTTATTGGTGGTGATGGCAGCCTGTTGAGAGCGGGGCATTTTTGCGCCCCCCTGGGCATCCCCTTGTTGGGAATCCGCTCCGGGCGGCTGGGCTTTTTGGTGGAACTGGATGATTCTGAACTGGAACAAAACCTGGAAAAACTCCTGAGAGCTGAATACCGCCTTGAACGACGCATGATGCTCAAGACAGAGCTGTTTTCCCGAAACACTCTCAAAAACACCTGGGATGTTATCAATGAAGCGGTTGTATGCAGGGGCAAGGATGTACACCCGATCGAAGTGCGGGTAGACCTCAACGAAGGCTATCTGAATTCCTACATAGCGGATGGTGTCATCGTTTCCACTGCCACAGGATCTACAGGATACGCGCTGGCAGCAGGCGGTCCCATTCTGCCACCGGAATTACGCAATATGCTCATCCTTCCAATCGCACCCCACCTCAGTCTGGACCGGGCGGTGGTGTTAGCCGAAGGCGCGGAGGTCAACCTGTTTCCGACCATCAATCACGATGTGGTCATCAGCATTGACGGGATGGCACCCGTCTTGCTGGAAGATGGTGACCGCGTACACATCCTGGCTAACCAGCACTCTCTCTACATGGTACGCTTTGGCGAGCCCAATTATTTCTATCGGAATTTGGCAGCTGTAATGCAGCGAAATCCGATCCTCAAGATGGAAAATCATGACTGAACCCCACGAACATATTCCAGAAGTAACAAGTGAGAACCCGGACGGTACACCCGTCTTACGCTGTAATCGCTGTGGCAAACCAATCTCCCCTGGAACTGCGGTGCTGACACCTACCGGCTACCGCTGCCAGGATTGTATCCGCCAGCAGCAAAAGGTCTTTGACACCACCAAGGGACTGGACATAGTGCTTGGTTTCTTGATTTCCGGCCTGATTTCGTTCGCAGGCAGCTGGTTTGTTCCCCGATTGGGATTTTTTACGATATTGGTTGCTCCTGGCATTGGCACACTGATCTACAATGCTGTGCGTCTGGCTGTTAAAAAGCGACGCAGCAAAGCTTTGAACAGCGCCATCCTGGCTGGGGCTCTGATTGGAAACTTGCCGCTGCTTGTTCCCCAAATGCTGAATGTGATCGCCATGCCCACTGAAGTTATTTCAGTGATCGGTAACCTCACACCTATCATTTGGCGGGTGGTTTACACCATCATGGTCGCTACCACCGCCTATGCCCAGACGAAGGGAATCCGGCTTTGAGGTAACATGCTGCGCGAATTACATATCCAGAATTTTGCGATCATTACCGACCTTACCTTGCAATTCAAAGCTGGTTTGGTGGTTCTGACCGGCGAAACTGGCGCTGGAAAATCCATCATCCTGGATGCCCTCAGCGCGGTGCTGGGAACGCGCGTTGAGAGCGGCGTAGTACGAGCTGGCAGCAATCAGGCTTTTGTGGAAGCATTATTTGAACTTGACGATGTGACTCTATCCTCTTTGCGACCGTTGCTGGAAGAAGAAGGACTGCTGGAAGACGAACGGTTCCTAACCCTTTCACGCGAAATCCGCTCTGAAGGCCGCTCGATAGCCCGCGTGAACGGACGCAGCGTCAACCTGGGCATCCAATCGGAAATTGGGGCGGTCCTGGTGGATGTGCATGGGCAATCTGAGCACCTCTCCCTGCTTAAAGTGAAGAGCCACCGGGAATTGCTGGATCGTTTTGCGGGAAACTCGGAAACTCTACAAGATTATCAAAAGCATTACCGCGTCTGGTCTGCTTTAGAGAACGAATTAGTGGAGTTGAAACGTCTGCAATCCAATGCTGATGAACGGGCTGACATCCTGCGTTACCAAATTGGTCAGATCGAAGCGGCTAAATTGAAACCAGATGAGGAAGACTCCCTGCTGAAAGAACGCATGAGGTTAGCCAATGCTGAAACCCTGAGCCGCTATACGCAATCTGCGTTGCAAACCCTGGATGAAAGTTCACCTGAAACGAGCGCTGTAACAGACCTGCTCGGAACGGTCTCGCACGACCTCAGCTCACTGGCAAAAATTGACGCGCAAATGCAAAACCTGGCAGACCAGGCAGAAGCTGCACTGAGCAGCCTGACCGACATCGCCTATGAGTTATGCCGCTATAACGAGCAGATCGAATTCAATCCTGCCCGCCTGGATCAGATCGAGCTGCGGATTGACCTGATCAACTCGCTTAAAAAGAAACACGGCGGAAGCATAGATTCGGTTATAAAGTTTTTCGCTTCTGCGCAGGATGAGTTAAGCAAAATCGAAGGTGTAGAAGGGCAGATTGACGAACTCGGTCAAAAAATTAGCCGAGTTAAAGAAATTATGGCAAATTCAGCGCTCTCCTTAAGCGCAAGCAGACAGCAAGCAGCCAATAGCATGTCCGCCCAGATGGAAGAGCAGCTTTCGCAATTAGAAATGCGCAAAGCGCGCTTGAAGGTCCTGATCGCCCGGCAGGAAGCCGAAACGGGCTTGCCCATCAATGGCGGATTAGCTTTTGATATCAACGGAATCGACAAAGTTGAGCTGATGATCGAGACCAACCCGGGTGAAGGGTTCAAGCCATTGGCAAAAATTGCCTCCGGTGGTGAAACGTCGCGCCTGATGCTGGCGTTAAAAGAAGTTCTGGCAGAAGCAGACCAGATCCCAACCTTGATTTTTGATGAAATCGACAGCGGCATTGGGGGACGGGTAGGGTGGACGGTTGGTTCCATCCTTTGGCAGTTGGGCAGGCATCACCAGGTGATGTGCGTGACCCATTTACCTCAGCTGGCTGCCTTTGGTGACCAGCACTTGAAGGTGGATAAGCAAACTTTTCAGGATCGCACCATTACACAGGTGGTGGAGGTGACTGGTGAGATGCGCGTAGCCGAAATCACTGAAATGCTGGGTGCACCAGGTGAACAAAGCCAGCAAACCGCACGAGAATTACTTGCGTCTGTGAGCAAATTTACGGGTACAATTAAGTAGAACTATTTCAAAATACCAACCTGGGTTGGGAACTCTTTTATAAAAAAATACAATTCATAGCGTGGTTTGTGCAAAAGGAGAGGTATGCCAAATTCAGACGAGATTCTTGCAGTGATTTTAGGTGGGGGTCAGGGTAAACGGCTTTATCCGCTTACTGCTGAACGAGCAAAACCGGCTGTTCCAATTGCTGGAAAGTATCGCCTGATCGATATCCCGATCAGCAACTGTATCAATTCTGGTATCTTCAAAATTTCTGTACTGACCCAATTCCTGTCTGTATCGTTGCACCGGCACATCAGCCGAACCTACAATTTCGACAATTTCCATTCCGGCGGCGTCCAGGTTTGGGCGGCTGAACAGACCATGGAGAATACAGACTGGTATCAGGGCACGGCGGATGCCGTACGAAAACAGATCCAGGAAATCCGCAGTTCTAACGCAAAACACGTGCTGATTTTGGCGGGTGACCATCTGTATCGCATGGATTATGCCAAAATGGCTGAATACCACATCCAAAACAACGCCGATATCACAGTGGCTGTCCAGCCTGTGCCAAAAGATGAGGCTTTTCGTTTTGGAATCCTGAAACGCGACGAAGATGGGCGCATCACCCGCTTTGCTGAGAAGCCCAAAGACCCTGCCCTGTTATCAGAACTGGTCAGCCGTGATGATCCAGAATCACCGTATTTGGGATCGATGGGGATTTACATGTTCCGCATGGATACCCTGATGGATGTTTTACGCAACGATTATGCTGACCACAAACTGGACGATTTTGGAGGAGACATCATCCCGACCATGATCCAGCGTGGAAGACCGGTTTATGGATTTAATTTTGAAGGCTATTGGCGGGATATTGGAACCATCCGCACCTTCTATGAAACCAACCTGGAGCTGGCTGAAGATAATCCCGAATTCGATTTTTATGATCCAAAGAATCCTATCTTCACGCATCCCCGTTACCTGCCAGGCAGCCGCGTGAATGGTTGTTCCCTAAAGCAGGTTTTGATGGCTGAAGGTTGTGAGATCAGCGCCAATGAAATTGAACATTCTGTGATCGGCTTGCGTTCTGTGATTGGGGATGGAAGTGTGATCAAAGACACGATTGTCATGGGCGCGGACTGGTATGGCACCTTGAACAATGGCTCACCGCTCGGGATTGGGCGCAATTGCAACATCCAGGGCGCCATTATCGATAAGAACGCCAGTATTGGCGATAACGTTGTGATTAAACCTTTCCCTGAGGGACACGAAAGTGACCATAAACTCTATAAGGTGCGGGAAGGCATCGTGGTTGTCCCTAAGCACACAACCATCCCGGCTGGAACAGTGATTCAGCCTTAGCAGACTTATCAAACTCGCATTAAACACGGCTCGTAGCTTCCAAAGTACGAGCCGTGTTGTTTATAAGTTTTCAAAAGTCAGGAAAAAAGATTAATTTTACGGAAGTAGGTGTAGAGCTTTACTGACTGAATGCTGACCAGGATGACAGCAAGCCATAAACGGCGACCCCAAAAGCCACAGAGACATTAATCGATGATTTCTGCCCTGCCATGGGGATATAAAGCGTTTGGTCGGCCAATGCCAAGACGCCTGGATCGACCCCGGCTGGCTCGTTTCCGACCACCAAGGCAACTTTTTGTGGAGGAGGGCTTGCTGGATGAGCAGAAAACAAATTCTGAGCCTGTGGAGTGCACTCGAGCGCGATGATTTGACAACCCTCTTTTTTCAGTAGTTCGATTAATTGGACTGCGTTAGCGTGCGCCGACCATCCTACGCGGTTCTCAGAACCCAAAGCTGCTTTCAAAACCGCGCTGTTCCCCTCAGGCACAGGTGTTAACCCGCACAAATACAAATGACGAACACCAACTGCTTCGCTGGTTCGCATTATCGAGCCAACATTATGGGCGGAACGGATATTGTCCAGAACACCAATAATTTCGATGGCGGCGCTTGGCTCCCACCTGGGCTGCCACTGCTCCATTTGGGGCGCGACCTTTTGTAAATCCGCGCCGCAACGAGGGCAGACCTTGCCTTTAAAAGCAGAGAGATCCAGCGGAAAGCGGAAGCCACAGGTGGAGTTAGAGCATTCAAGGAAATAAATTTGAGTATCCACGGGTTAATTTTATCTGAGAAATCAGGCTTAAAAGTGTTAGCCGCCTGGGTGAGGGGGGCACCCAAGCGACTAACAGTAAAAGTATACACAATAGTCAATTTTTGGCAAGTTCATATTGCACAAAACTTATAAAATCTTCATAAGTGCCAGTAATTTGCAACAATGTTCCTCTCAGGATCATTGAGTTAGCAATATGGCAGATTGATCTGTCGAAGTTAATTGAGGAATCGAACTTAAAATGTTAGTCGCCTGGGTGAGGGGGGCACCCAAGCGACTAACAATAAAAGTATACACAATTAGTCAGGAAAATCAATACTACCCGGGAAAATACGGATAAAAATTTACCATATCTAACAGAATAAACACAATTGTTAAACAAACGTTAATAACAGCAGATCAATCAGAGGTGTCGATTGCCTGACCTTCCTGCGTACAGTATGGTAAGGCGGTAAAACCCTGCATCAATAACTCATGCAGGATCAATTCCAGGGCTTTGACCGTGTTGCTGCGCTCCAAACCGCCATCATGCATGAGGATGACCTTGTTTGGCTCCAGGGCGGATCTGAAGTGGGTCAGGATCTCATCCGGACTCAGGCCGGACCAATCTTTGGTATCAATGTTCCACATTGAGACCTCATAGCCCATTGCTTCTGCATTAGTGGCTAATAGTTCACTCTTTTTTCCATAAGGAGGACGCATACAGCGTCCAAATTGCTGTGTGAGAGCCGGGTCTTCTCCTAATGCATCAAGAATTACTGTTTCAGTGTCATGGATTTCGTTGTAAAAGTAAGCAAAACCCACACCTGAAAGATCGAAGTGATTGAAGCCGTGCACGCTGAGCGTTTGCCCGCGGGTGGCGACCTCCCGGACAACCTCCGGGTGGCTGACAACGTTGTATCCGATCATATAGAAGGTGGCACCTGCCTGATAACGTTCCAGGATGTCGAGGATCTGGATCGTCCAATTTGGGTCTGGTCCGTCATCAAAGGTCAGATAGACCACATTTTGCGGGTCTTTGGGAGGTAAAACGGCTTGAGATTGCGCCGACTCGTGGAATCTTGTGGTTGGAAGAGGCCTTTTAATCGGGGAGATCGCCTCAATCGGGCTCTCAGAATTTATGTGAGCCTCAACCGTCTTCGTTGATGGATTGACCCAGGCAACCAGGAACAAAAGAACGAGAAAAGAAGCGAGAACTTTTCGAACCTTCAACATCAGTGCTTTCTCACCATAAACCCTTAATTGGAGATTGATTCAATAAGCAGGGCTGGCATGGTTTGCCAGTCATTACCATTATTGGTGGTCATAAAAATTCGGTTTTGCAGGAGCGTATCCGGTGAAATAGTAGTAGTAAGATAACCTATATTTTCGTTCAGCATGTTCAACGAGACCGGGGTAACGCCTATTGGAAGCCCTGCAGTTACTTCCTTCCAGGACGCACCGCCATCTAAGGTTTGCATCATCCTGCCCTGACCATAAGCCAGACCGTTATTCATGCTGCCAAAATCGGTGAATTCGATGTCTTCAAGCGTGGAACGATAGGTGAAGCTCTCTCCCGAGTTGGTTGAAAAACAGAAGTGTGTGCCCATCTGACCATTTTCAAGATAGGCTCTGACCGGTACGACCACCTCTGCAGCGCTGATGGGCAAGATCGCCATTGGGTCCAACTCTGAACTCTCGGCATCAGGCAGACCAGCGCATTCCACCTGGTTCCACGAACTGCCCCCATCCACGGTGCGAAACAGGTAAAGTGAGACAGGCATAGGTCGGCTTCCGCCAATCAGGGCTGTTTTCGTATCGAGCATGGCAAAAGTGCTCTTGATCCCGGAAGATGGTAATCCGTGATCATCGCTTGAAGCAGGGTCGTGTTCAAAAACCTTGGTCCAGGTAATACCAGCATCTGAAGTGGTGTGAATGCTGACGTATTGTGAACCCGCCCCGACGCCCAGATCTGCCACAATCATGCCTTCCTGCGCGTTGATAAAAGCCATTTGACCGCATGGAAAATCCAGATCGTGATTGATCCAGGTCTTTCCACCATCGTTGGTGGCGTACAAGACGGCAGGCGCTTCAATTTTTGACTGACAAATCCAACCCAGGCTGCCGTTGGGGAAAGCCAAAAAGACAGAACCCGCATTTTCAGTGCTTTCCAACCCTTTCGGTGTTACATTGAGCCAATGTTCACCAAAATTCATGGTGTGATAAATTTTGCTTTGCTCCAGATTGGTCGCCCAACCATTCCCACCCACAAAAACATTGATTTTGTAAAGTGGTGAAAGATACATCGGCGTGTTGGTGGGCAGAGGCTGTGGAGTCTCAGGGGTGGGCACGCTAGGGGGCGGCATTTTCACACACCCTGCAAGCAAGAAGAGGATCAAGATCGGTAAAAGCAGCGTTTTTCTGTACATTTCATCTCCGTAATAGCATTGGCAACCTTTTAGCTGCAAAATCTGTGCCGAACCCGACTTCTGCATGATCACCAGCAGGTTGCCTTGGATTTTGCCTCCAGATATGTTATCAAGACGACTAAATCAGGCGCATTCGTTCCAATAACCCCTCAAGACAAGGGTCTCTGAATTATTACCACATAATTCGAAAGGAAAATCGGCGTTGAATCCACCCATGTTTCACGTGAAACAACCCGTGATTTCCAATTCCTTGAAAATGTTTCACGTGAAACCGAGTGGAAGAGAAGATGAGGAACGTTCCCCGCAG
>ENA-UOXR01003190-UOXR01003190.1-bioreactor-metagenome-genome-assembly--contig:-NODE-3190-length-14177-cov-4.606430_pt1 | contig 14177 bp, 6 predicted proteins | sample MGYA00238164_ERZ764825 | MGnify/ENA primary metagenome ERZ764825 (study PRJEB28920, sample SAMN05720171) | bioreactor metagenome | isolation source: Anaerobic biogas reactor | place: USA:Washington...
CGGAAACCTGGTTGAGAAACTAACTTCAGAGATGGTACAATAAGGATATAGCGGGCCGCGCGCTTGCCGTGCTTCGACCCCTGCAGAGAAAGAGAGTCTGCGGAATCACCGTTTCCGGGATTAATACCCATCAAGGGTTTACCTGGCACCGCCAGGATCGAAGGGAGTCTACATGACCATCATGGGGTCTATCGCAACCATCTCACCACGCGATTTCGACGCTGTTCTGTTCGATCTGGATGGCGTGCTGACCCAGACAGAAAGCGTCCATGCCTCAGCCTGGAAGCGGCTGTTCGACGCCTTTCTGCAAGAGCGCGCTGACAGGACAGGGGAGCCCTTCACACCCTTTGATATCGAAGCGGATTATCGACGGTACGTCGACGGCAAGCCGCGATATGACGGCGTCGAATCCTTTCTTGAATCCCGCGGGATCAAGCTGCCCGTTGGTGACCCCGGGGAAAAGGCAGGCACGCAGAGCGTACGGGCACTGGGCAAGCTCAAAGACCGGTATTTCATGGAACACTTGAACCAACGGGGCGTCGCGATCTATGATCCGGCCATAGCACTGGTGAGGACCTTGCGCGACCAGGAGATCAAGACGGCCGTCGTCTCATCCAGCAACAATTGTGCTGCAGTACTCGAGACCGCCGGTATTTCGCATCTCTTCGATGCGCGCGTGGACGGACGCGAGATCGAGCGTATGGGTCTCAAAGGCAAACCAGCGCCCGATGCATTTCTGGAGGCGGCGCAACGCTTGAGGGTCGAGCCATCGCGGGCAGTTGTCGTCGAGGACGCAATAGCGGGGGTTGCCGCGGGCCGCGCGGGCGGATTCTATCTTGTTATAGGCATCGACCGGGTCGGACAGTCGCAAGCTCTGCGCGAGGCAGGCGCCGACATTGTCGTGACCGATCTCTCGAACATACAGGTTGCCATCGAGCCGCCTTCGGCCTGGTCCCTCATTTATAACGATTTCGATCCACAGCAGGAGGGTATACGCGAAGCCCTGTGTACTCTGGGCAACGGCTACTTTGCCACGCGTGGGTCCTCTCCATGGGCGAAGGCGGACGACGTGCACTATCCCGGGTCCTATCTGGCCGGAGGCTATAATCGGCTACGTACCGATGTGGAAGGCCGATGTGTTGAGAACGAGGATCTCGTCAATTTCCCGAACTGGCTGACCATCGGGTTGCGGTTAGCTGAAGACGGCTGGTTTGACGAAAGAGCGGTAAGCATTCTCTCGTGCCGGCAGGAACTCGACCTCAGGCGCGGAATGCTGCACAGGACCATCAGTTTCGAACAGGGGCAGGGACAGCGCACCACGTTGACGGAACGGCGCCTGGTCTCGATGGCCGATATGCACCTGGGCGCGATCGAACTGACGCTCAAGGCCGAAAATTGGTCCGGGCCCGTGACCATCCGCTCGGGGATCGATGGCCGGGTCGTCAACACGGGCGCTAAACTCTACGAAAGGTTCAACAACCAGCATTTGGAACCGTTATCGGGAGAGGTCATCGGCGACGATGGCGTTCATCTGCTTGTGCGCACGCTTCAGTCGAACATTCATCTGGCTCAAGCGGCGCGAACGCGTGCATTTGTGCAGGGCGAGTTGCAGTCTGTTCCGCGAAGGGTGATCAATGAGCCTGGTTTCATCGGGCAGGAGTTCACCGTCCAGGTGATGCAGGGCGAGACTCTCTCCCTGGAGAAGATGGCGGTTCAGCATACCTCGCGCGACTTCGCCATTTCAGAGTGCAGTCTGGCGGCTCGCAGGGCCATCGATGGCGCGGAACGTTTCGCAACGCTCATGGATTCCCACGTCCTCGCATGGAAACACCTGTGGGACCGATTCGACGTGCATTTGCTGCCGGGGACGACCCCGATCAAACTCAATGCTCCCATGTTGCTGCGTCTGAACATGTTTCACCTGCTGCAAGCCGCCTCGCTCAATTCGATCGGTCTCGACATCGGCGTACCGGCGCGTGGCTGGACCGGTGAAGCCTACCAGGGACATATCTTCTGGGATGAGTTGTTCATTTTCCCTACGCTCAATTATCGTACGCCCGAGATCACGCGCTCTTTGCTCATGTACAGGTACCGCCGTCTCGGCCAGGCCCGCGCAGCGGCCAGGAATGCCGGCTTTGCCGGCGCCATGTTTCCGTGGCAAAGTGCCAGCGACGGACGGGAGGAAACCCAGGAAGTCAATCTAAACCCCCATTCGAAGCGTTGGAAGCCGGATAGCTCGTATCTGCAGCGCCATGTGGGAAGTGCTATCGCGTGGAACGTGTGGCAATACTTCCAGGTCACGCACGACCACGAGTTCCTGCAGTTCTATGGGGCGGAACTCATCATAGAGATCGCGCGCTTCTGGACCAGCATGGCAACGTTCAATGAACAAAAGGCACGTTACGAGCTTCGGGGGGTCGTCGGGCCCGATGAGTTTCACGAGCAATATCCGGACTCATCCCTTCCCGGTCTCGATAATAACGCCTACACGAATATTATGGCTGTTTGGGTGTTGCGCAGGGCGCTCGACGTACTCGACCTTATCCCCGACATCCGGCGCGCTGAACTCATTGCGAGGCTCGGGGTGACTCCGCAGGATACCGCCCTTTGGGACGACGTCAGCCGCCGCATGTTCGTGCCCTTTCACGACAACGGTATCATCAGCCAATTCGAGGGCTATGAGTCACTGGCCGAGCTCGACTGGGACGACTATCGCAAGCGGTACGGCAACATACAGCGCCTCGACCTGATCCTTGAAGCTGAGGGTGACACTCCAAACCGGTACAAGGTCTCGAAGCAGGCGGACGTGCTCATGCTGTTTTATCTGTTCTCTGCCGAGGAACTGCGTGAACTGTTCGCTCATCTCGGTTATCCCTTCGAGTACGAAACGATACCGCGCAACGTCGACTACTACGATTCGCGCTCATCTCATGGATCGACGCTATCCCGGGTTGTGCACGCGTGGGTCCTGGCCCGGTCTGATCGTGCCCGCGCAATGATTTACTTCGCGGAGGCACTGCAAAGCGACGTCAGCGACATCCAGCAAGGCACAACCAGGGAGGGCGTGCACCTCGGCGCCATGGCGGGTACCGTCGACCTTATCCAGCGCGTGCTGACAGGCGCGCAGATCACGGGTGACGTGCTTCGGTTCAACCCGCAGCTTCCCGAAAGACTTGAACGCCTTGATCTCAGCATGCGGTACCGGGGACATTCACTGGATCTCAGACTCACTCGCGAAACCTTCACAGTAAGGGGACACAAGGCCGCGGGTGTCCAGCCGGTCTCGCTGGCTGTGAACGACGTTCAGGTCGAGTTCGCTGTCGGCAGCACGCATGTCTTCCGTCTTGATGAAACGAAATCTCCTTCTCACAAAACGGCTATCGACTGAGCTTTCCACAGAAGCCTCCTTGTTCAGGGTCGACAGGGCCCTTTCGATCTTCACATTCTCGGCAACCTTCTCTTTCACGGTTTCACATCCCCGGGGTTCCCCGCGGCCAGCCGTTCGATCCGCGCCATAATACGTGCCCGTCCCCGAATATCGTCAAGCAGTTGATGTGCATCGGCCTTTCCTGTAGCATATAGACAGCAGCCGGTTGCGGTTATGAGGCCGAGGATCGAGAGGAACAGATGAAGTTCTATTCTTCCATATTGACTTCCATGTCGGCGGGCAAAAACACCCGGCAGAACGTCCGGATGCTCCTTCGTTTCATGCTGGTCCTGACGGCCATGGTCGTCGCATACAGCGTTATCTTCCACTTTCTCATGGCCTGGGAGGGAAGAGAGTATTCATGGGTAACGGGTGTATACTGGACCCTCACCGTCATGTCAACCCTCGGATTCGGCGACATCACGTTCACCCATGATATCGGCCGCGTCTTCTCGATCGTGGTGCTTCTCTCGGGTGTTGTCTTCATGCTCGTGCTTCTCCCCTTTGCCTTCATCAAGTTCCTTTTTGCGCCATGGATGGAGGCGGAAGCAAGAAGGCGCACACCGAGGGAGTTGCCCGCAAATACACATGACCATGTCATCATGACGGCCTATGATGATGTGACGGCTGCCTTGATCGAACGATTGATAACCTACGAACGCGATTACGTGGTGATCCTGGAAAACCCCGAGCAGGCCGGACTCCTGTCCGATCTCGGTATCCGTGCCGCGGTGGGGAACATAGATGATCCCCAGACGTTCAGAAACATGCGCGTCAACAATGCCGCCCTTGTCGTGGCAACGAACAGCGATGAGATGAACACGAACATCGCCTTTACCGTGCGGGAACTGAATGAGACCGTTTCCATCGTCACGACCGCCGATTCGGCTAATTCCGTCGACATACTGACCATGGCCGGAAGCACGAAGGTTGTCGAGGTTGCCGACCTGCTCGGTCGTTCCTTCGCGAACTGGACAATGTGCGGCTATTTCCAGGCAAATATCATCGGTCGCTTCGGCGAACTGGTGATAGCGGAAACTCCCGTCATCAACACCCCTCTCGTCGGACAAAGGGTTGCCGAAAGCAACCTGCGCCAGCGAACCGGGGTCACGATAGTAGGCATGTGGGAACGGGGCAGGGCCGTCGTTCCCACGCCGGACACGGAGATCACGAAGAACACCGTGATCCTTATTGCCGGAACCGAGGGCCAGATAGAAACATATGATGAGGTCTTTTCCCTGTACCAGATGTTCCGCTATGCCGACGACCCGGTCATAGTCATCGGTGGAGGACGGGTGGGCACGGCGATCGCAAGAAGATTCCAGGAAAGGTCCGTGCCATACCTGGTCGTCGAGAAAGTCCAGAGAAAGGGCGCCGATCCCAACACCGTGCTGGGGGATGCCGCCGACCTCGACACGCTCAAGAAGGCGTGGATCGAAAAGGCGCCGGCTGTTCTCGTCACAACGCATGATGACGCGACCAACATCTATCTTACCAAGTATTGCAGGAGCCTCAGGCCCGACCTTCAGATCATAAGCAGGGCCAACCAGGACCGAAACGTATCGACACTCCACCGGGCCGGGGCGGATTTCGTGATGTCCTATCCACTGTTGGGGGTAGACGCCATCTTCAGTTTCTTCATGCACCAGGACGCAATAATGCTCGTCGAGGGCATCACATTGTTTCGCGTCACAGCGCCCCATTCTCTTGCCGGGCTCACCCTTGCCCGATCCGGCATCCGGCAGGACACAGGCTGCAGTGTTGTTGCAATCCGGTCCGAAGGCAAGCTTATCATCAATCCCGATCCCTTGGAGATCATCAGGGAAGGGTCCGAGATGATCGTCATCGGCACCTTCGAGAACGAACGCAAGTTCCTCAGGACCTTTCCGAAGAAATGATCCGTCAAAGAAGTTGCGTCGTCCTGTGATCCGCTGTCTTCTGTTTTGTAGCTCAGGTGACAGAAAAGAAGCTCCTCTGATGATAGCATCATGGGGCGATGGTATCAGCCGGCACCAATCGATACCGGGCGCGAAACGTCAAACAATAACTACGGGAGGTATCGAAAAATGAAAAGCAAGCTCTGTCTTATCTGCCTGGGAACTATTCTTCTCGTCGGTCTTCTGGTCACGGCTTCCCATGCCGGTCCGTGCCGCGGCAACGGTTGGCAGCCTACCTTCGTTCACGACCTGATCACACCTGACGGCCCCTACTATGTGATGCCCAATGGCACCTTCGTGAAGCTCCAGCAGAACTGGACCAATCACGCCTGCAGCCTGATCAGGTCAAATGGTGTGCGCAACTCCAGGGGATACACGAGTTGCAAAGAATACACCCGGATACAGTGCGGGTGTGACGCCGCCAGCCGGTCCAACTCCACATGCGCCAGTTTCCTCAGGTTCAAAGGTCACAGATAACGGCTGGAAGCGGATTTCCTTTTTCAACTGCACAAACCCGGCCTGATCGTCGAGAACTCCACGATCAGGCCGCTTCTCAAAAGCGAAAACACACTGCATTATCTTGAATCCTCCGTCCTGTTCTGCTACTAATACGACATGCGAACAAGCCGCTGCCGGGTTCTGCCGGGCGTAACCAACGTTGTGAAGGCGTTCATCCTTCTCTGCCTCATCGCGCTTGTTCCAACCGCCGATCTCTGTCACGCTGCCGCGTTCTACCCCAATGACCCCTATTTCTTTTACAGTGCTGCAGCAAGACCGGGGTTCCCGGGACAGTGGCATCTTGTGAACACCGCGCCCTCGGCAGGCGTCTATTACACCGCCCCCGGCGGTGCCAGTACGCTGATGAAGAACGCCTCCCTCGATGCCGGGCTTCAGGCCGCGTGGCAGGCCGGGTACACCGGCCAGGGGATCGTCATCGGGATCGTGGATAATGGCGTTGAAGGAAGCCACGAGGACATAAAACCCAACTACAGGGCTGATCTCAGCCGCAACTTCAGCTCCAACGCCACGATCGCGAATCAGGCCCAGGGGCCCATCGACGCCGATGATAACCACGGACAGTCCGTCGCGGGCGTGGCGGCGGCACGGGGAGGAAACGGCATAGGAGGCACGGGCGCCGCCCCGTACGCGTCCATCGCCGGATTGAACATGTACACGGCGGAGGAAGCCGACAACACGGCAAAGAGGGCGCTGTACGTGCAGGCCTATTACTGGAAGAGCGGTGTCGATCCCCTCACGGGGAAGATCACGGCAAAACCTCAGATCAACATAATGAACCACAGTTACGGCCAGACGACACCGTTTCACGTGACCGACGACCTCCATGGGTCAGACATCACAGCCGCGCTGAACCGGACCACGGCGAACGGCATCATCCACGTCTGGGCGGCAGGAAATGAACGGGGCAAGGCCAATGAAGACACCGGGAAAGACAGTGTCCTTACCAACAGCAACGTCATCGCCGTGGCCGCCCTGGGCAGCGACGGGAAATTCTCCGATTACAGCAACTACGGCTCCAACGTCTTTGTCACCGCACCGTCGAGCACGGAGGGCGGTTTCGGTATCACGGCCACCGACAGGACCGGCACGAATCTGGGATACAACCGCTACTCCCCCGAAAACACCCATGGCGATTCGTCGGACTTTTTTCCGGACACCGCCTACACGAGTACCTTCGGAGGCACATCCTCCTCCGCCCCGCTTGTGTCCGGCATCCTGGCCCTTGGCATGGAGGCGAACAAACTGATGGATGTCCGCATGGCCAAGCACGTGCTCGTGCGGACAAGCACCAAGATAGACTCGTCTGACGCGAGCGCGACGGGCGGCTGGGTGAAGAACGGGGCGGGCACCTGGTTCAACCCGAACTACGGTTTCGGCCTCATAAACGCGGGCACGTTCGTCGAAGCGGTGAAGAACGTCCTCTACGTGACAAACCAGACCTCCTGCACGACAGGCATAACGAACGTCAACGAGAAGATAGGGTTCTTCGACGGCGGAGCCAACAAGGGCACGAGCAAGGAGTTCACTCTGACGACAGCCGCGTTCTCCTCCACTTCTTCGCAGAGACAACCCCTGGAGGGCGTGGAGGTCGACCTCAACTTCACGCACACAAACCGCGGCAATCTCACGGCCACCATCACCTCTCCGTACGCGACGACAGGCCGGTTGTTCAACTCCACCAAAGACCTCGCGGCCGACAAACAGGATACCGCAAGCGTCACCAATTTCAACTGGACCTTCCTCACCAATGCCTTCTGGGGAGAAGATCCCCTGGGCGGGACAGCGAACACCAGCGGGAAATGGACCATCACAATGGGCGACGTGGTGGACGACAACGTCGCCACATGGAACAGCTACAAAATCACCTTTCTCATGGGAAAGGTGGTGATGAGCGGCAGCGGCACCACCACGCAGACGGAGAACATAAAAGCGAGGTCGATAACCCTGCTCAATGCCGGTGTGACTCTCTTGAACCCCGCCGGACTGGACATGGAAGTGAGCGAGAAGGTTGAGGTCTCGGCCGGAGAGTTCAACGTGAACGGAAGCGTGAAGTTGGCGAGACCCGCCGACGACGAGGACCCCGAGGACGGTTTCTTCGTTCTTGACGGCGGTATCGTCTCGGGAACAGGCACGATAGAGGCGCCCTACGGCTTCTATCACCTCGCCGGCACCATCAAACCGGGCAACTCGATCGGGACCCTCACCATAACGGGGGACTATTACCAGGAACCCCAGGCGAAGCTCCTTATCGAGGTCGCCTCGCCGACAAGCAACGATGTCCTCGCGATCATCGGAGATGCCTCCCTGGGCGGCATCCTGCAGACGTCCTGGCAGGGCGGAACCACTCCAGCGATCGGCACGAAGTTCGGCGCCTTCCTGACCGCCACAGGGGACGTGACGGGACAGTTCACGAGCCTCCTCACCAATATCACCCCAACGGTGGTCTTCAAGCCGAAATACGACATCCCCAACCAGGTTTACCTCATGGTCGAGCGTGATTACATGAACGAGGTCCTGCGCGCGTACCTCACCACCAACCAGGCAGCGGTGGGAGCCATGCTCAATAGTGTCGCAGGTTCGGCCGCCGGCGACCTCGACACCGTTCTTGCGGCCATCGATGCCATTCCTTCTTACGGTCAGGTGGCGGGCATTTACGACCAGATAGCACCGAGGGGCACCGAGGCGGTCTTCAGCATGGGTATCAGTTCAATAGTATTTCAGGCGGGCAACGTCACAGACCGCCTGGGCGACATACGGCGCGGTGTCCGCGGAGCAAGCCTCGACGGGTCGTACCTGAGGAACAGCGACTTCATACGGGAAGGCAGAGACAAGCCGGTCCTCGTCGCCTATTCCGGGTCGGACCTCACGGGGATGCTCCCATCGAAGACCGGTGAGAAATGGGGCGTCTTCGTAAAGGGCAACGCGGTCTCGGGGCGCCAGAAGGACACCCCCGACCAGATGGGATACGATTTCACCAGCGCCGGCGTTACCGTCGGCGTGGACTACAGGTTCACGCCCAACCTGGCCGCCGGAGTCATGATGGGATACACCGGCTCCCGGGCGAATGTGGACGACTTCGACAGCAAGGTCAAGATGGACAGCTACACGGTCGGCGCCTACGGCACCTGGTACTCCCGGGGGTTTTTCGTTGACGGGCAGTTCAGCTACGGGTGGTCGGATTACAGGAACACCCGCCGCATAGTCTTCCCGGGCATCGACCGCACCGCGACCTCCAGCCCCGGCGGAAGGCAGCTGACCCTGTACGGCGGCACCGGTTACGAGCTGACCGTGAACAGATGGATGATGGTGCCCACCCTTTCCCTGCAATACGCCAAACTGGGCATCGACAGTTACACGGAATCGGGGGCGGGCGCCTTGAACCTCAATGTGGACAGACAGGACACCGAGTCCCTCCAGGGCTACATCGGGGGAAGGCTCTATTACACATGGAACACGGGCAAGTCCTCCGTGATGCCCAGCATCCATGCATCCTACGGGCATGAGTTCCTAAGGGGCAGCCAGAGCATCACATCGCGCCTCGCACAAGGCAGTTCACCCTTCAGCATCGAGACCCAATCGCCTGACAGGAACTTCTTCCTCTGCGGCGCTGGCGTCTCGATGTTCCTGATGAACGGCGCATCATTCCACCTGGGATACAACGTCCAGATAACCACGGACAAGTACATCGCGCACGGCATCAAGGGCATCGCCAGGCTGTCCTTCTAGCGGTCGGCACACCCCTTCCATGTATCCATTTCTTCGCGAATATCTGTCGGTGATACCTATTCCCGCTCCAACGCCTCGCGCACCCTGGCGGCGAGGTCCTGGATCGAGAACGGTTTCTGGATGAAGACAACACCTTCGTCGAGTTCTCCCTGGCGGGCGATGATGTCGGCCGTGTAGCCGGACGCGAACAGGCACCTGAGTCCGGGCCTGATGCCGCGGAGAAGTTCCGCCAGTTCTCGTCCGTTCATTTCCGGCATCACCACGTCGGTGAGGACAAGGTCTATCTCGCCGGCGTAGGTCCTGACATGGTCAAGCGCCTCGCCCGGCGTCACGGCGGCGAGCACCCTGTAGCCCAGGGATTCCAGCATTTCCCGGCCCACGCTCAGGATCGTCGGCTCATCCTCCACCAGAAGAACCGTCTCCCCCCTGCTCTTCGGGACCTCCATGCGGTTCTCGGCCGCCGGCTCGATCGCTTGCCCTGCAAAGCGGGGCAGATAGATCCTGAACGTCGAACCCTTCCCCCGTTCGCTGTAGACATTGATAAACCCGCCGTTCTGCTTGACAATGCCATAGACCGTGGCCAGGCCGAGACCGGTACCCTTCCCCGGCTCTTTGGTGGTGAAAAAGGGCTCGAAGATGTGATCAAGAATGTTCCTGTCCATCCCGTCACCGTCATCGCTCACTGCCAGCATGACGTATTCTCCGGGGACAAAACCGGGATCGAGGGCGCAATAGGCCTCATCAAAAACCGCAGTCCCGGTCTCGATGGTGATTCTGCCCACTCCGGGGATGGCATCGCGGGCGTTGACGCAGAGGTTCGCCAGGAGTTGGTCGAGCTGAGAAGGGTCGATCCTGACCGGCCACAGATCTGTCCCGGGCACCCAGGCAACCTCGATGTTCTCGCCCATCAACCGCTGCAGCATGTTGAGCATGCTCGCCACGGTATCGTTCACGCAGATGACCCTGGGCACCACGGTCTGTTTGCGCGCGAAGGCCAACAGCTGCCTGACGAGATCGGCGGAGCGGAGGGCAGATTCCTTGATGACGTTGAGGCTGCCATGGATCGGCTCAGATGGAACACACATCCTCATTGCCAGTTCGGCATGGCCGAGGATCGCGGTCAGCATGTTGTTGAAGTCGTGTGCCACACCACCCGCCAGGCGGCCTACGGATTCCAGCTTCTGGGCCTGACCGAGCTGCTCCCGGAGCTTCTCCCGCTCCTCCTCCGCCCGTTTGAGCTCCGTGATGTCCTCCGATATCCCGAGGAGATAAACCGGTTTCCCATCCCTGCCCATGATCGGTATCTTCTGCGTGTGGAGTATCCGTCTTCCCGTGCTCGTGTCTATGGCCTCCTCGGGTATGTCGAACATCCGGCCGCTTTCCAGCATTTCCCTGTCCTTTCCTGTAAAGAAGTCCGCCTGCTCCCCGGGAAAGATATCATGGTCGGTCTTGCCGATAAGGTCTTCCCTCCGGTATCCCAGCAACTTCTCACCGGCCTTGTTGAATCGGACGAATCTCAGGTCCCGGGCGTCTTTGATGAAGATCATGTTCGGTATGTTCTCTATGATCGAAGAGAGGAACTCCTCGCTCAGTTTCAGCGCCCGCTCGGTCCTGTGCTGACGGACGATGGCAATACTGAGAAGGACGACCAGGAAACCCAGCGCCGACACGACGGAGACGGTTGCCCAGACAAGGCCCTTGTACCTGTCGTAGAACGAATCGGGGCGATTGACGACGACGCTGTCCCGCGGGAGTCTCGACAAAGGAATGTCGAACCGCTCAAGCTCACGGTGATCGAACATGTAGCGGTTGGCATCGAGGCCCCCGACAACGGGAATACGGTCGGCACTCTCACCACCGAGGACCCGCAGCGCCAGTTGCCCGGCCACCTGCCCCTGCCGGTAACCGCTCACGAGCTTGCCTCCCACAATACCATGTCCAAGATAGACGTCCCAGAGTGAATAGGCTGGAACGCCGCTGTACCGGGAGACCCATTTCGTGGTCTCTCCATACATCATCTGACGGCCTGTCGGGTCCGTTATCAGCCCGTTGATGAAAACGACGGAGCCGCTCTGAAGCCTCTCCAATCGTGTCCTCAGTTCGGGGCCCGGCACGTCATCCCAGAAAGAGACCTTCAGATGGGAGGGTATTCCGGGCATCGCGGCGACGAAGCTATCCCGGTTATGCTTGTCCGCCGCCACAGAAGTCCGCCCGATAACAACGATCTCCCTGGTCTCGGGATGCAGGTGGAGCACAAGCTTCACCGTCTCGATGACCGAGAGATCCTCGGCGACGCCGGTGATCCCCCGATGTTTCGAGACCATCGACGGGTTGAAATCGTTGATGCCGCAAAAGACCACGGGTATGCCCGGAAAGAGACGGTCTCGCTGTTCCAGAACGAGGTCGAGGGCGTTGTTGTCCGATGCAATTACCAGGTCCGGAATCGTCCCCTCCAGTTTCGCGAGAAGCAGTTCCCGAATTCTCCGGGAGAGTTCAGACTTCGGATAACGCCGGGCATCCAGGTACTCGGCGCTTATCTGGATATCGGAGTCGCTCCGGGACAAGGCATCCCGGATACCGCTCGTGACGGCATCGGTCCAGGTGAGACCTGAATGATAGGAATGGATGATGAGAACCTGATTCCTGCCCTGAGGTGATAGCGCGTGTACCGGTACCGCCATGAGCAGAAGCAGCAGCACGATGTGGATCGCATGGATCAGGCGAACGCGTATGTCCATTCAACGTCCTTCTCTTCTCCGGTGTGGCGCGAACCGCCGCGACGGCCGGCGCTTTGCCCCCTTCAGGGTATCGTCAATTGCCTGACGAACTTAAGAAAGATACCACTTCGCCGCTGTGCTCTCACCGATCCTCCCCGTCGTAGCCGTGGAGGGAGAGATAAACACAGGTTACCGTCCTTACGTCCATATGCCCATCCTTTCACTGCTTACCTGTTCCAATGCTCCACGAAGATGAGTTTGCTTGTATCGAAACCAAGGCTCCTTGCCTTTTCCACGAGACCGATCTTCACGCCCTCCTCCATCTCCGGCCTTCGCGCGAGTATCCAGAGGTACTTCCTGCTGGGGCCGCATACCAGCGCGTAGGAATAGTCGCTGTCCAGCTCAAGGATATTGTATCCACCATAGAAGGGACCAAAAAAGGACACCTTCAGTCTGCCCACATCGGGGCCCTCCACAAAGTATGCCTTCCCCGTGGCCTTCTTCCATACATTCTTCCGGCTATCGAACCCCGTGTTCATCACACTGATGCCACCGTCGTCCCTCAGGGTGTATTCCGCCTGGACCCTCGACAGGCCTCGTTCAAAAGAATGGTCAAGCCTCGCTATCTCGTACCAGGTCCCCAGGTACCTGTTCACGTCAAATCCCTTTACAGCCTGAACACCGTCAGGGATCCCCGCGCACCCCGCCAACAGCAGGGTCACCAGACAAAAGGTGGTTGCCCCAAGCACGAGTATCGACATCCTTCGCGGCATGCAAACTGTCATCCCCGTCATTTTACAATCCTGCCGACTACAATGCAAATAAGCACCTGCCGGCCCTTATCAGGACTCGCGCTGGAGAGGAGGGTGTTGATTTTTCTTCTCTCAATGGTAGAATCTCAGCGTACGGGTATGCGGGGCCTCATCCGTCGAGAGAGATCACGAGGATACCCGCGGCATGCCGGGACGTGGAGTACCATGACGAAGAAAATCCTGGGTACGAAATTTGCAGACCAAAAACGCGGTGCCGGCACGGGTTCTACCGCCGACACCGGGGTTGCGGAAAAGATGAAGAAAACGGACAAGCTTGAACAGAGGATCCGCGAACTCGAGGAACGCAACAACGATCTCCTCGCGATGATCGAGAATTCCTACGACGCCATGGCCATAGCCGACGGCGAGAGCCGGCTCCTCCTTCTCAATCCGGCATTCGAGAGGGTCATGGGCATCAAGAGTGCCGAGATCATCGGTCGCAAGATCGGTGAGCTCGTCAAGGAGGGCATCTCGGATACCGGGGCGACGCTCAAGGTACTGGAGACGGGTAAAGCCCAGACGGTCCTCATCAATACGATCGCCGGGAGACAGGTGCTCTCCACGGGCATACCCGTCTTCGACAAGCACGGCAGGATATCCAAGGTCTATTGCAACCTCCGGGACATCACCGAACTCAACCACCTCAAGGAAAAATACAAACAGTCCCAGAAACTCGTATCCAAGTATCTCCTTGAACTCCACGAGGCAAGACGCATGCAGAAGATGCCTTCAGCGTTCGTGGCACACAGCGAACAAATGAAGCAGGTCATCGAAACAGCGTACCGTGTGGCACGGATCGACACGACGGTTCTCATCCTCGGTGAGTCCGGCGTGGGCAAGGACCTCATCGCACGGCTCATCCATGAGGCCTCTCCCCGGATGGAAACGGGCACCTTCGTAAAGATCAACTGCGGCGCCATACCTCCCGACCTCCTGGAATCGGAGCTCTTCGGCCACGAAGCCGGCGCCTTCACGGGTGCCAGAAAAGAGGGAAAGGCGGGATACTTCGAGATAGCCGATAAGGGCACGATCTTTCTCG
>ENA-UOXR01003203-UOXR01003203.1-bioreactor-metagenome-genome-assembly--contig:-NODE-3203-length-14114-cov-4.845437_pt1 | contig 14114 bp, 15 predicted proteins | sample MGYA00238164_ERZ764825 | MGnify/ENA primary metagenome ERZ764825 (study PRJEB28920, sample SAMN05720171) | bioreactor metagenome | isolation source: Anaerobic biogas reactor | place: USA:Washington...
CGTTGTGTTGCCGGTACTCGAATCTGTTGGTATCGTCCATGTTATTTGGTCACTTGTTACGGTCACGGTATCACTAGCAGGACTGGGATTACTCTCTACTCCGTCTGCATTGATGTATGTGACCATTAGCTTATATGCGCCATTGGGATTACCTGAATCACCAGCTACACCGCTAGGGGCAGTCTCAGGGGGGTCTACGCCTAAATTCCTGACCTTAACCGCAGAACCTATTGAATACTCGGACGTATTGTCGGGTATCGTGTCCCACGCTACTGATACAGTCGCCTCTTTGGTTGTGCCGTCATATCCAGTAATCCATCTTGTCTGCCCTGCTCCCGTACCGATAGTTATGGTAACAAAGGCATTGGTGTAGAAGTTATTTGCATCACTTGCCCCTGCTTTCAGGGTTATGGTTGATGCTCCACCTGCCTGTGCGGTACCCGTTTCCTGCGTGTTATCGGTTATATATAACAGGAAGGGCCGCAGACCGTCTGTGACCAGGCACCAGTCCTCATAGTTGCAGAAGCACACAGAGTTGCCTGAGAGTAGATTATCTACCCTGCCCAGGGGGGATATGTCCAGCTTGTGCGTTACCGTATACCCTGTACTGTATGAAACGATGAAACCACTCGCGGTAGGCGTAGCAGTATATGGCGAAGGCGAAGTTAGATAACACTTCACCTGGATATATCGTCCTATTGGTATCGAATTGCCGCTCGCCAATATGTCATGCCAATCACCAAATATCGTGTCATTGTTGGATGACCGCACATACCATTTCACCCCGCAACCTTCCGGTACTGTCTGCGAGTATGCCATGGTTGCGGTGGTCGGACTGTTATTAAGATCATAAACAGGGGAAATCCAAGTCCCATAAGACGCTTTGGTTGCCCGTACGGACACATCTTCCACGCTCGGATTGGAATTTGCATCCCAAGTTAAAAAATTGATGCGCCATTGAAGCCTTTTACCCGTCTTTGGTTCATCAGGAGGTATAAGTATATCGCCACTGGCACAGTCCTCCCAATCTCCCCAGGTTGCCCCGCTATCACTCGAAAGACGATGCTGCACGGTTGCGGAAGAATTGGCGGGTTCAGTTTTGTCGTAGGAGATATAAATTCCTTTCTCCAAACCCTCTGCGCTAGGGTCAATAACCCCATGAGTGTAAACGCCGGTTCTTGGCTCCGTATGGTAAGCCATAAAATATAAGTCCCTGCCACCAACTGAAGTCCCGCTACTGTTAACATAGCTACCGCCGGCATAACTGCTTTCCTCGCTTGAATACCCTAAACCCATCGTACCGGTCCAAGTGAAGTGTAAATACAAATCAGCAGTAGAAGCCGGAATCGTCACAGCGGGGGAGAATATAATGTCCTTATCGCCCGTGCCATCAACGCTAACACTAGCCGAACCCAATAGATTTGTTTTAGCCTTGGTAGTGTATACGCTGCAAGTCAATGTCCCTGCAACCGAAAAACTGCGAACATTAACACGAACCCTGCCGATATTAGTAGTGTTAGCCAAGGAAGTAAAAGTTTGTCCCGATCCACTTGTATTCATAATGCCGGTATTATAAGTTGCCGAGGCTATGTTTATTTCAGATACCGCTGTGCTTTCCATAGTTACTTTATCGCTTACGGCAACGGTATTGTTGTGTGCGCCGTCAAAATCAGCAGTAGCAGTCACAACCTCCGAAAAAATGCCTGATTCCAATAACAAGTCGCCCTCGGACGTATCGGTGTCTAGCCCGACTTTCGTCCCGGCCTCCCAATCCGCTTTGCTTGACTTGGCTACACTACCTACCGTGCCACCCAATACATAGAGGTCATTTCCCCATGCCATAAGCATTTTGTCACCTACGCTGTGCTGCCAGTTGTTAAGGCCAAGTACCTTCCCCGCGCCCAACGAGGTTATGAGGGATTCATACCCTTTGCGCTTGGTGATGCACCCTATCGGATCGCCGAAATCGACATTCCGGGCATAGGGGCTCTGGTTGGCCGCCATCGTGTAGATGGAATCGGCGTAGTTGACACCTATTATGTTGGCATACTCCAGCAGCTGGTCACGCTTCTGTTCGCCCAGGCGTCCCCGGCGGGCCAGTGTATTTTCAAACATGCCCAATCACCACGCAATCTTCACAATAGGGTTGGTGTCCTCATCATCCACTTTGCCTCTGTTGTGGTAGTCCTCTATCTCATTCAGCAGATCCTGGTACAGGGCCAGCATATCGAACTGGTCGTAGGTGGAATTGTCCCTCTTGGCGTATTCAGCTTTTACCCCTGCTTCAAATATACCCTTCACCCCGATATGGAACTTCTCGTCCAACAGGGCGGGGCTAGAGGTGTTGGTGTCAGTCAGGGCAGCGGGTTTCACAAAGTAATAGAGCATTATGCCATTCGTCGGCTCTTGCCCGTATATCCATATGTGCTGCAGGTCGGGGATCATGAACTGGCTGGTTTTGGCGGTGTTCTCGACCTTGTCCTCGATGTTCTTTATCCAGCGCAGCGGCGGATTGTCAGGAGCGTCCCCGTCATATACCCTGTGCACCATCAGATAGTCGGTAGGTAGAGTGCCTACCCCATTGGTTATGGTATGGTTGGCATCCGAGGCATCATAGGTATACGTTGCCAATGCCCGCACCTTCTTCATTACATCAAGGTAGATGGTGTTGCATAACGCCAATACCTTCGCCCTGGTCATAAGTACAGGGTTGGTCACATCTGATTCCCCTATCGCCTCCAGGCAGGCATTTATAATTGCGTCTGTCGTTGCCAATTGTTCACCCCCTAACCTCAGTAAATCCCATTAACTTGACCACATGAACAAGTCACGGTATACTGCTCTTTTGCATCAATTAGATTAAAACTGGCCATTTTGTTCACCTTGTGTCCTTCTTTGGTAACGGTTTTTTTAACTACCTTGTTTTTGTCTTTTTCATCCTTCGCTATGACCTTTTCCCCTTTATCCCATTTAGAGCTATAGGAAATACCCTTGAAATCGCCTGTAGGGATATTAATTACCCCTAAAACTTTATTGCATTGGATGCACCGTATGGATTGTGTCTGTGCCATTACATCACCCCATTAAAAAACCACCCCGTGCGGAGCGGCCTATGTTTATAAATACTGCTATATTTTTATAACAACACCAATCCCTTCTGCTTCCAAAGGGGGTTCATACTGAGCCGCCATTCTCTCGATAACCGGAATTATTGCCCCGTCCTTTTCATTCATGGCTCTGCGGATACACTCGCCCTTGCTGGTGGCAACCTCTATAACTTCCACATAATAACCATGTTTCTTTGCTAGTTTAATAATCGGTTCACGCCTGGCCTTGGTTGTGTTGGTTTCGTCAACGATGATGTTCAGACCTTGGCTTAACAACTCCTCCAGCAAAATCCCCCGAATCGCCCATAGCATGGGCTCACCCTCGCCAAAAAACCTTTGGCCGTAGACCCGGTACCTCAAGCGATCAGCAGAGATAACCACCCTATCCGATTTATTGATCTCAGTCCATGTGCTCTTGCCCGACCTTGGTAGCCCGACAAGAATTGTCAGCGTGTTCATCTTACATGCGGTCATCCTGTACCTCCTAAATAATTATTTCTCTTGCCGCCCCTTCGGGGGTGGCTGCTCAACTATCGCTTTTCCGATAGTTTAATACAAGCGAGTAGGCGTGGATTTGCACCCCGCATGGTGGTAATCGTCTAGCCCATCCTTGTTTTCTCCACCTATTGTCAGTTTCATTAAGGGCATACTTTAGCGTCTACCTATTCCGCCACTACTCGCATGTTCCGATAACTCTATAACGCAATATTAGCCGTACCTTTAAACCAAGGTACTTTAGCGTCTAACAAAGCCTTTAGTTCGCTGTCTGACAATGCTTGGTATTTAACAGGCAGTGATGTTGTACTAATTGCCATTAATGCTTTAACCCTAAACACTTTATCTTTGGCGGCTTCACCACTAACATAGCGGTTTGAGGGAGCATAGCTTATGTTGCCGGTTTTAGAACTCGTGTGGAACCCAGACAAGACAAACCATTCTTGCACCGGGGGGCTTGCAAGAGAAACCCTTGGATTGCCCTCAGACCTAATATCGGCATATAGGGCAACATTATTATCTATCCACATCGTACAGCGCATATATATCTTGGCATTTAGCGTCCCTGCGATGGACTGATTGAAGTTTGGAGTACTTTGATATGACACCGCATTAGTACCAACCGCAGTAAGCACGCCATTAGCCGCAGATATACTGCATCCATAAGGATCTATATTATCGGTATTGTTTAAGTCCACATTGGCAACAACCAAATTGGTTAGACTCACTATTTCGCCCGCTGCCCGCCGCCCAAAAGGAACTCCCACACCTACGCCGATAATCACGCTAATATACCGCCAATATGCTGGTAGCAGTAGTACCAGCGTCATATACGCGCTTACAGCTTATTGGATGTATCATGCCGGACGATAAAGCAGTAAATGTAACGGTCGTACCGTCTGCCATATCGACTTTGACATTTCCAGCAACGCCGACATACAGCCCCTTAGTAGGGACGGTTGCAAGGTCAACCGTGTCGATGGGTGTTACTGCCACCGCTCCTAGAGCATTACTGCCCGATAACTCAACTGGCAGCGGATTGGTCTTGGTGATCGGATCTCCGAATTCATCAACTAAATACCTTCCCATTTCCACTTCTCCTTCCGGGCCCTGTGTCCTTGCGCATTGAACACCAGGGCCTGTTGAAATAGGGGGCCGAAGCCCCCCTCCAGTAGTTAAGATAATTAAGACTAAGTTACGGTCGCACTGAACGGGGTGGCCTCGGTGCCTCCCGCAGCGCTGATCATGTTGACGAACCATGTATTGGCAGCAATATCGATCAGGTCGATGACCGCTCCAGCCACGCCGCCAGTGGTGTTGTTGGCGGCAGTGTACATGGTGATGGTGTCGGTATCGGCAGCGGTTTCAAAGGCCGATACCGAGCCGTCAGAGTCGTTGGCGAAGATCGCCTGACCCACCATGATGTCGTCACCAACCACTTTGATGGTGGCGTTCCCGGTGAAGGTGGTGCCGACGATCAGCTTGAATACCGACCCGGAGCCGGTTGCCGCCGGTAAGGTGACCGCAATCCCCGCCGCCCGGTTAAGGGTGACGATCTTGCCGTCATGCAAAGCGGTGGTTAAGGCTAGGGTGGATGCGGTACAATTAACCACCCGTGCCGATATATCGGCCACTCGGTTGATCTCGGCAGCGGTGGCGGTGACGCCGTCCAGGATGTTGAGTTCCGCCGCGGAGGCGGATACGGCCGTACCAGCGATACGCAGATCCCCCTCGTCGAGGTTTATGCCGTTAGGGAAGTATGTCCCTTTACCATCTAATCCACTCATAGGGACTAATCTCCTTTCTTAAAGGATTAAAAGGGGGCTGCATAGCCCCCTGGGTTGTCTATGCAGGGGAATGGCCGTAGATGCAGCGGGCATCGCTCCAGCCCATCGTATAATCGGCATAGGCGATATACTCCTGGATCAGGGGGTTATCAGGCTTGTTGGGTATCACCATCGGCGCGGTGATCTCCACCATCTTGACGTAGTCCTTCAGGAGCAGACTGTCAGCCACGGCCCACTGCTTGGCGCTGAAGCCCTTGATCACGACGTATTTCATCTCGTAAACCGGGTTGGCGCCGTTCTCCGCGCTCTCCGGGATCAGCTTGGCTTCCTTGCCGAAGAACTCTTTGGCCTTAGGCTCCAGCTCGGGAGCGATCAGGCACAGGTCGAAATTACAGTCGAAGTCCAAGCCGTCAAAGGTTTTAAAGCGCTGGGCCGCTGTCTGGGTGGCAGTGATAGCCGATATGGAGAAGGTGCTGGTTCCGGTGTTGCCGAAGGTGCCGTCCGAGTCGCTGTTGATCGGATGGTCCGAAGCGAACAGGGGCTTGCTGTCGGCTCCCACGAAGGCGGTATTCCAGCCCTGTGCAAACAGGTTGTAGAAGTCCCGCACCCTGGTCATGGCCAGGGAGTCGGCCATCTTGGTGCCGGCCTTGGCAGCCTCACCGCTCTGGTCGATCTTGGCATATTTATATTTGACGGTGGCCTTGGCAGCCCTCTCAACTGGTTCATATACGGTCTTGAAGCCGCGCTTCTGGTTCAATTCGGTTATGGTAGTCCCATCGTATACCGGGATGTAGCCGTAGCCGCCCATACCCTCATCGGCCCACTGGTTGGATTTCTTCAGGCTCTTAAAGCCGATTACAGTTTTTATGAGATCGGTGCGTTTATCCAGCCTGTCCTGGAAGCGTTCCAGGACGATCGGATACATGTCATCGGCCCAGGTTAAGACGTCAAGCATCTCTTAGTACCTCCTTTGTCAATTTAGGAAACTGTGTTTACCGCCCTAATTCGTGTCGGTGTAAGGGTGGCTCCCGAGCTGGTGCAGCCGGAACTTGAAATAGATCCAGTCGTTCTCCAGGTCCACGCCTACCACCTGCATCGCGAAGCCTCCGCCGGTGTTGAGATCGATGTTGGTGGCTGCAGCATTAAGATCCCAGGTATAGGACCCGACCGGCGGAAACAGCTTGTAAGTATCGCCGGCAGTTGTGCCGCCGGTGAAAGTCCCGGTGAAAGTCCCGGTGCTGGTGGCGAAGTCGGTGATCTCCACAATGTCGCCTGGGTTCAGGCTCAAAGTCGAACCGGTTCCCCTGGACACCAATTTAAGGAACCCGCCGTTGAAAGCATCGTTGCTAGGGGTGCCGTAAGACGCGTCCACCAGGGTGGTGGTATTGCCGGAATCAGCTACCACCTCGGGGGCCTTGACTTTGAAAACCGCGGTGGGGGAGCAGTAAACCTTGATGGCCGTTCCCGACTGGCGGCCCGAGGTGGTGCCGTCGTGGTTCTCAGCGGCCACACCCAGGACCGGATCGTCCTGGTCGGCGTCGACCTCGGCCACTTTCCCCGCAGACAGGGCCACGACTTCGCCGAGCGATACGGCGGTGCTGGCGGCTATAGGGAATTCTTTGATCACTGGAAAAGTGCATCCAGATAAGTCAAAAGCATATTCAAATGCCATTGATTTGTACCTCCTTACTTCTTGATGAGAGACAAACTCTCGGCAAACTTTTTGAAAGGTATCCCGGCTTCTTTGGCCAGCTCCTGCTGCCGGGCGGTCAACCCATATGTGCCGCCCTCGTCACTCAGCTTGGCCTTGCCGCTGCCGGTGGAGCGGCTCAAATTGCTCTTAGTCTTCTCAATCGCCGCCCGTTCGACCCCGCCCACCAGGTCGACGAAGTCCTCGTAGATCTCCGTCAGGGTCAACTTGGGATTGGCCCGCTGGTAGAACTTGTTGAACTTCTCGTTGGCGCTCAATTTGGCGTGATCGATGTCCGGGTATTTGGCAACGAAATCGTCGATCTCCTTCTGGGCCCTCTGGTTGGCCTCCAGGCGGGCCTGCTGCTGTCGCTGAATCTCTTCCCGCTCCGCCTGTAAGCTGCTGATCTCCTTCTTCAAGGCGCGGATCTCAGCCAGGATCTCCGGGCTGGCCCCATAGCGATCAGCCTGCTCCTGCAAATCCTCCAGCTCCTGCTGCTGGGCGGCCTGCTCCCGCTGAGCTCGGGCCTCCTTGGCCTGTTCCCTCAGGATAACCTTGATCTCTGCTGGTGTGCCCTCGTAGCCAAACTCATGCAGCAGCTCGACGATCTCCTTCTGGTCGTAGTAGCCTTCGGACTGCAGCTTGCGGCCCACTGCTTTGTCCAGCATCTCCTGGACGTCTTTTTCGGTGTACCTCTTCTCATCCACCAGCTCGGGTGATGCTTTCCCCGCCTCGGCGTCAATTTCCGGCTCCAGGCCGTCAAGTAGTTGATCCCCCATGATTACTCCTTTCCGTTTAAGGGCCGTCGCCCATTATTCCGGTCTTTCCCGTTGTCAGCCGCGAATCAGCAATAAAAAGCGCCCTTGCCCGGCGCATAAGTTATCAGTCATCAAATTAACCCATCGGCCCCACCCCAGCCATCATGATGGGTACAACTCCCTGGCCTTATATCAGCCCGAACCTAATAACCTCAGTTAAAGATTAAAATGAGAGCATGAGCTGGAACATAATACCCTTAACCTCACCGCTGTTGACGTACTGAGCCATTTCATCCAAGGCCTTCTGGTGTTCTCCAATCTCCTGAAAAGCGTTATTATCCATCTTTACCGCCTTTCTTCGCCAGAATCATGTCCTTGAGCTTGGCCAGGGCTTTACCACTGGTAGCCCTGGTAGGCCGGTCCCGGCTCCCCCTGACGGGCTGGGATTTGCGGTTCGTGGCCAGGTTGTCCACCTCCTCCCAACAGGGTCTCTACCGCTTGGGGCAACTGCTCCGGCGGGATCTGCATCAGCGCCTGGACCACGTCGCCCAGCTTCTCATGCGGCATGGCTTGATACAGGGCCCGGCCTATCTCCTCCGGCAGGCTGTCCAAAAAGGCCTCTATCTCCTCCGGTCCAGGTGCCCGCTGCATACCCAGACCAGGTCCGCCCGATCCACCAGGTCCGCCCGGCCCGCCTGGTGCCTGCGCCTGCTGCGGCTGCACCGCCTGGCGCAGACTGTCTTTGATCTGGTTGCCGTTATTGAGACCCATAAGGTCTATCATGCTGCACACCAGCTCGATGTTGACCGGGTTGACCGGTATCTTGGTCAGTTCCTGTGTGGCTTGCAGCGTCAAGGCCGGGCTCTTGGCTATGCCTTGACCGACGTTGATCTCACAGTCGATACGGGGATAATAGTACTGCGTCTCCGGCTGTTCCTGAGGCTCCTCACCAGGCAGGAAGTCTATCGGACTCTGCGCCGTCGGAACCGGCTGTTTGACCAGGTCACTGTTGAACGTCATAGACCGATCCGGCTCTCCATTCTTGCCCCTGATCAGCACGATGCGGTCGGTGGTGTAGAACTCCAGGGCCGTCCAGTCGATCAGCTCGTAGAGCCTCCTGAAGCCCCCCACGCGGTCGATTTTCTTGGGGGCCGACCGCTTCTCCCGGTCCTCCCGAATCATGGCCAGGCCGCTCGCCGTGTTGACTCTGCTTGGCACCTCGGCGCCCTTGGTGGCGAAGTTGCCGTTAACCTCCTCGATCTTGTCATGTATGAAATTGATCATGTTGATGCTGTTGCTGTTGTTGGTTATGCCTCCCAGGCGTCTCACCGCGCTGATCTTGTTGGTCTTGACCTTCCACCGCGCGCCTGGCATGTTGACCGGCTCGACCCCGTCGGCGAAGGCCCCCTCCTCTTCCAGTATGATGTCGTTGCCCAGCATAGCGCTGTTCAAGAGCGCGTTCATAAACTCGCGGTCGGCGGCGTCGATCAAGTCCTTGATGGCGTCGATGTCGCCCCGGTCCCAAAAATTCTTGGTGTTGGGGGTTTTGCAATATTTAACAAAAGGATACAATTTATTACCGCTCTCAGCGGTGTTGACCCAGTATTTCTCAATGTGCTGCACCTCGGTCTCGTTGACGCAGATGCTGCAGGCTATATCCCCGGCGTCGTCCCGGTACCAGTACTCGATCACCTGCATGGTATCGTCGTAGATGTCCCTGGTGGCGCTCTCATATATCTCAGTATCGCCGTGGTTGGCGTCGCTGCTGATGTCGTCTATGATCTCACCCCAGCGCCTGCGCGCCGCTCTCCGGTGCATCCGGTAGGCGTAGATTAGATACTCGCAGTCCTCCAAGTCGTACGCGGCCGGATCGGGGAATATGTTGGCCGGATCAGGATCGCCGATGACGATGTCTCCTATATAGCCCGGCCCCTGGATCTGGTCGTCGAAACCAACCTTCCAGAAGGCGTTGCCCAGCTTGCCCAAGGCCCGCTCCTGGTCGGGATTCATGTCGTCCAAGTGGTTGTTGTAGCAGATGAAGCGGACCACGTCCTCCCGCATCTTGGCATTGTAGCTGTCCAGGTCATCGTCCCGGCCCTTGAATTGAAAGTCGGGTACGTCAGGCTCGATCTGGCTCTCCACCTGGATGTAGGCGTCGGGCAGCACCGGCGGCCGGAAGGGAATGTTGTGCCGCTCCGCCAGCTCGGCCATCTGTCGGGCGGTGTAGTGCCGGTTGTTATAGTAGTTGTCCAACATTACGAACCGGTTGGCCGTCTCCGCCTTCTGGGTCTTGGCATACTCGTAATCGCGCCTTACCTGGGCCTCCCGAGCCTCCCTGCTGCTCATGTCCCACACGTTGCCCTTGTTGCTGGCCTTACTCACCGCCTGCCTCACCGCCCTTTTAGCTCTATCTATAAGTCCCATGTCCTCACACCCCTCACCAGGTCTTGATGCTCATATCCGGCCTCTTTATGCCCAGCCGCTCGGCCAGTTTCTTGGGCTTCTCCGGCTTCAGCTTCGGCGCCGGGCTGGGCCGCGCTGCCGTCCAATAGCGGATGGCATCCGGCCCATGCGTCAACTCGTGCGGCTCGTTGGCCACGTCATTGGGATCCCGAGCGTCGTGCTGCAGTTGAGGCAGGGTCCTGATCAAGTTATAGCAGCGGCTGAAGATCACCAGGCCTGCCGTCCAAGTCTCCTGCTCGTCCTGGTAGGGCTTGAGCCACTCCCTGAGGTTATACCAGCCCTGCACCCGGTCGTTGCTCGCCTTCTCCAGCCATACACCGTGCTCGCCGAATATTTCCGCCGTGGACTTGCCTGTATCCCGGTTGCGGTTCCACAAGTCCGGCGGAGCTACGATGGAGTATATCGGCTCGTTAATCATCGCCTTGATGGCCTCGGCCGCATCGGACACGATCAGGCCAGGCTGGTACAGCTCCTTGTAAACGTATCCCTTGCCAGTCATGTCGGTGGCGATCCAGTATGCCGCCAGCATATCCAGGCCGTAGTCTATGGTTATGTAGCGCCGCCAATCCTCGGGGATGACAAACGGCTCTATGACGTGGATATCACGCCTAAACTCGGTAAAGTACTGGCCGCTGAAAATGTCCCAGTCACCATCCCGCAGCGCTCTCCGCTCCGTCTCTGGCAGGGCGTCCAGCCGCTGGAGGTAGCCGGGATCGCGCTCTATCAAAATCAAATTATCCGTAACTCTGGCCGGGATGAAGCACCGGGTGGTCCCCCCCTCGGTCGCGAATACGGTCTCCGGTGGAGCTGGATCGATAAAGCGAGCTTTAACCCAGCTGTGGCCCACTCCGCCCGGATTGGTGCCGGACCTCATCCGCGGTTTGACGCCTGGCAGCACAGTGCGGTTACGACTGAGCATGTATGTGTATTGGTACTCGGTAAAGTGCGTCAGCTCGTCGAATATAATCAGGTCATACTCGGCCGACTGGTATTTCAGTACATCCGTCTCCCGGTCCAAGCTGCCGAACTCCAGGGTGCTTTTGTTCAAAAAGGTCCACAAATGTTTAACCTCGTTGTATTTGCCGATCTGACTCGGGAAAGTGGTTTGGCTGCGCCTTATGACCGATCTCTCCAAATCTGGGAACGTGCGCCGGAGGTACAACGCCTTGTAGCTATCGGTTTCCAGGCAGGAGATCAGCGCCTCCTGCAGCAGTGCCTCCGTTTTGCCTCCTCCGGCCGCGCCACCGTACAGCACCTCGTCAGCGGCACATAGATGGAATATCTCCTGGCGGGGTTGAGGTTTGTAGGGCAGGACTATATCCACCTAATCGCCTCCCGGTCTTGGTATGCTGGACACGATATTGAGCGCCCCGCCGCCTGGGCCGCTGAGCTCGTGCTTGTCGATAAACATTCCAAGGTGCCGGGCCACGTTCTCCAGCGCCTTCCCCTGATCCTGGAACTTAATCTCGATGCCTGCTTGCGTCTGCTTGATGCCGGCATAGAGCAGCCTGGCCTTGCCGGTCAGTTTACGGGTGTCGGCTAGGTGCAGCTCCGGATTACCCTCGCCCAAGCAGTAAGGGCAGCTCTCATTAGGATCAAGCAAACGATTGAAGCCGTAGCCGCCGGCAGCCGACGGAATTGCTGGCGTTTCGTCCTCTTTGGCTCTCTTAATCGCCTGGCCGACCGCTTGTTGGTATTCCTCCTCATCACGCCACTGGTATTGATAGCCGATACCGTAGCAGTGGCGGCAGCAGCCTCTCCTCAGATGGATGATGTCGTTGGGATCTGCCGTGGCTATGTCCCACCAACGGCGCAACACTTTATCGGCTGTGATCTCGGTCCTTTCGGCACGTTCTGTGAGAGCTTTATCTATAAAACCCTGTATCTTAGGTTTCCTGAGGTTTTCATGGCCTATCACTTCCGCGGTTTTTACACTGTAACCAGCCCTGATCGCCGCCTGCGTGGCGTTGAGATCAACAAGATACTCCTCGACAAACCTTTGCTGTTTTGCAGTTAATCCGGCCACGCTATCACCTCCAATAAAAAAGCCCCGGAAGGCCTGGCCTGCGGGGCAATATACACGATACCAATGTACCACTGTCAAGTGTGACATAGTGTGCCATAAAAATATTTTTAAAATTTTTGAAAAAAGATATTGACACGCACGCTAGCACGCTATATAATTAAATCAACAAAAACAATCGTCCACCCCCGAACCAGGGGGGAGAAAAAAGGAGGAGTAAAGATGGAAAGGAAATATCAAGGAATCGTAACCGACAGACTCGGAACATTGGAGACTCGCAAAACTAAGTTATATGCTACTTACAAAGAGGCCCACGATGCGGCGGAGAAGCTCTGCAAAAAGACCATGGGAGACCGGGGCACGATTGATGTTGAGAGCATCACCAGAGCCGAAGAAATCGCGCAAGCATTACAAGAGTCCGGCACATGGGACATAGCCCTTTTAAAAGAGCTTTGCACCCTGGCAGGCATGGAGTCCGAATGGCAAGCAGCAGACGGCGAAACCTTTGAAGATGTAGCTTATGCAGCGGCTGAAAAGCTGGGAGTCGAGATCTGAGCCGAAACCGGGGAAACCCGGTGCCAGGCGCAAGCTCAACAGATACGTTAAGGGGGGATTAATCATGGCTCAGGTACAGCTCAACACCAGGATCTCGGTCGAACTGCATAACTGGCTCGACCAGTACAGCCGGGAAACCGGCACACCGAAAGCCCAATTGATAAACGAGGCTCTACTAAAGTTAAAAGAGGAGAAGGAAAGGGCCGGGGTGTAGCCCCGGTCCCTTTTTATGCCATTATCTCACACTCACCCCGGCAGGGTGTTATCCTAACGCTCCGCAAGGCGTCGGAGTGTATCCGGTGGACCTGCCGCCAGCTGTAGTTCATCTCCACCGCTATCCGCTCCCAGGTCAGCCCGTCCAGGTAGCGGTACTGCAGCAGCTGCCGCTCCCGGTCATCCTGCACCGCCTCGATGCAGTCGCTAACACCCCGCCGGATCAAGATCAACCGATCTATACCCTCGTCCATCTCCCGTTCCAGGTCGATGATCTTGGCTATGATGTCAGCCTCCGTAATCTTGGGCCCTCCCCCTGATATCTCCGGGTTTAGCCGGGACGTGATCCGCCCCAGCCTGCCCCTCCACCGCTGGCTCTCCTCCAGCTTGCGCTGGATCTCCCTATCTAGCCGGACATACCGTTTCAGATAAGCAATCTTTTCTTGGTTGCTTTTCGCCGCCGCCGACACCTCCCTCCCTGATCCTCTCGGCCTCGTCAAACCACAACCGCAGCTTACTCCCGCTGGGAAGCTCCTGCACCAGGCACAGGCTGCTGCCGTCGATCCGCATACCGTGCTGCTCCAAGGTGGACTGTATACTCTCATACAGCTCCTGCATGGTCAGTCGCCGCACGTCATCCTTGTGGCTGGCATAGTACTGCAGGTGTTTGCACCTCCCGGCCAGCTGCTTGCCTGGGTCCTCACACCGCTTACGATCTATGTCCCGCCGGCTCATCTCCTTCCCCAGGTACCAACAGAAGGCCACCGGCTGGGGGTAGCGGGGCCTCATCGGCCGGACCTCAGTTCTGCTAGGCCCAGCATGGCATAACCCGCCAGGTCCAGCCAGGTGTCCTCTACTGCCTCGTATCTAGGTTCCGTGTCATTTTTCCACCCGAACTTGCGTATGTTGTCCACTCCGTAGTCCTGGCGCTTCCGGTCCAGCAGCGCCGCGACCTCCTCGGCTGTCAATTGGTGCTCTGCCAGCACACCTGCCGCGCGGCGGTCGTCTAAAAATTTGCTCCCG
>ENA-UOXR01003207-UOXR01003207.1-bioreactor-metagenome-genome-assembly--contig:-NODE-3207-length-14092-cov-4.746313_pt1 | contig 14092 bp, 8 predicted proteins | sample MGYA00238164_ERZ764825 | MGnify/ENA primary metagenome ERZ764825 (study PRJEB28920, sample SAMN05720171) | bioreactor metagenome | isolation source: Anaerobic biogas reactor | place: USA:Washington...
CATCTATTCGAAGCCGGAGGTGTTCGCCCAGTGCCGGAACTGGCTGGCGACGCAGATGCGCGAGGTGCAGACGATGCCGGTGGCGTCGAGTTCGCGGGCGGCGGAACTGGCGGCCAAGCAGCCGGAGGCGGCGGCGATCGGTTCGGCCCTGGCGGCGGAGCTGTACGATCTGAAGATCGTCTGCGAGAACATCGAGGACAACCCGAACAACTGCACGCGGTTTTTCGTGATCAGCCCGGAGTCGGCGAAGCGGACGGGCCGGGACAAGACGGCGATCATGTTCATCACCGCGGACAAGCCGGGCGCGCTGGCGGGAGTGCTGGAGGTCTTCCGGCAGTACGGGCTGAATCTGACGAGCATCACCTCGCGGCCGTCGCGGAAGCAGACGTGGGAGTACTACTTCTTCGTGGACGCGGAAGGGCATCAGGAGGACACGAACGTGTCGGCGGCGATCCGGGCGGCGAAGGAGCATTGCTTGCAGTTGCTGGTGTTGGGGTCGTTTCCGCGGGCGCCGGAGCCGCTGATCTGAGACGGTGGCGGGAGAAAGAGACCTATCCTTTTGGTGACAGGTAGCGAACGATGATTATCATTCTCAAACCGGGGGCGGATGACCGGGTGGTCGAGGCGGTGGTGGCTCGGATCGCCGAGTTGGGTCTGGCGCCGCACATTTCGAAGGGGCGGTTCCGGACGATCATCGGAGCGATCGGGGAGGAGCGGGTGGAGAATATCCCGCTGATCGAGGAGATCACCGGGGTCGAGCGGGTGGTTCCGATCCTTAAGCCGTACAAACTGGCGTCTCGGGAGTTCCATCCGGACGACAGCGTCTTTGGGGTGGGCAACATTCGGATCGGCGAAGGGACGGTGACGATCATCGCGGGGCCGTGCGCGATCGAGAACGAGGAGTGGCTGCGCGAAACGGCGGGCGCGTCGAAGGCGGCTGGGGCGCACGTGCTGCGGGGCGGGGCGTACAAGCCGCGGACGAGTCCGTACAGTTTTCAGGGGCTTGGCGAGGAGGGTTTGAAGCTGCTGCGGGCGGTGGGCGATGAGACGGGCATGCCGGTGATTACGGAGGTGATGGACCCGCGCGACGTGGCGAAGGTGGAGCGGTACGCGGACATCATTCAGATCGGGGCGCGGAACATGCAGAATTTCAACCTCCTGCTGGAGGTCGGTCAGACCCACAAACCGGTGTTTCTGAAGCGAGGATTGTCGGCGCCGATCAAGGAGTGGTTGATGTCGGCCGAGTACATCCTGTCGCGCGGACACAACAAGGTGATGCTGTGTGAGCGGGGGATTCGGACGTTCACCGACGAGACGCGATTCACGCTGGACGTCTCGGCGGTGCCGATCGTCAAGGAGGAGTCGCATCTGCCGGTGTTCATCGATCCGTCGCACGCGACGGGCCGGCGGAGTCTGATCGCGCCGATGACGCTGGCGGGGATCGCGGCGGGCGCGGACGGGGTGATGATCGAGGTGCACGCGTGTCCGGACAAGGCGTTGTGCGACGGTCCGCAGGCGTTGGTGCCGGCGGCGCTGGCGGAGTTGATGGGGCACGTGAAGCGGCTCGCGTCGGTGTTCGGCAAGCGGATGGCGGACGATCCGGAGGCGGCGTTACCGTAGCTGCCAGGTCCGGCGGAGGATCCACTCGCCGATCAGCAGAGCGATGAAGGCGGCGAGCATGGGGTTGCGGTGGTCAAAGCTTCGCCACTGGCCGAACTCGCGCTGGGTTTGGGCGCGTTGAAGGTATTCGCTTTTGAGGCGGCGAAGGAGCGGGCCGAGGTCTTCGGGCGAAAGGGGTTGTTCGGTATTCCCAGCCTGGGCCCAGCGGTGGAGGTTCTGGCGGTTGAGCGCGACGCGGGCGAGTTCCTCATCGATTTCCAGGACGTCGATGGTCTGTTGGTCGGTCAGGTCGCGGTCCTGGAAGCGGGCGGTTGCTTCGACGAGGTAGCGGCCGGGCTGTTCGAGGGTGAGCGGGCAAAGGTAGTGGTCGTCGGCTGGCTTCATGGCGGCGGGCGGGATGTCGTGCGGGCCGGTGATCCTGAGTTGGACGGCGGGTTGGGTGGTGGCGTGGGCTTGCGGGTCGAAGACGTGGCAGACCAGGTCGAGCGCCTGGCCGGCGGTGGTCCAACTGCTGGAGGGGTTGAGGATCAGTTGCGGCGGCTGGTCGCCGGCGACTTCGCGGCCGGCCAGATGGCGGAGGAGTCCGCCCCAGAAACCGCGGTAGAGCTGTTCGGTGACGGCGGGTTGCGGGCTCAGGGCCCAGTTCCAGGTGCTTTCGGTGGCGAGGATGGCGGATTTGCCGCAGCCGACGTTGCGCATCGCCAGCAGCGGGTCGGCGTTTGGGGTTTCCAGCAGGACCGTGGTGGCTGGGGTCGGCGAGCCGATGCGGAAAAAGCCGTCGAGTTTGGCATCCGCGTTTTGCGGGGCGGTTGGCGAGAGGAAGTCGGCGAGGGCTTCGAAGGCTGGGTTGGCGCGTCCGGCGGCTGAGAGGGCGGGTCGCAGGTCCTGCTTGGACCATTCGACCTTTTCGGTGGGGCTGATGGCGAGGATGTCAGCCAGAGGGGTGCGGGCGAGCTGGTGGGTGTCGCCGCCGGCGATCACGAGGAGGGCCTTGCCGCCCTCGACGGCTTGGCGAATGAAGGCGAACTGCTCGTCGGTGAGGGTGCGGGTGGAGATATCTCCGATGACGATGACGTCGAAGTTCTCGTAGTCGCTCTTTTGGCTCCAGATTTGTTCGGGTTTTTCCAGGTCGGGGCTGGCGGAGACGAGGAACTTGCCGGGGCGGACCTGAACGAAGCTGACGAACTCGACGGCGGGTTCGGATTCGAGGAACTGGCGGAGGAAGCGGTACTCGGGGCGGAGGCGTCCTTCGACGATCAGGACGCGGAGCTTTTCCTTGACGGCCAGGAAGTGGCGTCGCTGGGCGTTGTCCTGATCGGAGGCCTCAGCGGCGTTGGTCGGAGGGGCGAGGGCGAACTCGGCTTCTGTTTTGCCGGGGCTCTTGGGTTTGAGGGTGACGCGGAGTTGTTTTTGGCCGGTGGGGCCTTCGGTGGCGACGCGGGCGGCGGGCGGTGAAACGTCGGCGAGCTCGGTTCGCAGTTCGGCTGGTGCGTCGAACGAGCCGGACCACTGGACCTGGGCCGCCAGGTCGTTTTCGCCTCCGGCGGTCAGGCGGATGGGCGGGTCGACGAGGGTCAAGGCGAGGTTGGGTAGAGCGGAGGTGGTGGCCTCGTCGCCGACGGCGATGAAGTAGACCGGGCGGTTGAGCACTTCGACGGCTTGGGCCACGTCTTTTCCGGAAAGGTCGTTGCCGTCGGTCATGACGATCATGGCCTGGAGTTGGTCGGCGGGAACGAGAGCGGGCAGGCGATCGAAGGCGGCTAAGAGGTTGGTGGTCGGGCCTCCGGGCGCCAGGTCGTCCAGGTCGGCCAGTCGCACGGGTTCGGCGCTGTCGTCGACGCGGATCGCGGCGGCGGACGGCTGGTCACGGAGCAGGTCGAGGTTTTCGGCGAGGAAGGACTTGAGGTAGTCGAGTCGCGGCCGGCCGCGGGCGTCGGCGACCGACATGGAGCGGGAGGTATCGACGGCCAGGACGATGCGGGATTGGTCTTGTGGCGGACGGGAGTAGCTGAGGGCCGGCTTGAAGAGGAGCACCAGGAGCAGGAGGAGGGCGGCCAGTCGCAGTCCCAGCAGGAGGGCGGCGCGTCGCGGCGGCAGTTCGCGAAACACGCGGCGGTAGAAGAGGACGGCGGTGGCGACGGCGGCGAGGGTCACCAGGATGACCGCAGTGGGATTGGCCTGCCAGATCAGCTCGTAGCGCTCCATGCCGTTACTCTACGCGAGTCGGTCCCGATCGTCAATCGACAGGCGGATCACTGGGCGGTGAGGCGTCTGAACCAGGGGGTTTGGATCAGTTCGGCAATGCCGGAGACGGCCAGGTCGGCTTGGACGCCTTTGTTTCGCGGGCGGCGGTTTCCGGCGATCCAGACGGAGGTCAGGCCGAAGCGGAGGGCCATGCGGACGTCGGTGTCGGGATTGTCGCCGATCATGGCCATCTGGGAGGGGCGCAGGCCAAAGTGCTGCTGGGCGAGGCGGATGACCCAGCGGTTGGGTTTGCCCGCGATGTCGGTCGGACGGATGCCGGTGGAGGTCTGGATGCAGGCGAGCAACGAACCGGTGTCGGGGATCGGGCCGTCGGGTGTGGGGCAGTTGAGGTCCGGATGGGTGGCAAAGAGCCTGGCCCCGGCCCGCAGCAGGTCGCAGGCGGTTCGGAGCTTGGCGTACGTCAATTCGGTATCGAAGCCGACGAGGACCGCCTCCGGCCGGCCGCCTTCGGCGTGGACGCCGAGCCGGGCGAGGTAGCGGGCGAGCTTGCGGGTTCCGAGCACGTAGACCCGGTCGAGGCGGACCTTGTGGTGTTGGAGCATGAGGACGGAGGCTTCGGCGCTGGTGATCATGGATCGCAGGTCGACCGGCAGTCCGAGGCGGCGGATCTTGCGGAGGTAGTCGCTGGGACCGATGGTGCTGTTGTTGGTCAGGAAGGCGTGGTCGATGCCGGCATCGGCGAGGCGGGCGAAGAAGGTCCGCGTGCCCGGCAGGAGACGGTCGCCGAGATAGACCGTTCCGTCGAGGTCCAGGAGGACCAGTTTGGTGTTGCGTTTGCATCTGGTCATGCGAAGTTGCCCTTGCGGCGGCCGAGGGCTTCTGGTAACCTCAGCCGTGTTGCGGGCCCGGGACACGTTATATCGCGATCCAGCAAGGGAGACAAGCGATGAACGCTTTACGGACGGTTTTCATCCTCGCTGTGACACTTCTGATAACCTGTAGCACGTTGGCCCAGAGCACCGCTCCGGCGGAGACGACGGAGGCAGCCAAGCAGATCGTGGTGATGCGGCTGGACGGGCAGTATCGGGAGACGCCGCCGGAGATCGACCTGGGTTTGCCGGACATTCGTCCGAATTTGTTCTGGGACCAGTTGCGGCTGGTGCGGATGGCGGCGGAGGATCGGAACGTGGCGGCGCTGGTGGTACTGGTCGACCAACCGTCCCTGACGCTGGCCCAGTCGCAGGAACTGCTGATGGAGTTGAAGGGGTTCGCGGCGGCGGGCAAGCCGGTATTCGCCCATAGTGATACGAGCATGGGGCCCAGCTACATGGTGACGTTGCCGGCGCGGCGGATCGCGATGACTCCGGGCGCGACGCTGATGCTGTTCGGGGTGAATGCCCAGATGCTGTACTTTCGCGGGCTGATGGACAAACTCGGGATCGAGGCCGAGGCGATCCACATGGGGCAGTACAAGCTGGCGGCTGAGCCGTTTACGAACTACGAGCCGTCGGACGAGATGATCGAGCAGCTCACAGCCCTGGTGGACGGCATCTATGGGCAGAGCGTGGCGGCGATCGCGGAAGGGCGCGGTCTGACGGCTGAGCAGGTGCGGGCGCTGATCGACGACGGGCCGTATTTGGCCGAGAACGCGGTGGAGGCGGGACTGATCGACGCGGTGGCCCATCGCAGCGATTTCCTGGAGAGCGTACGGGAGGAGACGGGTGGGTATCTGGTGTACGACTACGGACGGGCCAAGCCGCCGCAGATACGGCCGGGGCTGGCCGGGCTGATCCAACTGCTGACCTCGTTTGGAGCGGGCGGAGCGGTCGAGGCGGAGAATAAGGTCGCGATCGTGCTGGTGGATGGGATGATCGTGGAGGGCGAGAGCGAGGAGTATTTCGGGGCCGACGGGACAGCGGGCAGCGAGACGCTTCGCAAGGCGTTCCGCGACATCGCCCGCGACCGGACGTACAAGGCGGTGGTGGTTCGGATCGACTCGCCGGGCGGGTCGTCGACGGCCTCGGAGATCATCTGGCAGCAGATTCGCGACGCGGCGGAGGACCTGCCGGTGGCGGTGTCGATGGGATCAGAGGCGGCCAGCGGCGGATACTACATCGCGGTGGCGGGTCAGCGTATTTTCGCGGATTCGGCGACGATCACGGGATCGATCGGGGTGATCACGGGCAAGCCGATCTTCACGGAGATGCTGAACAAGCTCGGGGTCAACACGTTCAGCGTGAGCCGCGGCAAGAACGCGGACCTGTTCGATCCGTTCTCGCGGTTCTCGGAGCACGGGCGCGAGACGCTGCTGCGGCAGATCGAGCGGATTTACGACCTGTTCGTTCAGCGGGTCAGGGAAGGGCGCGGCGAGCGGGTTGAGGACGTGGAACGTCTGGCCACCGGTCGGGTGTATACGGGGGCGGAGGCGGTGGAGCTGGGTCTGGTGGACGAGATCGGCACGCTGGCCGACGCGGTCGACTGGGCGGCGAGCGAGGCGGAGCTGGAGACGTACCAGGCGGTGCTGCTGCCGAAGCCCAAGAGCCTGCCGGAGATCATCCTGGAGAGCATCGGCTACGACGTGGACCCCGAGGCCCGGATGATGGGGCTGGCGGCGGCGCAACTGGCGCCGCAGGGCGGGGTGTTTGGGTCGTTGGCCGCCTATAATCTGCTTGCGGGCGGGCGGATGGATGCGCTGGCCCGCGTGTCGGTGGCGATCCGGCTCCTTGGAAGGGGCGACGCGCTGGCGCTTTGTCCGTGCCGCATCCGATGCGAATGATAGTCTGATGAAAGCAGCGGCTCAAGGAAAATCGAGACTGGCGAAGGCGTGGACGGCGGTGCTGACGTGGCAGAACGCTGTGTACCTGGGCCTCGCGTTGACCAGCGTACTGCTCTACTCGGCGGCGTACCCGCCGGTGGAGTTGTCCGGGCTGGCGTGGGCGGCGCTGACGCCGTGGCTGATGGTGGTTTTCATCTGTCCACCCGGGCGGCAGGTGATCATCAGCGCCATTGCGGGGATGGCGTTTTTCTTTCTGAATGTCTGGTGGATCGCACCGGTCACCATTCCCGGGTATATCACGATGAGCATCTACCTGGGGCTGTACTGGGCGTTGGCGGGTTGGGTGATCCACCGGCTGGTCAGGGTCAACCATTGGCCGGCGTTCGTGGCGGTTCCGGTGGTCTGGGCGGGGCTGGAGTATCTTCGGGCTTGGATGGTCACGGGTTTTCCGTGGTTCTTTCTGGGGCATTCGCAGGTCCGGAACCTGGCGATCATCCAGGTGGCGGATCTGGTGGGGGCGTATGGGGTGACGTTCCTGGTGGCGATGGTCAATGGATTCTTCGCCGAGTTGATTTACCAGGTGTACTCGGGAGGCTGGCGGACGCGGCGCGGGGTGGTGGCGATCGCGGTGGTGCTTCCGCTGTTGAGCGGGGCGTTCATCTATGGAGTCTGGCGGCTGGGACAGGACACGGTGTACGCGGGCCCGCGGCTGGCGGTGGTTCAGGAGGATTTTCCGCTGACCGTCAACGGCGAGAGTCCCAGCCTGGGCAAGTCGCTTTCGGCGCATCTGAAGATTTCGCGTGAAGCGGCAGGGCAGGGCCCGGCGATGATCGTGTGGCCGGAGACGTCGATCGGCATCTCGCTGAATCCGGAATACCGTACGCATCCGACGGAGGACGAGGACCTGCGGGACGTTCAGGGGCTCAGCCAGCAGGTGTACGACGTGCTGAGCGAGCACGCCCGCGAGGCGCAGGCCCATCTGATCGTGGGCGCGATCAGCAAGGAGTTCAACACGCCCGGCACGTATCCGGAGGTCAACAAGTACAACTCGGCCCTGGTCTTCGCGCCGGACGGCGAACTGGCGGATCGCTACGACAAGATTCACCTGGTGCTGTTCGGGGAGTTCGTGCCGTTTCGGTACAGCGTTCCGCCGCTGTACCGGTTCCTCAACGAGAACATGACGCCGTACGGCCAGGGCGGGTATGAGTACAGTCTGACGCACGGGCAGGAGGTCAAGCGGTTTGAGCTGACAGCGGGCGGCGAGAGCTATCGCTACGGGGTGGCGATCTGCTACGAGGACGCGATGGCGTACCTGATCCGGCGGTTTGTCAGTCCGGAGAACGACCGCAAACAGATCGACTTTCTCATCAACATCAGCAACGACGGGTGGTTCAACCACAGCGCGGAGTTGCCGCAGCACTTGCAGATTTGCGCCTTTCGGGCGGTTGAGAACCGTGTGGGCATCGCCAGGTCGGTCAACACGGGGATCAGCGGGTTCATCGACCCGACGGGCCGGATCGATGAGGTGGTGGGCAACGGGGCGTACGGGCGGGGCACGCGCGGATCGGTGGTCCGGGCGATCAAGCTGGACAAGCGGGTTTCTTTTTACAGCCGATACGGCGACTGGTTTGCTATAATCTGCCTGGCGGTGACGGCGGCGGCGGCGGTCAAGGCCGACGCCGCATTCGGGAGAGTTTTGGGTCGAAGGACAACCACAACGCCATGAAACGTCACGGACGATGGTTCATCTGCCTGCTGGTCGGACTGGCGGCGGGATGTGCGCAGGTTCGGCCGCTTGGACCGGTGAATCCCGATCAACTGGCGGTTCGGGCGCGGCTGACTCTGGTCAACGCGATGGACGACCCGTCGCCGTTGATTCGGGCCCATGCGATCGAGGCGTTGGGCGAGGCGGGCCAGAGTTCGTCGGTGCAGTACGTCCTCATGGGATTGAGCGACAAGTATTGGGGCGTACGGTTTGCCGCGTGCATGGCTGTGCTTCGGATGCGGTATGAGCCGGCCAAGGGGTTGCTGGTCGAGAAGACGCGCGACCCGAACCGGTCGGTTCAGGCGGCGGCGGCTGGGGCATTGCACGTGTTGGGCGATCAGCAGTACACGAGCATTCTGGGCGATACGCTGTTCGACAAGGACCCGGTGGTGCGGCGCAACACGGCGATGGTGCTCGGGCGGATGGGCGAGCCGGCGGCCAACAAGCTCCTGAAGCGGGCGCGGCTCCGCGACAAGGACCTGTCGGTCAAGCTCCAGGTGCTCGAGGCGATGACGGTTCTTGGCGATCGGCGGTCGCAGCGCCTGATGCTCAACTACTGCCGCAGCGGATACGACGATGAGATCGCGCTGGCGGTGCTGGCCCTGGGCCAGGCCAACTGCCAGGAGGCCAGGGAGCAGATCGTCTACGTGTTTGAGGATTCGAGCCGTTCCGGTCGTCTGGGGATGCGGCTGCTGTCGGCCCGCGCGTTGGCCATGCTGGGCGATGAGCGAGGTCGCGAGGATGCCCGCGGCGCCCTTGGCTATCGCCGCAGTACCAGTGCGACAGTATCAGCACAGCAAATACGGCATCTGGCCGCGCTGGCACTGGCCGCGATGCCCGATCCGGACGATCTGCCGTACCTTGGGCCGTTACTGGACGATCCGGATCCTGATGTTCGGATCGCCGGCGCGCTGGCGATCCTGAAATCGGCGGGAAAAACGGCGGCGGCGGCGTCGCCCGCGCCTAGAATTTGACACAGCGGCAGTGTACCCGCGTTTGATGTCCGACCCGACGAGTTTCGTATTGAATCGTCGATCCAACAGCAGTAATGTAGGTATATAAAGACACGCAACCCCCGAGGGCTAAAGATGCGCATGACCAACCTTCGCCTTCCCGGTTCCGCCCTTGTTCTGGCCGTGGTTGTGTGGCTGGGCGCCGTTCCCGGCCTGGCCGCTGAGCGATCCAGCTATTTCGACCCGGCGCGGCACATGGGGCTGGACAAGGTCAAACGCGGGATGAAGGGCTACGGCCTGACCGTGTTCGCGGAGAACAAGATCGAGCGGTTCGACGTGGAGATCGTGGACGTGGTCCACAACTTCGGGCCGAAGTTTGACGTGATCCTGGTCAAACTCCGCGGGCACGAGTTGGAGCGGACGGGCGTGATCTCGGGCATGAGCGGATCGCCGGTCTATCTGACCGACCCGGAGGACGGGAACGACAAACTGATCGGGGCGATCGCCTATGGCTGGGAGTTCAACGCGCCCGGTCCGCCGATCGGCGGGGTTCAGCCGATCGAGCACATGCTGGACGTGGACGTGTCGGCCAAGCCGAGCGGTCAGCAGGTGGTTTCGACGCATCGGCCCGGCGTGTTGACGCGGCAGTTGCTCAGCCGTCTGCCCGGAACGAGCCTGATGACCGATGAGGGCCGTCAGGGCCGGTTTGCGATGGCGGGTCTGATCGATTTGACCGACGCGCAGACGCCGGCGGCGGGCGGTTTGTCGAAGGCCGCTTCGTCATTCAACCCGGGTCTGGTTCCTCTGGCGACGCCGCTGAGCGCGGCTGGGCTGGACCGCGGGTTGTTTGCGGCGCTGGCGGAGAGTCTGGGCGGCTACAACATGCTGGCGGTGGCGGCGGGCGGCGCCGGATCGGCGCCGCAAGGCGCGCCGAAGATGGAGCCGGCGGGCGTGCTCGGCATTCCGTTCGTTCAGGGCGACCTGGCGCTGGACGGGATCGGCACGATCACCGAGGTCATCGGCGATAAGGTCTGGGCGTTCGGGCATTCGATGTTCGAGCAGGGCGAAATCGAGATGCCGATCTCCGGCGGCTACATCCACAGCATCATTCCGAACCAGATGTCGTCGTTCAAGTTCGGTTCGTGCGGCGAGCCGATCGGCACGCTGCGCAGCGACGAGCGGGCGGCGGTGCTCGGCGTGGTCGGCAAGAGCCCGAAGATGATCGACCTGTCGGTCCGCGTGGATCTGGACGGGGCCGTTCGCGAGTACAACTACCAGTTGGCCACGCATCACGAGTTTCTGCCGATGCTGACGTTGATCTGCGCGGCGAACTCGATCATGGCCCACCACAACCTGCCCGAGCTGCACACGGTGGAGTACAAGGGCTCGGTGGCGTTCGACGGTCTGGGCCGCATCGAAGTCGGCAGCGTCAGCAGCATGATGTCGATCATGCCGATGCTCACTGACGTGGTGGACCCGATCGACCTGATGCTCAACAACCCGTACTCGCGGGTATTGCCGGACCGGATTGACCTGGACGTCAAGATCCGGCCGGAGTGCTGTCTGACCTCGGTCATCCAGGCCCGCACGGACAAGGAATGCTACAAGCCGGGTGAGACGGTCCGGATCGACCTGGACCTTCAGAAGTACCGTGGCGACCGGTTCAGCCATCGGATCGAGTACACGATTCCGAAGGACCTGCCGGACGGGCGGTACGATCTGGTCTTGGGCGGACTGAACGCGGCGATCCTCGCCGACCGGCAGAACTATCCGCACCTCTACGCCCCACAGTCAAGCCAGGGGTTGTTCCGGCTGGTCGAGCACGTCAGCCGGATACGCGGCGACTGCCTGTACATAGCCCTGAATAACCGCCGATCCGGCATGGGCATCAGCACGCACGCGCTGCCCGATCTGCCGGGCTCGAAGCTGGCACAGTTCGAGGCGGCCGATCCCGGCCTGGTCAAGCGCATCAACTCGTGGCAGGTCGTCACCTTCCCGGCGGATTTCTACATGAGCGGCGTTCAGAAGTTCGCCATCGACGTCTCACGCGAAAAAATCTAGTACCGCAGCTATAGCAGGAGCACAGACGATGAAGAATCTTGCCGTGGCGATGCTCGCCGTGTTGCTGGGCCTCTCGCAGGCCGCCGCCGTTTCCACGAGTTTTTTCGAGGACACCGAGGCGGCGGACTTCAAGAAAGGGCAGTACGAGGACGTCCTGATCAGCAACGCCGGGTATATCGCGCTCGGGCTGACCAGCGAGGTGCTGCTGGGCGACCGGGCGGACGTCAGCGCGGTCTACGCGATCGACCAGCTCAGCGACGGCGCGGTCGTGGCGGGCACCGGTCCGGACGGCAAGGTGTTCAAGCACGTGGACGGGGCGTGGCAGGAGCTCTTCAAGGCCGATCAGCCTTACGTGGTTTCGATGGCGGTTGGCGCTTCGGACAAGCTGTACGTGGGCACGGCGGGCGACCAGGGGTTGATCTATGAGATTGCGCCCGACGGCCAGAGCAAACGGATCTTCCAGCGGGAGGGAGTCAACTACATCTGGGCACTGCTGCTGGTGGATGGCGGCCGACTGCTGGCGGCGACGGGGCCCAACGGGCAGGTGTTCCAGATCGACGAGTCCGGGGCGAGCGAGGTTTTCTCGTGCGAGCAGAAGAACATCATCGCCATGACGGGCGGGCGCGAGGGCATGGTATACCTCGGGACGGACACGGACGGAATTCTGTACGTGCTTGAGCCGGATGGCGGAAAGTACCGCTCGCGGGCATTGTACGACGCGCAGGAAGACCAGATTTCGGCGTTGACCGCCGATCCGGACGGGATCGTCTATTTCGCGACGGCTTCGGGCAAGGCGGCGCCCGGCGAGGCGAGGGCGTTCCTGGAGCGGGCGCCCGGTTCGCCGGCCACGCAGCCGAGCGGCGCGTCGGGCTCGGGGGCGGAGAACTCGGGCAACGCGAACCAAACCACCATGGCGGCTCCGAGCCGTTCGGCCTCGTCATCACCGGCGATGGGGCGAGTGCCTTCGGGCAACGGGAAGCAGAACGCGGTGTACCGGCTGGACCGGCTGGGGTTTGTCAACGAGGTCTACCGCGACCAGCTTGATTTCAACGATCTGCTCTTCCACGACGGCGCGCTGTACGCGGGCACGTGGCCTGACGGCTGGGTGTTTGAGATTCTGCCGGAACGTGAAGAGGTCCGGACGGCGGCCAAGGCCGAGGCGAAATTCGTCTACGATCTGGCGCCGGGACGGAACGACGCGTTGTTGGTGGCGACCGGATCGCCCGGCGGCGTGATACGGCTGGGACCGGGTCTGGCCGGCACGGGCACGTTCACCAGCCAGGTCTTCGACGCCGAGCAGATCGCGGGATGGGGCAACATCTTTGGCGAGTTCGCGGACGCCTGCGCTCCGGATGTCTGTCCGCAGGTCCAGACCCGCAGCAGCGCCATTCAGGATGACGACGACCCGGCCTGGTCGGCTTGGTCGGAGCCGCGGAGCCTTTGCGAGCCGCAGCGGATCCTTTCGCCGAGCGGGCGGTTCATCCAATACAAGATCACGTTCGCTCCGAAGGGCGATGCGACGGCGAGGCTTTCAGCGGTGAAGATCGCATACCTGGTTCCCAATCAGCCGCCGCTGATCGAGAGTCTGCAGGTGCTGCGGCCTGGCGAGCGTCCGGGCGGCAACAAGATGAACAGTGTTCCGCCGCCGCCGCAGCCGCAGCCGAACGGACCGGCGCCGAAGCTGCGTCAGTACAAGCTGATGTGGAAGGCGAGCGACGCCAACGGCGACACCCTCACGTATGACCTGTACGCCCGTCTGGCCGGCGCGCCGTACTGGTTCCGGATCGACCAGGATCTTCAGCCGACGAACTACCAGTGGGATCCGACGGCGGCGCCGGACGGCGAGTACATCTTCAAGGTCGTCGCCTCGGACCGCCAGGACAATCCGCCGGACATGGCGATGGAAAGCGCGCGGGTTTCGGATCCGGTGCTGGTGGACAACACGGCGCCGCGGGTGGTGGGCCTGGAGACGGAGCGGCTTGAGACGGGCGATCTGCTGGTCAAGGCCAATCTGGTGGACGAGCTGTCGCTGATCGAGAAGGCCTACATCCGCATCAACGCGCAGGATGAGTGGCTCTACCTGGCCCCGGCGGACGGGATCTACGACAGCAGGAGCGAGTACGTGGAGACGATCGTGCCGGTTCCGGATGAGGGGCCGGTGCTGATCTCCATCAAGGTTGACGACGACAGCGGCAATACCGGATTTGGCCAGATGATCGTCCCGGAGGCGGTGCCGGTTCCGGCGCAAACGGCGGCGGAGGCCAGCGAGCAGACGTAGGCCGCGGTCCAGATCGGCGTGAACATCAAACATCGCGGCGAGAACTGCTCCGCCAAGGATATGAACCGTTTGCTTTGACGGTGGATCGCCGGCTGGCGATCAGTGCTTGGCGGTTCCGCCGCGTTCCTCGGGCTCGTGCCCTGTGTCGTATCCGTAGTCTTCGTCCATGCGGGTGGGGACGTAGTCCGGAGACTTGGACCTCTCCAATTCTTTTTCATAGGCGTCCAGGACCGCGTCCTGAATCCGCTGACGGCACTGGGGGTTGATCGGGTGCGCCACGTCGGCGTGAAGCTTGACGCGCCCGGTATCGTCCTTGGGAACGCGGGCGTCGGGCAGGCGGGTTCCGCACTCGTTGCAGAATTTGGCCCGCAGATGGTTCTTGGCGCCGCATCGCGGGCACTTGTCGGCGAGCTTGCGGGAGGGCATGGCCACGA
>ENA-UOXR01003212-UOXR01003212.1-bioreactor-metagenome-genome-assembly--contig:-NODE-3212-length-14080-cov-3.536684_pt1 | contig 14080 bp, 13 predicted proteins | sample MGYA00238164_ERZ764825 | MGnify/ENA primary metagenome ERZ764825 (study PRJEB28920, sample SAMN05720171) | bioreactor metagenome | isolation source: Anaerobic biogas reactor | place: USA:Washington...
ACCGGATCGGGATCATCGTGCGCACGAAACCCTCGCCGACCTCCTCCGCCGCCGCCCCAACAGCCTCGATGCCGAGGCGAGGGACGTCCTTCGTCTGGAGCACGTAGACGACGCCGTCCCGCTCCACGATCGCTATGCCCTGAAGGCGCAGTGCCTGAGAGATCAGATCGATGGCCCGCGCCTTGGTCACCGGCCCGGGGCTGGCAACCGTGACGTTGCCGCTGACGTCCTTCCCCTGCAGGACGGGCTTGCCCGTAGTCTCGCCGATGAACTTCATGATCTGCTCGATGTTGGCGCCCTTCAGGTTCAACGTGATCGTCTCCGGGCCGGCCGGATCGGCAGAGGACACCGCCGGAGGCGGCGCCTCCTGCACGGCCGGAGGCGGCGCCTCCTGCACAGCGGCAGACGGCGCCTCCTGCACAGCGGGAAGCGGCGCCTCCTGCACAGCGGGAGGCGGCGCCTCCGCAGCCTTTGCGGAGGACGCGGTCAGCGACAACAGCACGGCCAGGGCGGCGCAGAGACGTGTGGAACGTCGGAATCGGAATCCGCAGACGCCGTTCATTGCTGCCTACTCCTTGGCCCCGCCATGGGGGCGTGATCAGGTATGCCGGCCGGGCCCTGCGGCCCGACCGACGCGGGGGATGCGGCCGGCTGCCAGATCGGCTCGCCGAACAGCTTCAGCGTCTGGCGCTTCCCCTCGCGCTCGAGGACGACCTGGTCGACGCCGACCTCGACCAGCACGTGGTTGCCGGGGAGCTTCGCATCGACCTTGTGCAGTCCGGCATCCTGCGGCGACGTGCCCAGGAGTGCGGCGTCGCCGATGACACCGAACAACTGGAGGCGGGGCACCGGCGGCTTCTTCCCATAGTGCTCCTCATCCGCGATCGCGGAGTACTCCGCCAGGGCCGGAACGCCGTCTCGCGCCGGAGCGGCCAGGGCATCGGCGCCGAGGGGACCGGCCGGCAGTCCCACCCGCTGCGCGCGCACCCACCGGAGAAGCTGCAGGAGACTCAGCGCGATGAGCACGATCATCAGCAGCCGCATGGCACGCCCGTTGACTGCGGTGTCGCCAGCCGTTGTCATTTCGAGCCTCCCGCCGCAGCCCGGCGTTCGTATGCGGCCACCTGCAGGGTGACCTTCGCCGGGCCCGGCTTCTGGGTGTCCTGCCGGAGGATAAGCTCGTCGACGCGCACCAGCCGCGGGCCCTTCTCGAGCGCGTGCAGGAAGGCCACAAGGGCATCGGGGGTGGCTTCGGCCTCGACGCGGAACGCCCGCTCTTCGTAGCGGGAGGCACTCTGTCCCGGCCGGACCCTCTCGCCCACGAGCGACTTCAGGTCCACCTCGCACTGGCCCGCCGTCTTCTCCAGTTCCGCCTCGAACCCGGTCCGCGCGGCGCCATCCGCCACGCCCTTCCCGTCGGCGTCGGCGGTCGTCGCCGGAGGGGCAACGTATCCGATCTGCCGGATCAGTCCGGCCCGGCGAGCCAGGAGGGCCGTGCGCCGATCGAGCCTCTCCTGCGCCTGCGCCAGTGCGGCCTGTTTCGGCGCCAGTTCGTCGCCCATCCGCCGCCAGCACTTCCCCAGGGGCACGACGCCCCAGGCGACGATGGCGATCGCCGCCGCAGCCATTCCTCCCAGAAGAAGCGTCCGTCGCTCGCGCTCATGCAGTCTCATGTCCCGGTCCTGTCAGCGAACACTGAAGTCGATCTGGAACGCCTTGCCCTGCTTGGCGGCCTCGGTGCGGTCGAACCGCGTGTCGGAGAACCGTCCGTCCGCCTCCAGGGCGGCCACCGCCTTGGAGACCACCTCCACCGACTGTGCCGTCCCCCGGATGCTCACGTGCCCCTTCCGGTCGCTCCGCAGTTCGGACACGCCGACTCCCTCCGGCAGGGCCTGGGCGACGGCGAGCAGCAAATCGAGCTGGGACGTCCGGCACGCGGCCTCCTCCTGGAGTACGCGCACCTCATCCTCCAGGGGGGCCAGCTCGGCCAGCGCCGGCTCCGCACGCGTCAGGGCCGCGTTGACGACGCGCAGCCTGACGTGCCGCACCGCGAAGGCCGACGCGATCAGGGCGACACACATCACGGCATTCAGCACGGCCAGCCGCGCGACGCCCGCCGGCGCCCGCAGCCGACGCTTCGGCCTGGCGCCGCGCAGGAGCGGTGCGGCCGCCCGGTTGCCGCGCCGCCGTTCATGTTCGGCAATGAGGGCGCCGACGCAGGCGGGGTACCGCCACAGCACGTCTGCGGGATCGCCGGCCTCCGGAGCCACCTGCAGGCCGGGGCCCGGCGCGAGTTCGCGCACGGGCAGGCCCGCATTCTGCAGTTCCCGTTGCAGGGAGCCGTCCGGCGAGTCCCCGGCGACGAACACGGCGTCCGGACCGCCGGAACCCCTCTGCCAGGCGGCGTGCTGGAGCGTCTGCTCCACCTCCAGGGCGATGTGGACGGATGACCTCTCACCCGGCACAGCGGAGAGGAGACGGCTGTAGACCATCCGGCCGTCGCTGACCACGGAGACCACGATCCCCTCGGGGTCCGCCGCCACCATCGCCGCCGTGCCTGCCGGAACCAGGTGGGCGGCCAACTGCCCCAGGCCCGCCTCCCGGGCCTCGACCGATTCCCGGGGCCACGCGACGGCCTCCAGTTCGCTCTCGAGCGCGGCCACGTCCTGAGACGGCAGCGCCAGCACAGTCGCCTCGATTCCGGTCTTCGTGGAATGGGATTGCCAGCCCCACGCCCGCGCATCGGGCGGCCAGGGCAGTTCCGTCTCGAGCCGCAGATTCAGCATCGCCTCGACCTCGCCGTCAGGCGCAGGCGGAAGGTCGACGCTGCGGAACCGGCAGTCCTGCGAGCCGACCACAAGAAGGCCCGCACTGCCCTTCTTCCAGCGGAGGGCGTCCGGCAGCTCCGGCAGGCGCAGTGCCCCCGGCAGACTGGCCGTGCGAAGCACGAGCGGCGCGGCGCCGCCGGCCTCGCCGAGCACGGCCAGCCAGCACCCGCCACACCTCTGCCAGACGACGACCCGCCGCCTCCCTGCGTTCTGAAGACCCATGCGTCCACTCACCTCAATGGAGTTCGCGCCATGACGCCAGTCGAATCCCGTCCTCGGTCCGGTCGATGACCGCATGCACGCAACACTGTGCCGCGGCGGGCCCCTCGGTTCCGCCGACGACGCCGAAGGAGCGCACGCTGAACACGTCCGACCGCACGGCCACCAGGTTGCACAGCTTCTTGAACGACTCGGCATCGAGGCCGTCCAGGTCAAGCAGTTCGCCGACCGATTCGTAGGGCGCCTGCCGGCGGCGGTCCACCACCGCCAGCGCGAGCGATTGGTCCATGCCCGGCAGACAGGCCAGGACCTCCGGCGGCGCGGTGTTGACGTTCACAGGGCCGTGCAGGACCTCGTCGTCCGTGATGGTGAGCAGGTCGGCGATGGCGACGAACTCCTCACTGCTGAACGCCTTCTCGTCGGTCGTCCGGTCGGACTGGCCGCCGTCCGAACCGCCGCCCTGCTGGTTCGGCTGCTGAGGTCTCGCCTGGGGCTCGTTCGCCCCCGGCCCCTGCTGCGGACGGCCGCCCTGCCCGCCATCCTCGGATTCCCGCTTCTGTTCCTTCTCGACAAGCATCACGTCGAGCAGACCGCCGATGCTCTCGAACTCACCCTTTTTGCGATGCTCGACGATGGAGAGCGCCTGTTCCTCCGACACGTTCGTCAAGGCCGACTTGAGCTGTTCCGCATCCGCCGTGTTGATGTTGACACGCTCTTTGCCGTCCGCAGTCACGTTGCGCACCGCCGATCGGCACGTCAGGAACTCGGCCAGACCCGTCTCCAGACGCGCATCGGCGTTGTCGGGCGGCAGGGTCGCCTCGCCGTCGTCCTCACAGGGGTCCAGCACGCCGTTGCCGTTCCGGTCCTCGCCATAGAGGAGCACGGCGTCGATGCCCTCGATCAGAAGCAGGTCCTCGATCTCCCCGATGCCCTCCATCCGATCTCTCAGCGCGACGATCGATGCGGCAAGGTCGGCGTCCAGACCGGGCAGCCGCAGGAGCACGGCCTGGTCGCTGTGGTTCAGATTGACCGCGGCCGCCTCGTCCCGGATGCCGTACTCGCGGCCATCGTCCTGCCCCGCCGGCGCTGCCAGCAGGGTGTAGGTGCCGCCGCCCAGTTCGGCGTTGAGGTACAGCCCGCCCCCTTCGGGGCGGAGGTCATCCAGGGCGACGATGCCGTCGCGGGCGGCCTTCAGGTCCGCCAGCGCGTGTTCCACCCCGGCCCGCGCGAGCATCAAGGCGCTGACCCCTTCGCCGACGTTCCGCGAGAGCTGCAGGCGCAGGCGGCAGAACAGGCCGACCTGCAGCGCCACGGCGCTCAGGACGGTCATCAGCCAGAGCACCGTCACCAGTGCCACGCCGCTGCGCGTCTTCTCTGCCGTTGCTCGCATGCGTCACCCTGCCGGAACGGCGACTGTGGTCTGGAAACGGCGCGGGACCTCCACTTCGTCCGGGTCCGCGACCACGATCACGATCCGAACCGCCCGCGGGAACCGCTCCGAATCGCTCCACCCGTCCACCCACTCCACCCCGTCGAAGAAGTCCAGGTTCATCTCCGACACAAGCGGCGTCACGAGCCGCAGGACTCCGCCGGCCAGCGGGTCGTCGCCGATCGTCCCATCCTCGCGCCGGACAAGCCCCTGGGACTCGGTTGCCGGGTCGTTGTCGATGAAGTAGCCGACCTCGCAACGCCCGCCGATGCCCATGAAAAAGTCGGCCGTGCAAGGCGCCATGAAGTCGATCGTGTCGGCGTCGCGGCCCTCGTACTGCACGTCCAGTGAGGTCAGCCGCACCTTGTCGCGGTGGGCCACGGCGGACCGCACGTCGGACGTCATCTGCTGCAGCGCCGCCTGCGCCGCAGCCACCATGCGGCCGACACGCCGCGCCTTCTGCGCCGACGCCGTGCCGGCGGCCAGGGCCAGGTAGCCTCCCAACGCCAGCATGGCGAGCATGGCGGTGGCCACCAGCATCTCGACCAGCGTGAATGCGCGCCTGCCTCTCATGGCCCTACCGCCCCGCCACCAGCGTCACGAGTTCGACCGTCCGCTCCGTTCCGTGCTCCGGCCAGCTCACCTCCACGCGCAGCCTGTACAGGTCCGGCGTGTCCGTGCTCTCGACCATGCGCGTCCACCAGGCATCGGGGAACTCGAGCCCGAACTCCCCGTGCCACTGGCCGACCTCCACCTGGTCGGCCGCCAGGACCTCCTCCACGAGGCCCTGGGCAAGGAAGACCCCCTGCGTGTGGTTCAGCGACACGGCCGTCGATCGCAGGCCGGCCGCGAACACGCCGAGGACGGCGGTCACCGCGAGGCTGAATATGAGCACGGCCACGACCATCTCCACGAGCGAGAATCCCCGGGCGTGCGCCATGTCGTTCACTCCTCCTCGACGAAGACGACCTTCCCGCCCAGGGGGTGCACCGGCAGCACCTGCGTCCGCCCGTGTGCATCCGAGAGTTCCACCTCGGCATCGTCGGCGGAACCGTCGGGGCGGAACACCACCGTGCCGCCTCGGCCGTTCCGCTGAGCCTCCGGACGGCCCTCCACGTCGTAGAACACGTTCACCTCGATGCCGTCCGGAAGGCGCCGGCTCGCCAGGACGACGGTCCCGGCCGCGTCGTCTTCGCCGCGCCAGGGCAACTGCGTCATGCAGGTCTGCGCCCGGCAGGCGCAGCGCTCCGGATCGAAGAGGACGGCGACCGGGCAACGCCGCGCCACTGCGGCGGCCGCCGCGTAGTCGAGCATATCGCCCACCTCGCAGGCCGCCCGGGCGATCCCTTCCCCTTCGACGGCCGTGATCAGGCTCGGCACGATGGCCCCGGCCAGCATGCCCATGAGGGCCACGACGACGAGCAGTTCGATGAGTGTCAGCGCGTTGCGTGGGCCGGGCCGGCGCGGGCTATTCCAGTTCCACCCAGCTATGGACGTCCGCCGCATCGTCTTCGCCGCCTTCCTGGCCGTCCTTGCCGTAAGAGAGTATCTCGTAGGGCTGCCCGCTGATGACGCCCGGAGAGCAGTAGACGTACTCGTTCCCCCAGGGGTCCTTGAACAGCGGCTTGCGCAGGTACGGGCCGCGCCACACGCCCTTGTCGACGTCGGGGTCGAAGAACAGCGCCCTCAGTCCTTCCTCCGTCGTCGGATAGCGCCCGACGTCGAGGTAGAAGCGCTCCAGCGTGTCTTCGAGCACGGCGACGTCGGACTCGGCGCGGGCGCGCTGCGCCGGGGCGAGACCGCCGACGACCGACGGCAGGATGGCGGCCGCCAGGACCGCCAGCACGACGGCAACGACCATCAGCTCGATCAGCGTGAAGCCGGCGGCCGCCGAACGTCCCGAGCGCTCAAGGGCCCGCCGGACGGCGGCCGCGCCTCGCAGCCGGCCCTCTGCATCGTCTCGCATCATCATGTCGCGTCCTCCACGGTTAACGGAGCGCTGCGCTCATCTTGAAGATCGGCAGCACCAGGGCCACGATGAGGAAGGCAACAATCGCCGCCACGACCAGGATGAGGGCCGGTGCCAGCAACGAGGTCATCACCCTGGTCAGCGCGGTGGCCTCGCGGTCGTGCGTCTCGGCCACCCGCATGAGCATCTGGTCCAGCCGGCCCGTCTCCTCGCCGACGGCCACCATCTGAACGGACAGCGGCGGGAAGACGCCCGTCGACTTCATCAGGCCGGCCAGGGAGTCGCCCTCCTGCACCTGCTGTGCCACCTTCCCCACGGCCTCGGCCATGACGGCGTTCCCCACCGCCTGCCGCACAACCCGCAGCGACTCGACCATGGGGACGTCCGCATGGACCAGCACGCCCAGGAACCGCGCGAACCGGCCGATCGCCACGTGGCGCGTCAGGCGTCCGAGCACTGGGATCCGCAGCTTCATCCCGTCCCACGCACGCCGGAACCCGGGTCGTCTGCGGATCACGCGCACCGCGAAGGCGCCGGCCGCCAGCCCGGCCAGGATTGCCCACCAGAGGCGGGCCACGAAGTCGGACAGCCAGCAGAGGATCCGCGTCGGCACGGGAAGCCGCGTCCCGATGCCCTCGAACATAACCTCGAGTCGGGGGACGACGAAGACGATCAGGACGACGGCCGAAGCCACCCCCAGCAGCAGCACCAGCGCCGGGTACGCCATGGCGGCCGTCACCTCGCCTCGGATCTCGTCCTGCCGCTCAAAGAGGTCGGCCAGCCGCGCGAGCACCTCGTCCAGCGCGCCCCCCGCCTCGCCCACCCGCACCATGCTGACCATGACGTCGGGGAACAGCTCCGGGTAGTCCGACAGGGCATCGCTGAGGCTGCGCCCGGCCTTGACCGAGTCGAGGATGGCGCACAGCACCCGCCGTGAGCGGTCGTCGTCCGCCTGCTCGATCAGGACCTCCATGCTGCGGATCAGGGGCACGCCGGACGCGCAGAGCGTCGCCAACTGGCGGCAGAGCGGCGCCAGACGCAGCACGCCGCGCCGCAGGCGGACGCCGCCCGTGACGCGGGCCTCTTTGCGGCCCTCCTCGCGCAGTTCCACCACGTGCCAGCCGCCGGCCAGAAGCCGCTCGATCGCCTCCCGCCGGCCCGGCGAGGACACCGTGCCGGAACGGCGCTCCCCGGTGCGGTTCACGGCTGTATACACATACGCCGGCATCTGGATCACCCGTTGCAGTGCGCCAACCGGCAGCGCCGTCAGACGGCCGCCGGCCCGTTCGCCGACCGCCCATTGGAGTACTCATCCGCTTGCGTGACGCGAAGCACTTCCTCGGCGGTGGTCAAGCCGCGCACGACCCTGCGGCAGCCCGCCTGGCGCATCGTCAGCATGCCCGGGCCCGCCGCCCGCCGGATCTCGGCGGCCGAGGCGTGCCGCAGCATCGCGTCGCGGAGGTCGTCGTCAATCACCAGAAGTTCCGCAATCGCCGAGCGGCCGCGAAAGCCCGTCTCCTTGCACTCGCGACAGCCCACGGCCTGGTGGAGAACCGGCTGCTCCACCTCCTGGCCCAGCTCGCGGCGCAGCCGCTCCAGCTCCTCGGACCCGGCCGCCCTGCGTTCCTTGCACGCCGGGCACAGCGTTCGCACGAGACGCTGCGCCACGATGCCGCGCAGCGCGGAGGCCGCGAGGTAGGGCTCCACACCCATGTCGAGCAGGCGGGGAATGGCCTCGCAGGCGTCGTTCGTGTGCAGCGTGCTGAAGACGAGGTGCCCGGTGAGCGCGGCGCGCACGGCGATGTCGGCCGTCTCGCCGTCGCGAATCTCGCCCACCATGATAATGTCGGGGTCCTGACGCACGATCGATCGCAGCCCGTTGGCGAAGGTCAGCCCGCGCTTGGGGCGCACGGCGATCTGGTTCACGCCCGGCAGCTCGTATTCCACCGGATCCTCGATCGTGATGAACTTCCTCTCGGGCGTGTAAATGGACGCGAGCGAGGCGTACAGCGTCGTCGTCTTCCCGGAGCCGGTGGGCCCGCAGACCAGGATGATCCCGTGCGGGTGGTTGAGCAACCGGCGGTAGGGCGTCACAGTCTCCGGCTCGAACCCCAGGTCGTCAAGTCCGAGCAGGAACGACGACTTGTCGAGCAGCCGCAGGACGATGCACTCGCCATGGATGGTCGGGATCGTGGCCACCCGCACGTCCACCTCGTGCCCCGCCACGTTCAGCTCGATGTGCCCGTCCTGCGGGACGAAACGTTCGGCGATGTTCATGTCGGCCATGATCTTCACGCGCGAGACGATGGCCGGGTGCAGGTGCTTGGGCGGCGACGGCATCTCGTGCAGAACGCCGTCGATCCGGTAACGAACCTTCAGTTCGGCCTCGAAGGGCTCCACGTGGATGTCGCTGGCGCGGTCGCGGACGGCACGGACGATCAGCAGGTTGACCAGGTTGACCACGGTCGGCTCGCTGGCCATCTCTCGGAGCTGGCCCACCTCCAGGTGGTTCTGGTCCGGGCGCTCGGCGTCGACGGCGAAGTGCTCGAGCATGCGCTCGACGGCCTGCCCGTGGAACACCTGCATCGCCGCGTCCATGTCCGCCGCCGTGCAGACGGCCCGGTCCACCGTCTTCCCGGTCAGCGTCCGGATGCAGTCGACCGTGTCGAAGTCCAGGGGGTCCTCCATGGCCAGCAGCAAACGCCCGTCGGTGACGGCCAGGGGCATGGCGCGCGCACGCTGCAGCAGGTCGGCGGGCAGTCGCTTGCCGGCCTCGGGGTCGATCTGCGTCTCGCCCAGATCGACGAACCGCACCCCGAGAGCGGCGGCAAGCGCCCGAAGGCCCTCCGCCTCGTCGCGCCACCCGTGGGCCGCCATGCAGCGTCCGAGGCTCTCGCCCGTGGCACGCCGCCGCGCCAGGACGTCGGCCAGCACCTGCCTGTCGAGCGCCCTTGCAGGGGTCTCGTTGCCCTCCGAAATGCCCTCCGACCTCATGCGCCCGATCCCTCCGCCCCCCGAAACGCGGCACTGCCCATGAAGACGTTCAGGAACCCGCGTCGGTTCCCGGAAATCGGCGAGCTTCACGAAATCTGCCCGGCTACATCATAACCGCATTGACGCCCGTAGTCCGAGAACGTGCCGCCATAGTGTGATCCGCAGGAGACGCCCCGACCATAAGCGCCGATCACGCTCCCGCATCGGGCCCTCCGGTCCGGCCCGCAGGAGTATGCGGCGGCAATGTCACCGTTTTGTTACGGACCGGGCGTCTGGGAGCATATACCCCGGGATGGCAGAGGCTATTCGGAAGGGCGCCAGAAATGGGCCTCCGTCAGGTCCAGGCGGTCCAGTTCGGCCGCGATCCGGTGCAGGCGATCGTCGTAGCCCGGGTGATGGGAGTCCGAGGCCAGGGAGAAGGTGACGCCCAGCTCCTTCATGCAGGCAAGGTACTCCAGATACTGCTCCTTGAAGCGTTCGGGGTAGGCGGGGTTGGTGAAGATGGCGCCGGCATTGATCTCGATCGCCGTTCCGTTCTCCCTGGCGGCGGCGGCCAGTTCCTCGTGCATCGACGGCGGGATCACGGAGAAATCATCGAACCACGGGAGCGTGCGGTACATGCCGTCGGCGTCCCGCCATGCGCCCTGCCACCACCAGGGATGCGCCACGATGTCGACTTCGGGATGGCGGGCCAGGTGGACGCTCTGCCGGTGGTATTCGCGGATGACGGACTCGCGGTCCAGCGGCACGCCGAGCGTCCAGTGAGCGCCGCCGATGACGTACGCGGGCCGCACTTCGGCCAGAAGCGCCTCCGGCAGGTAGACTGTGAGTTCGCCCCCCGCCGGCCCGCCCTTCTGCTGCCCCCAGATGCCGGCCGCCGCACCGAGCCGCCGCGCCTCCTCGACGTCGTACCGGCGCAGGCAGGTCGCCTCGATGCCGAACAGGAAGCCGTCCTTCTCCGGCAGTGCGTCGTACTCGGCCCGTGCAGCGCGCACGGCGGCCTCCGTGGGCGGCCCGTTCAGATGGTCGGTCACGCCCAGGCAGGTGATACCGGCCGCCCTCGCCTCGCACAGGATCCTCGCCAGCGTGGCCTCCGGATTCCCGCAGGGCGAATGCCGCGAGTGAATGTGCCAGTCCATGTCGATCTGCATCGCGCCTCCCTCCGCCTCCGCGTCGACGCCCTCCTCGCCCGCGGCAGGCCATTCCGGCCCGCTCCGCAACGGCCCCGGCGAACATACCGAGGTGGCACCGCCGGGTCAAGCGTCTACCCCCAATGGGTAGGCACGGCCCCGCCGAAATCTTGCCAATCCCGCCTGCCCACGGTATCATCCGGTCGCGCGGGGCGTCCGGACGAACGACAGCAGCCGAGACGGCATGGTCTACACCGAACACAAGGATGCAGGCGGCTTCCTGGCCGTCGCGCATGAGGCGCTGGAGGAGCAGGAGAGCGCCAACGGGCTGATGCTCGGCGTCTGCAAACGGCTGGCGGAGGCGCCCGACGCGCACGACACTCCCCCCTACCTCGCGACGGTCGAGGCGGCCGGCCGCCTCGGCGTCGCCGCCGTCATGACGCCGCCGTACAATGTGCAGGTGTTCCAGCCTGACGGCGCCGATGCGGGCGGCCTCGGGCCGGTTGCCGACGCACTGCAGCGCGGCGGGTGGTCCGTGCCGGGCGTGATCGGCACGACGAACACGGCGGAGGCGTTCGCCGCCCTCTGGGCGGGGCGGACCGGCGCCGCGCTCCGCACCACGATGCGCCAGGGCATCTACGAACTGCGGCAGGTGAGGCCCCCGCCCTGTCCGCCCGGGCGCTTCGAGCGGGCCACGGAAGAGCACTCCTCACTCGTGCGGGAATGGGCGAGCCGCTTCCATGAGGACTGCTTCCACAACGACGAGTGCGGTCGATCGCTCCGGATTGCCGAGGCGAAGCTGCAAAGTGGGGACGTCTTCCTGTGGGTCGATGGCGGCGAGGCACGGGCGATGGCCGCACGAACGCGCCCCACGGCCAACGGCCAGGCCATCAGCTTCGTCTACACCCCGCCACAGCACCGGCGGAAGGGCTACGCGAGCGCCGTCGTCGCCCGCCTGTCGCAGCTCATCCTGGACAGCGGGAAGCAGTTCTGCACGCTCTACACGGACCTCGACAACCCCACGTCGAACAGCATCTACCGCAGGATCGGCTACCGCCGGGTGGCCGAGTCGATCGAGATCGGCTTCACATAGCGCCCGTGCCACACAAAAGGACTTCTTCAGCGAGTTCAGAGGCCGGCTGCCTTCACACGTCCAGGTCCCCGACCTCGCGAATCCAACCGCGAAGCCACTCGACGGACTCCAGGCCGATGTCCGTCAGCGTGCTGGCGCAGAAGACGATGCCGTCCAGGTCGCCGCTCCGGATCCCGTCCAGATAGCGCGCGCACTGGTACTCCATCTGCCCGGCCGTCATCGGCCGGCTTTCGCCGTAGTTCCACAGGTAGCAGCCGGCCAGGCGGCGTTTGCCCGGCGTGATGCGGCAGAGCTTCGCGACGTTCTCGTCGATCTTCGGCAGGTCGGAGCCGCGCCAGGTCCAGAGCGTGATCACGTCGCAGACGTCGAGGTAGGCGCGGTAGTCCTGCGCCAGTTGCCGCTGGTAGTAGACGACCCAGAGGTCGAGCGGCCGCACCTCGTTGTCGGCCAGGCGCCGCTTGGTCTCCTTCAGTTGGTCCAGGGAGACGCGGGGCTGCGCGTTGTCGACGAAGAAGTCGTCGAAGATGCCGCCGCAGACGTTCGGGAACAGGCGCGCCTGCCGGATCACCTCCTCCAGGTCGGTCGCCCCGGCATTGTTGCGCACGGAACTGCCGTCGCCGACGATCGACCACACCACCCGGTGCAGGTCCTTGAGCTTCTCCGACTTCGCGTCGAACGGCGGCAGCGGCCTGTTGCTCATCACGACGCGGCAGCAGTTGACAAGACCGAGATCACGCGCGCTCTCAGCCGGCCCCATGCGATTGACGCCGGGGAGCTTCCATTCGTTGCCGTGATAGGCGTGGTGCGTGCCGGCGTCCTGTCCCCAGAGCCAGAGCTTCTCCCGCAGTCTCATCGATCGCCTCCCGCCGGCGGCCGGTTCCGGCGCTGCCACTCGAAGATGGACGGCACGTCCGGCCGGGGCCGCGGGGGCATGCCGTCGGCGGCCTCCAGGATCACGCTCCCCTCGACCACGGCGGCGGACGGACTGCCGGCGAAGACCGCGCCGTTGCCCCCGTAGACGGTGTTCCCGACCATCGTCAGACCGCTCGTGCGCGCGGCGTCTTCGGCGACCACCGCGGCGAAGTCGTCGGCGACCGAGAACACGTTGCCCTTGATGACGTGATCGAACTGCGCACCGCGCATGAGGATGGCGGGGCCGCGCGAGAGGATGCGGTTGTGGAAGAAGAGCCAGTTCTCGTTCATCCCGCCCAGCACGATGCCGCAGGGGCCGTAGTGCATCATGCCCGGCTCGAAGACCACGTGCTCGGTGGTGTTCCGGAAGTCGCAGTTGTAGAAGCAGTTGCGCGGGCCGTTCGGGCCGTGGCTGCTGTCCGACGGCGGCGTCGCCCAGAAGGCGTGCCCATACGAGCCGCCGCCCGTGGGCCGGCCGCGCGGCTCGAGGATCACGCAGTTCTCCCACAGGTTCTCGTGACACCAGCCGGAATGCATCTGCCCGTCGCTGTAGTAAAACGTGGAGTTGCGGAACACGCAGCCGCTGCACGCCCAGTCGAGGTTGGGGGCGTGCCGCATGTTGCGCGTGGTGACGTTCTCCATCAGGCAGTCCGAGCTGTACTGCCATCCCACGTACGCGGTGCCGGCCCCGCCCATGTCGTGCGCGTGGTTGAACTCGCAGTCGCGGATCTCCATCCACTTCACGTGGGACCCGTAGAGGGGCATGCGGCCGGTCCAGTCCACGGTCACCCGGCGGCCCCAGCAGTTGACGGCCCGCAGGAAGAGCACGGTGCAGATCTTCGGCTCGCGGCGGGCCTGCGTGATGAAAAGGTCCTCGATGCCGCAGCGCTCGATGGGGGCGGCGCTCGTCACGTACGACGCGTCCGCCAGCGGGAAGTCGATGCGCAGCGGCTGGTTGATCGTGACGGTGCGGCCCTGTACGCGCTCGATGCGCACCATGGTTCGGCGCGGATTGTGCCGGCACAGGCTCTCGATCAGCAGCTGCCAGCGGTCCGTATTGTGGGCCTCGAGGGCCAGCCACTGGCCGGGCGCCAGACCGTCGGCGTCCTGCAGTTCCAGATGCGTGTCGCCGCGCCGCCCGTCGGCCGCCAGCAGGCGCTCATCCTCTTCGCCGCCGCCGGCGAAGGTGATGACGCCGTCCGTGATGCGCCCGCCGCTCTCGTTGTAGCGGATGACGATCCTGGTCTTGTCCCGACCGGCGCCGCGGATGACGACCCCGTTCTGCCGGATCAGCACCTTGCGGTCGAGGTGGTAGGTCCCCTCGCCCAGCAGCACGGCCCCGCCGCCCGCCCGGCCGGCCGCGCTGCAGGCCGTCTGGAGCGCATCCGAGTCGTCCCGGTCGTCGTCGGCGCGGCCGCCGAAGTCCTCGATCCGGCAGAAGGCCCGCACGTCCGGAATCCCCCCCTGCACGCCCGCACCCGTCCAGTCGGGAAACCAGGTCTCGCA
>ENA-UOXR01003223-UOXR01003223.1-bioreactor-metagenome-genome-assembly--contig:-NODE-3223-length-14051-cov-3.626893_pt1 | contig 14051 bp, 14 predicted proteins | sample MGYA00238164_ERZ764825 | MGnify/ENA primary metagenome ERZ764825 (study PRJEB28920, sample SAMN05720171) | bioreactor metagenome | isolation source: Anaerobic biogas reactor | place: USA:Washington...
GACGGAGCAGGGCGGCGCGCGCCAGGTGCGACCACGGGGTGCGCTCGACGAGGCCATGTCCCTCGAGCCGATCCACGATGCCGACCACCGTGGCCGGGTGGAGGTAGATCCGCCGGGCGAGTTCCGAGATACTGAGGTTTGGCGAATCGGCCAGTGTCTTCATCGCGAGCAACTGCGGCCCCGTGATCCCCGTCTCCTTGCGGATTTTTTTTGAGCGGGTCTGGGACAGTTGCATGAGCTGCCTCAGGGAGGCGTTTACGTCTGCGAGATGGGGTCGGTCGGCGGACATGGCTTCTCCTTTTCGACTGAACGGGATTTGCTTTTTCGTATACAAATAATTTGTTCGTTTGTCAACTCGGGGATCGTCCGGCGGCCGCCGAGGCCTTGCACAAAAACGCATTTGCGGTATGATGCGGACAGGACGCCTGACCGCTGAAACGGCATCGATGAGGCACGGCCGGAATGGCAACGCAACAGGGATCGAAACCTCCTTCACCGGACCGCGAAACGACGCTTGCGGAGAGGCTCGTCGCGGCAGACCCACTGCTGGGCCCCTGGCGGGAAACGATCGAGAGGCGCCTGCGGCGGGCGGCCGAGTTGGAGGCTCGGCTCACGGGAGGGCGGATGACCCTTGCCGATTTCTCCAGCGGCCATGAGTATTTCGGGCTTCACCGCCGCGGCGGCGAGTGGGTGCTGCGCGAGTGGGCCCCGAACGCCACGCGGATCGATCTCGTGGGCCAGATGACCGACTGGAAGGAGCGGTCCGGATTTGCCCTGGATCGGCTTGACGGTGCCGGGGGCGTCTGGGAGGTCCGGCTGCCGGGCGATGCCATGGCCCACGGTGATCTGTACCGACTGAGGGTCCGCTGGAACGGGGGCGAGGGGGAGCGAATCCCCGCCTGGGCCCGCCGCGTCGTCCAGGACCCTCACACGCTAATCTTCAACGCCCAGGTCTGGGAGCCGGAAACTCCCTATCGCTGGACGCAGGAGGGTTTCCGCTGCAGAGCGCAGGCCCCGCTCATCTACGAGGCCCACGCCGGCATGGCGCAGGAGAAGGAAGGCGTGGGCACCTGGCGGGAGTTCACGGAAACGGTCCTCCCGCGGATCGTGCGCGCGGGCTACAACGTCCTCCAGCTCATGGCCGTCCAGGAACATCCCTACTACGGCTCCTTCGGGTATCAGGTAAGCAGCTATTTCGCCGCCTCTTCGAGATTCGGCACACCGGAGGATCTCAAGCAGCTCATTGACGCCGCCCATGCCGAAGGTCTCTGCGTGATCATGGACCTCATCCACTCGCACGCCGCCTCCAACGAGGTGGAGGGGCTCGGCCGGTTCGACGGCACGCGCCACCAGTACTTCCACCGCGGGGCCCGGGGCCGGCACGAAGCGTGGGATTCGCGCTGTTTCGCCTACGGCAAACCCCCGGTCCTGCACTTTCTGCTGTCCAACTGCCGGTTCTGGCTCGACGAGTACCGCTTCGACGGCTTTCGCTTCGACGGCGTGACCAGCATGCTCTACCTGCACCACGGCCTGGGGAAAGCCTTCCTGTCCTATGCCGACTACTTCGACGGAAGCGTCGATGAAGACGCCCTGGCCTATCTGGCGCTGGCGAATCGCGTCATCCATGACGTCCGCCCCGATGCCCTCACGGTTGCCGAGGATGTGAGCGGTATGCCCGGGCTGGCCGTCCCCGCCGCGCAGGGAGGGACAGGGTTCGACTACCGCTTTGCCATGGGCGTCCCCGATACCTGGATCCGGCTGCTGAAGGAGTGCGCCGACGAAGACTGGCCCCTGGGGCACCTGTGGCACGAGCTCAACAACCGCAGGCGGGACGAGAAGACGATCAGCTACGCCGAGTCGCACGACCAGGCCCTCGTGGGAGACAAGACCCTCATCTTCCGGATGATCGATGCAGAGATGTACACGGACATGAGCGTCTTCCGGCAGAGCATCCGCGTAGACCGGGGGGTGGCCCTCCACAAGATGATCCGCCTCGTGACCCTGGCCACGGCGGGGAACGGCTACCTGAATTTCATGGGGAATGAGTTCGGCCACCCGGAATGGATCGACTTCCCGAGGGAGGGCAACGGGTGGTCCTACAAGTTTGCCCGGCGGCAGTGGAGCCTGGCCGATGACGGGACGCTGCGCTATGGGCGGCTCGCCCGATTCGATGCGGATATGATCGGTTTTGCCCGGTGCTCAAATCTCCTCGGGTCCGGCGATCCGCATCTCCTCCACGAGCACAACGAGTACAAGGTCCTCGCCTTCGAGAGGGCGGGGCACCTCCTGGTCTTCAACTTCCACCCGTCACGGTCCTACGACGGCTACCGGGTCGACGCAGCGCCCGGCAAGTACCGGCTCGTCCTCGACAGCGACGGCGAGGTCTACGGGGGCCACGGGCGCCTCGGACCCGACGAAGTCCACTTCACGCAACCGGACGGGAAGGGGCCCTTCACGCGCCACATCCTAAGCCTCTATCTGCCCACACGCACCGCCCTCGTGCTTCGAAGAATCGACTAGCTCCCGGCTTCGCCGATCCTGCCGGCTCCCGGCGGGTTTCGGGCTCGGGCCCGCGGGTGGCCCGGGGCCCCGCTTTGTCAATCGGCCGGTTCGATGCTGCCCGCCCGCCGGGCGGTACCCCTTGTGCCGCGGGATGGGCCCCGGAAGAGTTCCTCCACCAGGGCGATCCGATCGGGCTGGCCGACGGTGAAGAGCAGATCCTGCGCCTCGAACCGGATGTTGGGGTCGGGGATCGTCGTGATCTCACTCCCTCGACGGACTGCAAGGAGGGTGACGCCGTACTTTTTGCGCATCTGCGTTTCGGCCAGGCTCTTTCCGACGGCCTCGGAGCGGTCCTGAACCCGAATGGAGCGGATCTCCACGTCCGGCAGACAGGTCTCGATCCCCGGGCAGGTCGTCGCCTCGCGAGACAGGCTTCGCAGCATCTCGTAGCCTCCCGCGCGGATCTCGCCGGCGAACCTCTCGATTTCGTCCTTCGGCAGCATGTAGGTGGCCATCAGGCGGCTGAAGATCTCTACGGAGGTCTCGAATTCCTCGGGAATGACCTCGTTGGCGCCGAGTTCCTTCAGCGGGCCCATTTCCTGGATGAACCGCGTCCGGACGATGATGTACGCCCTGGCGTTGAGCCTCCGTGCAAGCTCCGTGATCCGGCGCGTGGCCGCCGGATCGTTGATCACGACGGCGAGCGAGCGCGCGCGGCCGATGTTGACGTGCTGCAGGACAGCCTCCTGGGTGGCGTCGCCGTAGAAAATGGGTTCGCCCTTTGCCCTCTCCGCGATCACGACGTCGGGATTCATCTCAATGACGGCATAGGGGATGCCCATGGTCCTGGCGGCTTGGGCCAGGTTGCGTCCGTTGAAGCCGAATCCGACAATGACCAAGTGGTCTGTTTCGCGGAACGCTTTCAACCCGGACCCGTGAAATCGTTCCCCCTTCAGCCTCCCGGAAAAAGGGAGACGGGAGAGCGCCTCGGCGAGGTGCGGCGCTCCGCGGACGATGAACGGGGTGGCCATCATGGTGAGCACGGAGATGGCGAGAAACTGCTGGTAGCCGTTTCCCGTGAAGACGGCGTACTTGTTTCCCGCCTCGGCCAGGATGAAGGAGAATTCCCCGATCTGGCAGAGGGCCAGCCCCACGAGGAGAGAGGTCCGGAGGGGGAGGCCGACGATCAGGGTGGCACCCGTGGCGGCCAGGGCCTTGACGGCGATGATGCCGAGGGTCATCCACGCGATCTCGACGGGGTTTACCGCGAGATCGCGCAGGTCGAGGAGCATGCCGATGGAGACAAAGAAAAAGCCGGTGAAGACATCCCGGAAGGGAAGGATGTTGCCGAGGGCCTGGTGGCTGTATTCGGACTCGGAGATGACGAGTCCGGCCATGAACGCCCCCAGGGCGAGCGAGAGTCCTGCCGCCTGGGTCAGCCAGGCCACGGCGAGGCCGATCATGATGATGGCCAGAAGGAAGAGTTCCCGGCTGCGGGTCTGGGTGACCCGCAGGAGGGCCCAGGGTACGAGCCACTTGGCGCCTACGACGATCAGCACGATCACGCCGATCTCCTCGGCGACGAGTTGCAGGATCGATTCCGGGCTCTCCTGGATGATGCCGCCCAGCAGAGGCAGGACGAGCATCATGGGCACGACGATGAGATCCTGGAAGATGAGAATTCCCAGGGTGCTCATTCCGTGTGGGGTGTCGATCTCGGCGCGGTCCTGCAGGAGCTTCATGACGATGGCGGTACTGCTCAGCGCCGTCAGGAACCCGATGAGGATCGCCTCCCCGGGGGGCCGTTCGAAAAACTGGGCTGCGACCGCGGCGATGAAAAACGTCAGGATGACCTGGAGCGATCCCCCCAGCAGAGCGGTACGCCTGAGCTGAAGGAGATTCCGGAAGGAGAATTCCAGGCCGATGGTGAAGAGCAGGGCGACGATGCCAAGCTCGGCGAGGACCCGGACGGCCTCGATTTCCCGCACGAGGCGAAACCCGTAGGGGCCCGCGACGATGCCCGTGAAAAGGTAGCCGACGACGACGGGGATTCCCGCCCGGTGGCACAGGTAGAGCACGACGGCGGAGAGCCCGATAATGATGAGGATGTCTCCGAGGAACGGCATTGCGGAAGCCTCTTCCCTGGATCGGGGCACAGCGTTCGGGCGGCCTGTCTGCGGCCCGGGCGAAAAGGCCGCCGCTGCCCCCGGGCAGGCGGCGGCCCGACCGCACGACCGGTCCTCCGGGGGCCCGGAGGCGCCCACAGTCTAGTTGTCTTTCCCTTCCGTTTCAACCCTTTTTCGGCGCCGCTTCGGCGTCGTCCCCGGAAGGCCTTCGCAGGACCGTCTCCAGCTCCGCGATCCGCGCGGGCGGGCCGGCGACGTGGCGCAGGATGGCCTCGTGCGTCGCGTCCCCATAGTGGACCGGTTCGCCCTTCTGCCTGTGCTCGTGAACCCAATCCGCGTTCATATCGAGGGCGGCGTAGGGGATCTTCGCCTCCCGGGCGGCCCAGGCGATGTTCTGACCGTAGACGCCAAACCCGACGATGATCAGGTGGTCCTTCTCGTGAAGCTGCGCCGTCCCCGGCGACGGGACGCTGCCTCGCTTGAGGCGCCGGGGCAGCGGCAGACGGGCCGCGGCGTCGGCGACGGGATGGGCGATCCGGAACAGAAAGGGCGTTGCCATCATCGTGATGACCGAATAGGCCAGAAACTCCTGGATGATGGCCTCCGAGAGCAGACCGTACGTCCTTCCCGCCTCGGCCAGGATGAAGGAGAATTCGCCGATCTGGCCGAGGCAGAGGCCCGCCAGCGCAGCGACACGGATCGGCAGGCCCACGAACAGGAAGGCCGCCGCGGCGGCGAGGCTCTTGATGAGCATGATCCCGGCGGCCAGAAGGAAGATGGTGCCCGGCTCGTCGCCGAGGAAGCGCAGATCCGGGAGCATGCCGACGGAGACGAAGAAAAAGCTCGCGAAGACGTCGCGAAAGGGGATGACGTTGCCCATGGCCTGGTGGCTTTATTCGGACTCGGAGATGAGCAGGCCCACCAGGAACGCCCCGACGGACAGCAAGAGGCCCGCGACGTGGGTGAGCCACGCCACAGCCAGGACGATCATGACGATCGTCAGCTGGAACAGTTCCCGGCTGCCCGTCCGGGTGACCCGGGACAGCGCCCAGGGGACGCCCCACTTGGCTGCGCCGACCAGGGTCAGGATGACCCCGATCTCCTTCCCCAGCAGGGCAAGCAGGCCGTCGGACGATCCCTCGGCGACCCCGCCAAGGAAGGGGAGCAGCAGCATCATGGGAACGACGATGAGGTCCTGGTAGATGAGAATGCCCAGCGCGCTGCCCCCGTGCGGCGTTTCCACCTCGGCGCGGTCCTACAGGAGCCTCATGACGATGGCGGTGCTGCTCAGGGCCGTCAGGAAACCGATGAAGATCGACTGTCCTGCGGGCCGTCCGAGACCGTGGGAGATGGCCGCCGCGATGAGCAGCGTGAGCAGCACCTGCAGGGTTCCGCCCAGCAGCGCCGTCCGGCGCAGCTGCACGAGGTTTCGAAAGGAGAACTCGAGGCCGATCGTGAAGAGCAGCGCAACGACCCCGATTTCAGCCAGCTTCATCACGGCCTCCGGGTTGCCGACCAGCTTGAACCCGTAGGGGCCGGTCAGGAGGCCCGTGAGGAGGTAGCCCACGATGGTCGGCAGCTCGAGCCGGTGGCACAGGTAAAGCACGGCGGCGGACAGCCCAATGATGATGACAATATCGTCCAGAAAGAACATGTCGCTCCTTTGCGCCCGGCCCGGAGGCCGTGCCGCCGCCGGTCTGCCGGCAGCGGCACGATTCAGCGAGGAGACCCAAGGCCGTTCACCCAGCGCGAGGCCGTGCCCGTGCGTCCGTCTCCGGGTTCGGTTGTTCCCGCGGAGCCTCGACGATGGCGCGCGCCTCGTCGAGAGGCGCGGCCACCGCCAGGAACAGGAGGCGGTCCCCGGGATTCAGGACCGTGCCCCCCGTGGGGATGATGAATTCCTCGCCCCGGTTGATGAGAACGACGAGGGCCCCTTCGGGCAGGCTCAGATCCACGAGCTGTTTTCCTGCCGCCGCCGAGTCCGGCCTGACTTCCACGTCGACGAGATCGCAGGGCGCCCGTGACCCCGGCTCGCATTCGATGGGATAGACCGGCGCCCGTACCATCGGGGCATCCACGCCGAGCCAGCGCGCCACCGGCGGGATGGACGTCCCCTGCAGCAGGGCCGAGGCGAGCACGACGAAGAAGACGATGTCGAAGATCCTGTCCGCCTCCGCAACGCCTGCCACGAGGGGGAATGTCGCCAGAACGACCGGCACGGCGCCGCGAAGCCCCACCCAGGCCACCATCACCCGTTCCCGGTACGACATGCCGGACCCGACGAGGGTCAGAAAGGCCGCCGCCGGCCGGGCGGCGAACATCAGAAACGCCGCGACGATGAGTCCTGTACCTGCGATGTCCGGGAGCCGTGACGGGAAGACGAGAAGCCCCAGAACGAGGAACATGGAAATTTGCATGAGCCAGGCCAGGCCGTCGTGGAAGCGCATGAGGCTTCTCTTGTGAATGAAGTTGTGGTTCCCCATCACGATGCCTGCGACGTATACGGCAAGGAATCCGTTTGCCTGAACGATCGTCGAGAGACCGTACGCGAAGAGGACCATGGCGAGGCTCAGGACCGGGTAGAGCCCGTCGTACTCCAGACGGATGCCGTTGACGAGGAAGACCATCGCGCGGCCGAACAGGTAGCCGAGTCCCGCCCCGAGAATCAGCTGGAGCAGCATTATGGGGACGAGGCCCGCCACGGTTTCCCCGGGGTGCTGCAGCAGGCTGATGCAGCCTATCGTCAGGAGCACGGCCATGGGGTCGTTGCTCCCCGATTCGAGTTCCAGCAGGGGCTTGAGGTTTCCCCGGAGGCTGACGTGCCGGGACCGGAGAACGGAAAAAACGGCCGCCGCATCCGTCGAGGAGATGATCGAGCCCAGGAGGAACCCCACGAGGGGGGGAGCCCCACGATCCACGAGGCGAACCAGCCCGCCAGCGCGGCGGTAATGAGGACTCCCAGCGTGGCTAGGAGGCCACCCTGCCATAGAATCGGCCGCACGCTGGTCCAGCCGGTCGACAGGCCTCCGGCAAAGAGGATGTAGGAAAGCGCGATGATCCCGAGGGTCTGCGCCAGGGAGGGGTCGTCGAAGTGGATGCCGCCGATCCCGTCCGACCCGGCCAGCATGCCGATCCCGAGAAAGATCAGAAGAGAGGGGATCCCGAGGCGGTCCGAGACCTTGCTCGCGAGGACGCTCGCGAGGAGGAGAACCGCTACGGCCAGAAGCGTCCATTCCATGGAGGTCAGGTTCATGAAATCCTTCCTGGGCGATTTTCCCGCATCCCCGGAAGCCGCCCGGGGATCCACCGCACACTATGCGAGGTTTTCATGCTCGGCGCAACGGAAAAAGCGGCCAAGAGGGCCTCAGTGCATGAGCTGCGGAAGCCACAGGGCGATCTGCGGGAAGAGGACGAGGAGGGCGGCCGTCACGATCTGCGCGGCCAGCAGCTTGACGGCCCCCCTGAAGATGGTGTGCAGCGGAACGTCGCGGGCCACGCCGGCGACGACGTAGACGTTGATGCCCACGGGAGGCGTGATGACGCCCATCCCGGTGACGAGCACGATGATCACGCCGAACCAGATGGGATCGAACCCGAGCGACGTGATGACGGGAAAGAAGATCGGGATCGTCAGCATGATCATGGCCAGGGAGTCCATGAGACAGCCCAGGAGGAGGTAGACCAGGAGGATGAGACTCATGACGGCCCAGGGGTGGATCTGGAGCCCCATGACCCAGGTGCCCACGTCGAAGGGAATCCGGGTGACGGCGAGGAAGTGCCCGAACACCGTGGCCCCCGCAACGATGACGAGAATCATGCAGGTGACTCGCGTGGTTTCCACGAGGGACTGGACGAAGCCGTTCCAGGACAGATGCCGCCCCGCGACGGCGATCAGCAGGGTGCCGAAGGCACCCACGGCGGCCGCCTCGGTGGGCGTGAAGACCCCGCTGAAAAGTCCTCCCATGACGGCGACGAAGAGGATGAGGGTCTCGACGACGCCTGTCAGAGAGGCGATCTTCTCCCGCAGGCTGAAGCGTGCCCACGGCATGGCCAGCTCCGGCCGGTTCCAGGTCCAGATGAAGACGGTCGCGATGAAAAGGATGGTCATGAGGATGCCCGGCATGACACCGGCCAGAAAGAGCTTGCCGACGGACTGCTCCGTCATGACCCCGTAGACGATGAAGATCGTGCTGGGCGGGATCAGGATTCCGAGGCTTCCGCCCGCTGCGACCACCCCGGTTGCCAGCGAAGGGTCGTAGTTGTATTTCTTCATCTCCGGCAGGGCCACAGCGGCCATCGTGGCCGCCGTGGCGCTCGTGGAGCCGCAGATCGCCGAGAATCCGGCGCAGGCCCCGATCGTGGCGACGGCGAGGCCGCCAGGCAGGCTTCCGAAAAAGCGGTATGCGGCATGGAAGAGCCTTCCGCTCATCCCCGAGTGGTGCGCCAGCTGCCCCATGAGGACGAACAGGGGGATCACGGTAAGGTTGTAGGACCCGAAGACGGAGGTGAAATCCTGCGCCATCAGGTGCAGCGCCGCATCCCAGGACACCAGGAAGGAGAACCCCACCAAGCCCACGAGGGCCATGACAAAGCCGACGGGAACCTTCAGAAACATGAGCGCGACAAGGGCGAGGAACCCGTAGATGCCGGCTTCGGTGGGCGTCATGGATGAAGCCCCTTTCTGAATTCCCGGAAAGCATCAACAAAAAGCACGACGGACAGCAGGGCCGAACCCAGGGCGATGCAGCCGACAAAGGGCCATGTCGCCACCCCGAGCGTCGGCGAAACCTCGCCGCTTTCCATCAGGTCGGCGGCGTAAATCCGGCACTGCCAGGCGAGCAGGCCGAACAGGGCGGACCCCGCCGCGGCGCCCAGGGCTTCTACGGCGTGCCTCGCCCTGCGGGGCAGTCGGTCGACGATCATCTCCACGGCGATGTGGCCCCGCTCGACGGAGGTCCAGGCCATGGCGAAGGCGACGATGACGGCCCCGAAATACCCTACCAGCTCGTAGGTCCCGGGGATCGGCCTGCCGAACAGGCGCAGGACAACGTCAGCGCAGGTCAGGAGCATGACCAGCGCAATGGCCGCCGCCGAAACCCCGTTGAGCCCGGCCGAGACCTGATGGATCCGTTTTGTGATCGTGCGGAGCAACGCCCGGCTCCTCGCGTCGATTACCTCGACGGCTTCTTGTATTTCGCGATGAGGGATTCAGCCTCCTTCACCGACTTGCCGCCCGGGACCCCCTTCTTTTCCGCCGTCTTGATGTACTCCTCGATGGCGGGCCGCACCGCTTTCTTCCAGCGGGCGCTTTCCTGGGGCGACAGCGTGATGATCTGGTTGCCCAGGCTCTTCGTGAAGGCACGGCCTTCCCTGTCGGCCTCATCCCAGGCCTTCCCGTGCACGTCGATCCACTCGCGGCTCACGTCCTCAAAGGTCTTGCGGACATCGGGGGGGAGGGAGTTCCACTTCCTGAGGTTCATGACGACGAAGAACGCCGTGGTGTACCCCACGTCGAAGCAGTCCGTCGTGGACTTGATCACCTCGCCCTGCTTCCAGCCCTTGAGCACCTCGATGGGGCCGATCGTCCCGTCAGCGATTCCCTTGCTCAGGGCCTCGTAGGTCTCGCCCTGGGGCATCGCCACGGGCACGCCCCCCAGCATCTCGACCACCTTTGCGCTGAAGCCCGTCGAGCGGATCTTCATCCCCTTGAGGTCCTCCAGGCTCTTGACGGGTTTCTTGGTGTGGAGCAGCCCCGGCCCGTGTGCATGCAGGTAGAGGACCTTCACGTTGTCCAGGGCCTTCGGGTTCAGGATCCGGTAGAACTCGTTCGCGACCCGCGTGGCCACAAGGCCGTTCGGGTACCCCAGCGGCAGGTCGAGCGTCTCCATCTGGGGGAATCGGCCACGGGTGTACGCGAAGGCGGACATGCCGATATCCGAGATGCCCTTCACGACGCCGTCGTAGCACTGATCAGCCGGTGTCAGCGTCCCTCCCGGAAACAGGGAGATCTTGATCTTGCCGGCGCTTCGCTTCTCGACTTCCCTGGCCCAGGTCTCGGCGGCCTTCGTTTGTGCGTGCGTGGGAGGAAAGAAGATGCTGTAGGTCAGGCTGGTCGCCGCCCAGGCCGCCGCCCCCCAGAGCAGGGTGAATGCCGCTGCAAGCGCGATGATGAATGACAGGTGCCCCGACGTCGTCTTTTTCATGGCCATACCCTCCGTTGATTGTCTGTTGCCAACAGCATGGTTTGCGGATTCCCGCGCCTGCCGGACACGGTGCTCCTCGTCGGCGGGCCTGTTGCGGGATGGACAGGGGGAAACGCGGTGTAGCGGGGAAGCCTGCATGCCCACCCGGGCGGGTGAACTGCAGGCATCAATACAGGTAGGGGTATTGACGCAGGCGGGACGAAAGGACCGGGATGCGGACGAAACCGATATGCATGTCATTCTCACCCTGGCGGTTTTCGACAGGCTTTTCTGGTTATTGGATTTTGCCGTTCCTGTCAAGAGGCTTTTTTGTTTCGCTATTTGACGTCCTTGAGCTTTTCCAGCTCCTCGCGGTACTTGTCGGCTTCCGCCTTGGCCCTCTCGAGTTCGGCCCGGGCCTTGTTGAGTTCCTCCTTCTCCTTCTCCTGGGTCTCGCGGATCTTGTCCTTGAGCTCGTCGAGGCCCACGTAGACGGCCAGCGCCCCCCCCATGATGAGCAGGACCGGAACGGCCCCCATGAGCAGGGCCAGGAAGTGCTTGTACCAGAAGACCAGCAGAACGAGGCCCAGCATGACCGATATGCCGCCGCCGATTAGGACCGACATGACCCCCGACCTCCTGAAGCGGGAAATGGTCCGGGTCGCATTCCGCAGGTGAGCGCAACCCGGAGAAATGACGGCCAAATTCCTAACATAAAAAGAGGGGGCAGGCAAGACGAAAAGAAAAAAAGCTTGCGAAAACCGGCCCCATTCCTTAGTATTGGCCGCTATTCAGCGTGCCGCTCGGGGCCGACGGCACCGGGGTGCGGCAGAGCAGCGAGGGGGAGAATCGGTCATGGTGCAACCCGATTTCAAGAAGAGCGGCGGGCTCGTTCCCGTCGTCGTGCAGGACGCCGGCACGAAGGAAGTCCTCATGCTTGCCTACATGAACGAGCCGTCCTGGCGGAAAACGCTCGAGACGGGGAAGGCCACGTACTGGAGCCGCTCCCGAAAGGAGCTGTGGGTCAAGGGGGAAACCTCCGGAAACGTGCAGGTGGTCAAGGAGATCCGGATCGACTGCGACAACGACACGATCCTGCTTCTGGTGGACCAGGTCGGCAGGGCGGCCTGCCACACGGGATACCGTTCCTGCTTCTACCGAAGGCTCACCGGCGGGGCCGAGGAGATCGTGGGCGAGCTCATATTCAACCCGAAGGATGTTTACAAATGAAGAAACTGAAGCTGGGGATCCCGAAGGGGAGCCTCGAAACCAGCACGGTGGACCTGTTCAAGAGGGCGGGGTGGCGGATCAGCTACGATAGCCGGAGCTACTTCCCGGACATCGACGACGAGGAGATCTCCTGCTCCCTCGTCCGGGCCCAGGAGATGTCCAAGTACATCGAGGCGGGAACGCTGGATCTCGGCCTCACGGGCCACGACTGGGTCATCGAGAATGAATCGGACGTGGTCGTGGTGGAGGACCTGGTCTATTCCAAGGTGCTCGCGAAGCCCGCCCGCTGGGTTCTCGTCGTGCGCGAGGATTCGCCCATCACGAAGATCGAGGATCTCCAGGGCAGGAAGATCTCCACGGAGCTGGTCAGCTTCACGAAGCGCTATTTCAAGGAGCGCAACATCGACGTGAAGGTCGAATTCTCCTGGGGCGCCACCGAGGCGAAGGTCGTCGAAGAATTGGTGGATGCCGTCGTGGAAGTCACCGAGACGGGAAGCACCATCAAGGCCAACCGCCTGCGCATCGTGCACGAGCTGATGAGGACCAACACGCAGCTCATCGCCAACCGGGAGGCCTGGGACGATCCCTGGAAACGGCGCAAGATCGAGCAGATCCGGACGATGCTCAAGGGATCGCTGCTCGGCATGGGCAAGGTCGTCATCAAGATGAACGTCTCGAAGGAGAACCTGGGACGCGTGATCCTGCTGCTTCCGTCCCTCAAGGCGCCCACCATCTCGAACCTGTACAACGAGGAGTGGTTCGCCGTGGAGACGGTGGTGGACAGCAACGTGATCCGGGACCTGATTCCGCTGTTGCAGGAGGCGGGCGCGGAGGGGATCATCGAGTATGCGCTGAACAAAGTGGTGTGATGGGCTGGTGATCGGGGGCGCACCCCGTGAGCAAAAGAAGGTAAGAAGGTGAGAGGGTGAGAAAGTTGGATTGGCCGCAGGCCGAATGGTCACGCGATCACTATTCCAACCTTCTCACCTTCAAACCCTCTCACCCTCTTGATGAGAAGACACTGCATCCGGACTGATTCAGGGCAAGAAAAGATCGCGACGGGGGAGGGTATGGCACGGAAGGCCAGGGTCGAGCGGAAGACATCGGAGACGAACATCCGGATCCTCCTGGATCTCGACGGGACGGGGAAAGGCAGGATCGACACGACGATCCCCTTCCTGGACCACATGCTGACGCTCACAGCCCGTCACGGCCTCTTCGACCTCACAGTGAAGGGCAGCGGGGACACGGACGTCGATGACCATCACCTGGTGGAGGACATCGGCATCTGCCTGGGCCGGGCCTTCAGGGAGGCCCTTGCCGGGAAGCAGGGGATCAGCCGGTACGGCTCCGCCACGGTCCCCATGGACGAGAGCCTTGCCTCGGTCCACCTGGATATCTCCGGCCGGTCGTGCCTGGCTTACGACGCCCGTTTCGGTACGCGCCGGATCAAGACATTCGACCTGGCGCTGATCCGTGAATTCTTCCACGCCTTTGCCGACGCGGGCGGAATCACCTTGCACGTCAGGGTCCTGTATGGTAAGAACAACCATCACATGGCGGAGGCGATCTTCAAGGCCTTTGCCCGCGCCCTGCGCGAAGCGGTCGCAGTGAACACCCGTATCCGCGGGGTCCTCTCCACGAAAGGGACCCTTTGATTTGATTCCAGATCCGGCGACAGCCGCCTTTCCGTTCTTTGTGTTTCCGGCCAGGCAGCGTCCTCATTTCACCCGGGCGGGGGGCAGAGTGAAACCCTTTTCGAAATCCGTTATGGCCCATCTGGCGGCGTTCTGCGCGGTGCTGCCTCTCCTGGCCGGTTGTGCCTCGAGCACGCCGGTGCGCACGGCCGCGTCCTCGAAGGAGCCTGTCGTGCTCAAGAGGGTCGCCGTCGTGCCCTTCGAGAAACTCACCTCGGACGATGCGAGCCGCATGGACCGCTGTCCGGTCAGCGGTACCGTTTTCACGACCTGTGATGTGCCGCAGAATGCCGATTTGACCGTCCAGGAATTCT
>ENA-UOXR01003230-UOXR01003230.1-bioreactor-metagenome-genome-assembly--contig:-NODE-3230-length-14044-cov-5.323683_pt1 | contig 14044 bp, 13 predicted proteins | sample MGYA00238164_ERZ764825 | MGnify/ENA primary metagenome ERZ764825 (study PRJEB28920, sample SAMN05720171) | bioreactor metagenome | isolation source: Anaerobic biogas reactor | place: USA:Washington...
GCGAGTAGGACGGATCGAATCCTATTGACAGAGAGCGAAACGGTGGCATACTGGAACGTGTCGTGAGATGCCGTGCCATGCGTAGCGGAGCACCTGTCGATGGAAACTCTTGTTGTCAAGCTATCTCCAGAGGCGTACCAGGCTTTGCGAGAGCGGGCCGCCAGAGAGAACAAGTCGGTCGAGGCTCTGTCCAGCGAGGTGCTCGAGAAAGCACTCGCGGAGGGGTCGGATGGCGCGCTCACCGTTCGGGCGATGCTCGAGGCTGCGGGGCGCGTGGCTTCTCTTGGCCCTGGGCTTCGGCAGCGCATTATCCCCGGCGTGTCGCTCAAAGAAGTCCGCGAGTCATTGGCCAGCGCGGGCGGCCCCTCACTCTCAGAGATCATCCTGGAACAGCGGGGATCAAAGCCTTGAGCGAGTATTTCCTGGATGCCAGCGCTCTGGTCAAGCGGTATGCCCCCGAGCAGGGCAGCACGTGGGTGAACGCGATCACCACGCCCGATTCGCATCACAGCTTGCTCGTCTCAGAGATTACGCTCGTCGAGGTTTCCGCCGCGCTGGCCGCCAAGGGACGTGGCCCCTCGGGTATGTCCATTCAGGCGCGCGACAGAGCCTTGAGCCGGTTCCTCGAGGACTCGGAGCGATTGTTGATACTGCTACGGGTTGACCGCACAGTAATCGATCAGGCGGTGACGCTCGTACTTCGTCACCGTCTCCGCGCCTATGACGCTGTGCAACTCGCCACTGCAATCGTCGCCAAGGCGCAGCTCGCTGAACACGGCTACCCCTCGCTCACCTTTGTGACTGCCGACAGGGATCTCCTTGGCGCCGCAGGGAGCGAGGGTCTGGCCGTGGAAAACCCTCTTGATCACCGCGACAAGTGATCGTCATCAAGTGATCGTCATCCCAAGGTGCTGGCGACATGCCCCTCTCCATCTGCGTCTACTGCTCCTCCAGTTCAGCCGTGGACGGCGTCTACCGCGATGCGACGCGGGAACTCGGACGGCTCATCGCCGCCCGGGGGCACACCCTGGTATACGGCGGCGGCACCCCCGGATTGATGGGTGACCTGGCGCGCGCTGTGAAGGCGGGCGGTGGGCGCGTCCTGGGCGTCATCCCACGCCGCCTGGCAGAGTTCGGCCTCGGCTATGCTGAGGCGGACCACCTGCTGGTCACCGAGACGATGGGCGAGCGCAAGGCGCTGATGATCGAGCATGCCAACGCCTACGTCGCCCTCCCCGGCGGATTTGGCACGCTGGAAGAGATCCTCGAGGTGATCACGCTCAAGCAGCTAGAGTACCTGCGCGGCCCCATCGTGCTGCTGAACACCGGCGGGTTCTACGAGCCGCTCCTGGCGCACTTTGAGCGGCTGTACGAGGAGCGTTTCGCCCGCCCCGAGTACCGCGCCCTCTACCACGTGGCGGCCGAGCCTGCGGACGCGCTGGACTACATCGAGGGGTATGCGGATACTGCGCTTCCGCGAAAGTGGATGTGAGAGGGGGTGTGGGTTCCGAGTGTGGCGTGACAGGTGGCAGGTTGCAGGTAGAGCCCGGGCTTGACACTACAACCGTACATCGCGCGGAACGCGGCATTTGTAGGGGCCGCACGCCTGTGCGGCCCGGTGCGCCCTACGGCAGCCCCGATTAAACAAGTGCGCTATGACACGCCTACTACGGTTATAGTACGAATGGGTACACATGATTGCTCTAGGCAAGAGCCTCGGGTTGATCGAGGCGGCCCCTCACGCCTTTAGCCAGCGCTAAGTTTCGGCATGCGGCGCCCGCGCTGCAACGCCCAATCGCCGCCGGACGACGCCCACCACCAGCCCAAGCTCCTCGATGCGCAGCAGGTGCGCCGCCGCGGCATAGGCCGCCACCGCCGCGCCCGCGCCGGCGAGCAATCCCGCCACGTCGGTGACCATCCCGCGGCCCGCGAGGGCGCGCGCCGCCACGGCGTAGCCGCCGTACGCCAAAAGCCCGGCCGCGACGGACGCCAACGCCGCCTTGGCCGTGGTCGAGATGACGCCGTAGCCGCGCAGCCCCTCAAAGCGCCGCCCAAAGGCCCACAGCATGATGACGGCATGGCTTATCAGCTGCACCGAGTTGGCCGCCACCAGCCCCAGGTAGCCCCACCCCAGCAGGAAAGCCAGCGCCGGCCCCACCACCAGGTAGATGAGCACCGCCACCACCCCCACCACCACCGGCGTGACGGTGTCCTTTTGCGCGTAAAAGGCAAAGATGAGCGGCAGGTCGATGGCGGCAAAGGGAAGCCCCGGCAGGTAGTAGCACAGCGCCAGCCAGGTCTGGTGGGTGTCCGCGGGGGTAAAGGCGCCGCGCTCCATGATCACGCGGATCATCGGCAGGCCCAGGGCCACCAGCCCCGCCGCGGCGGGCAGGATGATCACCAGCACCAGCCGCAGCCCGAGGCTAAAGGTGCGCTTGAAGCGATCCAGCTCGGCGCGGGCGTCGATCTGCGACAGCGTGGGGAGCACCGCCAGGGAGACGGCCATCGACACCAGCCCCAGGGGGAGCTGGATGAGGAAGGTGGCCTTTTGCATCCAGGTGATCGCCTCAGCAACGGTGCGCGAGGCGAGGTTGCGGTCGATGATGATCCCCACGTTCTGGATGACGATGCTCAGCACCACCGGCGCATAGAGCTGCAGGATGCGCCGCACCACCGGATGGTGCCAATCGAATTGGAGCGAGAGGCGCGCGCCGCGCAGGCCGGGGAGTTGCACCAGGAGCTGCACCGTGGCCGCCACCACGATCCCCAGGCTGAGGCTGGCCAGGTCCAGCCGGCCCGCCAGGAGCACCACCGCCACGATGACGCCCAGGTTGTGGGCCGGCGCGCCGAGGGAGGGGTAGACGAAGCGCTTGCGCGCATAGTGGTAGGCCTGCAGGATGCCCGAGATGCCATAGATGAGGATGGCCGGCACGATGAGGCGCACGAGCGTGGTGGCAGTGCGCAGGAGGTCGGCGTCAAAGCCGCCCAGCAGGAGGGGCGCCACCCAGGGCGCGCCCAACTCGAGCGCCACCACCACGACGATGAGCACCACGCCGGCCAGGCTGAGGAGGATCGAGAGGATGCGGTCGAGTTCCTCGCGCCGCTCCTCGCTGGCGTACTCGCTGAGCACCGGCACGAGGGCGGCGCTCAGCATCCCGCCGATGAGCAGCTCGTACACCATCTTGGGGACGCTGCTCACGGCGTCGAACGCCGCCGTGCCGCCGCTCACCCCAAAGGTGCCCGCGATGACGCTCTCGCGCACCAACCCCAGCAGGCGGCTGCCCACGTTCCCCAGGGCGTTGATCCCCGCGGCGCGGGCGATCCCCGCCTGGGCGCGCGTCGTCTGGGCCGCGCCGCTCGCGGGCACGACCGTCGGTTCAACCAACGCAAGCTCCTATGCGCTGTCAGCGATCGGCTGTCGACATTCGGCTATTGGCTGTTGGCTCTTGGCCGTATCCTCTGAGAGGACGGACCACTGGTAGCCGCGGGGTTCCTGCTGACAGCTGACAGCTGACCGCCGAGTGCTGACCGCCGCTCTACAACCCCAGAATCTCCCGCAACGCGCCAAACACCTCGTCCAGGTCCGCCTCGCTCACATAGCCCATGTGGCCGATGCGGATGACCTCCAGGCCGGGGACCTTGCTGGCGGCGCAGATGATGCCATAGCCCGTGCGCAGGTCCGACAGCACCTTGGCGGCGCTTCTCCCCTCCGGCAGGTTGGCGGCCGTGACGGTGTTGGAATAGTGGGCGGGGTCGGCAAACAGGGACAGCCCCATGTCCAGCAGCCCCTGACGGCAGTAGGCGCCGATGCGCCGGTGTCGCTCGGCGAGCGCCTCGGGCCCCGCGACCACCATGTCCTGCAGGCTGCGGTGCAGGCCATAGAGGGCCGCCACGTTGGGCGTGGCGGGGGTCTGGTTGCGCCGAGCGTACTTAAGGGCGTCGCCCAGGTCAAAGTAGAACTTGGGCATTCTCGAGCGCTCGTAGGCGCGCCAGGCGCGCGGGCTGACGCTCACCATGGCCAGCCCCGGCGGCGCCATCCACGCCTTCTGCGAGCCGGTCACCACCACGTCGACGTCCCAGGCGTCGGCCTGCAGACGGATGGCGCCCAGGCCGCTGATGGCGTCCACCAGGATGAGCACCTCATCGCCCCCCGCCTCGCGGATGGCGCGCGCCAGCGCCTCGACGTCGTTCGTGACGGCGGTGGAGGTCTCGTTCTGCGTCAGGAGCACGGCGGCATAGGGCCCCTGCTCGCGGATGGCGGCGGCCACCTGCGCCGGCTCGGCGGCCTTACCCATGGGGATGGCCAGCCGCGTGACGGCGGTGCCGTACGCCTCAGCGATCTCGGCAAAGCGGTCACCAAAGCTACCCATGGTCACCGAAAGCACCTTGTCGCCGGGCGACAGGGTGTTGACGATGGCCGCCTCCATCCCCCCCGTCCCCGACGAGGTGAGGATGCAGACGTCGTTCTCTGTCTCAAAGAACACCTTCAGCCAGGCCGTGACCTCGCCGAACATGGCCTCGAACTCGGGGCCGCGATGGTTGATCATCTGCTGGCCCACCGCCGCGATCACCTCCGGTGGCAGCGGCGTGGGCCCCGGAATCCGCAAGTTCATTGCTAACACTCCTCTAGATCACACAGGGCCTGATAGCCCTGTGCTCGTTCCCAGGAATCGGCCAACACGAGATAGTGGGCGATCTCTTGGGTCTCGTTGGCCGCCAGACGCAGCGTGTGGGTGGCGTCGAGCGCGCGTCCGTGCTGGCCCGCATCCCAGAGCAACAGGTCGTTGGAGCGGCTGGCCACCAACAGCGTGCGGTCGGTGGCGTCGTTGCGCAGCGCCGCCCAGCGGTGCTTGCCGCTCCAGGTCGAGCCGTTGGTCGGTCGCCGACAGACCCCCTCGCCGAGGATCGTCAGGGCTTTGGGGTCCGCGCCCAGCGCGGCCGTCACGCGCGAGGATGCCCGCGCAACCTGCTCGCATCCCCACCGGTTGCGGAGGCGCATCACCTGACGCAGCACGTTCGAGCCGCCCAGCGTCGTATAGTCGATCTCGATACCCAAACCCTGCAGCTTTTTCTCCGCGGGCTGCACCGTCAGGCGCACACCGCGCCACGCCAGGCCGGCGGCGGTTACCTCCAACGGCTGGGCCGTCACGGCGCCCTCGCGATGCAGCGCTCCCTCCCAGGTATCCCAACCGTCGGGCATCACCTCGGGATGGACGCCGCCGAACCAGGGGTAGAGCCAGCTAAAGCCCTGCGGCTGCGGGAAGTGGCTGCAGAGTTCGTTGGCGCCCTCGCCGAGGTACCAGCCGATCACGCTCGCGCCATAGCCGGGCGCCACCTCAAAGCGGCTGAGCCCGTTGTCGATGCTCCACACCGTTTGCCCGGCGCGCTCCTCGGACCACACCGCCACGGCGCCCCCCGTGCCCAGTCGGAGCACGGTGAACGGCGCGCGGTGCTCAAAGAGCGGCATGCTCAGCTGCGCGCAGCCCGCGTATGTCCCCAGCACCCTCGCCGGCAGGGACAGCCGCAGGCGCTGCGCGTGCGGCGCTTCCTTGGAGAGGCCACGCATCGCCACACGGCATGGGTCGGCCGTCAGGCCGGCCCCCTCGACGGTTACCGTCCCATCATCCACGCGGGCCTGGGTCGTGTCAACGACCAGGCGTGCCGCCACCTCGTCATCCACCGTGGCGATGACGCCCGGGACGAGGCGCGCCATGGCCACCGGCCGCGCGACGGGCTGGCCCGTCTCCGGAGCGCGCCCCGCCCAGGCCAGCGCCACGCGCCGCACGTCGCGCCAGTCGCCGCGTCCGGCCCACAGGGCCAGCCGCGCCTCGGCCGAGCGCTCGCCCGGCCCCAGCGTCATCGCGTCGGTGGTGGCGCTCATACCCCAGCCGGCGTCGAGCGTCGTATAGCCCTCTCCCCAGGCAAAGCCGCCGACCGCGCCGTCGACTTCCCAGGCATACCATGGCTCGGCGTAGGCGGAAGCGTCGCGCGGCAGGTCGGCCCACGAGGCGGGCAGATCCTGGCCAGTGGCATACACGATCCCCTGCGGCAGCGCCGTCGCCGCCGTCTCCTCGTCGCGGTCCGCGTCGCGCACCTGCAGCTGGATCGCCACGGTGTGCGCCTCCCCGCCGCGGTTCTCCACTCGGCTGCGCAGCGTCGCCAGGCCGGTGGGCGAGAGGGCGAGTTCCTGCCACAGGTAGAGCCCCTTGGTGTAGCGCGCCGCGCCGACCATGCGCACGACGGTGCGCGCCCCGCGCTGCTCCAGCGCGAGATCCAAGTCGACCTTGTCGAACTCGCCCGGGTAGTAGGGCGGCCCCAGACGCGGAAAGACGGACACCATCGTGCGCCGGCTCGCCCGTTCCTCGAGCTTGATGACGCCGCCGTCAGCCTCCACCGTCACCCGCAGGGCGTCGGTCTCCAGGCGCACGCTGCCGCCGGAGCGCTGGGCCAACAGGCCTCCGGCGCCCAGGCTGAACAGGGTCAGTGACTCGCTCAGCGGCTCGGGCGCGCCCTCGCCGGCAAAGCCGACCCATGCCGGCAGCGCATAGACGGCCTCCTCAGCCGTCGTCACCTCCAGGGGCACGGTGACGTGTCCCTCGGCCGGCACCATCGCCTGGTGCTCGCGCCAGGAGACGTCCACCCCCTCGGGAGGCGCCAGCCGCACAATAACCTCGACGGGCTGCTTGCGTGCGTTGTGCAACTGCAGCGCGACCGTTGTGGGCACACCCGGCGCGACGGTGAGGCTGCCGGGGGCGGTGTCCAGGCTGAACGCCTTCTTGGCCCGCAGGCCGGAAAAGAGTTCCGCCTCGCGGTCGTTCAGTTGGATGAGCGACCGCACCGCCGGCGCCGTGCCGTCGTCCCTGCGCCCCGAGGCGTCGGTCGCGACCTTGACCGGCGCGCTGCGCTCCGCCGTCTCGCCGGGCGCCACGTCAAAGCTGACGCGATGGTCGATGGACAGCCCCTTGTCGCCCACGGCGTGCACGTGCACCCGCAGGGACTCGGCCCCCTTGTTGACCACGCGCCAGCGCAGCGTCACCTCGCTGCCGGTGAGCGGCTCGATATCTTCCGCGATGGCGGCCACCTCGACATCGTCCGTCGCGACCGCAACCGGCGCGCGCGCCTCGCGGTCGATCCAGATCGTCAGCCTCTCGCCGTCAGCCTCCCAGTGCTGGGTAAAGACCTTGAGCCCCTCCCAGCGCTCGTCGTCCCACGCCTGGGCCAACGCACGCACGTAGCAGGCGTACCAGTCGTGCCTCTCGAAGAAGGGCTTCGCCAGGGGCATCTGCAGGGCGCCCGGGATGTAGCTCTGCATCCACACGGAGGACTCGGGCGTCCAAAAGTGCCCCGTCTTTTTGTACGTCGGCACGGCCTTAAAGTTCGCCGACCAGGTGCCGAGGGTCTGGCGCGGGAACTTTTCCTGGACGGCGCGCTCGACGGTCGCCTGGATGAGCCGCCGGCCGATGCTGCGCTTCTGGTAGTCGGGGTGTACGTTCAGCAGCGCCAGGTAGCCCTCGCCCAAGTGGCCGTGGTGGCCGTCCCAATAGCTGCAGTAGCCGACGATTCTGTCATCCACCTCGGCCACAAAGGTAATCAGCGTGCGCTGCTCGCACTCGTGGCGTCGCACCCACTCGGCCGTCATGGGCACGCCATCGGTCCAGCCGCCCGGCCACTGGAGGTCGCTCTCGTTCCACATGACCGCGAGGCCCTCGGCATCGCGATCGAGATCGATTGGGCGGATCGTAACGTCCGACATGTGGGGCTCCTGTCCTGCCTCCAGGGCAGTCCTGTGGCTCCGAAAGGAGTGAGGCGAACGCAGGCGTGGAGAGTCTTCGAGGCTCACGAGCGCGCCAGTATACACCTCCGGCGGGGTTCTGTCCAATCGACTCGCCAACCGCCGACACCAAGGCGCCAGGCCAAGTCCGCCCGGCGTTGAACCGCCGGACTACGCAAGACGTGGCCCCCTACGGGACCGACCTCCCCAGCCCCGCAGGGGCTTTCGTCCAGGGTAGCCGGAGGGGTTCACCCCCCGGCACCGCGCTGGCGCTCGCCCCGCCCGCCCGGCGTTGGAGCCTCCCCGGTCCCCTTTGACGATGGGCAGTATCAGTGCTACGATACCGCAAGACTTTTAGCGGCTACTAAAACAAATCCGATGACCACCTTCCGCGACCTGGCCCAGTTCTACAAAGCCCTCGGCGACGAGACGCGCCTGCAGCTCGTGGCGCTCCTCGCCCGCCAACAGCCCGGCCACGCCCTGTGCGTCGGGCGCCTGGCGCATGATCTGGGCGTCACGCCCTCGGCGGTGTCCCAGCACATCCGGGTGCTCAAGGACCTCGACCTCGTCCAGGCCGACCGCCAGGGGTATCGCATCCACTACTATCTCGACTCGAAGCGCCTCTCCGCCTTCCAGCTGCTGGCGCGCGACAGCCTGGGGATAGAGTTTGTGCTCGTCGGCAACCACGACTCCAACGACCCGAAGGAGGATAGTGACATGTGCTGCTGCGATGAGAAGAAGGGCTGCTGCCACCCTGAGCAGAGACCAGCCGAGAACGGGTGCGCGCCCGAACAGATTCGCGCGTGCCATGGCGACGTGACCGAGCACCCCTGCGAGCGACAGGAAGCCGAACGGGACGAGTGAGCCATGGCACGCGGATGAACGCGGATTCTGCGGATCAACGCGGATCGGAAGGATCAACCCCAGATCCGCGTCAATCTGTGCAATCCGCGTTCATCCGCGTTCTACACCGCCCCTTCTTGAGAGGTAATCCTTGCAGAGAGACCCACGACACTATCGGGATTTCGAGTTCAATCTGCGCGAGCTGGCCGGATCGATGGGCGATTTCGGCACCTTGTTTCCCCTGGCGGTGGGCCTCATCGTCGTCTGCGGCATGGACCCGGCCGCTCTGTTCGTGATGATTGGCCTGACGAACATCGCCACCGGCCTCATCTATCGCCTGCCCATGCCGGTGGAGCCCAAGAAAGTGATCTCGGTGGCCGCCATCGCCCAGGGATGGACCGCCTCCATGGTGGCCGCCTCGGGCCTAGGGCTGGGGATCCTCTGGTTCATCCTCACCCTCACCGGCCTCATGCGGCGCCTGGCCGAGATCACGCCCGTGTATATCATTCGCGGCATCCAGCTCGCCCTGGGGATCACGCTGGGCTGGCAGGCGCTACAGATGATGGCCCCCGAACCGTGGTGGGGGATCGCCGCGTTGGCCATCATCCTGCTCTTGCGCGAGAACCGCTTTGCGCCCGCCGCGCTGGTGCTCATGGGCCTCGGCATCGTCATCATGGCAGCGCGGGGCGACCTGGCGAACACCGTCACCTTTGGAATCCGTCTGCCCCGCTTTGCCGTGCCCACCTGGAACGACGTTTGGCGCACCATGGTATTGGCCGGCTTTGCCCAGATCCCGCTGACCATCACCAACGCCGTGCTGGCCACCGCCACCATGATCCGCGACCTCTTTCCCGACAAGCCGGTGAGCGAGGACCGGCTCATGCTCAACATGGGCGCTATGAACGTGGCCTCCTCCTTTTTCGGCGGCATGCCCATGTGCCATGGGTCGGGCGGGCTGGCGGGGCAGTACTACTTTGGCGCCCGCACCGGCGGCACCAACATCCTGGAGGGCGTCATCGAGGTCGCCCTGGGCGTGTTCCTCGGGCAATCGCTGGCCGACGTGCTGAACGTCTTTCCCATGGCCCTCATCGGGGGGATGATGCTCATGGTCGGCGTCCAGTTCGTGCGCCCCGTCATCAAGCTGCGCGCGTGGCCCCTCTACCTGGCCCTGGTCACCACCGCCGTCTCGGTGGCCACCAACATGGCCGTCGGCTTTCTCGTCGGCTTGGCCGCCGCGTACGTCGTGCGCCGGCTCGGCCGCCGCGACGCCCTCAGCCAAGACTCTCCATAAGGTGAAACGATGCCGGCTATCGAGACCCACAATCTGACGCGCCACTATGGCGCACTGGTGGCCGTGGACCACCTGGACCTGACCGTCGAGTCGGGCGAGATCTATGCCTTCCTGGGGCCCAACGGCGCGGGCAAGACGACCACCATCCGCATGCTCACCGGCCTCATTCGCCCCACCGAGGGCACGGCGCTCATCGACGGGCTCGACGTGACGCGCAACCCGCTCGAGGTCAAGGCGCGGGTGGGGGTGGTGCCCCAGCGCTCGAACCTGTACGGCGAGTTGAGCGCCCGCGACAACCTCATCTTTGTCGCCGGGCTGTACGGCGTGTCGCGCGGGCATCGGCGGGCCCGCGCCGACGCCCTGCTGGAGCAGTTTGGCCTCTCCGAGCGCGCCGACGCGCCCTTTGGCGCCCTCTCGGGCGGCATGAAGCGCCGGCTGACCATCGCCGCGGCGCTGGTGCACGAGCCGCCCATCCTCTTCCTCGACGAGCCCACCACCGGCCTGGACGTCCATGCCGCCCGCGCCCTTCGCGAGACGATCGTCGGCCTGCACCACCACGGCGTGACCCTGTTTCTCACCACCCACCAGATCGCCGAGGCGGAACGCCTCGCCGACCGGGTGGCGATCCTCGTCAAGGGCAAGGTGGTGGCCGTGGACACGCCGGCGGCGTTACGGGCCGCCTGCTGCGCCGAGGAGGCCCTGGAGGTGAACGTCACGCCGTTGACGGAGACGCTGCAGGCCGCCCTGCGTGACCTCGACACCGTGACCTACCTGTCGCGGCGCGGCGACGCGCTGCACCTGGGGGTCACCGCGGTAGACGACGCCCTCCACGCGGTGCTGGCCACGGCGCGGGATTGCGGCGCCCGCGTCACGGCGGTACGCACCGTCACCCCCACCCTCGAGGACGCCTTTGTGCAGCTCACCCATCTCGACGTCGAGACGATGGCCGGCGGGGGGGCGAACAATCGCCAGGGGGGACCGCGATGAGGCGCGACCAACTCGCCCGCGCCTGGCACATCGCCGCCAAGGACATGCGCACCTACTACCTAAAGCCACCCCTCGTTAGCTGGGGCATGCTCTTTCCGGTTGTCATGATCCTGGCGTTCTATCTGCGCTCTCCGGGCGACATCCGCGCCCTGGTCCCCGGCCTCGTAGCGCTGACGGTGCTCTTTGGCGCCACCTCGGTGGAGGCGGTGGTGATCGCCTTTGAGAAGCGCATCGGCGCCATGGAGCGCCTCGTGATGGCGCCGATCTCCCACGCCGCCCTGCTCATCGGCAAGTCGGCCAGCGGCGCCCTCTTTGGCGCCGCCACGGGGACGCTCATGTGGCTGCTCGCCGGCCTGGTGCTCGGCCTGCCGTTGGCGCCGGCCACACTGGTGGTGATCGCCATCGGCAGCATCGCCTTTTCGTTGATGGGCGTCCTCGTGGCGCTGGTGATGCGCGAGGTGTTCGACGCCATGGCGATGTCGAACGTCTTTCGGTTCCCGATGATCTTTTTGTGCGGCGTGTTCGTGCCCATCGCCACCATGGCGCCGGCGCTGCGGGCCGCGGCCGCCGTCTTGCCCCTGTCCTACACGGTGGATGGCCTGCGCCACCTCGTGCTGGGGGGCGGCGGCAGCTACTTTCCCCTCTGGCTCGACCTAGTCGCCAGCGCGGCGTTCGCCGTGCTGCTCTACGCCGCCTGCTACCGGTTGATGCAGCGGCGGCTGGAGGAACTGCTCTAGCATGAGACCAACGTCGCACAGCAAGGGACGAATACCCTCCACCTGGGCGCAGGCACTGCACATCGCCGCCAAGGACGTGCGCATCTACTACCTGAAGGGCCCCAACCTCACCTTTGGGCTGTTGCTGCCGGCGATCCTCTACGGCGTCTATGCCATGGGCGGCGGCGTGACCCTCGCGGCCATCGCGCCGGGGATGATCGCCGCGGCGGTGCTCTTTGGGGCAGGCGCCATGCAGGCCGTCTCTCTGCCGCTGGAGCGCAGCACGGGCAGCATCCACCTCCTCATGACCGCGCCGATGACGCCGCACACCCTCGCCCTCGGCAAGGCAATCGCCGGAGCGGCGTTCGGGATGCTGTTGGCCGCCGTGTATGCCGTGGCGTTCACCACTCTGGGGGGAGTGCCCCTCCGTCCGGCACTCTTTGCCCTCAACACGGTCGCCGCGTCCTTGGCGGCATCCGCCCTCGGGCTGGTGATGGCCACACCGTTCGGCTCGGTGCCCGACGCCATGCCCCCCGCCACGGTGGCGCGCATGGCGATGCTGTTCGTGAGCGGCGCCTTTCGCCCGCTGACCGACGTGCCCCCCACGATGGCGGTGGCGATGCGCCTCATACCCCTCACCAGCGCGGTGGAGGGCTACCGCGCCGCCCTGAGCGCCGCGGCCCCGCCGGCGTCGCTGTTCCTCGACCTGACAGCGCAGCTCATCTTTGGTATGCTGTTCCTGTATGTGGCCGGCAGGGTGATCGCCGCCAAGGATCGCTAGGCATCCCGCCAAGCGCCGCCCGATGCCGGCATTGCACCGTCATCATCCGCGAGGAGCCACACCATGAGCGACGTGCTATCCCGACTGCAGGCCGCCAACCCGGCCCTGAACCTGCTTCCCGTGAGCGATCCGGCCTTTGAGCGTTACGGGCGCTACCTGACGCGCTACGACCCGTCGGAGGTGATCGCCAACGCCAGGGCCATCCTGCCCGCATCCGAACGAGTGGCCTACGAGCCGTCCGTGGCGGCGCTGGAGGCCCCCACGGCATTTACCACCGCCATCGTGAACGAGGTGTTCGGCGGCATGCCGACGGAGGTCGGCTGGTGCTACGGCAAGAACCTGCGCATGGCGGGGCTCGAGTACCACAAGGGGAGCGAGGTCAACGTCTGCCTGACGGACGCCATCCTCCTGGTGGGGCACGTGCAGGATATCGCCTTCGGGGAGCGCATCACCTACGACACGCGCAAGGTGGCGGCGTTCTATGCGCCGGCGGGCGCCGTGGTGGAACTCTCGCCATGGAACCTCCACTTTGCGCCCATCCACACCACCGAGGGCGGCAGTTTTGCCACGCTGGTGTACCTGCCCAAGGGGACCAACGAGCAGCTGCCCTATACGGTGGAAAAGGTGGGTGAGAACCGCTTGCTGGCGGCCGTCAACAAGTGGCTGCTGGTGCACCCAGACATGGAGGGGATGGTCAAGGCCGGCCTCTATCCGGGGCTGGTGGGGGCCGACATCATCGTGACGCCGGTGTAGGGACGGTTACCGCCGAGAACGCCGAGGCCGCAGAGGAGTCGGTTGCCCTCTGCGGCCTCGTTTGGTTATCGCCAGGCTCTGCGCGCCATGCGCGATGCCCGTCCCTGCGACGGCGCTCAGTGGAACAGCTCGACCTCCGAGGGGGGCCAGTAGCGCAGCCAGGCGCGGCCGAGGACGTTCTCGTAGGGCACCATGCCAAAGTAGCGCGAGTCGTTGCTGGCGCCGCGGTTGTCGCCCAGCACGAACACGTGCGCCTCGGGCACGACCTGCGCCGGCATGCGGCCGGGGGTGATCTGGTCCAGGTAGGGCTCGTCGAGCACCTGTTCGTTCACCAGCACCTTGCCAGCACGGATGGTCACCGTATCGCCAGGCATGCCGATGACGCGCTTGATGAGGGGGTCGCTGCGGCGGTTGGGGAGCCGCAGGACGATGATCTCGCCGCGGCGCGGCTCGCGCCAGCGCAGCGAGACGAGGTCGATGATCACCCGTTCGTTCTCGTGCAGGCAGGGCTCCATGCTCTGGCCGTGCACGGTGCGCGGCTGGGCCAGAAGGAGGTTGACCACCAGGACGATGACGATGGCGGGCAGAAAGGTATCCAAGAGTTCGCGCAGCACGGGGCGGCGCGGGGGTGCGGGCGTCGGCTCCGTTGCTTCGGGACGTGCGACGTTGAGAGACGTTTCCATGATGCCTCGATGCGAGTATGACGTGCCGGTATTGTAGGCATAACGCGTTTCGTGGCAAGGCGAGGAACCCGATGGAGTTGCGGGTTGCGGGCCGAGGGGCTGTGGCAGGTTACAGGGCGTCTCTGCTCCCTCGCCCCGTACTCGGGGAGAGGGTTGGGGTGAGGGGTCTGCTGGGGGTGAGGGGTCTGCTGGGGGGCGGGGTCTGGTGGGGGGGAGGGG
>ENA-UOXR01003231-UOXR01003231.1-bioreactor-metagenome-genome-assembly--contig:-NODE-3231-length-14042-cov-3.766426_pt1 | contig 14042 bp, 19 predicted proteins | sample MGYA00238164_ERZ764825 | MGnify/ENA primary metagenome ERZ764825 (study PRJEB28920, sample SAMN05720171) | bioreactor metagenome | isolation source: Anaerobic biogas reactor | place: USA:Washington...
GGCCCGATCGCGGCCTTCGTCGCTGCGCTCGCGAGCCACGGGGTCAAGGTCTCGGTGCTCGACTACGCCGAGCACGCGCTGTCCGAGGGCGGTGACGCGACCGCGGCGGCCTATGTCGAGTGCGCCGTCGGCGACGACGTCCTGTGGGGCGTCGGCATCGATCCGTCCATCACGACGGCGTCGCTCAAGGCGATCATCTCCGCCGTCAACCGTTCGCTGCGCTAGCGGTGTCTCACCCTGGTACGTGGTCGACCCAGGCGCGCTGGAGGTAGGTGGTGAAGCCGGTGACTGTGGGCTCCGTGATCTCGTGCTCGGGATCATCAAGATCGACCTGCTCGGTGCCGACCAGTTCGCCCGTCCCGCGGTCGATCAGCAGAACGAGTACCCGGGCATAGCCGTCATCAGGGACCGGCGGGAAGGCGATGGCTTCAGCCTCTCGGCCGACCCTGTCGGTGACGCTCCCGAGGGTGGAGACTCCGGACGTCGTGGCGAGCATCTGCCACAAAGCGGCATTCAGGTCGCGGGGGACGACGGCGAAAGTATGGAGGTCGCTGATCTCCGTGAACAGGCACCACGCGTGTGTCGCAGGATCGGCGGTGCAGTCCAGCCCGCTGAGTCGCTTGAGCAGCTCGGCGCGCAGCGACTCCGGGTCACGCGGTAGATCGGCGGGCGTGGACACGTCGATCGTGCCGGGGGGCAGGACATCCTCGGCTTCAGAAGGCGCGCCCTGTTCGGGCGTCTGAGTCAGCCGACCGCGCGCGTCGAGGGCGCTCCCCCGATGCTCGCGATAGATCAGTGACCCGTCAGGACTGAGCCACGACTGCCTGGCCGTTGGGTAGATGTATGTCTCGCGAGTGCCGTCGTCGTTGAGGGTCGTGTGACGAAGCCAGTTGGCGGTGTGGATGAACTGGATCTCCGCATCTCTGGGCAACGGGGGAGACGCGTCGACCTGAGCGGCGAGCTCCAGGAGCACACTGGAGGCGGATGGCGCGCCTCCGTCGAACATCGCTGTGGGTGACGTCGAGTAGCCGAGCATTCGTGGCGTCCCGGTGGCTGCGGCTGGGCCGGACCACCAGCCGAGCGGAATCGCCACTGAGGCGATCAGGGCGAAGGCGGCGGCCGCAACTAGTGATGCAGTCCAGCGACGGCGTGCTGGCGCGCCCGTGGGCGTGCTCGCGTCTGACCGCTCGCTGCCCGCCGACTCTGTGCGCGGCTGGTCGAGCACCCAAGCGAGGATCTCATCGTCTCGACGACGGCGCTCGGAACTGAGCTCAGGGGGAGGCAGAACTAGGTCGGCGTCTTGAGCGAAGCGCCGGATCGAGGCGTCAAAGTCGTTGGCTGTCATGGTTCCCTCCCTTCGAGCGCGTGGTCGTGGTCGGTGGTGATCAGGGGCCGCAGGCGGGCGCGCGCACGGCTCAACCTGGTGCGGATCGTCGCTGGCGTGGTGCCCTCGAGTACCGCGATCTGGGTAGGACTGAGGTCGGCAGCGACGAACAGGGTGAAGGCGGCCCGTTCGGCAGCAGGCAGGACATCGAGGAGTTCCCATACCCTCGCCCGCTCCGCGTGATGCTCCGCGATGTCCGCCCCGAAGAGCGGTGGCCAGCGCTGAGCTTTCACCTCGACGGCGCGAGTCTTCGCGCGGGCGCGGAGTACCTGCCGACCGATGTTGCGGGCGATGCCGAACACCCAGGCTCGTCGCTCGGCCGAGTTCGGCGACAGTGAGTCGATGCGCCGCCAGACAACGAGGAAGGTCTCCGCGAGAATCTCATCCGCAACCTCGTGCCCGTGGTGGTATGCAGCCCACCGTCGGACCTGGGGTGCGAGCTCACGGAACAGCCGGGTCACGGTGGCCGCATCCCGATGCCGCCCAGGGTTCTCCGCATCGTCCCCCGCATCGTCTTCCACCCACCCAGCCTGCCCGACGGCCGTCAGGTTGTTCAACAGGTGGAGGTGGTGAGTAGTCGAGCGGAACGGCTCGCCAGAGCACTGATCGAAGACTTGCTTCCCGGGAGGACGCACGTCGAGGTACCTGTGCCGTTGAGCCCGGAGTAGACACGTGCAGCCTTGCTGCTCCGGTTCCAGACGGACTTTGCGATCGTGATCCCTGTGTTGGTGGCGGTGCTCGACGTCGTTGACCAGAAGGCTCCGGTGTAGCCGTTGCCGCTCCAGAGGCAGAGTTGGGTCGACCCGCACTGCGAGTCGCTCGTTGGGGACTGGGTGGCTTGGGCTGGGGTGGCCCCCAAGAGTGCCAGGGCCAGGATGAGGGTGAGTCGGGCAGCAGCCCATGGGGTGGGGTTCGTCATGTCCAGATATGGCACCGCTGCGCCGTAGCATGACCTTGCTTACCGAAGTGTGACGCACGTCACAGGAGCCGTGCGTCACGTTCAGTCGGCCGTCTGCCATCTACGATTACACCGGTCCAGCGCGGACTGGCAACCCACCACAAGGAGCCTGGCCATGAGACGGACCAGAAGGTCTACCGCAGCGTTCGTGACAACGGTGATGCTGATTCTCACCGTGATGACAGTCAGCGCGCCCGCGGCGAGCGCAGCACTCCCCTCCGGCTGCTCGATTGCAGTCACGGTCCCCTCGACTGACGGGGTCTTCGTCACGTCGAGCACGAAGATCACTTGCAGCGCTTCGTACGCTCTGTGGGCGAGAGCAGCGGTAGATGAGAAGATCGGCGCGGTCTGGAACAACGTCCAGGGTGGTTGGAGCACCGAGGCGTCCACCTCCGGGACGACCGTCACGGCCTACAAGTCTTTCAACTGCAATGGTCACGGTACGGACGTCTGGCGTGGGCGAGGTAAGGGCGGGACTGGAACGAACACGACTGAGACAACGAGCGGTTCCGTGAGTTTGACGTGCTGACCCGAAGGTGGGTCACGCGGAGCGCCGTCTCCTGGACTACGGCGATCGCGCTGACGGCGATACTCGCTGGTTGCGGAAGTGGGGAGCCCGGGCCGATTGTCACTGGAGAGGTGACACTCGCGCAGTATCGTGGCGCCGTTGAGCGGGCGCGTGACTGCGTCGCGCGGGAGGGGTTCGAAGTCTCGGAGATCAACGACGGGAACGCGGGTGGCTTACTCCTGACGTTCAGCTTCGAGTCGGGCGCTGATCCGAACGATCCGAATGGTCCTTCAGCAGCCTTTGATTCCTGCTATGCCGAGCATGTCGAGGAGATTGAGCGAGCGTGGTTCTGGGGCAACGTACCCACCGGTGCGCAGCGCGACGCGATGTACGCGGAGTTCCTCGTGTGTCTGGCGGACGCCGGGATCGACGTCACACCTCTCACGCCTAGCTCCACGAAGGAGCAGGTGACGGGTGTCATCCTGGGCGCCCCCGAGGATGACGCGGTGAGCTCGGGGCTCTGGTGTCTGGACGACTTCCTCGTCCTCTACCCGGACGGAATGTTCCCCGAGTGAGACGTGGAGGAGTCGCCGTCATGGTGTTTACCAGTCTGGCCACATTGGTCTGTGCCGGAGTCTTCATGTACGCATGGTTGATCGGCCGACCGGTTCCGGTCGAGGTGGAACCGACGAGGGGTGATCAGTACGCGGTCGTGGAAGGTGTTGACTTCGACGGCAATCAGCCCGCCGTGCTGCGGGTCACCTTGGAGCCGGGCGGGACTGTCTTGGCGCCGGGAGAGACCGGGCTCGTGACCGAGGTCGCAGTGCGACCTGGAGATGAGATCACCCAAGGCACTCGGATCTTCTCGGTCGATGGGGCAGGGGTCTACGCCTATCTTTCCGACTCTCCGCTCTACCGATCTCTCGGTGTGGGCGACAAGGGGCCAGACGTGATGACGGTCCAAGGTTTCCTAGCCAGTGTTCTCGGCATCGAGGTCAAGCCCGACGGGGTCTTCGGGGCACAGACCCAGCAGCTAGTCAGGCAGTGGCAGAAGACCGAGGGACTGACCGTCAACGGTCGGCTCGAGGTGTCGCGCTTCGCGCGTATCCCTCGTGAACTAAGCGTCGGGGAGGTCTCGCTCCTGGTCGGGAAGGGGGCGCCGGAACTTGGTGCCGTGGTTGTTCGGGAGTCCGCTCGGCTCGCTGGGCTCACTCTCGCCGGAGCCGATGCCCTTCTCGAGCGCTCAGAGCGACTCTTCTTCATCGCAGAAGGTGTGCGTATCGAGTTGGTAGATCAAGGTGAGAAGTGGGCCGCCACGGAGCCTGACGCAGTACTTCGGCTGCTCTCCCCTGCGGAGGCCACACCAGGTGAAGGGGCCGGGATTGGAACTGCCGAGGCGACGTCCTCTGATCCAGTGGTGAGGACTGAGAGGGAGCTCGCTGGTCGGGTCATGCTGGTCGAGCCGGTACCAGCTGCGGCGGTGCCAGCGAGCGCCCTGCTCGTGGGCCGCGGCGGCAAGGCGTGCGTCTGGGTGCGCGGGGCGGACGGGTCGCGTGAGCTGATCAGTGGGATCGCGGTCCTGGGTACCTCTGTCTCAGGTGCGGCGGTGACGGACGCAGTGGACCTGGTCGGGCATGAGGTGCTGCTCGGTGCACAGGCGGTGGAGCACGCCCCGCCGTGTCCTTGACCGCCACCGGGCTGAAGTTTCGCTACCCGTCCGGTCCGTTGCTGCTGGATGGGCTCGACCTGGAAGTCGCTAGCGGGTGCTCTGCCGTCGTCATGGCACCGTCCGGAGTGGGCAAGTCCACCTTGCTGGCGGTCCTCGGCGGGCTTCGCCGGCCCGAGTCGGGGACGGTCACGATCGCCCGTGACGGTGCGGACATCAACCATGGTGTTGAGCAGACGGAGTCAGCCACCATGATCTCTTGGGTATTCCAGGCGATGCATCTGTTGCCGCAACGCACGGCACTGGAGAATGTAGCCGTCGCGGCGATGCCTCGAGGACTGCGGCGGTCCCAGGCAGAGCAACTCGCGGCCATCGAGCTGGAGCGGTTCACGGTGGGAGAGCTGGCGCGACGCCAAGTTCGCACCCTGTCCGGGGGGCAGTGTCAGAGAGTCGCCCTGGCCAGGGCTTCGGTGGCCGACCCGTGCGTGGTGTTCGCCGACGAGCCGACGGCGAACCTCGACCCGGCGAACGCCGCCGCCGTTGCTCGCGTCCTCGTCACGGGCTTTCCGCGTGCCGCGGTTGTCATCGCGACGCACGACCCCGACGTCGCGGCAATGGCTGATGTGGCCTACCGGCTTGACGGCGGTCGTCTGGTCCCGGTGCCGCGATGAGGCGAAGGTCACGGTCCGCCACGCCGTCCCGCGCCGGCTGGTACGTAGCCGATCTCGTCGAGGAGGCCGGGCGGCGCCTGCGGGTGCGCGATCTGATCGTTGCGGCGGTGTGCGCGGCCTTGGCTGCTGGGATCGTTTTGCTGAACGGCCTCGATCTACAGCGGGCGATCGCTTCGAACCGCGACCAGCTCGCGGCGGGAGTCACCGTCTTCTCCGTCGAACCTGAAGACCCGCAGACCAAGGGGCTCGATCCGCGCGCATGCGCGAGAATGACGCGCAGTTCGTCGGTCTTGGCTGCGGGAGCCGTCAAGGGCGAGGCGGTTTCCGTCGACGCCCGGTGGAGTCCCAGCGGCGTACCGGTCGTGGTTTGGGATCTCACTCCCGAGGCGCTGCGGGTTTGGTGGCCCGACATGCCGGCTGCAGGCGGGTTGTTTGCAGGGCACGATCTCGGCCAACAAATCGGACTGGCGCCGGGCGTCTCGGTCGAGATTGATGGGCGGCTAGTCGAGATCGAGGCTGTGCTGCCCGAGACTGTCCGCCCCGCCACCTGGCAGGCGACCGTGGTCCGGACCGTGCCGGCCGTCGGGCGCGGGGGGTGGGAGTGCTGGTTCCGGGTCGGACATGGAGGCATCGCCAGCGCCCCCGAGATTGCCGCGACAGCCTTTCCTGGTGACCGATACACCCTGCGTCCGTTCTTCCGGACCGACGAGCTGAGCGTCAGCCCAATGACTCTGCTGCGGGACGGTCCCGGCCCATGGTCGTGGATGGCCGCGCTGAGCATCGCGGTGGTGCTGCAGCTAATCGTCTCGCTCACGGGTCGGGCCGAGGCAGGCGTCTACCGGGCGACCGGGACACGGCTCTCTGAGCTGTGGTTCATGTCTCTCGTCCGTACGGTCATGATCGGAGCGGGTGCCACGGCGCTCGGCGCGATGGCTGCCGCGGTGTGGCTCGCCCTCCAGCCGGCCAACGTCATTTCGGCCGCGGGGCTCTGGTATGCCCTCCAACCAGTAGTCCTCTTCGCTACTGGGCTCCTCGTCGTCCTACCCGCGCTCGACACCCTCTCGGTAGCGGGGTCGGTGGCCGATAGACTCACCGCCTGAGTCCGATCGCCTCGGGGTGTGGCGCAACAACGGTTGTCCTGCACGTGGGGGAGAATGGTTCGGTGAGGACGTACCGGGACGAGGGGGTGGTCCTGCGCACCCACAAGCTGGGTGAGGCGGACCGCATCGTCACGCTGCTCACGCGCGAGCACGGCGTCGTCCGGGCCGTCGCGAAGGGGGTGCGCCGCACGTCGTCGAAGTTCGGTGCACGGCTCGAACCGTTCATGCACGTCGACCTCCAGCTGCACGTGGGGCGCAACCTCGACATCGTGACGCAGGTCGAGATGATCGGGCCCTACGCGCGCGCGATCGTCGCGGACTACGCGATGTACACCTCGGGCACCGTGATGCTCGAGACGGCCGAGCGGCTCGTCGACGAGCGGGAGGCCTCCCTCCAGCAGTTCCGCCTCCTCGCGGGCGGGGTCCGCTCGCTCGCCGCGGGTGAGCACGCACCCTCGCTCGTGCTCGACTCCTACCTGCTGCGCGCGCTCGCGATCGCGGGCTGGGCGCCGAGCTTCTCGGAGTGCGCCCGCTGCGGGGCGCCGGGCCCGCACCACTCCTTCGCGGTCGCGCTCGGCGGCTCGGTGTGCCTGCGCTGCCGCCCGCCCGGTGCCGCGAGCCCCGCGCCCGAGACCGTCACGCTGCTCGCGGCGCTGCTCGCGGGTGACTGGGAGGTCGCCGACGCGAGCCAGGAGCGGCACCGCCGCGAGGCGAGCGGGCTCGTCGCCGCGTACAGCCAGTTCCACCTCGAGCGCCGCCTGCGCTCGCTCCCGCACGTCGAGAGGGTCTGATGCCCGTCCCGCCCCCGCCGCACCCCTCGGGTGCCACGCCGCCCGTGCTCCCGCCCGAGCGTGTCCCGCGGCACGTCGCGATCGTCATGGACGGCAACGGCCGCTGGGCCAACGAGCGTGGCCTGCCGCGCACGGCTGGGCACGCCGCGGGGGAGGCTGCGTTGCTCGACGTCGTCGCGGGGGCGATCGAGATCGGGGTCACGCACGTCTCGGCGTACGCGTTCTCGACCGAGAACTGGAAGCGCTCGCCGGACGAGGTGCGCTTCCTCATGGGCTTCAACCGGGACGTGCTGCGGCGCCGCCGCGACGTCATGAACGAGTGGGGCGTGCGGGTGCGGTGGGCGGGGCGGCGCCCTCGGCTGTGGCGATCGGTCGTCGACGAGCTCGAGACTGCGGAGGAGCTCACGCGGCACAACACGACGTGCACCTTGACGATGTGCGTCAACTACGGCGGGCGCGCCGAGATCGCCGACGCCGCACGGGCGATCGCGCGCGAGGTCGCGGCGGGGCGGCTCGACCCGGAGAAGGTCACCGAGAAGACCGTCGCGCGGTTCCTCGACGAGCCGGACCTGCCCGACGTCGACCTCTTCCTGCGCACGAGCGGGGAGATGCGCACCTCGAACTTCATGCCGTGGCAGTCCGCGTACGCCGAGATCGTCGTGCTCGACGAGTTCTGGCCCGACGTCGACCGTCGCTCCCTGTGGCGTGCGATCGAGACCTACGCCGCGCGTGACCGCCGCTTCGGGGGCGCGGTCGACAAGGCGCGCCGCTGAACGGTGCGTGTCAGTGCCTCGGCGTAGCGTCCGAGCATGATCCGCATCGCGATGGTCACAGTCGACTCGAGGGACCCCCGCGCGCTCGCGCAGTGGTGGCGGCAGGTGCTCGGCGGTGAGCTCGCGGACGGGTCGAACGGGGACTTCGTCATCCTCGACACCGAGTCGGGTGCGCGCGTCGCGTTCCAGCGGGCCGACGAGCCCACGCCGGGCAAGAACCGGCTGCATCTCGACCTCGCGACCGGTGCGGGCGAGCGGGCCGCGCAGGTCGAGCGGCTCGTGGCGCTCGGTGCGAGCATCGTCGCCCGGCACGACCACCGTGAGGGCTTCGGCTGGGTCACGCTCGCCGACCCCGAGGGCAACGAGTTCGACCTCGCGGGCGCGAGCGAAACGGGCGCCTGAGCGCACGAGTCCGTGCACGAGGTCGCCAGCGCGGCGTCGTCGTGACGGGCTAGATCTGGACCGCGGCGTCGTCGTCCGGGCCCGTCGCCCGCGCGCGACGACGCTTGACGACGATCGCCCCGGCGATCGCGAGGGCGACCAGCGCGACGATCGCGGCGGCGATGACCCACGGCTCCGACGCGGCGATCGCGAGCCCCGCGTAGAACGCCCCGAGCCCGACCGTGCCCCAGATGAACGCCCACGCGACGCAGCCGGGCACCATCGCGAGCAGGTAGCGCCAGAACGGCATGCGGCTGAGCCCTGCGGCGACGTTGACCGCGGTCTGGAAACCGACCGTGAGGTACGACAGCGTCACGACGGGCGCGCCCCAGCGGTGCAGACGGTCGAGCGCCTTCTGCACGCCCGGGCTCTCGGCCCACTTCTTGACCCGTTCGAGGCGGAAGGTCCCGGCGGCGACGCCGCGGGACAGCCAGTAGAAGAGCTGCGTGCGCGCGAAGACGATGCCGAAGAGCGCGGCGATCACGCCCGCGAAGGGCAGACCGCCCAGGCCGTAGGCGTCGACTGGAGCTTCCATGACCGTGCCAGCCTAGCGGCGCGCGAACAGCGGCCGTGCGGCGAGGACCACGAGGTACACGGCGATCGCGAGCACCACGATCGTCGCACCCGGGGCGAGGGGCACCCAGTAGGTGACCGCGAGGCCCACGACGCACACCGCGGTCCCGAGCCCCATCGCGAGGTGCATCGTCGAGGCGAAGGATCGCGAGACGAGCTGGGCGACCGCGACGGGCACGATCATCAGGGCGCTCACGAGCAAGAGCCCCACGACCCGCATCGCGACCGTGACCGTGAGTGCGGCGACCACCGCGATCGCGATGTTGAGCGCACGCACGGGCAGGCCCGTGGACCGTGCGAACTCGGCGTCGTGGCTCACGGCGAACAGCGCGGGGCGCAGACCGAGCCCGACCCCGAGCAGGAGCGCGCACAGCGCGACGGTCAGAACGACGTCGCTCGTCGAGACGGTCGAGATCGAACCGAAGAGGTAGCCCACGAGGTTCGCGCTCGTGCCGCCCGCGATCCCGATGAGCAGCACACCTCCCGCGATGCCGCCGTAGAACAGCAGGGCGAGCGCGACGTCCCCGCCCCCGCGCGTGCGCTCGCGCACGACCTCGATCACGACCGCGCCCGCGACCGCGGCGACCACGGCGCCTGGCACGGCGAGCGCGTCGTTCGGCACGACGTCGAGCGCGGCACCGACGAGCCAGCCGAGCGCGACCCCGGTGAGTGCGACGTGCCCGATCCCGTCCCCGAGGAGGGAGAGCTTGCGCTGGACGAGGTAGGTCCCGATCACGGGCGCGGCGAGCCCGACGAGCAGCGCGACGAGCAGCGCACGCTGCATGAGCGGGTCGGTGAGCATCTGGGTGATCCCGGTCATGGTTCGAGCTCGAGGGCAGGGGCCCCCACGTCCTGGGCGGTGACGTCGTCGTGGGGGTGGACGTGGACGTGCCCAGGTGCCGCGTGGTGCCGGTGGGCGGGGGGAGGGGCGCCGTCGTGCGCGACGTGCCCACCGCGCAGGACGACGGCGCGCTGGACGAGCGCGGCGAGGTCACCGAGCTCGTGCAGGACGACGACGACGGTCGTGCCCGCCCGGACGAGGCGCGTGAGGGTCCGCGCGAAGGCCTCCTGGCTCGGTAGGTCGACGCCCGCGACCGGCTCGTCGAGCACGAGCAGCTCGGGCTCGCGCACGAGCGCCCGGGCGATGAGCACGCGCTGCTGCTGGCCCCCGGACAGCTCGGTCACGGGGCGGTGAGCGGCGGCGCCAAGACCGACGGACTCGAGCGCCTCGACGGCCTTGCGGGTGGCGTCCCGGCCGGGGCGGAGGCGACCCTTGCCGAGGAGCCCCGACTGGACGACCTCGACCGCGGTCGCGACGACCCCCGAGGTCGCCGAGACACGCTGAGGGACGTAGCCGACGCGGTGCATCGGGGCGTTCGGGCCGAGTGGTGTGCCGAACAGCTCGATCGTGCCCGAGTGCACGGGGATGAGCCCCGTGACGGCACGCACGAGGGTCGACTTGCCCGAGCCGTTCGCGCCGAGGACCGCGACGGCCTCCCCCGCGCGCACGGTCAGGTCGACGTCGTGCAGGACCGTGTGCGCGCCGAGGTCGACGCGCAGGTCCCGCACCTCAAGGACGTTCACGCGCAGCCCAGGGCGAGGCGTAGGGCCTCGAGGTTGGAGCGCATGACGTCACGGTAGTCGGCGTCGGGGTCGACCTGCGTCTCGACGGGGTCGAGCAGCGCGGTAGAGATCCCGAGGTCGGCTGCGAGGACCTCGGCGGCCTTGGGGCTCACGAGGGTCTCGGTGAAGATCGTCGTGACGTCGTGCTCGGCAACCACGGCGCGGATCTCGCGCAGCCGGGCGGGGGAGGGCTCGCCCTCGGGGTCGATCCCCGAGAGCCCGACCTGCGTGAGCCCGTAGCGCTCGGCGAGGAACCCGAAGGCCTCGTGCGAGACGACGACGACGTCGCGCTCGCACGTCGCGAGCCCGGTCGCGAGCTCTAGGTCGAGCTCGGAGAGCTCGGCCGCGACGCGCTCGGCGTTCGCGGCGTAGGTGGTCGCATTGTCCGGGTCGAGCTCGGCGAGTGCGTCCGCGACGGGGGCGGCGAGACGCGCGAGCAGGGTCGGGTCGAGCCAGAAGTGCGGGTCGCCGTCGTGGTCGTGGTGCGCGTGATCGTGGTCGGCCTCGTGGTCGCCGTCGTCGTCCTCGTGCCCGACGTCGTCGTCCTCGTCCTCGTGCCCGATGCCCTCGGAGAGGGCGAGCACCTCGGTCGCGTCGACGACGGCGCGGGGAGGGCGCTGCGCGACGGCGTCGTCGAGTGCGGGTTGGAACCCGCCGATGTAGACGATCAGGTCGGCCGCGCCGATCTCGCGCACCTGGGCCGGGGCGAGCTCGAGGTCGTGCGGCTCGGCGCCCTGGGGCGTGACGGACGTGACGGTCGCGAGCTCACCCGCGACCTGTTGCGTGAGGAACTCGAGCGGGTAGAGCGCGGTGAGGACCTGGGGTGTGCCGTCCGTGGGGGGCGAGGTCGGCGTCGCGCAGCCGGCGAGCAGGAGTGCGGCGGCAGCGGTCACGGTCACGGTCTTGTTCAACATGAGACTCATTCTCATCAAGGCTGCCCCTCGTGGTCAACCCGGCGAGGCGGACGTCCCGGCGGGTACCCTGGACCGTTCGTCGAGGCCAGCCAGGTCTCGACTTCGACGAAGGAGAACCAGGACCAGTGGCCAGCACCCTCGATGAAGTCATCGCACTCGCCAAGCGCCGAGGCTTCGTCTTCCAGTCCGGCGAGATCTACGGCGGCACCCGGTCGGCGTGGGACTACGGACCCTTGGGCACCGAGCTCAAGGAGAACATCAAGCGCCAGTGGTGGCAGGCCATGGTCCGCGGTCGCGACGACGTCGTCGGCCTCGACTCCTCGATCATCCTCCCGCACGACGTGTGGGTCGCCTCGGGCCACGTCTCGGCGTTCACCGACCCGCTCACCGAGTGCCTCAACTGCCACAAGCGGTTCCGTGAGGACCAGATGCTCGAGGAGTACGAGGAGAAGAAGGGCCGCCCCGCGGAGAACGGGCTCGCCGACATCGTGTGCGTGAGCTGCGGCACGCGCGGCCGGTGGACCGAGCCGCGGGCCTTCAACATGATGCTCAAGACCTTCCTCGGCCCCGTCGAGGACGACTCGGGCCTGCACTACCTGCGCCCCGAGACCGCGCAGGGCATCTTCGTGAACTTCGCCAACGTCATGACCGCGGCGCGCAAGAAGCCGCCGTTCGGCATCGCCCAGATCGGCAAGTCCTTCCGCAACGAGATCACGCCGGGCAACTTCATCTTCCGCACGCGCGAGTTCGAGCAGATGGAGATGGAGTTCTTCGTCGCTCCCGGTACCGACGAGGAGTGGCACGAGTACTGGATCGCCGAGCGCACCCAGTGGTACGTCGACCTCGGCATCGCCCGGGAGAACCTGCGCCACTACGAGCACCCCGCCGAGAAGCTCTCGCACTACGCGAAGCGCACGGTCGACATCGAGTACCGCTTCGGCTTCACCGGCAGCGAGTGGGGCGAGCTCGAGGGCATCGCGAACCGCACCGACTTCGACCTGACGACGCACACGAAGCACTCGGGCCAGGACCTGTCCTACTTCGACCAGGCGAGCGGCGAGCGCTGGGTGCCCTACGTCGTCGAGCCGGCCGCGGGCCTGACCCGCTCGCTCATGGCGTTCCTCGTCGAGGCCTACGCGGTCGACGAGGCACCCAACACCAAGGGCGGGGTCGACAAGCGCACCGTGCTGCGGCTCGACCCCCGCCTCGCACCCGTCAAGGTCGCCGTCCTGCCGCTCTCGCGCAACGAGGACCTCTCGCCCAAGGCGCGTGACCTCGCGGCCCAGCTGCGCAAGCACTGGAACGTCGACTTCGACGACGCGGGCGCGATCGGCCGGCGCTACCGCCGCCAGGACGAGATCGGCACCCCGCTGTGCGTCACGGTCGACTTCGACACCCTCGACGACCAGGCCGTCACGGTGCGCCACCGCGACGACATGAGCCAGGAGCGCGTCGCGCTCGACAAGGTCGAGTCTTACGTCGCAGCGAGGCTCGTGGGGGCCTGACCGCGGTGCGCACGGAGGCCGTCGAGAAGGGCACGGGCCGGTCCTGGTCGGACTGGCTCGCCTTCTTCGAGCGCATCGGTGCTGAGCGGGTCGACCACGCCGAGCTCGCGCGCGCGATCGAGGAGGAGGGCGTCGCGACCGGCTGGTGGGCCCAGGCGGTTGCGATCCACTACGAACAGGCCGTCGGCCGCCGCGTCGAGGGTCAGACCGGGGACGGGAAGTTCGCCGCGAACGCGAGCCGCACCGTCCCCGGTGACCTCGACACGGGCCTCGAGCGGTGGCTCGCCCTCGTCGCCGGGGACGACGCGTTCGACGGCGTCCCGTTCGACGCCGAGCCCTCGGTGAGCGCGACCGAGAAGTGGCGCTACTGGCGCTGCGCGCTCGTGGACGGCTCACGCGTCCAGGTGACCGTGAGCGCGAAGGACGGCGGCAAGGTCGTCGTGGCGGTGCAGCACGAGCGGCTCGAGTCCATGGAGGCCCGAGACCGCTGGAAGGCCTACTGGAAGGCGCGGCTCGCCTCGCTGTAGGCGCTGGCTCGGACCCGTCGCTCCCAGCTGCGCCACGCCGACACCGAGGCCGGCCAGGATGGCGAGTGCCCCGCCGCAGCGCGCGGCCACGAGTCGGCGGCGGCGCACCCGCCCAACTCGCAGGGCGACGGCAGGGTCGAGGTCGAGCGCGGGCTGCTCGAGATCCGCAAGGGCGCGCAGCTCCGCGGCGAAGAGCTCTTCGTTCTGGGTGGTGCTCATCGCGCACCGCCTTCCAGGTCTGCGTAGCGCGAACCGAGGGCGACTCGCAGGTCTGCCAGCGCCCGGGAGGCCGTGGACTTCACGGTCCCGATGCTCACGTCCAGGTCGTCGGCGACGTCGGCCTCGGAGAGGTCCATGAGGTAGCGCGCAGGAGGGTCGCGCGGTGGTCGAGCACGAACGCCGTGAACTCTGCGTCGCGTCCGGGCGATGCGCCTACCGGGCGGACGACGACATGCTCGTCGGCGTCGTCTTGGCTGTCGTCACGGGGCTCACACTGGGGACAACGCACGAGGCCCCGGGGAGGTTGAGCGGCCGGTTGGGTGAGGTCGGCGTCGGTGCGCGAGAATGACCTGATGACCATCGCACCGACGACGAGAGCACCCGCGGCC
>ENA-UOXR01003238-UOXR01003238.1-bioreactor-metagenome-genome-assembly--contig:-NODE-3238-length-14024-cov-3.567399_pt1 | contig 14024 bp, 9 predicted proteins | sample MGYA00238164_ERZ764825 | MGnify/ENA primary metagenome ERZ764825 (study PRJEB28920, sample SAMN05720171) | bioreactor metagenome | isolation source: Anaerobic biogas reactor | place: USA:Washington...
TCGGTTCGCCGGCCTGCAGGAGCGCCGCCAGGCGGCCGCCGGCGCCGTCGTCCGTCAGGAACCGGTCGGCGACGGAGCGGACGCAGGCATCGTCGGTGCGGGCCGTCTCCATCGTGTTCCACAGGTAGTCGTCGCAGCGCGACCAGAGGCTGACGAGCCATGCGTCTCCGTCGCGCCAGACGACCTCCGAGCGGGGCTCGACCGTGCGGGTGTCGGTGTGGAGGAAGTACCAGGCGCGATCGCGCCCGTTGACCTCCTTCATGGCCGTGCGGATGGCGATGCGGTAATCGGGTTCGACCTCGCGTCCGAAGTCCCAGGGCGAGGTCACCCCGGTGGCCTCCAGGCCCGCTTCCTTGAGGATCTGCAGGGCCTTTGCGATGTAGGGGGTGAGCGTTTCGTGGGTCTGGTGGGAGGCCCAGTCGCGCTCGTTCTCGTCCAGGGGGTCCATCGTGTCGAGGTCGACGGCGCGGGCATGGGTGAGTATCTCGGGGGTGATGTCGAACTGCGGGGCGATGCGTTCCCGGGCGACGGAGAGCCAGTCCTGCAGCCCCCGGCGGTCACAGCCGGGCCAGCCCTCGGTGATGGGGCCGAGTGCGGCGGGCACGGGCAGGACGCTGAACTTGCCGCGCAGGCCGTGCCGCTCGACCACGTCGGCAAAGCGCCGGATGAAGTCCACGGGCACGTCGCGCACGACCGGCTCGCCGGACTTGAGCACGGCGGTTCCGTCGGCGGACCGCGCGGCGACGTGCCACCAGTAGACGTTGACCAGCGGGGCGGGGTCGTCCACGATGAAGCTGATGGGCAGGCTCATCGGCTGCTCCGAGCGAGAGGACTGTGCGAACGTCCTTGTACCGCGTGCGGGGCGGGCGAGTCAACCGAACGGGGCTGTCCGGCCCGGAGCGCAGGCGCTGCCGTCAGAACTCGGGGACGGCTCCTCCGGAGATCATGCGCACGGCGGTCGAGAGGCCGCCGAGGGTGATCTCGCTGACGATGTAGGCGATGAAGAAGACGCGGACGGTGCGCAGTTTCTGGCCGCCGGAGAACTTCATCAGGAGGGTCTTGATCAGCCAGCCGAGGAAGAAGGGCACCCAGATGCGCTGGGCCGCGTAGCTGTTGCAGGCCAGCAGGCCGATCGGATGGATGGGCCACCAGTAGAAGCGCCCCCGCATGAGCATGATGAAGCCGGTCAGGAGGAAGCCGAAGGCGAACGAGCCCGGGTAGAAGTGCATCTGCTGGCGAGGCTGCTTGATGATCGCGTGGGACCAGTCGAAGACGTAGCGGGGCACGTTCATGGTCGCCCAGGAGTAGGCGAAGTTGACGGCCCCGACGCCGTAGGCCATCTTCAGGAACATGTACGAGGTGACGACGATCGCCACCACGAATCCGCACATGATGGCGGGGACCAGCAGACGCTTGCGCCGGCCGATGGCGTCGGAGATGCGGAAGACGTCCATGGCGACGGGCATGAGCATGATGTTGGAGCCGTACATCAGCATGTTCTCGTGGGCCGTCATCAGCACGGCGCCGCTGCCGGTGAGCGCGCCCGTGGTGCTGTGGATGGTCTCCTGGATCCACCACATCGGACGCGCGATGTAGAGCCCGCCCTGGGCCGTCACGCGGGCGTAGGCCAGGAACCAGCAGAACAGCAGGGCCATGCCGTAGGCGGCCACCCAGAGCGGCACGTCGTAGTACATGTGCCAGCCGATACAGAAGGCCATGGCGAGCAGGAAGCCCCAGAACGCCCAGAAGTAGCTGACGGGTTCCGAGGCGTCCTCGTCTGTGCGGGAGAGGAAGAGGGCCTTCTTCAGGACCGTCCACAGATGGCGCCGTGCGACGTAGAACATGCCGATGACGAACACGAGGTTCGAGCCCAGTTGCTGCCACTTCATCAGCTTGCTGTAGGTGCCTCCCTGGGCGCTGGTGATGTTCAGGCTGTGGGCGACGCGCAGTTCGACGCGGCTGAACAGGAAGAAGAACCACACGCTCAGCGAGACGTCCGCCGGGACGAGGTATCCGAACCCGATCGCCGTGAAGTTCAGCGTGATGTCGTGGAAGTTCATCAGCTCGAACGGCGTGCCTGAGAAGATGCCGGCCAGCGGCAGGGCCAGGTCCCATCGGCGTTCGGCGTCGAAGAACAGGGGCACCGCGCGCAGGAAGCGGAACCCGACGCTCACCAGCAGCCCCATGAGGAACGCCCGGTTGCCGAACAAATCCGGCAGCAGGCCGTCCCGCGCACTCCCCTCGGTGAACTCCAGGGGAATGCGCGCCAGGGGGAACATGAGGCGCTCCACCTCCACCCACTGGCGCCTCAGGATCGCGCACAGAAGCAGCACGGCCAGGAACATCGGCAGGTAGAAGACCGACCAGGCGACGATCGGGCGCACCCACATGCGCCACGGGACGCGTCCCTCCCGGGTCCCTTCGAAGTACTGCAGGGCGGCGACCGACTTCGGGTCCTTGCTCAGCACCAGGTCCTCGCTGATCACCGTCAGCGAGCCGGTGTCTTCCCAGTGCAGGTCCGCCCGGCGCGCCATGTAGGGGCCGCCCGCCAGCACCGAGTACCAGAACGCCCCCAAGCCGTCGCCCGGCACGACGCAGGCGCACAGGACCATGGCGTAGACGACCATCAGCTCCGCCCGGCGGAACGCCCAGCCACGCCGCACCAGGCCGATGAGGGGGTTGAGGCCGACGGTCAGCAGGACCAGCACGAGCACCGCCGCAGCGGGCAGGGTGGTGCCCGTGATGCTTCCGTAGGGGTGGACGACGCCGCTGTAGACCTCGACGAGGCAGACGACGACGATGGCGAGCAGCCCGATCGCGAATGCGCGCCAGCTCACGCGATGACCTCCGCAGGGGCCCCGGGGGCGGCCTCGATGGATGCCGGGGTACGGAACAAGGACTCTACGCACCACGGGCCCTGCTGTCAAGCGGCGGCCGGTGCTCCGGCGGGCGTGCAACCCGAACGCACACACGGACGGGCACGGACGGCCGGAGGGCCGCAATCCCATGCCGATCTGTGACTTGCGTCCCGGCGGCGAATGCGATACCATCCCCGGGTGAATTCCCGCGCGGGCGGTGCACCTCGTGGGCCCATCGCCGCGCCCTCGGAACCCGTGAGACATCCGCTTGGGCCGCCGGTGTACCTGCAGGAGACAGCGATGGACGACCGGGCATTTGTGGACGAGCAGGTCGCTGAGATCCGTGACACCGTGGGCGACGGCATCGCCGTGAACGCCCTCAGCGGCGGCGTCGACAGCGCCGTCTGCACCGTGCTCGGTCACCGGGCGCTGGGAGAGCGGCTCAAGACGTTCTTCATCGACAGCGCGCTGATGCGCGAGGGGGAGCCGGAGCGCGTCGTGGCGGTGTTTGCCGGGATGGGCATCCCCGTGACGCTCGTGGACGCACGCGCCGAGTTCCTGGGCGCCCTGAGGGGGGTGACCGATCCGGAGGAGAAGCGCCGGGCGATCACCGAGACGTTCTACTCCCGCGTCTTCTCGCGCATCGTGCGGGAATCGGGCGCACGGTTCCTCATTCACGGCACGATCCTGACGGACATCGAGGAGACCGTCGCGGGCGTCAAGCGCCAGCACAACATCCTGTCGCAGGTGGGGATCGACCCTCAGGACGCCTACGGCTACGGCGTGCTGGAGCCCCTGAAGACGCTGCGCAAGGACGGCGTGCGCCGGGTGGCCCGGCTCGTGGGCCTGCCGGCGGAGATCAGCGAGCGCATACCGTTCCCCGGCCCGGCGCTGGCCGCGCGCATCGTCGGCGAGGTGACCGAGGAGCGCCTGGATGTCGTGCGGGCGGCCACGGCCGTCGTGGAGGAGGAGCTGGCCGACAGCGGGGCGTTCCAGTACCTGGCCGTCCTTCTGAACGACAAGGCCACCGGCATCCGGGACGGCAGGCGGGAGTTCGGCCGGATCATCGTCGTCCGCTGCATCGAGAGCGTGGACGCGCGGACGGCAACGCCCACTCGGCTGCCCTGGGAGACCCTGGAACGGATCTGCGCGCGCATCACGAGCCTTCCGGGCGTCAACCGGTGCCTGTACGACCTGACGCCGAAGCCGCCGGCGACCGTCGAGTATGTCTGAAGGCGACCGTGCGGTCGGCGTGGGGACCTTCCGAAGCGTCAACAGAGCCGAGAGCGAACAGAGATGGACGGATACATTCTGCTGTCCGACGGCACCCGTCTGAACGGCCGACTGGCCGGCGAGGCGAAGGTGGCCCGGGGCTGGGTGGTCGCCAACACGGCGGTCGTCGGCTTCCAGGAGATGGTCACCGACCCGGCGTATCGCGGTCTGCTGCTGGCCTTCACCTATCCGGAGGTCGGCAACGTGGGGGCGGCGGAGACCTTTGCCGAATCGCCGCGGGTGCAGCCGGCGGGCCTGGTGGTCAAGGTGCTCAGCCCGTGCCGCAGCCACTGGCGGGCCGAGGAGGACTTCGCGGCCCTGCTGCAGCGCAATGGCGTGCCCTGCCTGACCGACGTCGACACGCGCGGCCTGGCCGTCCACCTGCGGGAACACGGCGAGATGGCCGCGGCCATCGCGCCGGCCGGGGAGGATGCGGACGCCCTGCGCCGGTCGCTGGCGGGAATGGAGCGTCCGGCATGCGCGCCCGGCGGCGGGTGCGGGGATGCGCAGGGCGACGGGCCGGCGGCCGCCGTGCTGGACCTGGGCATCCGGCGTTCGGAGCTGGCGCAGCTTCGGCAGGTGTGTGCGCCCGTGCTGCACGCGGCGGACGCCCGTGCCGACGAGGTCCTGGGCGGGGGGCCGGCCGCGGTCTTCGTCAGCGACGGGCCGGCCCTGGCGCGGCCGCCTGAGGCGGCTGTGGAGGCACTGAAGGGCCTTCTGGGCCGCGTGCCCGTCTTCGCGTGGGGCCTCGGCCAGGTGGCGCTGGGCATGGCGCTCGGCTGCGCGCTGACGTTCCTGAGGCGCGGCCATCACGGGGTCAACTACCCCGTGCGCTGTCTCGCCGACGGCGCGACACTGGTGACCGGACAGCGGCATACCGTCGTGCTGGAACGCCGGAGCGTGTGCGGAAGCGATCGGGCGGAACTGCTGTGGGAGAACGTCAACGACGGCACGGTGGAGGGGATCCGTTCGGCGGACGGCACGGCGACGGGGATCCAGTTCATGCCGACGGCGCCGCTGCCGGGCGAGGTGAGCGCGCACGTGCGGCGGTTCATCGAAGAGATCAGTTGACCGTGCGCCACCCTGCGCGCGGCTGTTCGTGAAGGACTCGACGCGGCCATGCCCAAGCGAACGGACCTGAAGAAGATACTGATGATCGGCAGCGGCCCGGTGGTGATCGGCCAGGCCTGCGAGTTCGACTACAGCGGGAGCCAGGCGTGCAGGGCGCTGCTGGAGGAGGGCTACGAGGTCGTTCTGATCAACAGCAACCCGGCCACCATCATGACCGACCCGGTCATGGCCCACCGCACCTACGTTGAGCCCATCACGGCCGAGGTGATCGAGAAGATCATCGCCCGGGAGCGGCCGGACGCCGTGCTGCCGACGCTGGGCGGGCAGACGGGCCTGAACGTGGCCGTGTTCCTGGCGCGCGCGGGCGTCTACGAGCGCTACGGCGTGGAGGTCCTCGGGTGCGATCCGGACGGCATCCAGACGGCGGAGGACCGCGAGGAGTTCAAGGCCGCCATGCTGGAGATCGGCCTTCAGGTGCCCGCCAGCGGCATCGCGCACACGGTGGACCAGGGCATGGACGTCGTGCGGGAGATCGGCCTGCCGGTCATCATCCGGCCGGCCTTCACGCTCGGCGGCACGGGTGGCAGCACCGCCTACAACCTGGAGGAGGCGCCCGAACTGCTGGCCGCCGGCCTGAGCGCCAGCCCGGTCAACGAGGTCCTGGTCGAGCAGAGCGTGATCGGCTGGAAGGAGATCGAGTTCGAGGTCATGCGCGACTGCGCCGACAACGTGATCATCGTCACCAGCATGGAGAACGTGGACCCGATGGGGGTTCACACCGGCGACAGCGCCGTGGTGGCCCCCGCCCAGACGCTGACGACGGCCGATTACGCGCGCTACGTGGACTCCTGCCGGCGGATCATCCGCCGGGTGGGCATGAAGGGCGGGGGCGTCAACGTCCAGTTCGCCGGCGATCCGCACAGCGACGCCATCGTCGTCATCGAGGTCAACCCGCGCCTGTCGCGCTCCTCGGCCCTGGCCAGCAAGGCCACGGGCCTGCCCATCGCCCGGGTGGCCACCAAGCTGGCCGTCGGCTACACGCTGGACGAGGTGCTCAACAACGTGACCGGCAGCACGCATACGCTGCAGGAGCCCACGGTGGACTACTGCGTCTACAAGGCCGCGCGGTTCACGTTCGAGAAGTTCCCCCAGGCCGCGCGCGTCATCAACACCAGCATGAAGAGCGTCGGGGAGAGCATGTCGATCGGGCGCACCTTCAAGGAGGCATTTCAGAAGGGCCTGCGCTCGTTGGAGATCGGCCGCTACGGATTCGGAGCCGACGGCAAGGACCCGGTCGAGCCCCCCAACGAGCAGACGATCACCCAGAAGCTGGCCGTCCCGAACGACGAACGGATCTTCTACATCCGCCATGCGCTGAAGGCGGGCTTCACCGTCGAGCAGATCCACGACCTGAGCAGGATCGACCGCTGGTTCCTGGAGAACTTCCGGGAGCTTGTGGAACTGGAGCGGCGGATCGGCGAAGCGACGCGCGCCGGCGGCCTGAGGGCGCTGCCCGAGGAACTGCTGCTGCGGGCGAAACGGTGGGGCTACAGCGACCGCCAGATCGGCGCGCTGGCCGGCTGCCGGGAATGGGCCGTGCGGCGGCGGCGCGAGGAACTGGGCCTGCTGCCCGGCTACAAGCTGGTCGACACCTGTGCGGGCGAGGTCGACCCCGAGCGCCCGTACTTCTACAGCACCTATGAGCAGACCGACGAGTGCCGTGCGTCCGCCCGCGACAAGGTCATGATCCTCGGCGGCGGGCCGAACCGGATCGGGCAGGGCATCGAGTTCGACTACTGCTGCGTGCATGCGGCCCTGGCCGTTCGCGACGCGGGGTTGGAGGCCATCATGGTCAACTGCAATCCCGAGACCGTCAGCACGGACTACGACACGTCGGACCGGCTGTACTTCGAGCCGATGACGGTCGAGGACGTTCTGAACATCGTGCATGCGGAGAAGCCGCGGGGCGTCATCGTGCAGTTCGGCGGCCAGACGCCGCTGAACATCGCCGGGGAACTCGAGTCCCACGGCGTGCCGATCCTGGGTACGAGCTGCGCCAGCATCGATGCCGCCGAGGACCGGAAGCTCTTCCGGCAGCTCCTGGACGACCTGGGTCTGAAGCAGGCCGCCAGCGGCACGGCCGTCTCCTACGAGGAGGCCCTGGCGCTGGCCGAGAAGATCGGCTATCCGGTGCTCGTGCGCCCGTCCTACGTGCTGGGCGGCCGGGCCATGGAGATCGTCTACGACGCCGAGGAACTCCGGCACTACGTCGCCGAGGCCGTTGTGGCGTCGCCGGAGCGGCCGATCCTGGTCGACAAGTTCCTCGAGGACGCCATCGAGGTGGACGTCGACGCGGTCAGTGACGGCCGGATGGTCGTCATCGGCGCCCTCATGGAGCACATCGAGGAAGCCGGCATCCACAGCGGCGACAGCGCGTGCGTGATCCCGCCGCAGACGCTGCCGCCCGCCATCTGCGAGGAGATCGCCCGCCAGACCAGGGCCCTGGCGACGGGGCTGAACGTCGTGGGCCTGGTCAACGTGCAGTACGCCGTGCGGAACGGCGAGGTGTACGTCCTGGAGGCCAATCCCCGCGCCTCGCGCACCATCCCGTTCGTCTCCAAGGCCATCGGCGTGCCGATGGCACAACTGGCCACGCGCGTCATGCTGGGCCGGACGCTCGAGGAACTCGGCTTCACCGAAGAGGTGCACGTGCGGCACGTGGCCGTCAAGGAAGCCGTCTTCCCGTTCGCTCGGTTCCCCGGCATCGACACGCAGCTCGGGCCGGAGATGCGGTCCACCGGCGAGGTCATGGGCATCGCCGACGATTTCGGGATGGCCTTCGCCAAGGCCGAGCTGGGCGCCGGCTGCGAACTGCCTGTCGAGGGCACCGTGTTCTTCAGCCTGCGCGACCGCGACAAGACGGCCAAGGCCGCCGCGGCCGCCGCGGCCTTCGCCGAGATGGGATTCCGCCTCTGTGCCACCGACGGCACGGCCGCGTGGCTGGCCGGCCAGGGGCTGGAGTGCGAGCGGGTCAACAAGGTCCGTGAGGGGCGGCCGCACATCGTGGACCGCATCATCAACGGCGAGGTCGCCCTCGTGATCAACACCCCCAGCGGCAAGCACCCCCGGCGCGACGAGGTGGCCATCCGCAGCACGTCCTGGGCGCGGCGCCTGCCGATCATCACCACCGTGAGGGGCGCCACGGCGGCCTGCCAGGCCATCGCCCGCATGAAGCAGTGCGCGATGGACGTCAAGACCCTGCAGGAGTACACGATCGACACCCACGGACAGGTGACCGCGCCGCGCGTGTGAGGCGGCTGCCACACGGTTCTTTGACTCGGCCTTTGTCGTATCCTAACCGTCCGGCGCGACGATGAAGGGCATCAAGCGTCCTGTGGTCAGGGAGCCGCCATGGCCCGAGAAAGCGTGCTGGTCGTCGACGACGAGGAGGACATCGTCCAGCTCGTCAGCTACAGCCTGGCCCGCGAAGGCTACCAGGTCCTGGCCGCCGGCCTGCGCGAGCACATCGAGACGGTCAGCCGCCAGAACCGGGAGCACGAGGCGGTGCTGGCCAGCATGGCCGAGGGCGTCATCGCCGTCGATCGCGACCTGCGCATCATCGACGACCTGCTGGCCCTCTACCGCATCGAACGGGAAGCCGCGGCCGAAGCCATCGACCTCAGACCGACCGATCCGGCGGAGGTCATCTGCGCGGCGATCGCCGACTGCGAACCTCGAGCCGGCGACCGACGGATCCGCATCGAGTCCTCCTGCCCGCCGTCGCTCGAGGCGCGCATGAACCCGCGGCTGATCGAGCAGGCGCTGGTCAACCTGCTGGACAACGCCGTCAAGTACAGCCCCGACGGGGCCACGGTGACCGTGGAGGCCGACCGGGCCGACTCGCGGGTGCGCATCTGCGTGCGCGACCACGGTTGCGGCATTCCGGGCGAGCATCTCGAGCGCATCTTCGAGCCGTTCTACTGCGTGGACAAGTCGCGGAGCCGGGCGCTCGGCGGCACGGGGCTGGGCCTGGCCATCGTGCAGCACATCGCGAGGGTGCACGGCGGGCAGGTGACGGTGCAGAGCCGCGTGGGGGAGGGCAGCACCTTCTGCCTGGTCCTGCCGGCGTAGATCGCGTCCCGCGTCCGGGCCGGTGGACCTCCCGCGAATCTCATTCGCCCTCCATCCTGCCCTAACATCCCTGCATTAACCTTCCATTCGGCAACAGGCGCGCTCGCTCGACGAGCGTCCGTGAGGAAGGAGGTGAAGGGACATGCCGGACTGCTCACTGATGGGTTCCCTGATCGCGTTCGGTTTGGTTGCGGCTTGGGCGGCATCGATTGTACACTTTTCCGCGTGGCGGCACTCCCGACGCCGCCTGTCGGACCTGCTCAAGGACTGGCCCCTGCAGCTGTCATCAAAGGGACCGGCATGTTGCTGCTCGGCGCAGTCGGCGCCGTCCTGATGGCATGCACGCAGTCGTGACATGGGATCACGGGCGCGCTCCTTGTCTGTGACACGTCCTGGCGCGAACGGCGAACGAGCCCGCGATCCGTCGCGGTCGGAGACGGTTGGGCACGGGGAGGCCCCGTCGCCCCCGGCGGTTCAGGTCATCTCACAGTGGCTGGTCAGGAGGGATTCGGACGCATGTTCACGGGAGTCAGAAGCATTCGGTCCGTCGTCGTGCTCTTGTCCGTGGTCGCCGCGTTGGCTGCGTCCGTCGGTTGTGCGGCAACGAGGCCGCCGGATCACGCGGCGGAGGTGCGGCTCTCGCTGGATTCGGCGACCTACGCACGGGGCGAGCCGGTGAGGGCGGCCGTGAGCGTGACGAACGTGGGCGCCTGCGATCTGCTCGTGCCCTCTCTGGACAACGACGGGCTGAAGTTCCGCCGGGGCCGGCCGGGCGTGGGAGAACTCCTGGTGCGCCGGCCCGTGCTCCCCAACCAGGCCGCCGGGCAGCCCCGCCTCATCTCTCCGGGGGAGAGCACCGGGCGCACGTTCCTGTTCTGCGATCTGACGGATGAGGCGGGCGAGTGGGGGCTCATGGTCGGCCTGAGCGGCTGCCGCGGGGCCGAGGCCGGTTCGCCGCCTCTGTCGACCTGCTACTCCGAGCCGGCGCCGTTCGCCGTGTCGCACGAGCGGATGTTCGAGCGAGACCCCTATTCGGGCATCGTTGTCCGCCGACAGGCCGTCGCCCTGGCAAGGGAGAAGGGGGGGGCCGATGGGACCGTGCCGGCCCGGGCGGTTCTGGTGCCGCTGGGGGAGACCGGCCTCTACGTGTGGGTTGTCCTGCTGGGCGCGGAGGATGATCCGCTGAGCGCGCCTGCGGCCTTCACCGTCAACGCGTACAGCGGTGTCGTCAAGGCTCTCGAAATCGGCGAATCTCCTCAGGAAAGGACGGATTGATGAAGCGGAGGGCTCTCTTCACAGCGGTCTTTCTGGCTCTGTGCGCCGCTCCCTGTGCGGCCGCCCAGGGCGAGGTCGGGGCGGAGTTCCGGTCACCCGGCGAAGCGCCCACGACGCTGATCCGGGTGCTGCGTACCACCAACAAGGCGCAGACGAACCGCTACGTGCCGAAGGTCTACGACCTGGACAACGTGAACCCGTACGAGGTGATTCGCTTCATCCGCCGCAGCACGGAGATCGAGGAGGGGGCCTGGTTCCTCTACGGCAAGCCCGAAGATCCGGCGGACCCTCACGGGTCGGTCCGAAGCGGCAAGGCGGTCGTGATGGTGCCCATCTACCAGATCCCGTATCTCGACCGGCTGATGGAGGTCATCGACGTGCCGGGCCTGACGACGTCGTCGGGCGACAGGACGCTCTACTACCGCCCCCGGCACCGGAGCGTGGCCGATCCGTCCTTCGTCGCCCTGGTCAATGCCGTGCTCTCGCCGAACCGGGCCACCGGTGACCAGGTGGCGGACCTGCCGGTCAATGCCTACCTGTTCCAGGATGTGCCGAGCGCCATCGAGGATATCGAACGATGGCTGCCGGAGCTGGACCAGCCCCCGGCGCAGGTGATGATCGAGGCGACTCTCTACGAGGTGAACGTGGAGAACGACACGGCGCTCGGGCTGGACTACGTGTCGTGGAAGAACGGGCCCGGCCGCGAACTCTTTGCCGGCGGCTTCCTCTCCGAGACCGACGACGTGCCCGGGTACTCGATCGGCGGGCCGAGCAACCACTACAGCTACCGGCTCAACATGCACAGCGGGTTCTTCGATTTCCTCGTGGCCAAGGACAAAGCCCGCGTGCTGACGAGCGCCAAGGTGATCTCGCGGCACGACAGGCCGGCCGTCATCGACGTCGGCGACCACATCTTCTACTGGCGGACCAGCCTGCGGGCCGGCGTGGACGACCGCGTCGTGGTCGGCGACCAGCGAGAGCGCGCCCTGGACAGCGCCCGGTCCGGCGTCCGGCTGAAGGTGCAGCCACTGGTCGGCACGCAGGGGGTGACGCTGGACCTGGGACTGGAAGTGACCGGCCACACGGGGTTCGACTCGACCGGCCGGCCCCAGCTCGTGGCGCGCAGCTTCGACACCTCCCTGCGGGTCAAGGACGGCGAAGAGGTCGTCCTCGGCGGCTACGGCCGCGAGATGATGGTGCAGCAGAGCAACAAGATCCCGGTTCTGGGCAGCCTGCCCGTCCTCGGATGGCTGTTCGGCAGCGAGCAGAACCTGGTCAAACGGCGCAACGTCGTCGTCGTTCTCTCGGCGGCCGTCGTCCGGGATTTCGGTGCCATGGGCGGGGCCAACACCGAGATCGACGCGGCGCTGATCCGCGCGCGGGCCCGCCGCCGGGTGCCCGTGCAGACGCCGGCCACCGAAGCCGGATTCGATCAGTGGCTCTTTGACCGCGAGGGCACCGAGTGACCTCCACCCTTCCCGACTCCGAACCCGCAAGAGGAGGCGACGAGATGAGCAGCACGGGCAAACACGCAGTCCTGATGGCGGCCCTCGGCATCTGCCTGTTCGCCGCCGGAACCGCATCGGCCGGCGGCAGCGACGAGGCCTCCGGCGTGGCCAATCGCCGCGGGGATCCGAGCCCGACGGCGACCGCCAGCGGCATCGACAACTACGTCTTCCAGGACGAGCAGATCAACATCGACGCGCGTGAGGACGCAACCGTGAAGGTCCTGCGCGTCAACCAGAAGAACCTGGTCAACGACTACGTCGTGGGCGTCTACCCGATCCACAATGCGTCTGCGCGCGAGGTCCGCAACGTCTTCCGGACGATCACGGCCAAGGAGGGCGGGCGCGCCGAGGTGATCCGTGACAAGGTGGCCGGCAAGGCCTGGCTGCAGGTGATCGCCCCCGAGTTCCAGTTGCCCTACATCGAGGAGGCCCTGAAGGCCCTCGACGTGGCCTGGCTCCAGGAAGACGTCGACGGGTCGCAGCAGGCCTACTACAGGGCGCGGTTCCGGGATGCCGCAGACCTGGACGCGATCGCCCGCGTGCCGGCCGGAGGCGACGGCGGCACGATCATCATCGACACCACGGCGAATTCCATATTCTGCCGCGGCGAGCCCACACGCGTGGCCAGATACGTGCAGATTGCGGAAGAGGTCGACGTCTTCCCGCCTCAGTTGCTGCTCGACGTGGCCGTCTACGAGGTGGAACTGACCAACGACCTGAGCCTCGGGCTGGACTTCGTGGCCTGGAAGTGCGGCCCCGGCAGGGACCTCTTCCAGTGCGTGCGGTGGGGGTCCAGCGAGGCAGCGAGCGGCCATTACGCCGGCCTCAACTTCGTGCTCACCTCGGAGTTCGTCGATTTCATGGTGCGCAAGGGCCGCGCGCGCCTCGTCACCAGCGGGCGGCTGAACGTCCGCAATGGCGAGGTGGGCACGCTGTCGGCAGCCGACGAGGTGCTGCACTTCGACATCTGCCCGGACGAACTGGACCAGCGCGCCGTCGACGGCACGGACGACAGCGCCTCCTTCGTCGACGACGTGTGGGAGGGGCGGTGTCTGACGCGAAACGGCGACGTCCAGGTCGGCCTGGAACTCAGCCTGACACCGTACATCGGCCTGGAGACGACCGAACTGCTCTACGCCGTCGAAATGAACGGCATCATCGGCGCGACTCCCTCGGGCACGCCGATGGTCCGCAACAACGCCGTGGCCGGCACCGTCCTGATGCGCGATGGCATGGAGGTCTGCATCGGCGGCCTCAAACGCACCGAGGACGTGAAGTCCACCGCCAGGATCCCGCTGCTGGGGAGCATTCCTGTCCTGGGTCACCTGTTCGGCAGCGAGAAGAACTCCCGCCGCACCACCGAGATGGTCATCGTGCTCAACCCCCGCGTCGTCCAGTTCAGCGAGGTGCACAAGGAACTGGCGCGCGAGGAGGACAGACTGGTGCGCGCCCAGGTGCTCCGGCACGCGCACCTGCCGTTGCCGAAGACGGCATACGGCTTCGATATGTGGCTTCTGGGCACGGATTGAACGGCCGCAGGCTTTGTACGGAGCCGCAGGAGCGGGCCCGCCCGGGCCCGCTCCTGCTGTACGGAGGGCCGGCGGCAATGCAGAAGTCACGTGGTCTTAAGGCGATCCTAACGGGGACGCAAGACAATCAACTGCAGGCGCGGCGGTCGCGCTCGAGACTTCTGAAGGGCGGGCATCGGGAGAGGAGCTGCAGGATGAAGCGGAGGCAGGGAGTGTTGGCCGGTGGCCTTCTGGTGGCCCTGGCCCTGGGCCTGGCGGGCACGGGGGCGATCGGCACCGGCAATGAAGACCTGATGCGCGCCAACCCGGCCCCCGCGATCCAGGAGACGCTCGACCGCTTCATCGACGAGAAGCAGTCCGACGCGCTCGACCGCTTCCTC